>ODAK010006680.1_pt1 | contig 11618 bp, 12 predicted proteins | sample 1539591 | NCBI WGS metagenome assembly ODAK01 (sample SAMEA3539303, study PRJEB22396) | soil metagenome | biome: tundra; feature: field; material: soil | place: USA | collected 2010-05 | depth 0.15 m | reverse complement strand
CCCGATGAAGATCTGGCCAATCAGGGTCATCAACGGAACCGGCGGGGCTGTCGTCAAAGGGGTGACACCGATGACCGGGAGGTCAGATGGACAAACGGCAGGTGCGGGCGTTCGAAGCGTTCGCCGCCGAGTCAGGCGCTGAACTGCTGCGCATCGCGACGCTGCTCACGTCAGATCCGCACATCGCTGAAGACGTCTACCAGGAGACCCTGCAGCGGCTTGCCGCCCGGTGGTCGCGCGTGGACAGCCCCAAGGCGTTCTGCCGCCGGGTGATGGTTCTTGTTTAGCACAAGAGCTAAAGAACAAACAACCTAAGAGACCTGTCACGTGGGATGTGCAGTATTCGTCATCCTGGTCCACGTCGCAGCGCGGCCGGTGCCGTCAGCTCGCACCTTGTCCTCGTTCTTGAGTTGTTCGAGGACAAGCCGGATGGTCTGGTCGCTGACGCCCGGCACGGCCGCCCTGATGTCTGCCAGGCGGAACGTGACGGGTGCGCGGCGCAGGATGTGATCACGGACACGCTGCTGCTTGGTTCCGGGAATCTTAGCCGCAGCCGCGCGATCAGCGAAGACGGCGTAGGCATCGGCGAGCACTCCAGGCGACATCACATGTGAACGACCGCGCTTCGCTGCGACTTCGGCAAGTTGTGGTTCGCTGACGAGCCTGCGATTGTCAGACCCGGCGCAGCACGGCGACCACCTTGCCGACAATGGCCGCGTTGTCGCCAAGGATCGGCGCGTAGACGGGGTTGTGCGGCATCAGCCAGACGTGACCGTCAGATCGCTTGAGGGTTTTGACCGTGCCTTCGACGTCGACCCCGTCGATCGTCGCGGCCACAATATCGCCATTCTCGACGTCCGATTCCCGGCGGACGACGACCCAGTCGCCGTCGGCGATCGCGGCGTTGATCATCGAGTCGCCGACGACTTTGAGCATAATGAGCTTCCCCTCACCGACCAGTTGTCTGGGCAGAGGGAAGATGTCCTCGATCGACTGCTCGGCGAGAATCGGGGGGCCCGCCGCGATACGCCCGACCAGCGGCACCTCGGCGACTCGTTGCATATCGATGTCAGCCCGCGGCTCGTCGGCCTGCTGCTGGATGGCCGGATCAGCTGGCGGCCGCACCACGGCCGTGCGCGGGCGCCCCGCACCGCGACTCAGGTATCCCTTTTTCGCCAGCGTCGACAGCTGGTAAGAGACACTCGACGTGCTCGCCAGCCCGGCCGCCTCGCCAATCTCCCGCATGGTGGGCGCGTAGCCGTAGCGCTGCATGGAGTCCTCGATGGCCTGGATGATCTTGCGCTGACGCGGAGTAAGGTCCTGGCCGGTCATGTCAGGCGGCTCCGCACGTCTCATCGTCAGCCTCCGGCCCCCGGGTAGTTGTCGTTACACCATACTAGCAGTCTGACCCTATTTATCAAATACAAGTTCGAAGGCCATGACGCCGCCACCAACCACCTCCTATCCCCGGGCTCGCGGGTCAGAGCAAGCTGCCGAGCTTGCCGACGTGCGCAACGGCCACACCGATCCGGCCGGCGACGAGCCTGGTCAGATGCGGGATATCGGAGGTGACAATCAGCACGGACGCCGCCCAGTCGGCCGCTTCCGCCTGCGCCGCCTGCCCGGCCCCCTGCTCGTCATCCGTTCGGCTGAGCCTCCACCAGGACCTCGCCTGCTGCCGTCCGGTAATAGAGCACGGACCGCCCGGCCCGTCGCCGCCGCACCAGGCCAGCGTCGAGCAGCACCTTGAGATGGCGGCCCACCGACCCCAGCCCCTGGCCGGTCAGCACCACAAGCTGCGTGGTGCTCTTCGGGGTGTCGAGACGGATGAGGACACCCGCGCGCGCGGGCCCAAGCAACGCCGCCAGCGTCTCGGGCACCGGCGCCCGGTCCGACTCGGCGAGCACGCCCGAGCACGGATAAGTCACGGCGTACCGGTGCGGCGCGTCCCACGAAACCCAGCCCTGGCGTGGGGTAACGGGAACGAACAGCAACTGCGCCCCGGAGATCTCCCGCGGCGGGTAGTCATGCGCGTTGATCTGCAGACGGCTCTGCCCAAGCCAGCGCATCCCTGGGCGCATGTCGTCCAGTGCCGCGACCCAGCCGCCTTGGCTCAACTGCGCCGTGCGCGCGATAACGTCGGCCTCGATGATCCGCCGACGCCGGGGCCAATAGGGCAAGACCGATTCCGTCCAGACCCATTCCAGGAGGTCAGCGGTGCGTTCCGCCAGATCGGCGCGGCGCAGCCGGGCCGGGAGCGGGCCGCCTAGCGACACGGTCAGGTCGGCGTGAACGGCCTCGGCGGGTGCCCCGCGTATCCGCGCCAGCTCATTCCCGAACGCCTGCTCGCCCTCGCCCGTCGGCGTGGGGGTGAGGAAGTCCGCGATCCAGTTGCGCCCCAGAGCGGCCCGAATGAGCAGCGCCGTGATCTGGTCACCAGCTAGCCGCTCCTGATACCCGGGCTGGTGGGCGTCGAGCCACGCTCGCTCGCCGGGATGCGCGGCCGTTCCTCTCTCCAGGGCCATTAGGCTCGCGGTGGCCTCGGCCAGGGCAGAAAGTACGAACCGGCTCCCCGCGAGGGTGTCGGCGTTGACCCGCCACCAGCCCATGGTTTCGCCTCCCCGCGAAACAGTAACGTATTCGGGCCAGGCGGTTGAGACTCCGGCCATGCGCACTTATCGCGAACTCTTCCGAGCGCCGGAGTTCACGCCGCTCTTCCTGACCTCCGCCGTGCAGGTGGGAGCGCAGACGGTGAGCGGGCTGGCGCTAAGCACGCTGATTTACATAGCGACCGGCTCACCCCTACTCTCCGCGCTCGCCATGTTCGGCCCCTCCCTCGCCCAGGTGATCGGCGCGACAACGCTGCTGTCGGCCGCTGACCGGCTGCCGCCGCGCGCTGCCATGACCGGCACCTGCCTGGCCTTCGTCCTCGGCACCGCCACCCTGGCCATCCCCGGCCTACCGCTGTGGGCCACCTTCGCCATCATTCTTACCCTCGGCCTAATCGCCTCACTAGCTGGCGGCGTGCGCTACGGGCTGCTCAACGAGATCCTCCCGAGAGAGAGTTACCTGCTCGGCCGCTCCGTGCTCAACATGTCCGTGGGCACCATGCAGATCTGCGGGTTCGCGGTCGGTGGCGTGCTCGTGACCGCCCTTTCACCGCGTGGCACTCTGCTGGCCGGCGCCAGCTTGTACCTCGCCGCGGCGGCCACCGGCTGGTTCGGCCTCCGCCCGCGGCGGCCGCGGGCCGCCGGTCGGCCGTCGATCAGCGACACCTGGCGGAACGACGCGTGGCTGTGGTCGTCGCCCCCGCGCCGCTACATCTATCTCGCCTTGTGGGTGCCCAACGGGCTGATCGTCGGTTGTGAATCCCTCTTCGTGGCCTACGCGCCCCGGCACGCGGGGCTCCTCTTCGCCTCAGCCGCACTCGGGATGCTGGCCGGAGACACCCTGGCTGGGCGGTTCGTGCCGCATCGGTGGCGGGAACGGCTGGGAGCCCCGCTGCGCCTGCTGCTCGCCGCTCCGTACTTGATCTTCATTCTGCACCCGGCACTGCCCCTCGCAGTGGCAGCCATCGCGCTCGCCTCGATCGGCTACTCAGCAACTCTCCTGCTCCAGCAACGCCTGATGGCCCTGACACCGGACGAACTGAGCGGACACGCCCTTGGGCTGCATTCCTCCGGAATGCTCGCCATGCAGGGGGTCGGTGCTGCCCTTGCGGGTGCTGTCGCCCAGCAAGCCTCACCTGCGACTGCGATGGCCGTGATGGCAGCGGCCTCCGTCACGGTCACCCTGATCCTGGCACCTGGGCTGCGGCCCGACCACAAACAGCCGCAGCCCGACACCCGTACCCCATCTGACCAGGTGATTCGCTCTGAAGCACCGCGCATATGCTGGCGCAGAGTACTTATTCGGAGGGCGCGGTATTCGTCCGGGTTCTTGGTAGGTTCCTGCACCCCTCCCAGTGAGTGCCCCTTGGGGTCAGGCAGCTGCTCGCGTTGCGCCTGAGACAACCCCCGCGATCTCAACAGCGATCTCTTTTTCTGGGCAGTGCACTTATTCGAAGGTGCGGTATTCCCCGGCCACCGGTGTGGGTGCGGTATTCCCCGGCCGCCGCTGATGCTTCGCCGCTCGGTAGGCATCGATGGCCTTGCGGGAACTTCGCCAGATGCCATCAGGACCCTGTACCGCGTCGAGTCGCCCGCGCTGTGCTGCCCTGCGCAGCGCGATCATGGTGAACTCCTTATCGACCAGAGCGGCAAGCGGGACCATGCGGGCTGGGCCAGCGACGTTGGGGACGATGAACCGGTTGAGGTTGTCATACATTGCCCGGGCGATCAGCTCGCCCAGAGCTCCGTAGTCGCCGCCGTCGGCGCGCTGCATCGCCGCGAGGTAGGCGGCGCGCTGCCGCTTGAAGATGACCACGGGCGGGTAGCCGAGCCGGACCAGCACGAGGTTGATGACAAGCCGGCCGGTCCGCCCGTTTCCGTCGATGAATGGGTGCACTCTCTCGAACTCGTTGTGCAGCCGTGCGAGTTCCTCAGGTAGCCAGCGGTCAACATCGCCATGCCCGGCTCGCTCCGCCGTGGCGCAGACATCTTCCACCCACTGCTGCATTCGAGCAGGCACCAGCGGCCATGATGGCGGCGTCATGCCCCCAGGGAACGACTGAATATCGTGTTCGCGGAGGCTGCCCGGTCCGTCGCGATCGGTGGCGTCGGGATGCGGGGCCACATCCCATACTGGGGTCATCGCCAGATGATGGATGTGACGAACCTCGCTCATTGTGAGCAGCCGACCGTCATGCCAGTCGGGCTCTAGCGCCTGCCCGTAAACCCAGCTGGCCGCGTCCGCGTAGCCCTTGACCTCGTTGTACTCCTTAAGAGGCTTAGCACCTACCGCACGGCCCTGATCCAGCAGCATCTGGACCTCGCGCAGCACGAGGGTATTGCCTTCCAGTGCCGTCGAATGATGCGCCTCCTGATGCCAGATGTCGGCCCAGATCGACTGTGCTTCCTTCGGGCTGGGAAGCCCTCCGAATCGTTGGTCAAGCTCGGCCAGTGCCCGACCAAGCCGCTCGTAGACGCTCGCCCGGCTCGGTCGACCCCTACCTGCCACGACGACTCCGTTCGCTCTTCCGTGCCGAATTTGGTACATCTGCTCACTAGCTAATTGAACATACCAACTAAGTGAGGCACCAGCACCGCGACGTCCATGGAAGAGATCCGACCCGACATCCTGAGCTCAGATGTCCCAGGGGACTTCATGCTCTGGGAGTGGCCTGGGCATCGGTTGCCCTCTGGCGAGCGCATCGGGCTGCTCGCGCAGGAGCGCGTCCAAATTCACGCAGCGCCCGCCCGTGATCTGCCTGTGCTGCAGCCAGGACGTCCTGTGCTGCCCGCACGACCAAGCCTGGCAGCACCTCAACCAGCCGGTCGATGACCCGCTCAGGCAAGTCACCGGCCCGCCCGGCTGTGGTCACGACAAGTCCGGTCGGCGGATCGTGCTCCGCCGGACCGGCGGCGGGGCCGCTGACCCGAATTCGCTGGCGGCCTTGCGGACCTGCCGGCTGACGACCTCGACATCGATCAGGTCGTTGGGCAGGCAGCCGAGGATGTCACACAACGCCGCCAGCGTGTCGGTTGACAGCCGCTGGGGCACCTGGGTCACCAGCCGGTATACCTGTTCCCGCGACAGGTGGATGCCCCGCTCGGCCAGCAGCGACACCAGATCCGAGGTCTGGAACAGGCCTTTCTCGGCCATTCGCAGCCGCAGGTGCCACCGGATACCCATCTTCTTGGTCACGGCTGGTGCATCTGATGCAATACCGCTCAGTTTTAGCTGCAGCCGCTGGTCGAACCGCAGCCTTCGCAGACGTAGCAGCTGCCCGCCGGGCGCATCTTCGTGCCGCAGGTGAGGCAGAGTGGCGCGTCGGCCGTCCGGCCCTGCTGCGACTCGATGAGCTCGGTGGAGCTGTGCGGCTGCAGCGCCGGCTCGGCGCGAGAACTCCGTTCCGGCGCCGCTGGCTCCTTAGGGTGCGGATGCGGGCGCTCCACCGGGGCGGATTGCGCCATTTCCACGGGATCCTGCTCCTCAGCCAGCGTGGCCGGATCCTCGCCGACCAGCTGGGCCGAGCGCTCGGCCGCCGACAGGATGCCCAACTCGGCACGCGTCTCGTAGGGCAGGTGATCCAGGGCCAGCCGCCGGAACACGTAGTCCATGACCGAACTCGCGATCCGGATATCCGGATCATCGGTCATCCCGGCCGGCTCGAAGCGCATGTTGGTGAACTTCTCCACCCACTTCTCGAGCGGAACCCCGTACTGGAGGCTGATGGAGATCGCCATCGAGAAGGCATCCATCACGCCAGCCAGCGTGGAACCCTGCTTGCCGAGCTTGAGGAAGACCTCACCCACGCCGTCGCCCGGGTAGCTGGACGCGGTCATGTAGCCTTCCGCGCCTGCCACGGAGAACCGGGTCACCATGGCCGACCGCTGCTTCGGCAGGCGCCTGCGCACCGGGCGGACGTCGTGCGGTGACTGCGCGGGCTCGGCCTCGGCTGTGGCTGACTTCTTCCTGGCATCGGACAGCGGCTGGCCGACTTTGCAGTTGTCCCGGTAGACGGCCAGCGCTTTGAGACCCAGCTTCCAGCCCTGCGAGTAGATGTGCTCGACATCCTGTACGGTCGCGGACTCGGGCATGTTCACGGTCTTGGAGATCGATCCGCTCAGGAAGGGCTGAACGGCGGCCATCATCCGGACATGGCCCATAGCGGCGATCGACCGCTGGCCCATGGCACAGTCGAAAACTGGGTAGTGCTCCGGCCTGAGGCCGGGCGCGTCCACGACATGGCCGTGCTCGCCGATGTACTCGGCGATCGCTTCAACCTGCTCCTCCTGGTAGCCCAGGGTCCGTAGCGCCCGCTGCACGGTCTGGTTGACGAACTGCATTGAGGCACCGCCGACCAGCTTCTTGAATGTCACAAGGCCCAGGGCCGGCTCGATCCCGGTGGTGTCGACATCCATCGCGAGCCCCGACGTGCCGGTGGGCGCGAGCAGCGTAGCCTGGGCGTTGCGCCAGCCGTTGCGCTCCCCGATCCGCAGGCACTTGTCCCAGGCGAGGGTGGCGGCCGCCCACACCGGCCGGTCCCGGTCATCGAAGCCAGCCACCTCCTGCGACGCCGCCTGGTGCTTGCTCATGATCCGCTTGTGGCCCTCGGCGTTGCGGGCGTAGCCGTCGTAAGGGCCGACCACTCCGGCAAGCTCAGCCGAGCGTCGGTAGGCGGTCGCGGTCATGAGACTGGTAATCGCGCCCGCCAGCGCGCGACCGCCGTCAGAGTCATACGGAAGGCCGGCGGCCATCAGCAGCGCACCGAGGTTGGCATACCCCATGCCCAGTTGCCGGTAGGCCCGGGTCACCTCACCAATCTTGGCCGTCGGGAAATCGGCGAAGCAGATCGAGATGTCCATCGCGGTGATGACCAGTTCGCAGACCTTGGCGAATTTCTGGACATCGAAGGTCTTGTTGTCCTCACCGAGGAATTTCAGCAAGTTGATCGAGGCAAGGTTGCACGAGGAGTTGTCCAGGTGGAGGTACTCGGCGCACGGATTGGACGTCGTGATCCGGCCGGATTCCGGGCAGGTGTGCCAGTCGTTGATCGTGTCGTCGTACTGGATGCCCGGGTCGGCGCACACCCACGCCGCCTGGCACATTTTCGCCCACAGGTCACGGGCGCTGACCGTCTCAATCACATCGCCGGTAAGCCGCGCCGTCAGGCCGAACTTGCCGCCAGCCTCGACTTGGCGCATGAACTCATCGCTCACCCGCACCGAGTTATTGGCGTTCTGGTACTGCACGGAGTAGATGTCGTCACCGCCGAGGTCCATGTCGAACCCGGCATTACGCAGGACCCGGATCTTCTCCTCTTCCCGGACCTTGGTCTCGATGAACTCTTCGATGTCAGGGTGGTTGATGTCGAGGATCACCATTTTCGCCGCCCGCCGGGTGGCCCCACCGGACTTGATGGTGCCGGCGCTGGCGTCGGCGCCGCGCATGAAGCTGACGGGACCCGACGCGTTGCCACCGGAGGACAGCAGCTCTTTGCTCGACCGGATCCGCGACAAGTTGACTCCTGAGCCGGACCCGCCCTTGAAAATCAGTCCTTCCTCCTTGTACCAGTCCAGGATCGAGTTCATCGAGTCGTCGACAGCGAGCAGGAAGCATGCCGACACCTGGTGGGGCGAGGCCGTGCCGACGTTGAACCACACTGGCGAGTTGAAGCTGAAAATCTGGTGCAGCAGTGTGTAGGTCATCTCGTGCTCGAAGATCTGGGCATCTTCGGGCCCGGTGAAGTAGCCGTTCTCCTGGCCGGCCCGGACATAGGTGAGCACAACCCGGTCGATGAGCTGCCGCAGACTCCACTCCCGCTGCTGAGTCCCCAGGGCCCCCCGGAAGTACTTGCTGACCACGATCTGGATCGCGTTCGGCTGCCAGAAGTCCGGGAACTCCACTCCGCGCTGCTCGAAGTTGATCGAGCCATCACGCCAGTTAGTCAGCACCACGTCGCGGCGCTCCCACGTCACCTCGTCGTAGGGATGCACGCCGGGCGTGGTGTAAATCCGCTCAACACGCAGCCCCTTCGCCGCCTTTGCCCGCGGCCCGCGCGACTGGCCGCTGCCCGTGTCCGCCATTAGCTTCCTTCTCCCCTCGGATGTCCTGCCTGGTACTCATTGATCACGGGTGCTGCCATCGACCCGGTCAAGTGCGCGGTTCTGCGATGCTCATCGGCCCGTGCACGACACGTCCGCCCGTCAGGTCTGCATAGCGCCGGCCAGCGCCGGAGATAGCCATTCGGGTTCGTGTCCCCCGCGCAGGCGGGCGATCTCCCGCTCAAAGTCCTCCAGGGAACTGAACCCGCGGTAGACGGACGCGAACCTCAAGTAGGCGACCTCATCCATGTCCCGTAGCGGCTGCAGTGTCGCCAGCCCCACATCGTGGCTTGGCAAGATCGCCCGCCCTGTCGCTCGCACCGCCTCCTCCACGCGCTGCCCAAGAAGAGCGAGCGCGTCATCGCTTACCGGCCGTCCCTGGCACGCCTTGCGCACGCCAGCGATGACCTTCTCCCGGCTGAACGGCTCGGTGGCGCCGCTGCGCTTGCTCACCAGCAACGCTGCGGTCTCCACCGTCGTGAACCGGCGGCCGCACCGAGGACAGCAGCGGCGGCGGCGGATCACTGTGCCGTCCTCGGCAGGCCGGCTGTCGATGACCCGGCTATCGTCATGCCGACAGAACGGGCAATGCATGCAGACCAACCCCTTCTACGCGTGCCTCCAGCCAGGTCACCACCAGCGGCGTCGTCGCAGCACGGCAGCCGATCGACCGGGATGCACAAACTGTGGTAGTTACACAGTTGTAGTTTACCTAGATGTGGTGAAGCTAGCCGCTTGACACCGATCAACGCAACACGACACGCAAAGCATCTCGAGTAAATCTGGCACCAGTGCGTCACCGAGCTCATGCGGCGCCATCACAGCCACGGTGAGGGGTCGGCGACTAGCCGGCTCCCTCGCAGGTCGCGTGTTCTTCTGCCCGATGGGCCGCCAGTACATCCCCGCCGAAGTCACGCTGTCGGCGGCGCAGCACAGTGTGCGCGTGGTTCGCGCCGTTCGACGTGTTGTCGTACTCAATGAGCAGGTCGCCGCCTTGGACGCGGCAGTAGTGGCCGCATCCCGGCTGCAGCGGCCCTTCCCAGGCGAAATGCAGCTCGGTGCCGCGCAACACGGCAGCTTCCCGCGCAGCCAGCTCATCCGGCAGCCGACCGAGATAGATCGCGGCAAGTTGCCCAAGCAGCGCCCTGCTCACCGGATCGAGCTGGGCCGCGCCGACTCCCAGAGGGGCGATCCGGTGGGCCTGACCGGCTGCGTGTCACGGCGGCGGCGGTCATCGAGGTGGGCGGCGAATGCCAGCGGCAGTTTCGCGGGATCGGCATTGCCACCCTGGTGTAAGGCGACGCCGAGAGTGCGGCCACGGCGAGCTGCGGCGAGCCCGGCAGCTGCGAGCGACCCGTGCGGCACAGGTATGTGGACCAGTTGCTGTGGGCCGCTGGCCGCGACGACCTGCCCACTGCGGCCGCCAGGCTGGGTAGAGGGCACAGCGCACCCCGTGCACCGGACAAGGAGGCCGCGGGGCAGCACGCCGAGAGGATCGCCTAGTTCCGCCAGGTCGAACAGGCGGTCGGCGGCGGCATTCGCCGTGCCAGTCACGGCTGGGGCGGGAATGTCCACGGCACAACCTCAAACAGCGGGGCGCTGTCTCCGGGCGTGAGCAATTCCCGTCGTGCCGACGGCTCCCCGTACCAGTCGTAGTACGTCTCCAGAGCCGACGAGACATTGAGGATCGCGTTGGTCAGCTCTAGATGGTGGCCCGGGACGAACCCGCCGGAATCCGGCTGGGCGAGAGTGACCCCGCCCAGCAGCAACGAGGAAATTATCAAGTCGATGTAGCGGTTCGGCAGAGACTCGGCATGGTAGAAGTTCACCGGCATGCCGTGGCCGATTACGCACAGCTCAACGCGGTCGTTGAGCAGGTAGCCGTGCCCAAGCCGACCGTAGTCATGCACAGCGTGGGCGAGCGCCGCGAACTCATCGAGAACGAACTCGTAAGTCCGCGAGGTGATGCTGGCCAGGTAGCAGCTCTTGCGGAACGCCGCCAGGTGCTTGCCCCGCAGGCTGCCGCGCCCGCCAGCACCGACCAGCAACAGCGGCTGGTGGGACTCGATCAACCCGGTCAGCGACCGGCTAGTGGCAAACCCTTCCTCGTAAGAACACCTCATTGCGAATGAAAACAGCCTCGGTAACATTATTGAGCCTCGGCAGAGGTTGCCGGTCACGGCTACGGCCCGATCCATCGCGTAAATAGTGCCTGCGAGGCGTTTTGATCTAGAAGATGCCCTCTGACCAGGGATGATGGGAGTTACTAGGCTTCCGTCATAAGGTTCAAGAATACGCATCTCAAGCGCGATTATCGCACGATCTCGTACGAGCGCTAAACATACTTGGCCGAACGGGACGTTGCAGCCGACATCGTTCCCAGATACGCGGTCAGGGACGAAGGCAGGGCCTTAGCTCGCGGGCACCCACAGGCGCTCGCCTGGCACGACCACGTCGCTGCTCAGCGCGTTGAACTCCTCGATCCGGCTGATGACGACCCGCGGATCGGCGGCTGGCTCGGCCCGGAGGGCGATCGACCACAGCGTCTGACCTGGCTGGACGACGACCGCCGTCATGCCCTCATACACCGTGCCGGGCGTGCCCCCGTGATTCGCGGCCTGCGCCCCGGTCGCAGCCGCGAGCCAGAGCGCGGCCACTGCGGCCACGACAGCAGCTGCGACCAAGCCCACCAGCGCGCGGCGCCCGCGGCGGGTAAGCCGCAGGCCTGGCCCGCGCCACGCCGAGGCGAGCGCCCGGGAGCGCGGCGCGCCACGCCGCAGTTCACCGTCCCCGGGCTGGCGGGCCAGCGATCCATGGGTTCGCATCTCGCGGGTGAGCCTTCCATGGGCACGCAGCTCACGGGCGAGCGGCTTGCTGCTGCGCATCTCGCGTTCCAGCCTGCTCCGGGCG
>ODAK010006678.1_pt1 | contig 11620 bp, 11 predicted proteins | sample 1539591 | NCBI WGS metagenome assembly ODAK01 (sample SAMEA3539303, study PRJEB22396) | soil metagenome | biome: tundra; feature: field; material: soil | place: USA | collected 2010-05 | depth 0.15 m | reverse complement strand
AGGAGGCCCACCGCCTCGGGCATCCGATGCTGCGCCCGACCGACTGGCCCGTCGGCGCCTCGCCAACTGGGGTGACGGCGAGCACTGAGGCGTCCCTGCTCGGCGACGAGCTGCTGGTCGTCCCGGTGTCAGACCCTGACGCCACGACCGTCACGGTGGCGCTGCCCGCGGGGATGTGGCGGCGCCTGCGGCTGTGCGAGCCGGTCGAGGGCACCGACGGCGGTGAGGCCGTCGTCGTCGGCGGCGAGCGCGTGGTTCTCGACGCGCCTCTGGGCCAGCCCGTCGTGCTCCAGCGCGCCGGCACGGTGGTTGTGCTCGACGATGCCTGGGAGGACCCGTCGACGATCCTGCGCGAGGACCACGCAACGCAGCGCTGGAGCCTGCACGTCGTCATCGACGCCGCGGGACGCGCCTCGGGTTCGGGGTTCGAGGATGTAGGCGACGCCGACGGAGCAAGCCGCAGCGACGCCTACGTCGTGGACACCGACCGCGACGCACTGGTCGTCCGGTGGAACTCCACAGGAAGCTTCGTGCGCAATGGCCCCGCTGCCGTCGTCGTGCACGGGCAGCGACGCCAAAACGCGATGTGCGACGGGGTCGAGCGACCTGCCGTCGTCGACGGCGACACCACGACCGTCCTGCTCGACGGCGCGTTCTCGGTCCTGGTCCTTCGCTAATCACTGACCGCTGGCGGTTGGCGTGCGCCACGCGTAGGTTGGCCATCGTGGACACGGCATCGCTGATCGACGCCACCGCGACTCCGATTCACGAGCTCGGCGGCGCCTTCTACTACGCGCCTTCGACGGCGGCGATGGGAGAGGCGCTCGGGCTGGACGTCTTCTTGTTCTACGGCCTCGGTCGCGGGGGCGTCCTCGGCGACGTCGACGCCGACGCCGTGGTCGACGCGTTCCGGTGGTTCAAGCCGTCCGTCGTGCGGGCACAGTGGGAAGAGGGCCGCGCGATCGCGAGTCCCGTCAAGGCCGCGAGTGCCTACGTCGAGGCCGCTCGCACGTACGCGCGCAACACGTTCCACGAGACGGCCGTGCTCCGATCATTCTGCGATGCCGCGGTGGAGGCCGTCGACGCGGCATCGACAGGGACCTGGCCGCTCGTCGACGGCTACCGCGCCTTCGAGCTCCCTGAGGACTGCGTCGAGCGCGCGTACCAGCTCGTCGTGGTGCTTCGAGAGATGCGAGGTGCCGCGCACGGCGACGCCGTTGAGGCTCTCGGCATGACGCCAACCGAGGCGCACTTCCTCACGGGTGGCGATGCCTTCGAGCTGTACGGCTACGACGCCGAGGACGTCCCCGAGGTCACCGACGAGATGATCGAGCGGCGCGCGCTCGCGGAGGACCGGACGACCGAGCTGCTCGTGCCGTCCTACGAAGTGCTCGACGACCAGGCGCGTCTGGCGTTCCTCGAGGGCGTGCGTGAGCTCGCCGCGACCGCGGACATCGAGGTCGAGGACGTCGCCGACTGAATCCAACGGCTGAGGCGACAGCCGTAGGATGTCCGTCGCCGCGACCGCGGACATCGAGGTCGAGGACGTCGCCGACTGAATCCAACGGCTGAGGCGACAGCCGTAGGATGTCCGTCGCCGCGACCGCGGACATCGAGGTCGAGGACGTCGCCGACTGAATCCAACGGCTGAGGCGACAGCCGTAGGATGTCCGTCGCCGCGACCGCGGACATCGAGGTCGAGGACGTCGCCGACTGAATCCAACGGCTGAGGCGACAGCCGTAGGATGTCCGTCGCCGCGACCGCGGACATCGAGGTCGAGGACGTCGCCGACTGAATCCAACGGCTGAGGCGACAGCCGTAGGATGTCCCGCGGAGGTCGCCATGGTTCGACCAAATCGGCAGGTCCGCCGCCGCGTGATCGAGATGCTGGTCGCAGCGTGTTTCGGGCTGAGCGCCTGGATCATCGTGCTCGGGCTGTCGCTCCCGAAGCGCTACGACGCGGCCCATTGGAACCTCGCGTGGATCGGCTTCGACGTCGCGCTGCTCGTGGCCCTCGCGGCGACGGCCTGGGCCGCGGTGCGGCGCCGCGCCATCATCGTGCTGCTGGCGACCATCACCGCCACGCTGCTGTGCGCCGACGCCTGGTTCGACGTCACGACGGCAAGGTCGAGAGACCTTTGGGTCTCCGTCGCCCAGGCGGTCTTTGTGGAGCTGCCCTTCGCGGTGTTCCTCATCTACGTCGTGATGCGGGTCGTCAACTACACGCGCGGGTCGCTCTGGACGGATCAGCAGGGGACCAGGCCGAAATCGCTGTGGTCCATCGAGTTCGCCCACCCCTCGGAGTACGACGGCGAAGAGGAGACGTCCACGTTCCAACAAGGCGCTGACGAACCGATCGACTGACGGTCTCCACCGCGGACGTTGGTACGGTCGCGCTGTGCGAAGCGAGGAGCCTCAGGCAGTGATGGGCGTGGTCGCTGACCCCAGCGGATCCCACGCGACGTCACTCGCCGCCACGAACTCCGACCCCGTCTCCCCGACGCACGGTGATCCCGGCGGCGCGACCCGCTTCCGGAATCAGATCGCGCTCATCGCGCTCGGTGGCCTTGTCCTGCGACTGGTCCTCCAGCGCTTCGAGCCGCTTCCCCCAGACGCCCCGTTGCGGGGCCCATCCGCGGGCGTTGTTGCTGACGAGGTCTGGTACACGAAAGTCGCGCACAGCCTGCTCCAGGGCAACGGCTTCATCAGCCCGGTGTCCCCGCATCCCCAGACCGCACTGCACGGACCGCTGACCGTTTTCCTCCTGCTGCCCTCGACCTTGCTCGAGCCCCACGGCTACACGCTGCAGCGCGCGACTATGGCGGTGATCGGTGCGCTCGCGGTCCTCACGCTCGGCTACGTGGGCCGCGAGCTCGGCGGCCCACGCGTCGGCGTGTGCGCTGCCGTGCTCGCGGCCGTCTATCCAGGGCTGTGGTTCAACGACCTCGTGGCGACGTCGGAGAGCCCCGCGGTGCTCCTGTTGGCCGTGATCCTCCTGCTCGCCCTCCAGTACCGACGATCGCCCAGCACCGCGAAGCTCGTGCTGATGGGGCTCGCCACAGGACTGCTCGCGCTCGACCGCGCCGAGCTCGCCCTGCTCGGCGTGCTCCTCGTGGTGCCCGCGGTCATCGCCGTGGCCCGGGCCTCGAGCGCGCCGCTCGGCACCGCGGTCCGAGGTGTGCTGGTCGTGGGCGTGCTCGCGATCGGGGTGGTCGTCCCGTGGAGCGCGTACAACCAGGTGCGGTTCCACCAGACGGTCCTCATCTCCAACAACCTCGGCCAGACCCTCGTCGGGGCGAACTGCCCGGAGAGCTACTACGGGCCGCTCACCGGCTACGACGGCCGGTACTGCTTTCTTTCCGACCTCCTCACCCTGCCAAAGGCCCTGAATGAGGCGGGCTCGGACGCGTACTTCCGTGGCCGGGCGATCACCTACGCGGAGGACCACTGGCACCGCTGGCCGGTCGTCGCGGTCCTGCGCGAGCTGTGGCTGTGGAGCCTGTGGAAGCCGGGCTGGACCGTCTTCATGTCGGGCGTCTACCTCGGACGGGCCCAGTGGATCGCGTGGTGCCAGATCGTGGCGTACTGGATGCTCACGCCGTTCGCCTTTTACGGCTTCCTCGTCGCACGACGCAGGAGGATCCGTATCGCGTCGCTCGTGACGATGGTGGCGTTCACGGCCGCGCTCGGGCTCCTGGTCGTCGGGCACCTGCGCTACCGGATCCCCGCCGAGATCGCGTGGGTCCTCCTCGGCGCGATCGCCGGGGACGCGCTGCTCGCGCGAACAAGTCGCCGGCCACCTGCGTCGGTGGCCTCGTGACCGTCACTCGGTCGTGGCCACCTGGGGAGCGTGCTGGCGGACGGGGTACACGCCGCGCAGCAATAGCGCAGCGAGGAGGGCCACGAACGTGAAGCCGGCGGACCACCGGAACGCCGCGTCGTAGCCCGAGGTGATTGCGGAAAGCACTGCGGGGGAGTGGTAGGCGGCGGACCGCACCGAAGGGAGCGGGTGCCCGAGCAGCGACGCCGCGTGCGTGGTCGCGACGGTCGCGAGCAGCGCGAGCCCGAGCGAGCCGCCGACCTGGCGCGAGGTGCTGAGGATGCCCGACGCCAAGCCTGCGTCCGACGGCGTGACCGTCGAGGTCGCCGCGGCCGCGAGCGGACTGAACAGCAGCCCGAGTGCGAACGCCACGGCGCATCCAGGCAGCATGATGCCCAGCGCGTAGCCAGAGCTCGGTGTGAGGTAGGACAGGAAGACGAATCCGACGGTCGCGAGCGACGTTCCGACCGTCACGATCGGCCACACCCCCGTCTTCGCCATCATGCGGCTCGAGATCTGCGCGCCGACGATGATCGCGACCGACTGGGGGAGGAACGCGAAGCCCGTCGTGAGCGCAGAGAACCCGAGCACGTCCTGCATGAAGAGCGTGAGGAAGTACCACATCGAGAAGAAGGCGCCGCCGATGAGGAACATCACCGCGTTCGAGCCGGACGCCGTCCGTGACAGGAAGAATCGGAAGGGGACGAGCGGGAGCGTCGCGAGCCGCGTCTCGACGATCGCGAACGCCCCGAGCAGGGCCGCGGCGATGGCGAGCGTGCCGAGGGTCCTCGCGGACCCCCACGCGTAGGTCGTCGTGTTGACGATGCCGTAGACGGCGGTCGACAGGCCGGCTGTGACCAGCACCGCCCCGAGGACGTCGAGCGGCGGCTTGTCCCCGAGCCGCCGGTGCTCGGGGAGCCAGGTCAGCGCCATGAAGGCGAGCGCCACGCCGATCGGGACGTTGATGAACAGCACCCAGCGCCAGGAGAGCTCCGCGACGAGGATCCCCCCGAGCAGGGCGCCCGTGGCGCCCCCAGCGCCGGCGACCGCGCTCCACATGCCGATTGCCTTCGCCAGCTTCGGGCCCTGGAACGTCGTGACGATGATCGTGAGCGTCGCCGGGGACAGGATCGCACCGCCGAAGCCCTGGACGGCGCGCGCGGCGGTGAGCCACGTATCCGAGGTCGCGAATCCGCCCGCGAGGCTCGCGAACGTGAAGATGGCGAGGCCGACCAAGAACACGCGCTTCTGGCCGAAGAGGTCTGCTGCTCGCCCCCCGAGCAGCAGGAAGCCCGCGAACGTGAGCACGTACGCGTTGACGACCCACTGCAGTCCTGTCGGCGAGTAGTGGAGGTCCCTGCCGATCGTGGGGAGCGCGACGTTGACGACCGAAACGTCGAGAACGACCATGAACTGAGCGATGCAGGCGACTGTGAGGATGAGGCCGGTGTGGGTACGGCGGGTCGTCGTCGGATCCACCGCGTCACAATAACTGCGGTCCCTTCTTGACAGGCGGGCCGCAACGTGCACCCACAATGTGACCAAGGTCCCTCCTGCGGACGTAGTGTCAACTGCTAGAACAAACGGGTGCCTTCCCGCGTCGCCGTGCCTGCTGAGACCCGGCCGGGGGAGACCAGGGTGGCAATCACCCCCGATGGGGTCAAGCGGCTCGTAGCCGATGGATTCGAGGTCGCGGTCCAGCACGATGCGGGCGCTTCGGCCACGTTCGAGGACGACCAGTACGCGGCTGGTGGCGCGACCATCGCCCCGACCGCAGCGGCAACCTGTGCCGGGGCGAGCATCGTGGTGCGCGTCAACGCGCCTTCACCCGAGGACGCATTGCTCCTCGACAGCGGAGCGCTGCACCTGTCCTTCCTCCAGCCAGCGGCGAGCGCGGAGGCGCTCGCGACGATGCTCGATCGCCGGACGACGGCGGTGTCGTTCGACCTCGTCCCCAGGATCAGCAGGGCGCAGTCCATGGACGCGCTCAGCTCGCAGGCGACGGTGAGCGGCTACCGCGCGGCGCTCGCCGGGGCGCAACGGCTGGGCAAGTTCTTCCCCATGCTCATGACCGCGGCAGGGACGGTGAGGCCCGCAAAGGTCCTCGTGATGGGGGTCGGTGTCGCTGGCCTGCAGGCGATCGCAACGGCACGGCGGCTCGGCGCGGCGGTGAAGGCCTACGACGTGCGTGCGGCGGCGAAGGAGGAGGCAGAGAGCCTCGGGGCCACGTTCCTCGACCTCGGCGTTTCCGCGGAGGGCGCCGGCGGCTACGCCCGAGAGCTCACTCCCGAGGAGCTCGCGGCCCAGCAGCACGCGCTCGCTGCCGAGGTCGCGGCAAGCGACGTCGTGATCACGACGGCTGCCGTGCCCGGGCGCCGCGCGCCGGTGCTCGTGACCGCCGAAATGGTTGGCGCGATGGGGCCCGGAGCCCTGGTCATCGATATGGCCGCGGACAGCGGCGGGAACTGCGAGCTCACGGTGCCGGGCGAGGAGGTGCGCCACAACCTCGCCGTCGTCGTCGGCCTCGCCAATCCTCCGGCGGGCATGCCGACGCATGCGAGCTTTCTCTACGCGCGAAACGTCGCGAACCTGCTCGCGCTGTACGCGTCCAAGGGCGCCGTCGAGCCGGACTGGGCCGACGAGATCGTCATCGGCGCCACGGTGCTGCGTGACGGTGCCTGCACGAACGCGGCCGCTGCCGAAGTGCTCGGCGTGGCCTACGCACCCATTACCGCCAAGGGAACCGAGGCCACGGCATGAACGAGATCCTGCAGTACCTCACCGTCTTCATCCTCAGTGTCTTCGTGGGCATCGAGGTCATCTCCAAGGTCCCGAGCATCCTGCACACGCCCCTGATGAGCGGGTCCAACGCGATCCACGGCGTGATCATCGTCGGTGCGATGATTGTGCTCGGCGCGGCGAATACGAACGCCGAGGTCGTCCTCGGCACGTTCGCCGTGTTCCTCGCGACGCTCAACGTGGTCGGCGGCTTCGTCGTGACCGACCGGATGCTCGAGATGTTCCGGGGCAAGCCCGATGACAGGCGCAGCGCCGAGAAGGACGCCGCGTGAGCAGAGGCACGTTCCTCGACCTGTGCTACTTGGTCGCCGCAGTCACCTTCATCCTGGCGCTCAAGGGCCTCTCGAGTCCTCGTCATGCCCGACGCGGCAACCTCATCGCGGCCGGAGGCATGGCGATCGCGATCGCGGCCACGTTTGCCCGCCCGAACCTCCACCATCTCGTGCCGATGGTGATCGCCATGGTCCTCGGCACGGCGGTCGCGGTGCCGACGTCGCGATTCGTGAAGATGACGGCGATCCCCCAGCTGGTCGCGATCTTCAACGGGGTCGGCGGCGGCGCCGCCGCGCTGGTCTCGATCACCGAGTACGTCGCGCTCACGAGCAACCGTTATGTGTGCCCGCCGAGCGTGGTCTGTCACTACGCGTTCACGACGCCGGGTGTCGCGGTCTACAAGATCCTCGAGGTCGTCCTCGGGGTGGTGATCGGGACGGTCTCGTTCTCGGGCTCGGCGATCGCGTTCGCCAAGCTCCAAGAGCTGATGACGGGTCGTCCCGTGACGTATCCCGCACAGCAGCTGCTGAACGCGATCCTCGGCGTCGCGATCCTCACCGTCACGATCCTGCTGTTGGTGACGGCGTCGCTCGTGTGGCTCTGGGTCCTGCTCGCGCTCTCGCTCGTGCTCGGGGTCGCCTTCGTGCTCCCGATCGGCGGCGCGGATGTTCCCGTGCTCATCTCGTTGCTCAACTCGTTCACGGGCATCGCCGTGGCGGCGTCGGGCTTCACGATCGGTTCGAACCTCCTCATCGTCGCGGGCACGCTCGTCGGTGCGTCGGGCATCCTGCTCACGCGGATGATGAGCGCTGCGATGGGGCGATCGCTGCCCAACATCCTGTTCAGTGCATTCGGCTCGGTGATCACCGCTTCGGCGGCGACCGAGCGCGACGATGGCAGGTCCGTGCGGTCGGGCACCGCGGAGGACATCGGCGTGCTCCTCGCCTACGCCCGCAAGGTCGTCATCATCCCCGGCTACGGGCTCGCGGTCGCCCAGGCCCAGCACGTGGTGCGCGAGCTTGCCGACGAGCTCCAGGCACGCGGCGTCGAGGTGTTCTTCGCCATTCACCCCGTGGCGGGTCGCATGCCGGGGCACATGAACGTCCTGCACGCCGAGGCGAACGTCCCATACGACGAGTTGAAGGAGATGGACGAGGCGAACCCCGAGCTGTCGACGGCCGACGTCGCGCTCGTCGTTGGCGCGAACGACACGGTGAACCCCGCTGCGAGGTCGTCGCCAGGGAGCCCCATCTACGGCATGCCCATCATCAACGCCGACGCGGCGGCGAACATCGTTTTCCTCAAGCGGTCGATGCGTCCTGGCTTCGCGGGCATTGACAACGAGCTGCTCTACGACCCCAAGACCGTCCTTCTGTTCGGCGATGCGAAGGACACCCTCACGAAGCTCGTCGCTGCGGTCAAGGCTGCCTAGGCGCCTGGCGCCGTGAGCGCGTCGAGCGCGGCGGACGTCTCGTCGTCGAGGTCCTGTGGCGCAGTCGCGTTTGCCCGCACCTGCTCGGCGCTCGTCGCGCCGGCAATCACCGAGGCCACGGGGCGATGGGCGAGGAGCCAGGAGAACGCGAGCGACAGCAACGGGATCCCGCAGTCCTCTGCGAACGAGAGGAGCGCTCCGACCTGTTCGGTGAACTCGTCGTTCAACCAGTGCGCGCTGCGCTCCGGGGGCATCATCGCGAGCCGCGTGCCCTCCGGGACCGGCTCACCGGGGCGCACCTTGCCTGTGAGCAGCCCGTTGGCCAGGGGGTAGTAGGGGAGGAACGCAATCTCGTGGCGATCACACGCCTCGAGGACGCCGTCGGTCTCAGGCGTCCGCCAGAGCAGCGAGAACTGGTTCTGCACGCTTCGAAAGGCGGGGAGGTTCCCGGCAGCGAGCGCCGCCTCGTCCAGCTGGTCGGCAGTGAAGTTCGAGCACCCGATCTCGACGACCTTGCCCGCGTCCTGGAGCCGGTTCAGCGCCGCAAGGGTGTCGGCGATGGGGACCGAGGGGTCCGGCGCGTGGAGCTGGTACAGGTCGATTCGGTCGGTCCCCAAGCGACGCAGCGAGTCCTCGCAGGCGCGCGCCACGTATGCCGGCGCGGCGCCGCTTCGCTCCTTGTCGATCGGCATCCCGAATTTGGAGGCGATGACGACCTCGTCGCGCCGCGGGCCGAGGGCGCGGCCGAGGTACTCCTCGCTCTTGGTCGCGCCGTAGATGTCAGCGGTGTCGAAGAGCGTGATGCCAGCGTCGAGCGCCGCTCCGACGACCTCGGTGGTGCGAGCCTGATCGAGCCTTCCCCCGAAGTTGTTGCACCCGATGCCGACGACCGAGACCTCGAGCCCACCGATTGCCCTCGTCTGCACGACGACACCCCCGCCCCTCGTCCGCGTGCGCCTAGGGTACCGGCACGGCTTGCCGACCTTCGGAGGAACTGATGGGCGCCAGCACAGTGACAGCGCACTACACCTCGACCCCGGACGCCGCGTGGCTCCTCATCGGCGACTTCGACGGCATCGCCTCGGTCTTCAAGGGCGTCGAGGACGTCGTCATAGGCGACGGCACGAGGATGTTCACGTTGATGGGGATGCGAATCACCGAGCGACTTGTGAGCCGTGACGACGACGCCAAGGCGCTCACGTACTCGATCGTCGACGGCGTGCCGGGCATCGAGTCGCACGAAGCGACGATCCGCGTCTCCCCGCACGAGGGTGGCTGCGAGGTCGCCTGGTCGGTGACCACCGTTCCAGCCGAGGCTGAGCCGCTGTTTGCCGACTCCTACGCGCAGGCCCTCAAGGGCCTGCACCAGTCGCTCGACGCGACCTGACCGGCACTCCAATGTCCGGGCCGTAGGGTTCGCGGGGTGCACGCGCACGGCGGGGCGGACGACGATGAGCGCTGGAGGATCTACGCCCGGCACCTCCCTGACCCCACCTGGGGCGAGCTCGCGCGCCGGGGCCTTCGGATCTCAGGCGTGTTCGCACGTCGTCTCGCGCCGGTGGCGCTCCGGTCGCTCGATCGACGAGCAGCGAGCAGCCGCGCTGAGGTGCCGTTCGCCCGGCCGCTGCGCCTTGCGTTCGAGGACCTCGGGGGGACCTTCGTCAAGTTCGGTCAGCTCGTGGCGTCGAGTCCGGGCCTGTTCGGCGCCGAGCTGGCAGAGGAGTTCCGGTCGTGCCTCGACACCGGTCCGTCCGTTCCCGCCGACGAGATCCGAAGCCTGATCGAAGACGACCTCGGTCGGACGGTCGAGGAGGCCTTCGCGTGGTTCGACCCGGTACCCGTTGGTCGCGCCTCGATCGCGGTGGTGCACCGTGCGCGGCTTCACGACGGGCGAGACGTCGCGGTGAAGGTCCTGCGTCCAGGTGTCGACAGGAGCGTGGCCACGGACCTGTCCCTCATGGAGCCGCTGTTCGAGCTGCTGAGCCGGGCGACGGGCGCGCAGCTCGCTGGCGCGACGCTGCAGCAGCTCGACGGACTTCGCATCCAGATCGGCGAAGAGCTGGACCTCCGCAATGAGGCCCGGGCACTCGTCCTGTTCGGCGCGCTGATCGGTGCCGCGGGGTTCGACGCACTGGTCGTGCCTGAGCCCGTCCTCTCCCTCTCGGGTGCGAACGTCCTCACAATGGAGTTCCTCGATGGCGTCGCGATCGACGACCTCGCAAGCGCCGCCGCGCTCGGTGTCGACCCAGCCCCGCTGGTCGATCAGCTCATCCGGGCGTTCTTCACGCTCATGGTGCTCGAGGGTGTGTTCCACGGCGACGTACACGCTGGCAACCTGCTGCTGCTGCGGGACGGCCGTCTGGGCGTCATCGACTGGGGGATCGTCGGGCGCCTCGACGAGCGGACGCACCGCTTCGTCCTTCGACTGCTGGCCGCGGTGCTCGGAGAGGAAGACGCGTGGCGCGAGGTCACGGCCTACGTCGTCGACACCTACGGGGCACCGATCCGTGACGCCATGGGCATGGACGACGCGCAGCTTGCGGAGTTCATGCGCTCGATGATCGAGCCGGTCCTCCTTCGGCCGTTCGGGGAGTTCAGCCTCGGCGAGATGCTGATCACCGCCCAGGCACGCGCCGCAGAATCCTACGGTTTCGAGCTGCGACGACGCGGGCTCAAGAGTGCGTTCCAGCGCCTGCGTCTCCAGCGCCGGCTCCATCGCGCCGCCATGGAGGGGGGCGGCCTGATGAGCGAGTTCGACAGGGCGAACTTCCTGCTCGGCAAGCAGCTCATGTACTTCGAGCGCTACGGCAAGCTCTTCCTCGCGGATGCCCCGATCCTCGCGGACCGAGAGTTCGTCTCGGGGCTGCTCCGCGAGCATGACGAGCGCCGTCCCGGCGCGGCATGAGCAGCAGGCCGACGCAGCGCGATGGATAGCATCTGCGGTTTGGACGAGGAGGTCCCATGAAGATCGTCGTCGACTACGACCAGTGCGCGAGCAACGGCGTCTGCATGGGGATCCTGCCCGATATCTTCGAAGTGCGCGACGACGGGTTCCTCTACGTCCTCAATGACCACCCGGACGAATCGCTGCGAGGCCAGCTCGACGAGGCAGTCAACGGCTGCCCCACAGGGGCGATCTCGATCGTCGAGGACTGACGCGTGGACGCGCCACGCGTCCGGTTCGCGCCATCGCCGACCGGCTTCTTCCACGTCGGGAGCGCCAGGTCGTCGCTCTTCAACTGGCTCTTCGCGCGCCGTCACGGTGGCACCTTTCTCCTTCGGATCGAGGACACCG
>ODAK010006677.1_pt1 | contig 11623 bp, 10 predicted proteins | sample 1539591 | NCBI WGS metagenome assembly ODAK01 (sample SAMEA3539303, study PRJEB22396) | soil metagenome | biome: tundra; feature: field; material: soil | place: USA | collected 2010-05 | depth 0.15 m | reverse complement strand
ATCAGCAGTCCCCCCAAACCAAGGGCCACGGGCAGTGGTCGATGGGTGCTGTCGCCGATGTTCTCGGCTCCAATCAGGGCGATGGTAAGCGCCACCAGTGCGTCGATGTATTGTCCGTTGGGTCGCAGGATCCCGGTGACGGCCAGACCCAGGGTGAGGCTGTGACCGATCGTGAAGCCGGTGACGACGAACAGAAGATCGCGCACGCGTCTGGAGATCAGCACCAGACCCAGCATGAAGGACATGTGATCGATCCCGGTAAAGATGTGCATAATGCCCATCTCAATGAACTCCAAGAGTCCGGCATTCTGTAGCGTGCTCTGTGAGCTGCCGCCAGATACGTCGATCTGCTCATTGTCCTTGGTCAGCAACTGTTCAAATACGCTGCCGGCGGCATCTTGAATGCGTGCGAAGTTTGTGTGTGTCGGGACCAGATCGTAGAAAGCGGCTGAATGCAGCGTGATGTCCGCCGTGCCAGGGCACTTGAAACCGAGTTCGAAGCGCGCGAAGCCCGTTATCGAGGTGAGCGCTCGGGGTCCGTCGACGCGCACGCACGGTCGGTTGCCGGCTGAGGCACCAAGCCGATCGGCCAGGTAGCGAGCGAGTTGCTCATTGGAAGGCAAGTCCTTGCCTGTCGCGGACACGCGCTTCGCCTCGCGATCAGGGACCGTGAATTCCACCTGCACGGTATCGCCATTGACCTGCCAGGAGGAGAAGCTCTCGCTGAGCGTATGCGCACGGGCGGGCGCGCCAGGCACGCAGACCAGCAGCGCCAATGTCAACGCCGCTCGCGCGCCCAGCCTCATGGCCGAGACCCGTAGAGCTGATAGTCGGCATAGTCCCCGGCGATCATGATGTTGGCACGGTGGCGGAGGAAGCTCATCGTGCCGGCGCGAACGCGGGCCTCGTGATCGTCCTTGTAGGCGCCTTCCACTCGGTCGCGCGCATCACTGTAGCTCTCGGGCGCCGGTGCGAGGTTGCTGACGATCTGCAGGATATGCACGCCATCTGGCATCTGGACCGGATCGGACACCGCCCCGGTAGCCAGTCCCTGAGCCACCGCGAATAGCTTGTCGCTTAAGTGGATTTTGATGGCGAAATAAAAGTTGTTCTCACAACTATTCGCGTTCACCAGTTCGTAGCGTTTCTGGACCTGCTGCAGAGGCGTCCCGGCACGAAGCGAAGCCGCTGCTGAAGCGGCGCGCTGCGCCTGGGCAGCGACGTCCAGACTGGCTTTCGGAAGGGCCAAATCGCAAACGGTCATCGCGCCGGGCGAGTGGTACTGCGCCCGGTGGGCCTCGAAATAGCCCACGAGATCTTTCTCGGTGGGCTGGCTGGTTACCACCTCGGCAATCATCTGATGGTCAACGACGGTGGCGAGGATGTTTCGGGTGTCCTGGTCCGTCTCGGCAAAATTAAGCTCCAGTCCGCGCTGCACCTTCAATTCCTCGTCGACCATTTCATCAAGCACACGCAGCTTTTCCTGGCGGCTGGTCTTCTCGAAGGGGAGGCCAGTCTCGGATTCGAGTTGGGTGACGAAGTCGCTGCGCAGGATCGGCTGCTGATTGATTAATGCCAAGTCCTCTGCCGGTACGCTGCGCGTCACCGTTCCCTGGGCCGTAAGCAGTTCATAGCCCGCGGCGCCGAGGCCGATGAGCGCGCCGAGGGCGTAGAGCACCATGGCACGCTTGGTATTAGGCTCGGCCGCGCGCCCAAGGCCAGAATGAACGTCGTGCCCACCGGGCCGGGTGCTTGCGGCTTCTGTGACATTTTCCGGGGCGCCGAGGATCATTCGGGGATTCTCAGATGATTCGTGATTAGTCATGGGCTGGCGTTCTTTGGGCCTGCGCGGGGTTGGGCCTAGAGAGACTCTGTGTATAGACCGCGAGGGCGGTGATGGTGACTGGAGAAAGTTTTCCAATCCACGCTGGGCAACTACCGCCGCGGCCGCCAGCAATGGAGGCTCGAATGCTGCGCCGTGAACCGTCGCCGTAGAGCCAGATGCGGTCGGTCAGGTTGGGGGCTCCAATTGCCCGGTCGCCCTGAGCGTGGTCGCCGTGACAATCCCAGCACAGTCCCCGCGATTGACTGTAAAAGACCTTTCGGCCGCGCGCTACGGCGATAGGATCGGCCGATGAGTTTTGAAGAGAGTATAGGTACTCAGTTACGTCGTCGATGTCCTGCGGCGTCAGGGCCGGCGTGCTGTAGCGCGTGTAGGGGTTGGGCGTAGCGAAGGCCGGCATGCTGGCGAGGTCCCAGCCCTTGGAGTTACCGGCGCGGATTCCATAAAGAATCACTTTCTGGATCTCGTCGATGCGCCCGCTGCCGTAGAGCCAGTCCTGATCACGCAGATCCGGGACACCCCGCAGCGGGTCAGGCTGACCCTCGGAGCCGTGGCAGGAAGCACAGTATTGCGCGAACGCCGCCCTGCCGCGCGACATTGCGAAGTGATTCAGATCCGAATGTGAGCGGATTTCCTCGGGTACCGCCATCAGCAATCGGGCACCCTCCGCGCTGGTGCGGTGCCAATAGAGAAGTGCGGCCGTGCATATCAGGGCGGCCAGCACGGCGATCGCTACTGCGGCGGTATTGGATCTGTGCCAAGAGACATGCATATTCTATCCCGTGGGTCTGGCAAGCTGCCGGCCGCCTCAGTAAATCGCTGCTGGTTGGCCATACTACGATGCGCACGGGCCGCAGCTATTCGCCGCGCACGCTCGCTTTGAACTTCATCTGGCTGTCGATGCCGGGTCGCGGGCGTCATGTCACCTACAGTGGCATGTAACCGCTCTTCGTTGTAATGATGCATGAGCGTGGCGATGATTGCTTCGGCCTGCAAATAATTATTGCCGAAGTCGTTGTCGCTTTCGTCTTCGCTAGCACTCGGGACAAATCTTCCAACCGCGAATCGTTTGTTCAGTTCGAGATTCTCCGCCGTGATCTCCGCGATCAGCGCGCGCATGCGCTCGATCTCGGCCTTGTGCCGGGCTTCTGGGTCGTCATTGGGCGGTCACCGTTGCGCATCTCAGCTGTCAATCGTCGATGTTCGCGTTTGCTCATTAACTTCGCTTCCTCTGCAGAGCGTCTGCAGCAGATCGAAGTCTTTCATTTTTCCGCTAGCCTGTTGTGCGGAACTTGATGAAGCTACACACCGTTGTTCGCTGCTCAATCGTCAGCATATTCTTCAGTTCAAGCGCATCCTAAAGAACTGTCCCCAACGGCGATGGTCCGACACTCCAATGACAGTATTTGCAAATTGCGAATAATAGGGGAATATCTATCCGGTACACTTATAGTCACAGATCAACCACGGCATAGATCCTCTACAGTGAAGTCTCTATCTGCATGAGCACTAATGGTATCGCCCGCAGGTGTTCCCTGGAATCCGCCGCGGTTAATCGGCGCGACAAGCGCGCCAAATTCCGTTTCGCCGATGCGCCAGCTGCAGTGAGGGCCCGGCATCGCCAAGGCGATTGTGAGCGCTCATGCTCCGCGTCTTGTTCGGGGCGGTAAAAGGACCGCGACGGCAATCGGCATGTTACCCAAACTAGGGAACGCCTAGCACTATCTACTAGATGTAGACAATGTTACGCGTTGAAAATAATTAAATCAGCTCCAGCAAATAATGGGGCCGACTCTAGGAAGAATGCATATCGTAGTTATTCAGGAGGGGATTATGAGCTGGTTTAGAGCAGTTTGGATGGGAGTGATGCTGGCGGGACTCATGGGAGCGGTGGCGCCGCAGCCGGCGCTAGCGCACCATTCCTTTCCAGCCACTTACCTGGTGGATCAAATCATCACCATCGACGGTACGGTGACCCAGTTTTTGTTCCGCAACCCTCATTCTTTCGTGCACGTAATGACGACAGACAAGGAGGGTAAGACGACGACCTGGTCCGTTGAGTGGGGCGGGGGCAGCGGCCTTGAGGGTGCTTTCAAAGATCACGAAATGCTCAAACCCGGCGATAAGGTGACCATCACTGGCAACCCGGGTCGCGATCCATCGCAGCACCGGTTGCGTATGCGCTCGATCGTGCGGCCCTCCGACGGCTGGAAGTGGGAAGGCACGTTTGGTTGATTTACAACACGCAGCGCCGTGCTGAGGTGTGCTTCAGCGACTCGGCTGTTTGCGGCCAAATGATTAAGTCGAAGAGGGGTTGGGGCTGATGGAACATCTGCTATTAGCGCAGGAACACAGTGCGTTTGCCAATTGGCTATCTCAAGGCATCTATCCGCCCATCCTCACGCTGCACTCGATCGGCATGGCGCTGCTGGTGGGCCTGCAGGTAGTAATTAACCTGCGCGTGCTGGGGTTCGGCCGCGGGCTACCGATCCCGGCGCTGCGTCGTTTCATGAAGGTGGTTTGGATCGGATTTGGGGTCAACGCGGTCACCGGAACGCTGCTGTTTTTGATCGCCCCATATAAACTTGTTCACAGTACATTATTCATTCTCAAGCTTTCCTTAATCGCCTCGGGCTTGATTCTCGGGGCAGTATTGAACTCCTCGCTGCTCACCGTAGGAGATGAATACGCCCAGGCCAATGCGAACCCGTCGCTACGGGCCAAGACGCTTGCGGTACTTTCGCTGACCTGCTGGATGGCCGCGATCGTGACCGGCCGCTGGCTCGCCTACACTACATTCGGAGATATCGGGTTTGACACCGACGGCTGATTGCGTTGGTGCTGCACTCACTTACCCCTACGGAGCCTTAAGATCATGATCAGCACTATCTTTGCCGCAGAACCGGTCCCGACGGCCGATGTTATCGCGCTATACGCTGCTCATCCGATCCTTGCCTGGATCAGGGCCACGCAGATCGGTGAATTTGTGCGTAATAGCACCTGGGCCTTTCCAACATTACAGTCGCTGCATTTTATTGGCATGTCGCTGCTGATCGGGATTGTCGGGGCGATCGACTTGCGTGTGCTAGGAGTGGCTCGCGCCGTTCCGCTCGGACCGCTACACCGCCTTCTGCCACTCGCCTTCATCGGGTTCGGCATCAATCTGACCACCGGTATCTTTTTTTTCTGCCACGATCCGATGGTATATGCCTTCAATAATGCCTTTCGTCTCAAGATGTTGCTGATCTTGGCCTCAGGACTGAACGCGTTGTGGTTCGGGCTCGGTGTCTTTATCGACGTGGACAAGTGGGGTCCGGGCATCGAGGCCTCGTACTTGGCCAAGGTCATTTCCGCGCTGTCCTTGCTGATCTGGATCGGCGTGATCACAGCTGGGCGCTACATCGCGTTTACTTGAAGTGAGGAGTTGCCTTCCCTGAAGGCGCTCGGGGCCATTTGGCTCCTTCACGGTGTTCACAACGGCCGCGCTGACGGTGCCGCGAGCGGAGCAGGATAGCAAAAGGCCGATTGCTGCGGCTGCGCGAAAGCCGTTCTCGTAAGTTAACCGACAGTGCACCCGCTTCCCCACGCGCTCAAGACCCCTGGTGTCGCTACCGTAACGGTACAGGCATATCGGGCGATGTTGATTACGCATTGCTCCGCGTCGGCCTGCTTGCCGAGCCCAGCAAACTCGATATGACGGTGCCCAGCTGCGAGGCCGCGTCTTGTTCGGTCAGCGTAAGCTTGTTCTATTGCCTCAGTTGCAAATGAATGGTTTTAGGGGATTGAATTCAGCGGCCGTGCTCTTAGCTCGGCCACAACTAAGGCTGTCGTCGGCAACGCAAGCTGCTGCAATCAATTGCCAGAGCTGCTCTTCGCGAAGGACATCAACAGCGACCTGATCCATTCGCAGGTCACTGTCATCCGGAAGTTCTTCGTCGTGCCACGTCGGTACATGAAACAACAGTGCGTTCACTTATCCCTATAAATCCCGCCAAAAAATCCTCGCTGCAGAGAATCCTGCACGCACCACACCGATGACAGTATTCGCGATCCGCGAATAATACGGCGCTCTGCTTCGGCTAACATCCACAACCCTAGATTAAACAAAAACTGGCTAATACCAGCTATGGGGAGCAGCGATGTCTACACCGAATCAGCGTATTTTGGCTGCGGCCGCAATTGGGTCCGCGGCTGCACTCGAAGAGATGGTCATCACCGCCGAGCGCCGCGAGGCCAGCGTGCTGAGGACGCCAATCGTAATAACGGCGGTAACGGGCGAACAGCTGGCCGAGGAGCATCTGACCATCATCGCGGACCTTCAGTCCACTGTACCCGATCTATCGGTCACCACGAATGGTGCCTTCGCAGTCATTAGCATTCGTGGCATTGGTGGGTCTATTAGCCCTGCCTCCGCGGCGGGCCTTGTTTGTCCTGCGCGCAGCGGCCTTCGGGTCGGCCTCCGTGCGTCATGGCGCACCCAACGATCGGGAGGTGCCCAGAGTCGGCATATCGAAGGATGCTGGTCGAGCGGCCTGCTACATTCAGGCAAGCCAGATTCTAATTATAATCTAACGGGGGAATAAAGAGCCGTGCGTTCAATACAGATCCGCCAGAGCGTTGCCTTAGCCATCGGCCTGTCTTTTGTTGGTCCTGCTGCGTATGCGCAACAGGTGGTGGGCACGTCCCCGAAGGCGTCCGAAGATCCGGGCGCGCTGCAGGAAATCATGGTCACCGCTGAGCGTCGGTCCGTCGACATCCTGACGATACCCATCCAGATAACCGCCATCCCGGCAAGCCAGCTCGAGAGCGTGCAGCCCAACACATCGCTCGAGGATCTCCAGTCTGTCGTGCCAAGCTTTACGGTGAACGGTACGGCAGGGTCCTTCCAGAATATCAACATCCGCGGCGTGGGCAATACGTCCTTCAATCCCTCGGTAACCACCGGCGTCGTCGTCATCAGGGATGGCTTGCCTGACGTCGAGACCAATGCGCTCGGCGAGCCGTTTTTCGACCTGCGCGGTCTAGAGGTGCTCCGGGGTCCCCAGGGTACGTTTGTCGGCGCCAGTTCAACCGGTGGGGCATTGCTGATCAACTCCGCCGATCCGAGCCTTGCCGGATTTGAAGGCTACTTCGAGGGCATCCTCGGTAACTACACGGATCGTCGCTTCGACGGTGCCGTCAACATGCCGGTTAACGATCAGCTGGCTTTCCGGGTCGCGTTCAACGCAGAGCGCCGCGCGAGTTTTTTCCGGAACATCGGCTCGCAGAATCTCACGCCTGCCGGCGAACCGCTCAGCGATCCAGGCCAGGTCAATGACCTCAATGCCCGCATCAGCGCGCTCTGGAAGCCCAGTGCAGACTTCCAGGCCCTCTTGAAGGTCGAGCTCAACCAGAGCAGCACCGGCGGCGTTCCGGGCCAGCCCAACCAGAATCCCTTCCCGAACCCGGCCGTTCCGGGGCAGATGCAGTACGTGTCCTCCTACGCATTCTCGACACACCAGCCGTACGTGCTCAACTACGAGGCCACGAACCTGATCAACGACAGCCAGATCGACCGGTACGGTCTGGAGCTGCGTTACACGTTGCCAAACGGGGTGGTCCTGCGGTCGCAGTCCGGCTACCAGGACCACTACTTCCGCTATTCGACGGAAAACAGCAACAATGCGTTCAACGACGGCATCGACTACACGCAAGTAGGTCCCAAAGACCGCAACTATTACCAGGAGATCAATGCGATTTCACCTGATACCGGCAGGCTCACTTGGGTGGCAGGCACGGCGGCCTTCTACAGAGACACGCCGGTTTATGCGAGCTCGAACCGCCTTTCCCTGCCGGCCGCCGGGCCGCTGAGCTCAGGCCCCAGCCCCGAGACCGCGCTCGACATCGTCTCGGTGACTCGCAGCCTAGGCGTGTTCGGCCAGCTCAGCTACAAGCTCCTTGACACGTTGCAGCTGCAGGCGGGCATCAGGGAGAACTGGGACAACAACTTCAACGGAGGCGCGATCACCGTCATCGGACCGTTTGGCCCGCTTGCGGTGATCCCGAACACCGGGCAGTTCAAGTCCAGCACACCGACGGCCAAAGTCGGGCTCAATTGGTCGCCGGTCGCGGACCAGTTCGTCTATGCATTCTGGGCAAGGGGATACAAATCGGGAGGCGTGAACGTTGGAACGGGATTGCCATTTGAGGACGAGCACGTGGACGATTACGAGGCCGGCATTAACAGCCGGTTCTTTGATGGCCACCTGCAGACCCGTTTGGGCACCTACTACATGACCTACAAAGGCATGCAGGAAGACATCTTCAACGCGAAAGCCGGGTACATGGACGAGGTGGTCAATCTCGCGAACTCGACCATCAAGGGCCTCGAGCTGTCGATCCAGTCGCGCTTCGGTGGGTTCGGGGTGAACCTAAGCGTTGCCTATAACGAGTCGAAGCTCGGGGCTGTCAGCAACGCGGACGCTTTGATCGACGGCGGGGTGGTTGCGTCCTACCGGCTTCCGCCCCTGGTGCAAGCCGTGCCGGCGCTGTTTCCAGCAAGCGTATTCAACTACGCACCTTACACTGAGAACATCAGCGGCGAGCAGAACCCCTACTCCCCGAAGCTGACCGCCAACGCGAGCGTGGACTACGCGATTCTTGTGGGGCCGGGGACGATCCGCCCGGTGGTCAGCTTCTCCCATACGGACAAGCAGTTCGCGTCCCTCTTCCAGAGCGACAACTTCTACTTGATGCCTGCCCGTAACATATGGGACGTATCGGGCAGTTACGAAGAGGGTTCGTGGCTGACGCAGGTCTACGTTAAGAACGTAACGAACTCGGTGTACGTGTCTGGCTTTAGCGGGAACACTGAGTACTACGGGGCGCCGAGGCAGATCGGCCTCAGGGTCCGAAAGAGTTTCTGATCAACCGGAGGCGCAGGAAGGGTCGGCGCGCCGTGCGTGGCGCTGCCTGCAGGATTGTCGCGAGGAGCAAGAGGATGTCCAAGAATAAGCTGGCTGCAATCGTCGCCATGCTCGCATCGTACGGTGGCGTGCAGCAGGCCGCTGCCCAGGCAATGCCGCCCCCCCCGGCGCCAGCGCCTAAGTCCTACGCGTCTACGGCCACCGCGCCGGCCGTGTATGCGCGTCACGTCGGGCCCGTCAGCGTCTTGGAGGTAAGGCCTGACGTGTCAATGCTGACTGTCGATGGCTACAACCTTGCCGTAATCCACGGTGAAGACGGTGTGGTTGTCGTGGATACGGGGCCCGAGGCGCGCGCCAATGACGTGCTTGCTGCCATCCGCAGCGTCTCCGAGGCGCCCATCCGGTACCTGGTGAATACCGGTGCCGGAAAGGGCAGCAGCGGCGGCAACGAGATTCTCGCGAAGGCGGGCAACGCGTTCTCGGTCGGGACAAATGGCCTGGCTGCACCGATCATTGCCCATCAGAACGCCTTGCAGCAGATGCTGGCGGAGCCCGGGCAGAACCATCCGGCCGAGGCCCTTCCGAGCGAGATCTTTAGCCGCAAGGTCCGCAGCGCGCACCTGAACGGGCAGGCGATCCAGGCGGTCTGGGAACCCAATGCCCTCACCGACGGCGACATCGTCGTAACCCTGCGTCGATCAGACGTGATCATTACCGGCGCGCTATTGGATCTGACGGGCTTCCCGGATATCGACCTTGAGCATGGCGGCAGCATCCAGGGCGAGATCAATGCGCTCAATGACATCCTGACTCACATGGCCGTCGGAACCACGCCGTTTGTAGAGGAACAGGAAGAGACATTGATCATTCCCGGGCGCGGGCCACTTGCCGACAAGGACGACCTTGTGAACTACAGGGACATGGTCACCATAGTCCGTGATCGGGTCCAGGATGGGATCGGTCGCCGCCAGAGCATTTCGCAGATTATGGCCGCGGATCCGCTTCAGGGATTCCGCAATCGATATTCCGAGTCGCCGAAGGCTGCGGATAGGTTTATCCGGTCAGTCTACGACAGCCTCCGGAAGCAGCCGAAACTCTTGGAGGGCGGGAAATGAGCTGTCGTCAAATCATAGGTGGCATGACCGCAGTGCGCCCAAGGGCAAGTGGCCGGTGCCGCATGCTGAAGGCGGTCTGCCTTGTCGTTGGAGTCGCGTTTTCATCTGCGTACTGCCGAGGTGCGGAATCCGGCGCGACGGCGCCGGAAACGAAGTCCGCCCGGGCAATTGCTCCTGTCGACCTTTCCGGCTACTGGGTGTCTGTGGTCACGCAGGACTGGCGTTTCCGCATGACCGTTCCCGGCAAGGGGGAGTACGCCGGAATTCCGATCAATGAGCGAGCGAAGGCGGCTGCGGATGCCTTCGACGGTGAGAAGGAGGAAAAAGCCGGCCATGCCTGTGATGCCTACGGCGCGGGTCTGGTCATGAGGAACCCGGGTCGGCTTCATATTACCTGGGAAGATGAAAATACGCTGCGGGTTGAGGCTGACGCCGGTCAGCAGACTCGGCTCCTTCGCTTCGGCCAGTCGCCACCGGGTACCGTCGAGGCGAGCCGCCAGGGTCGCTCAACGGCCAAGTGGCAAATCCACCAGATTGTGGCTCCCTTCGGACCTCCGATCAGGATTCCCGGCGCGAAAGACCAAGGGTACCTTCAAGTCAGCACGGACAGCCTGCTGCCCGGGCTGCTTCGCAAGAACGGGGTCCCCTATGGATCAAGGGCGAGCATGAACGAGTACTGGGAAGTCTACACGATGCCCGGAGGCCGCCAGTTGCTCGTGCTCTCATCGCGGTTTTCCGATCCGGAGTACCTCCGCGAGGACTACGTGTTCAATCCGATCTTTGTGAAGGAGCCTGACGGCTCCAAATGGTCGCCGACCCCCTGTTCACTCAGGTGGTAAAGAGAGCAGGAGCAAAGCATGAAATGGAATAGATGGAATACTGTGTAGGCGTCGCTGGCAGTTTGCTGCGGGCTCTCCCTCCCTGTGCAAGCGCAAGTAGACCTCTCCGGTACGTGGGCGCCGCGGCTGCACGAGGATTACGAGGCTCGACTGACGGGCCCCGAGTTCGTGGACTACACAGGCATTCCACTCAACAAGGACGGACTGACGAGTGCGCTGAGCTACACGACCGCAACCTTCGCCGAGTTGGACCGGTCATGCGCACCGTATGCCGCTCCCTATCTCCTTCTTGGGCCATGGGGCGTGCGCATCTCGCCGGTCATGGACGAGAAGGGTGGACAGGTGAGCGCGTGGCGCGTCAGCGGGGCGATGGACAGGGAGGCCATGACAATTTGGATCGATGGTCGTGAGGCGCCCGGGCCAGAAGCCCTGCACACCTTTGCCGGATACTCGGTGGGCCACTGGCAGGGAAATACCCTTGTGGTTACGACCACGCATCTCAAGGATAGCTACCTCACGCGAAACGGCGTGCCAAGCAGCAGTCGGGAAAAAGCCACGTTCTTTTTCTCAAGACACGACCAGGACCTGACGGTCACGGTGGTGGTCGAAGACCCGACCTACCTCTCTGCGCCCTACGTGATGAGCCGAACCTGGGTGATTGAAAATGCGCAGCCCGTTGGGGCGCCTGTTAGCTATTGTACCCCGGAGGAAGAGTTGAGTAGCGTGTCGCCCAACACAGTAGCTCACTTCCTGCCCGGCAAGAACACCAGCGCCGATGTCATGACGAAGGACTACAACCTCCCGAAGTCGGCCACTTATGGCGGGATGGCCACGATGTTTCCGGAGTTCGTGCAACAGCTGAAGGCCGATCACTATAGGCCGGCGGGTCAGTGCACGCGCTATTGCTGTGGTGACAGCACG
>ODAK010006676.1_pt1 | contig 11624 bp, 12 predicted proteins | sample 1539591 | NCBI WGS metagenome assembly ODAK01 (sample SAMEA3539303, study PRJEB22396) | soil metagenome | biome: tundra; feature: field; material: soil | place: USA | collected 2010-05 | depth 0.15 m | reverse complement strand
TCGGGGTCGAACAAGGCATCGCCGATATTCTCGGCTCGGATCATGCGCCGCATACCTTGGAAGAAAAAGCCAAGCCCTACCCGCAAAGCCCGTCCGGCATGACCGGCGTGCAGACCCTTGTCCCAGTCATGCTCGATCATGTGAACAAGGGGCGTCTTTCGCTCTTGCGTTTCATCGATATGACGAGCGCGGGTCCGGCGCGGCTTTTTGGGATCGCGGGCAAGGGCCGCATCGCGGTGGGCTATGACGCCGATTTCACGATCGTCGATATGAAGCGCCGCGAAAGGATCGAAAACCGCTGGATTGCCTCGCGGTGCGGCTGGACGCCTTATGATGGGGTAGAGGTCACGGGCTGGCCGGTTGGCACGATCATTCGCGGCACGCGGGTGATGTGGGAGGGCGAAGTTGTCACGCCCGCGCGGGGCCAAGCGGTGCGCTTCGGTCAGGCTTTATAATGGCGGCGGCGTGCCGCGTCAGAGCGTCTTCAAAAAACCAGCGAAACGCATGAGGCCCTCCGGCCAGGGGCCGTGGCCGCTTTCGATGTTGATGTGGCCGGAAAATCCGGCGTCGGCCAGTTCCGCGCCAAGCAGGCGTGCCAATTCCTCGCTGTCGGCAAAGGAGGCATAAGGATCGTCCCGGCTTGCGATCACCAGGGCCGGGAATGGGAGCGGTTCGCCCGGAAGGGTCAGGAAAGCCGGATCGATCGCGTCCATTTTCGCGAGAACCTCGACCGAGGGCGGCGCGACCAAAAAGCCGCCCTTGACCTTGCCGCTGGTAGCCCCTTTTGCCAAGAAGGGCGCGGCATGCACGGCCGCGAGCGCGCCGAGACTATGGGCCACGAGAACGACCGGACGTTCGGCGCGCGCCACTTCCTCGACGATGTGCTGCCGCCAGGCGTCAAGCCTTGGGTTATCCCAATCCGCTTGAACGACGCGGCGCACCGCCGGGATTTTGGCTTCCCAGCGGCTCTGCCAGTGGTCCGGCCCGGACCCGCCGAGCCCAGGTATGACGAGAATATCGGCTTCGGATGCGCGCATGGATCTAGATCTAGCTGGCAACCGCCGCCGCGACGTGGCTGGTCTGGGACAGCTCCCCGGTCAGAGCGTAGATGAAGGTTTGGTAAAGCGAACTTTCGACCGCCTCGAATTCTTTCGACCTTGCCGCGAAACCGGGATCGGCCGCCTGAAGCAGAGCCTCGACATCGGCGAGATGTTTGTCTTCCTCGGCAAGCAGGCCACCGAGCTTTCTGGCGATCTCCGAATCTCCGAGCGCCTTCTTATAGATCCCATAGACATCGAGCGCCCGGCGCTCGACGAGCCATGTCACATAGCCGTAGCTCAGTTTGACGCGCTCTTCATCGGCACGATCGGAGAAGGCGTCGCCGCAAAATTGGTCGAGTTCCTGAAAATAGGCCTCCGCCTCCTCGCCGCAGAGCAGAACTTCGGGAGCGTAGGAATCAAAGCGGGCGCCGCCCAGTTTCATGGCGAGCTTTTTGAGCAAAAGCGCATGGCGGCCTTCCTCGCAGGCATGGCCGAGGATCGCGGCGGTCAAACCCTCCGCCCGCTGGCTCTTCACGATCTTGCGAAAGCCGACATATTCCAAATAGGAAAATGTGTTCAGCCAACGCGCGTGAAGATCCGTGTCCGCGACGATCCTGCCCACCAAATCTTCCAGACGATGCTGTGTTTGCATGACAAGCTTTCCATTTGGATCGAGAAGCGATCTTCAGTCTTCGCCGAAGACGCGCTTGAAAATGAAATCGACATTTTTCAGATGATAGCCAAGATCGAACAGCTCTTCGAGTTCGTCTCCGCCAAGCACCTTGCGCACGCCCTTGTCGTTTTTCAAGAGCGTCAAAAAATCGCCCTCGCCTCGCCACACCGGCATGGCGTTGCGCTGAACCAGACCATAAGCATCCTCGCGGCTCACGCCCTTTTGGGTCAGGGCGAGAAGAACCCGCTGCGAATGAACAAGGCCGCCCAAGCGATCCAGGTTTTTTTGCATATTGGCGGGATAGACAATGAGCTTGTCAATCACTTGGGTCAGGCGTGCAAGCGCGAAATCGAGGGTGATCGTCGCGTCCGGCGCGATCATCCGCTCGACGGACGAATGCGAGATATCGCGCTCGTGCCAAAGCGCGACATTCTCCATGGCCGGGATCGCCATGGAGCGCACGAGGCGGGCAAGCCCGGTGACGTTTTCGCTCAACACCGGATTGCGCTTGTGCGGCATGGCGGAAGAGCCTTTCTGGCCTTCCGAAAAATATTCTTCAACTTCCAGCACTTCGGTGCGCTGCATATGCCGGATCTCGGTTGCCAGCCGTTCCATCGAGGACGCGATGACGGCAAGAGTCGCGAAGAACATCGCGTGGCGATCGCGCGGAATGATTTGCGTCGAGGCGGGCTCGACGGCAAGGCCCAGCTTCTCCGCGACATAGGCTTCGACGCGCGGATCGATATTCGCGTATGTGCCGACGGCGCCGGATATCGCGCAGGTCGCGATTTCTTTCCGCGCATTCACCAAACGCGCACGGGCGCGCGAAAATTCCGCATGGGCTTGCGCGAGTTTTAGGCCAAAAGTCATCGGCTCCGCGTGAATGCCATGCGAGCGGCCGATCATGGGGGTCAGTTTGTGCTCGAAAGCGCGCCGTTTCAATGCGGCAAGCAGGGCGTCGATGCTGGTCAGAAGAAGGTCGGAGGCGCGTGTGAGCTGCACGGCCAAACACGTGTCGAGCACGTCGGAAGAGGTCATGCCTTGATGAACGAAGCGCGACTCAGGCCCGATGAATTCGGCGAGGTGGGTCAGAAAGGCGACGACGTCATGATGCGTGATCTTTTCGATCGCGTCGATCCGCGCCACGTCGAATGTGACATGGCCGGCCTTTTCCCAGATCGCCTTGGCGGCTTGTTTCGGGATGACGCCGATTTCGGCCAGCGCGTCGCAGGCATGCGCCTCGATCTCGAACCAGATGGCAAACCGTGTCCGCGCCTCCCATATGGCGGTCATTTCGGGACGGGAATAGCGCGGGATCATGAAACAAACTCGTCAGGCTGAGATCCGGCAGGCCTAACACGCCGCCGCGGCCGGCGCAAAACGCGACAACGGCTCAAAATCCGCTTCGCGTTCAAGGTTCGGGCAAGGGATTAAGACTTTCACCGCCCCTCCCCGCGGCCGCGAAGATATTTATCGCGCCTTGTTTGGTGCTTTGTCCTTTTCGGCCTTCAAACGCGCCAGCTCGGCGCGGATCGGGGCAAACGGCCCGTATTTATGTTGCGCATCGGGAAATTTGCCGGCGTAAGGTCCATAGGGTGCGTCGACGGGCTTACCCAGCAAGTCCGAGGAGAAGTCGCGATCAAGTCCCGCTTTTTGCGGCCGCGCTTGCGATTCGACATAGGCCGCCAAATCCCAGGCCTCCTCGACGGACAGTATCGGGTCCCGATAATCGGCCCCATGCGGCATGTTGGAATGGAGGAAATTGGCGAGCGTGACGAGCCTCGCCATGCCCGCGCCATCGTTGAAACTGTCGCCTCCCCAAAGCGGCGGAACGGCGTAACCGAGGCTCATGGCTTGCGGGCTTCGCGCAACACCCGACCCGTTGGTATTGTGGCAGTCTAGACATGCGCGTGCATAGAGCAGTTCGCCGTGCTTGGGGTCCGCCGCGCGATCTAGCTCCGGCATAGTGTCCGCGCCGTGACCCGGAATTTGTTCGCCGGGAGCGACGCCGGATGAGAGGAACTTGAGGTAAGCGGCCAACGCCCGCATTTCTGGAGACTGCGCGGGAAGCGGGCGTCCGTTCATGCTCCGCGTCATGCAAGAATTTATGCGGTCCTCGATCGAAATATCCGCTCCTGTCCGGGCGCTATAGCGCGGGAAATCCCAATAGAGCCCGAAAATCGGCAATCCGAATTTCTTGGTCCCCGCGTCGAGATGACAATTGCCGCAGGCGAGATCGTTCCCCGCGAAGCGTTTGGCCGGATCTGCCGCGTGCGGTCCGATATAGGCATAGGTCGCGACAATGAGCTCGCGCCCGCGCCGCACAAGCTGACCATGCGCGTCATCCGGCAATGCGGCAATATCAGGGATAGTCCAGATCAGCCCGCTTGCCTTGGGGTTCTCTTCGGCCGTGGCTGGAATGGCGAGGAGCGCGCCGAGCGCCAACACGGCCGCGAAGCATATGCGGATAAGGGTCATGCCGATTTGCCTTTTCTTGGCTCGAATGACCCAGCGTGAACGGGTTCAAGTTATTCTGTCAAGGCGGTGACGCCCTCGCCAGCTCGGCAAGGCGCCTGGAAAGGGCAGAGGCGCCGCCTCGTAAACCGCGCGGGCTATGGCGCGGGCCAGGCAGTCGGCGGCGCATTGACCGATCTCGGTCATGTCAATGAGCGTTGGGACTTTGGCCGCCGTTCCGGTCGCGGCGGCAAAAACCGTGTCGCCATCCATCGGCGCATGGGCGGGACGCAACGCCCGCGCGATGCCGTCATGCGCCATGATGGCGAGACGCTTGGCCGCCGGTTTGCTCAGGCCCGCATCGGTGGCAACGATGGCGAGAGTGGTGTTTTCGGGCGCGCCGCCCTTGATGCGGAAGGCGAGCGCGCTGGCGGGCCAGGGCGCGGGCCAGCCGAGGCCGCCAAACTCGCCCTGCTTTTCATAAGGGGCGGCCCAGAAATGCGGGCCATCGGCAATGGTCGCGCGGCCCACCGCGTTAACCGCCACGAGGGCGCCGACGAGATAGCCGCCAGAGGTCACATCGCTTGCCGAGCCGAGGCCGCCCTTGAGATTTTCGGTCGTGGCGCCAAAGCCCGCACCCACGCTGCCAAGCGCAAAATCATCCGCCGCCGAAGCCGCCGCACGATAGCCCAAATGCCAATAGACCGGCTCGCGCCCAAAACTTTTGTCGCCGCCATTCAAAAGATCGAAGAGGACCGCGCCCGGCACGATCGGCACTTTGATGTCGCGCACCGCGAAGCCCCGGCCGCGCTCGCGGAGATAAGCAACGGCGCCGCCCATGGAATCGAGACCATGAACGGAGCCGCCCGAAAGGACCAAGGCATCGACCCGCTCGACGGTCATCCCGGGTTCAAGCAAGCCCGTGTCGCGCAGACCCGGCGCGCCGCCATGCACCGCGATCGAGGCAATAGTGGGAGAATCGAAAATCAGCGCCGTGACGCCGGAGCCGAGCTTTTCGTCATGCGCATGGCCGGCGCGAAGGCCTCGAACATCGGTGATGAGATTTTTCAATCGTGCCGCCCGGCAAGATTCTCAGAATGAGCCATAATGGTTGACCACTTCATGGGCGATCTTGCCGCCCTCGGCAAGAAACCGGCTGATGACCAATTGAGCGTTTTGCGTGCATAAATGGTAGGTCCGCGCATAATCGTGAAAGCCCCGGTTGTAGCTGCCGGCCAGCCGCTCCTTCCGCGCCGCGGTCTTGGCTTCGGCTTCCAAAAGCGCCTGCATCCTCGCGCGCAACTCGCCGGAGGGGTTGGAGGCGCACAGGTCGTCGAGATAGGTCAGCGCGCCGAGGATTTCGGCGAGCCTCGTAAGTTCGGGTTCGTAAGGCGGAGGCGGCCCCTCCGCTTCTGGCGCGGGCGCGGGTGATTTCGCATCGGGCGATGGCTTCGCCGCTGTCGTTTTTTTCGGCTTGGCCTTGCCCTGTTTCGTTTTATTGGCCGGCGGCGCGGGCAGCGGGGCCGCAACGGGAGGTGGCGGCGGCTTGCCGAAAAGAAAGTCGAATTGAGCTTCTCCCGGGGTAATCGAAACCGCAACGCAAAACGCCGCAGCAGCAAGGCCGCGAAGGACGCGGCCCGAAAGGTTTCCGGCGCCTTTGAATATCGAGGCTCCCTTCACCGGCCGGTTCTCAAGGCAAATGCGCGCGGGGATGCGCGTTCAGCAAAGCTTCCGCCGCTCCCGCCACGGCCGCGATATTCGGCGTGCAGCCAAGAGCGGCAAGGCGCGAAGGCGCGGCCCAGATAATTTCGCTTGCCTCTGGACCTGGCTTGGCTTCCCCCGCGATCCACTCGGCCGCGAAGGAGGCGATCACATAATGATGGCGGATCTTGCCCGCGCCGTCGCGATCGATCAATTCCACACAGCGATTAAACGCGACGATCCGCGCTTCGACCTCCACTTCCTCCCGCAATTCGCGCAATGCCGCGGCCTCCAATGTTTCGCCAGGCTCGACGAGGCCGCCGGGCAGCGAGAAAGACCCCGCGAAGGGCGGTTTGTCGCGCCTTGCCAGGAGAACCCGGCCCGAGCGGAAGACGGCGAGGCTGACGCCAAGATAGGGACGCCCGGGGCTATTCCGCGCAAAGCCCGGACGCGCCTCGGAACACGCTGCGAAGGAACCGGTGGGGCTCATGGATAGAGTCGCTCCTTGCGCCAGGCATCCTGCTCCGTTTGCCGCCGGAAAACGAGACGGTCATGCAGGCGGAAGGCGCCTTCCGACCAGAATTCGAGATAAATTGGCGAAATCCTGTAGCCGAACCAATGCGGGGGCCTTGGAACCTCGCCAAAGCCAAATTTCGCCGCATATTTGGCGGCCGCCGCCTCCAGCGCGAAACGGCTTTCGAGCGGCCGTGATTGCTGGCTTGCCCAGGCCCCGATCCGGCTCTGCAAGGGACGGCTCGCGAAATAGGCGTCCACCCCGGCGTTGTCCACGAGCGTCACCGGCCCGCGCACACGAACCTGCCGCCGCAGCGATTTCCAATGCAGGACCGCCGCTGCTTGCATGTTTGCCTGGAGCTCCTGGCCCTTGGCGCTTTCCGAATTGCCGTAGAAGACGAATCCGGACGGTGTGGCGGCCTTGAGCAGGACCATGCGCACATTCGGCAGGCCATTGGCATCGGCGGTCGCAAGCGCCATGGCGTCCGGCTCGCCCGGCTCGCTTTTTTTTGCCGCGTCGAACCAGCTTGCAAAGAGAGCGAAAGGATCGTCCTCCTTGGCAAAGTCACGACTCGTTAACTCGTTCACCGTAATGCTCCGCAAGGGTCAATTTTAACGAGCTGCCGACACGTGACAGGGGAAATCCTACACCGCGAAAGCCTATATTCGTTGGGTGCGAAGCCTTCTAGCATGGCTTGCCGGCGCCGAACCATTTTTCGTTTTCCCTATTTCCGGCCGTTTGGCCAGCAAATCGCCGCGCTACTCGCAAAAGCCAGCATCCTTGGCTGCCTGCCCGTGGTCCTTGCCGGTTGTTCGATGTCGTTTCCGATCTCGCCCTTGCTGAACTCCAAGGAAGATTCGACCGCCGCGATCCCGCAGCCGTCGATCGCCAAGCTTCTCGAACCCGAGGATTGGCGCCGCGCCAAGGCGGCACTTTCGACCGCCCTCGATCCGCAAGGCAATGGTTCGCTTGTTGGTTGGGACAATCCGGATTCGGGAAATAAAGGCTCGTTCATTCCAGTCGGAAAAGCCTACCCCTTGGACGCGGGAATTTGCCGGGTTTTCCTCGCCGAGCTCAATCGCAAGGGCGATGAGCAGTCCCTCCAGGGAACCGCTTGCGCGGAAAAAGGCGGCGATTGGACGATCGCTGACGCGAAACCCTGGAAAAAGATCTAAAAAACGGATCGGCTTTCCGATAGGAAGAGGTTTCCATCAAAAAAGCCTTGCGGCAGGCGAGCCGCCATCCCAAGTTGGGGGAAGACACTTGCGCTTGCGCCAGTGGTGGCAGGCGCGAAAACGGGCTAATCGATGCGTGATCCTTATTCGGTTTTGGGAGTTCAGAAATCCGCCAGCCTGGCCGAGATCAAGAAGGTCTTTCGCAAGCTCGCCAAAAAATATCATCCAGATCAGAGCAAGGAACCGAAGGCGAAAGAAAAATTCGCCGAGGCGAGCGCCGCCTATGAGATTTTAGGCGACGAAAAGAAACGCGCCGCTTTCGACCGTGGCGAGATCGACGCCGAAGGCAAGCCGCGTTTCCACGGTTTTGAGGGATTTAACGCCGAGGGTCCGGGCTTTGGCCGGCGTTCGCAAGCGGGCGGCCCTGGTTTTCAGCATTTTGAATTCAATCTCGGCGGCGGCCAACCCGGCGCGGAGGGATTGAACGCCAGCGATATTTTCGCCGATCTTTTTAGCGCGGGAGCGGGGGGCGGGCGCCGGCGCGGGGCGCGCGGCCCTGGCGCGCCGCCGCCACGCGGCGAGGATGTTAGCGTGAGCGTGACGATAAGCCTCGGCGAAGCGGCAAAAGGGACCACCGCCCGCGTCGCCTTGCCGACCGGCCGCACCCTCGATGTCACGATCCCCGCCGGAATCGAAGACGGCAAGCAAATCCGTCTGAAGCGGCAGGGTCAGCCAAGTCCCATGGGCGGGGAGCCGGGCGATGCCATGGTGACCGTGCAAATCGCCAAACATCCTTATTTCCGGGTCGAGGGGCACGATCTGAAGCTCGATTTGCCAGTGACCCTTTATGAGGCGGTCCTCGGCGCGAACGTCCCTGCGCCGACCCTCGATGGCACGGTGGAGCTTACGGTTCCCCCTGGCTCGAATGGCGGGCGCACCTTGCGGCTGCGCGGCAAGGGCTTGCCGAACTCGCAAGGGACCTCCGGCGATTTGCTGGTTTCGCTGAGAATTCTGCTCCCCGACGAGGCGGATTCCGAACTGACGGGCCTCATGCGCAAATGGGAAACCCAAAAACCCTATAATCCGCGTTCCGGCATGAAGTGAATGGTCGCGGGCCTCGGGGCCGGATCGTTCCATTCGACGGAAGACGGAGGCTGCCGGAGGGGGCGTCAACGAGAGGTCTTGCCAGATGACGGAGAGCGGGACCGCCGGCCTTTCGCGTGAGCCTTATGATGCGCGGGCGCAAGCCAAGCAGCTTCTGCGCTCGATCCGCGCCGGGGCGCTTGCCACTTTGATCCCGGGGCGGGGCTTCCCTTTTGCCAGCCTCGTCAATGTCGCGACCGCGCCGGACGGCAGCCCTATCCTGTTGTTGTCAAGCCTTGCCGGCCATACCCGTCATCTCGATGCCGATCCAAGGCTTTCGCTGCTGCTTGCGCAAACCGGCGCTGGCGATCCGCTGACCCATCCCCGCCTCACGATCATGGGAAGTGGCGAATGTATCCGCGACCCAGACCGGCGCGCGGCGCTCAAGGCGCGCTTTTTGGCCAAACATCCGAAATCGGCGCTTTATGCGGATTTCGCCGACTTTTCATTTTGGCGGGTGGCAATGGATGAGGCGCATTTGAATGGCGGGTTTGGCCGCACGGGACATTTTAATGCGGATTCTCTCGCCACCTCGCTCGACGGCGCCGAAGCCTTGGTCGCGGCCGAGGCGCAAGCGCTTGCGCAAATGAATGCACACCATCGAAACGATCTTGCGCGCTTTGCAACCGGGCTCGCTGGCAAGTCCGATGCGCCATGGCGGGCGACGGGCATCGACCCAGAAGGCATGGACCTCGGTTGCGGCGATCGAACCGCCCGCATCGTGTTCCCGCGGCCCGTTCGCACCCTGGACGACCTCTTCGAGATAGTCCCTTCCCTCGCCGAGGCCGCGCCGCGAGCCGCGGCCGGCCCGGCGCCGGAGGCTTGAAAGAACGGCACCGCACAAAGCCTGGTTGCTTTTTGCGCTCTAGCGGCGCCGCCAACTGTCGTATATTAACCTTGGGTTCCGCGCCTTCGCGGCAAAAAAGGGAGAAAACGATGCACCAGGCCGGTCCTTTCAATCCCGCTTTTGGCGCCGAGAAGTTCGGCCTCAAAGATCTTAAGAGCATTTCCTATAATCTCGAAACCCCGCGTCTGGTTGAAGAAGCGATCCGGCGAGGGGAGGCGATGGTCGCGAACGGCGGCGCCCTTTCCGCCGAAACGGGGGTCCATACCGGGCGCTCGCCAAACGACAAGTTCATTGTACGCGACGCGGTCACGGAGTCGCCGGTCTGGTGGGAAAATACCAACGCAATGACGCCGCAAAATTTCGATGCGTTGCGTGCCGACATGACCGTTTTTGCCAAGGGGATGGATCTCTTCGCGCAGGATCTCTATGGCGGCGCGGAGCCCGAGCACCAGGTGAAGGTCCGTGTTATCACCGAATATGCGTGGCACTCCCTATTCATTCGCAACCTGCTGATCCGCCCGCCCGCGGAGGAGGTGGTCGCCTTCACCGCCGATCTGACGATCCTCGATCTGCCATCCTTCAAGGCCGACCCGGAACGCCATGGTTGCCGGTCGCAAACCGTCATCGCAATCGATTTCAGCCGCAAGATCGTGCTTATCGCCGGCACGAGCTATGCCGGCGAAATCAAAAAGTCGGTTTTCAGCTATCTCAATTTCGTGCTTCCGCCCAAGGGTGTCATGCCGATGCATTGTTCGGCGAACGCCGGCCCGAACGGGGACACCGCGCTCTTCTTTGGCCTGTCAGGTACTGGCAAAACGACGCTTTCGGCCGACGCTTCGCGCACCCTGATCGGCGATGACGAGCATGGCTGGAGCCCGCAAGGCGTGTTCAACTTCGAGGGCGGATGCTATGCGAAGGCGATCAAGCTCTCGCGCGAAGCCGAACCGGAGATCTTCGCGACGTCGGAGCGGTTCGGAACGATCATGGAAAACGTCGTGCTCGACCCCCTGACGAGGGTGGCCGATTTCGACGACGATTCGAAGACCGAGAACACACGTATCGGCTATCCGCTCGATTTCATTCCCAACGCCTCGGCGACTGGGCGCGGCGGCCATCCCAAGAACGTGATCATGCTCACCTGCGATGCCTTTGGTGTTTTGCCGCCGATCGCCAAGCTCGACGGCGCCCAGGCGATGTATCATTTTCTGTCCGGCTACACGGCCAGGGTCGCAGGAACGGAGAAAGGCGTGACCGAGCCGCAAGCGACTTTCTCGACCTGTTTTGGCGCGCCCTTCATGCCTTGTCATCCTTCTGTATATGGCAATCTTTTACGCGACTTGATCGCCGAGCATCAAGCCGATTGCTGGCTCGTCAATACCGGCTGGACCGGCGGCAAATATGGGGTCGGGCGCCGCATGCCGATCCAGGCCACGCGCAAGCTCCTGGCCGCCGCGCTCGACGGTTCGCTCGCCGACGTGAGCTTTCGCACGGACCCCTATTTTGGGATTTCGGTGCCGCTCGCGGTGACGGGCATTCAGCCGCATCTGCTCGATCCAGCTAAGACCTGGGCCGACAAGGCAGCCTTCGAAACGACCGCGAAAAACCTTGTCGAAATGTTCCGCAAGAATTTCGTGAAATATGAAGCCCATGTCGACCCCGCGGTCAAGGCGGCGCAGCCCGGAGTTGCGAAAGCCGCGTAAGCACGGCGCGATGGAGCATGTCCTTGAAAAAGCTGCCCGGCTTTTTCGATAAGGGCATGCTCCAACTCCTTGAATTCGAGCTACTCCTTTTCGATCACGTGATTCTACGTGATCGAAAAGCGCTTTAGCGTTCGTGGAGGATGCCGGGAGCGCCTTACGGTTCAAAAAAACATCAGGCCCCTCGGCGTTGAACCGCGGCTCCCATCGCGCGGGATCGCCAACCAACCCCGCCGATCCGTGCCAAGTCCGAGCGCGCGCTCCCCCCGTAAATCTCGGCCAGCGCCACTATACGCCGCGTCCTATTTCCCTAAGCGACTAACTTATACCAGCCGCCTGAGAACTTGACTCCTGTGGGATTCCCAACCGTCCGCAAATGT
>ODAK010006675.1_pt1 | contig 11624 bp, 9 predicted proteins | sample 1539591 | NCBI WGS metagenome assembly ODAK01 (sample SAMEA3539303, study PRJEB22396) | soil metagenome | biome: tundra; feature: field; material: soil | place: USA | collected 2010-05 | depth 0.15 m | reverse complement strand
CGCCGCTGACCGTACTCCAGTCATCGGATGCCTCCTTTCCCTAGTCGGCAGCGGGTCCCTAGTCGGCAGCGGGCGGTCAGGCAGTCGGGCGGTCAGGCACCCGTCTAGGCGGTCAGAGGTGGCTGCCCACGATCGCCGTCAGGTCGACGAGGCGGCATGTGTAGCCCCACTCGTTGTCGTACCAGCCGAAGATCTTGACCAGGTCGCCCGAGGCCTGGGTCAGCCCGGAGTCGAACACGCAGGAGGCGCTGTCCCCGATGATGTCGCGGGAGACCAGCGGATCGGTGCTGTAACGCAGCACGCCGGCCAGGCTGCCCGCCGCCGCGTCACGGAAGGCGGCGTTGACCTCATCCACGGTCACCTCACGGCCCAGCACGGCGGTGAGGTCGGTCAGCGACCCGTCCTCGACCGGAACCCGCACGGCAACACCGTCGAGCCGGCCGGCGAGCTCGGGAATGACCAGGCCGGTGCTGCGCGCCGCGCCGGTCGTGGTCGGCACGATGCTCACTGCGGCACTGCGCGCGCGGCGCGGGTCCTTGTGCGGCCCATCGAGCAGGTTCTGGTCCCCTGTGTAGGCGTGCACGGTGGTCATAAGCCCGCGAACCAGGCCGAATGCGTCGTTCAGTACCTTCGCCATCGGCGCCACGCAGTTCGTGGTGCAGGACGCGTTCGAGATCACGTCATGGCGGTGCGGATCGTAGTCCGCGGTGTTGACCCCCAGCACCACGGTGAGGTCGACGCCCTTGCCCGGCGAGGAGAGCAGCACCTTGCGGGCACCGCTCTTGAGGTGCACGGCCGCGTCGTCGCGGGCCTGGAACCGGCCGGTGGATTCGATGACGATGTCGACACCGAGCCCGGCCCAGTCGATCGCGGCCGGGTCGGCGTGCGCCAGCACCCGGATCGGGCGCCCCGCCACCAGGAGGGAATCGTCGGTGTGGGTTACCGCCTGCTCCAGCCGCCCGAAGGTCGAGTCGAAGGCCAGCAGGTGCGCCAGGACTGCCGCATCGGTGATGTCGTTGACCGCCACCACCTCGATGTCGTCCCGCTCCAGGGTCCTGCGTACGAACGCGCGACCGATCCGGCCGAAGCCGTTGATGCCAACTCTGATGGTCATTAGGCCCTCCCGGGCAATCGCTCCGGTCGAGCCGCCCAGGTAATCCTGCTGCGGCTCCACTAGCAGCCTCCCGCGCCTGGCTGCGGATCGCTAAAGGCATTGGGCACGACCTGCCGGGACCATTGGGCCTCGCGGAGCGCAGGCCCGCGGACCAAAACCGCGGGGGGGTAAGGGGGACCACCGGTCGATTTGCCGGGACCTTGGTCCCTAGTGGCGGATGATCCCCGCCGTGACACAGTTGGTGCCTCAGCCGGGGGCACGTGTGGAGGCGCCATGACCACGGACGTCAGACAGCTGGAAGCGCTGACGCGGGAGGAGTCCCTCCGGCTGCTTGGCAGCACGTCCCTGGGCCGCGTCGTATTCACCCATTTCGCGCTCCCGGCCATCCGGCCGGTCAATCACATGGTGGAGGGCGACAAGATCATCATCCGGACACATCTGGGCACCGTGATCGCCTCGGCTGTGGACGGTACGGGCACCGTGGTCGCCTACGAGGCCGACATGATCGGCCCGGATGATCATCTCGGCTGGAGCGTGATCGTCGTCGGCCGGGCCAGCCGGCTGATCGACGCCAGCGAGATCGCCCGGTACCAGCGTGCGCTACGGCCATGGGTGTCCGGGAACATGGACGAGGTCATCGTCATCACGGCGGACATCGTGGACGGATTCCGGCTCACCCGCTCAGCGGGGTAGTCCTGACGCCCCCTGCTCCGCTGCCCACATGCGGGCATAAAGGCCGCCTTCCATGAGCAGGGCATTGTGCGTGCCGCGGTTCACCACTCCCCCCCGGTCCAGCACGACGATCTCGTCGAGCTGGTCCAGGCCGGCTAGGTCATGGGTGATCAGCAGGGTCGCCCTGTCCTCGGTGACGGCCAGCAGGTCCGCGGTGAGCGCACGGCGGCTGGCCGGGTCGAGGTGCGCGGTCGGCTCGTCCAGGATGAGCAGCGCGGGATCGGCCAGCAGCGCCCTGGCCAGCGCAATCCGCTGCCGCTCGCCACCCGACACGGCCACGCCGCGAGGGCCGACCGGGGTTGCCCACCCCATCGGCAGGGAGCGGATCCAGTCAAGCAGCCGTGCCCGGGCGGCCACTGCGTCCAGATCGTCGTCGCTCGCATCCGGCCGGGCCAGCCGGATGTTCTCACGGATCGTGGTGTCGAACAGGTGCGGGTCCTGCGCGCAGCCGCTGATCACGGTCCGCACGTCGTCGGCGGAATAGCTGGCCAGGCTGGCGCCGCCCAGCGTGGCTGTGCCGCCCGCCAGGTCGCAGAACCGCAGCAGCACGGCCGCGACCGTCGACTTCCCGGCCCCGCTGGGACCGACCAGGGCAACCCGCCGCCCGGCGGCCAGATCGAGATCGACACCGTCGATGGCCAGCGGGCCGCCCGGCTCATACCGCACCTGGGCACCGCGCAGCGTCACCCGCAGCGGGCCGCCTGGCAACGGCAGTGCCGCGGCCGGGTCGCGGACCGGGTCCGGCGCGTCGAGCACAGCGCTCACCCGGGCGGCGCTGCCCCGGGCCTTGCCGAGTTCGATCGCGGCCGTGGGCAGGCTGGTCACCGTCTCGAAGGCGGCCAGCGCGGTGAGGGTGATCACGGCGAGCGGCACCCGGCTCAGCGTGCCGGCACCGGTGGCGGCGACCCCGAGCACGAGCACCCCCCAGAGGGTCAGCCCGGCCACGGCCGCCGACAGCCCGGCGCCCAGTCCTGCTCCCGCTGCGGACCCGCGGGCCAGCTCGGTCAGCTCGGCGTCCGCGGCGTCGGCGCGGCCGAGCGCGGCGTCCTGCGCACCGAACGCATGCAGGTCCGCCGCACCGGCGAGCAGGTCAGCGACCCGCGCGGCCAGCTCACCGCGGGCTGACGCCAGGCGCCGCCCCGACTGGCGGGCGCGCGCCGCGGCCAGCCAGGACACCACGACGCAGCCGACCAGGAGCCCGGCCGCGAGCACCGCGCCGGCCGGGGCCAGGATGAGCAGCACCGCCATCACCGCCCCGCCCCCGACCAGGAAGGCGGTCAGCGGCGGGGCGATCCCGCGGATAAACAAATCCTGCGTGGCGTCGACGTCGGAGACCAGCCGGGCGAGCAGGTCACCGGATCGCAGATCCCGCAGCCCGGCCGGGGCCAGCCGTTCGAGCTGCCGGTAGACGCGGACCCGGACGTCGGCGAGCACGCGGAACGCCACGTCGTGCGAGGCGAGACGCTCGCTGTAGCGGAGGACGCCGCGCCCGATGGACAGGGCCCGGACGGCGACCACGGCGACTGAGATGGCGGCGATGTTGGGGTGCAGCGAGGCCCTGGCCAGCAAGAAACCTGACACGGCGAGCAACGCGACCCCGCAGCTGGTGGCCGCCGCCCCGGCCAGCACCGCGATGAGCAACTGGCCGCGCAGCGGCTGGGCCAGCCCGAGCAGCCACAGCAGCGGATCCCGGTGCGGGCTGCCAGGACGGACTGGCTCGGCCGCGGGCCTGCCAGCCGCGGGCCTGGCGGTCACGGGGCTGGCGGTCACGGCGCCGCTGCCAGTGCCAGGGCGCCGGCCCGGGTCAGGCAGCCGGCGGCTAGCACGATCCGCCCGTGGTCCAGGGACACCACCCGGCCCGCCCCCGCTGCCCAGCCTTGGCCGTGCGTGACCAGGACCACGGTCCGCCCGTCCATCAAGGTCTCGATGGTGTCCTGAATCATCCGCCCGGTGAGCGGGTCGAGGTGCGCGGCCGGCTCGTCGAGCAGCAGCAGCGGCGCGTCCCGCAGGAACGCCCGGGCCAGCGCGATCCGCTGGCGCTGGCCGGCGGACAGCCGGGTCGCGCGCTCCCCGAGATGCGTGTCGTAGCCGCCGGGCAGCGCCTCGATGAACTCCTCTGCGCCGGCCAGGCGGGCCGCCTGGGTGATGGCATCGGGTGCCGCGTCCGGCTGGCCGAGGGCGATGTTGCTGGCCACCGTGCCCTCGAACAGGTGCGGGTGCTGCGGCACCCAGGCGATCTGCCGCCGCCACGCGGCCAGCTCAGTCGCGGTCACATTCACCGGCTCCAGTCCGGGCACGCATGCCACGACGCGGCCCGCGGTCGGCTCGGTGAACCGGAGCAGCAGCGCGAGCAGGGAACTCTTGCCAGCGCCGCTCGGGCCGATGACGGCGATCCGCTCACCGGGCTGTATCGACAGGGTCACCCCGTCGAGCGCCGGGGTGTCGCGGCCCGGGTAGGCGAGGGTTACCCCGGCGAGGGTGATGGTGGCGTGGCTCAGGTCGGCCCGGGCCGGCGCGACAGGTCTCAGCGGGCTGCGGGCGCCAGCAGCGTGGGGGACCGGCTCATCGGGGCCTGGGGTGCCCCCGGGGAGCACGGTGCGCTCCCGGGCCGCGGCCGGCAGCGGAATCTCCAGGATCTCGCAGGCGCGCCCAGCCGCGGTGACCCCTTCCATGCTGGCGTGGAACTGCACGCCCACCGCGCGCAACGGCAGGTAGGCCTCCGGAGTCAGCAGCAGCACCAGGAGCGCAGTCTGGTAGCTCATGTGCCCGGCCAGCAGGCGCAGCCCCACCTCGACCGCCACCAGCGCGGTGGCCAGAGCCGCCGCGAGCTCCAGCACCAGCGCGGACAGGAACGCGACCCGCAAGGTAGACATGGTGGCGCTGCGGTGCGCGTCGGTCACCTCCCGGATCACCTCGGCCTGGGCCTTGGCCCGGCCGAACAGCTTGAGCGTGGGCAGGCCCTCCACCACGTCGAGGAAGTGGCCGCCCAGCCAGGCCAGCAGCCGCCACTGGCGCTGCATACGGGTCCTGGCCGAGGCCCCCACCAAGATCCCGAACACCGGGATGAGCGGCAACGTGACGGCGATGACCACGGCAGAGATCCAGTCGGCGGCCGCGACCCGCGCCAGCACCGCCACCGGCACTAGGACCGCCAGGACGAGCTGGGGCAGGAAGCGGGCGAAATAGGCGTCGAGCGCGTCGAGACCCTTGGTAGCGAGCGTGGTGATCTCGCCGGCCTGCTGGCCGCCGAGCCAGGCCGGCCCGAGGGCCGTCGCGTGCGCGGTGAGCTTGCGCCGCAGCTGTGATTTGACCTTCGCCGCGGCGCGGAGGGCGGCGATCTCGCCGCCGTAGACGGCCGCCGCCCGGGCGGCCAGCACGGCGAGCAGCACGGCCAGGGCGCCACCCAGTCCCGCCAGGCCCAGGACCGTCAGGCCAGTGCCGCGGGCCGCCCCGGCCAGCACGCCGGCGAGCAGGCCCGCCTGGACCAGCACCAGCGCGGTGGTGACCAGCCCCAGTGCGATCGTGAAGATCAGGTATCCCCGGGCTGCCCCCGCGTGCCGGAGCAGCCTGGGGTCGACCGGCCTCATGACCCGCTGGGGGCCTGCGGGACCGGGCTCCGCGCGCTAAGCGGTGGCGCCGGCGCGGGGGGTGGCGTCTCCGCACTGGTCAGCCGCTGCCTGAACACCCAGTAGGTCCAGCCCTGGTAGGCGAGGACCACCGGCGTGAAGATCACCGCAACCCAGGTCATAACGGTCAGCGTGTAATGCGCCGAGGCCGCGTTGTGAACGGTGAGGCTGTAGGCGGCCGCCGTGGTAGACGGGAGCACGTCCGGCCAGAGGTCCCCGAAGAGGGTCGCCACCGCGAGAACGAGGGTGACCGCGGTGCCGAGGAACGCCCAGCCTTCCCTGCCGCGCATGATCGAAGCCACGCCCGCCAGCAGCGCGACCGCCGCCAACGCCGCCGTGACGTCGGTGGCCGCGCGGCCGTGCGCCACCTGGCTGGCCAGCAGGAACCCGGCGGCCAGCGGCACTGTGCCGAGTGCGATGCGCCCAGCCGCCCGGCGGGCCCGCGCCCGCAGGTCACCGGTGGTCTTCAGGGACAGGAAGATCGCACCGTGCAGGGTGAACAGGGTCAGCAGGGCGAGGCCGCCGAGCAGGCCATATGGGTTCAGCAGGGTGAGCAGGTCGCCGGTGTAGGTGCCGGCCGCGTTGAGCGGCACTCCGCGCACGATGTTGGCGAAGGCTACCCCCCATAGCAGCGCAGGCAGCGCTGAGCCCCAGAAGATCGCCCGGTCCCAGGTCCGGCGCCAGCGCTCGCTGCCCACCTTGCTGCGGAACTCGAAGCACACGCCGCGCACGATCAGCGCCACCAGGATCAGCAGGAGGGCCAGGTAGAAACCACTGAACAGCGACGAGTACCAGAGCGGAAAGGCAGCGAACGTGGCGCCGCCAGCGGTCAGCAGCCACACCTCATTGCCGTCCCACACCGGCCCGATCGTGTTGATGATGGTACGGCGCTCGGCGTCGCTGCGGCCCAGGAAGGGCAGCACTATCCCGACGCCGAAGTCAAAGCCCTCGAGGACGAAATACCCAGTCCACAGGACCGCGATGAGGATGAACCAGACAGTGGTGAGTTGCACGGTGGGTCTCCTGGCTCAATACGAGAAAGCTGGCAGAGGCTCGCCGGCCTCGGCGGACGGCAGGACCTCATGCTGCGCGCCCTCACGGATGTGCTTGACCGCGAGCCAGCCCGCGATGGCGGCGAGGCCGGCGTACAAGAGGGTGAAGGTCACCAGGGAGATGATCACGGAGGACATGGGGACGCCCGGTGACACGCTCTGGGAGGTCTTCAGGATGCCGAACACGGTCCACGGCTGGCGGCCCATCTCCGTGAAGATCCACCCCATGATGGCGGCGAGGTACGGCAGCGGGAACGACCAGACCGCTACCCGGTAGAACCAGCGGCCGCGCGGCAGCCGGCCCCGCCGGGTCAGCCACAGGCCGGCCAGGCCGAGCAGGGTGGCGAGCAGCCCCAGGCCGATCATGAGCCGGAACGACCAGTAGGTCACCGGGACGTAGGGCTTATAGTCACCCGCACCGTACTTCTTGGTGTACGCGCGCTGCACGTTGTTGATCCCCTGCACGGTGCCATGGGGGTCGAGCGTCGCGATCATCGAGAGCAGGTCCGGAACCCGGGCGCTCCACACCTCGGCGCTGCCATTCAGTGTGCCGACGGTGAAGAGGGAGAACGACGCCGAATCCGAGGTGCGGTAGAGGGCTTCGGCGGCGGCCATCTTCATGGGCTGCTGCGAATCCATCAGCCGCGCCTGGATATCGCCGGTCACCGCGGTCGCGATCCCGGCGGCTACCGCGATCACCATGCCGATGCGGGCCGCGCGGCGGAACAACTGCACGTCATCGCGGCGCGCCAGGTGCCAGGCGCTGACCGCGATGAGCAGCACGCCCGCGGTGAGCAGGCCGGCCAGCATGACATGCGGCCACGCCGCTAGCACCGTTGAGTTGGTAAGAACCGCCCAGATGCTGGTCAGCTGGGCTCGGTGGGTGGCCGGGTTGATCCGGAAACCGACCGGGTGCTGCATCCAGGAATTCGCGGCCAGGATGAAATAAGCCGACAGGTTCGTGCCGATCGCGACCAGCCAGATGGTCGCCAGGTGCAGTCGGGGCGACAGCTTTCCCCAGCCGAAAATCCACAGGCCGATGAACGTGGATTCCATGAAGAAGGCGAGCAGTCCCTCCATGGCCAGGGGCGCGCCGAACACGTCGCCGACAAAGCGGGAGTAGGCGGACCAGTTCATCCCGAACTGGAATTCCTGGACGATTCCGGTGACCACACCGACGGCGAAATTGATCAGCAGCAGCCGGCCGAAGAATCTCGTCATCCTCAGGTAGTCGGGGTCCTTCCGGACCGTCCACGCGGTCTGCAGGCAGGCGACGACAACCGAGAGCCCCAGCGTCAGCGGAACGAAGATGAAGTGGTAGACGGTGGTAACCCCGAACTGCCACCGCGCGAGATCAAGTGCATTCACACGCTCAAGGTCATCGGACCGATGACCGGACGGGAAAGGGCACTTCGCCTCGGGTTCCGGGACCTTGGTCACCGCGCCCGGCCCGGGGGCCCAAAGGCCCAGACCTGCGGGACCTCGGCCGCTGACCCAGCGGCGCGGGGACCGCGAGCATGGGAACCATGAAAGCCCATGTGGGTGACCAGTTGACTACGGAGGGATCCGACCGCCCTCGCGTGTGCGTCATCATCGGCCTGCACCATGCGGACGGATCGCCCCCGTACGTGGTGCGGTGGCTGGCCGATGGGCACATCGCGCTCATGTTTCCCGGGCCGTACACCAGGCTGGTTCATCCCAGCGCGAATATGGACGGTAGCCGGCTCCTGAACGGGGCACCGTGCACCTGAAGGGCCAGCAGATGACCGAATTGACGGCGGACGTGCGGTCGTACGCGCTGCTCGCTGATGGTGACACCATCGAAATCAGGCAGGCGGCCCGGTCCGACTCCGACCGTGTCCTGGCGTTCCACCAGGAAATGTCGCCGGACAACCTGTACCTGCGTTTCTTCAGCCTGAGCAAGCGGGCGGCCGAGCAGGAGGCACAGCGCGTGTGCCGGCCGCCCGGACCCGACCACGCGGCGCTGCTGGCCTTGCTGAACGGCGAGGTGGTGGGGGTGGCCAGTTACGAGCCCACCGCCCGCGAGGGTGCCGTGGAGGTCGCTTTCGCGGTCGCCGACCAGATGCACGGGCGGGGTGTCGCCACCCTGCTCCTGGAGCACCTGGTCTCGTTCGCCCAGGCCCGCGGCGTGGCGTGCTTCACCGCCGAGACGCTGTCGGAGAACACCGCCATGCTCCGCGTGTTCGCTGACGTCGGGCTGAGCGTGCAGCGCCGGATGGCCGACGGGGTGGTCGAGCTGACCATGCTGGTCCCCCGCGGCGTGGCGCTCAGCGAGGCCAGCCCGTACCTGGACGCGGTGGCGGGCCGGGAACAGCGGGCCGACGTGGCCAGCCTGGTGCCCCTGCTGGCCCCGCGGTCGGTCGCGGTGATCGGCGCGGGTCACCGGCCCGGGTCAATCGGCCGGGCGATCCTGCTCAACATCCGCGATGCCGGGTTCACCGGCGCACTGTACGCGGTGAACCCGCACCTGGCCGAGATCGAGGGCATCCCATGCGTCGGCTCGGTCTCCGCGCTGCCCGAACCGCCGGACCTCGCGATCGTGGCGGTCCCCGCGGCTGGCGTCCTCGACGTGGCGCAGGAGTGCGGCAAGCGGCAGGTCAAGGCGCTGGTCGTGATCACTTCCGGGCTCGATGCCACGCAGCAGGCGGCCCTGCTCGACGCATGCAGGCACTCCGGGATGCGGCTGGTGGGCCCGAACTGCTTCGGCGTCGCCGTCCCGGGGGCCGGGCTGGACGCGACGTTCGCCGTGCACCACCCGGCCGCGGGCACGGCCGGCCTGGCCGTGCAGTCCGGCGGGGTGGGCATCGCGCTGCTCGAGCACCTCTCCCGGCTCGGCATCGGCATCTCCTCCTTCGCGTCGGTCGGCGACAAGCTGGACGTGTCCGGGAACGACATGCTGATGTGGTGGGAGAAGGACGGCACCACCAAGCTCGCCGTGCTGTACCTGGAGTCGTTCGGCAGCCCGCGCAAATTCGCCCGTACCGCACGGCGGGTCAGCGCCACCATGCCAGTACTGACCGTGCACGCGGGGCGGTCCGCCCCGGGGCAGCGTGCCGCCGCCTCGCACACGGCCGCTGCGGCTGCCCCCCTCATCACCCGCCAGGCCCTGTTCGAGCAGGCCGGGATCATCGCGACCACCAGCCTCGGGGAACTGCTGGATGCGACGGTCCTGCTGGCCTGCCAGCCGGTCCCGGCGGGCAGCCGGGTGTGCGTGGTGTCCAACGCCGGGGGTGCGGGCGTGCTCGCCACCGACGCCTGCACCGAGGCGGGCCTGACCGTGGCGACAACGAGCCCGGCCAGCCAGGGCCGGCTGCGCGGCATCCTGCCGTCCGGCGCCTCGGTCAGCGGGCCGGTGGACACCACTGCCGCGGTCAGCGCGGAGGCGTTCCGGGACTGCCTGGCTGAGCTGGCCGGTAACGGCGAGGCGGACGCCATGATCGTGCTGGTGGTCCCGACCGCCGCCGCTGACCTGGTCCCCACGCTCACCGCCGGCCGGCTGGATGTGCCGGTCGCCGCGGTCATCCTCGATCAGGCCGACGCGGTCCGGGTGCTCCCCGGCAACGGCGGCACGGCGGACGTGCCCGCCTATGCCTACCCGGAGGGCGCGGCCCGGGCGCTGGGCCGGGCGGCCAGGTACGGTGCGGGGCGGTCCAGGCCGGCCGGGACGATCCCGGAGATCGACGGCCTGCGGGTGCCGGAGGCTCGGGCGCTGATCGGTTCCTTCCTCGCCCGGGTGCCCGGCGGCGGCTGGCTGCCGGTCGCCGAGACGCAGGATCTGCTCCGCTGCTACGGCGTGCCGCTGGTCGAGTCGGTCGCGGCGCACGGCGCGGACGCGGCGGTGGCCGCGGCCTCCGCGCTGGGCAGCCACGTGGTGATCAAGGCTGACGTACCCGGCCTGGTGCACAAGACCGACGCGGGCGCCGTCGAACTTGACCTGCGCGGTGCCCGCGACGTCCGCAGCGCGATGCACCGGCTGGAGCAGCGGTTCCCGGGAAGGCTCTCCGGGGTGGTCGTCCAGCCGATGATCACCGGGGGGATCGAGCTCATCATCGGGGTGGTGCAGGAGCCAGTGTTCGGCCCGGTGGTGGTGTTCGGTCTCGGCGGCGTGGCCACCGAGGTGCTCGGCGACCACGCTGCCCGGCTCGCCCCGCTCACCGGCGCCGACGCCGACGATCTGATCCACTCGGTCCGGGCCACACCGCTGCTGCTCGGCTATCGTGGCCAGCCCGCCGCCGACCTCGGCGGGCTGCGTGACACACTGCTGCGGGTCTCCCGGCTCGCCGCCGACCTGCCTCAGGTCGCCGAGCTCGACCTGAACCCGGTGATCGCGCGCCCGGACGGCATCACCGCCGTGGACGCGCGCATCCGGGTCACCAGCCACGGATCGGCCGACCCGTTCCTGCGCCAGCTGAGGTGAGCCTCCGGCCCGCGGGGCTGACCAGATGGCGGCCCCATCGTGCGGCGCACCTGCTAAACCGCCGGCCGCACGCCACTCAGCCCGGCGTCAGCGCCCGGCGGGAGAACAGAAGGCGGCCCAGCCGGTGCCCGGCCTGCTGGGCCAGGTCGGTGGGCGGGACGGCGACCACCGGGCAGCGGGCGTGCGCCAGGCAGTAGCGGCTCACCCGGCAGCCGGCCAGGCGGCGCAGGGCACCGCGGCGGCCTGCGCCCACGACGAGCAGGTCCCTGGGGCGGCAGGCAGTATCGATGAGCACCTGGCCGGCCTCGCCGCGCAGCACCGTGGGTGTGGCCCGGAGATCTGCGGGCAGGCCCCCCCACGCCAGGTCGAGGGCCTCCCAGAGCCGCTGCCAGGCGGCCTCTTTCCAGACTGCGCGCAGGTGGGCGGACGGCTGACGGCGGTCGGCGAGCTCGCCGCCCGGGGGCAGCCAGGCAAGTACAGGGATCAACGGGGCATCGTCGTCGCGGGCCAGGTCCGCCGCGAAACGCAGCGCTTGCAGGCTGCCGGGCGATCCGCTCGCCCCGACGATGATCCGACATGCGCCGGACACAGTAGTGCTCCTTGAGGACGCGAAGTGGTTGTCACGTCCAGCTAACCTCCCCGACGCCGGGTAGCCAAACGGC
>ODAK010006674.1_pt1 | contig 11625 bp, 9 predicted proteins | sample 1539591 | NCBI WGS metagenome assembly ODAK01 (sample SAMEA3539303, study PRJEB22396) | soil metagenome | biome: tundra; feature: field; material: soil | place: USA | collected 2010-05 | depth 0.15 m | reverse complement strand
GACAGCCGGAAGAATGACGTGCTTCAGCGCATCGGAAAAGAGCGCCCAGTCAAGCCGGAACAGTCCTTCGAAAAGATAGAAGCTCGTGACAGCATGCTGCTCGACGCCGTAAGTCAGGCGTCCGGAAGTCGGCAATAGGTCGAGTCCGAGCGAAAACACCAGGATCAGCATGAGCCCGAGCCAGAAATTCGGCATCGATTGACCCACCAGCGCCGTGGACATGGCGCCGTAGTCGATCGGGGTATTGCGATGAGTCGCGGACAAGATTCCGACGGGCAGCGCGATGACCAGCGCAATGATGAACGCGGCCACGGCAAGCTCGAAGGTCGCAGGCATGCGCTCGAGCACGATCGCCATCGCCGGGCTATGCTGATGAAAGGAGGTACCGAAATCCATGCGCGCCGCATGCGCCATGTATTGCGCGAATTGCTCGACCAGTGGCCGGTCGAAGCCCATCCGGGATCTGATTTCCCGGTAGTCCTGCTGCGTGGCGCTTTCCGGGAGCAGCAAAGCCGCCGGGTCACCCGTCAGATGCAGGATGATGAAACAAATCGCGGTGATCCCGGCCAGGACGACGACCGCTTGCAGACAACGACCGGCAATAGTGCGAAACATTATGCGAGGTTCAATAATCCGGGTGACCTGTACAACCCCGCAGCCCGCCCGCTCAGATTATCGGCGATCGAGTTCCCATGCATAGACGCGGTCGTCGTTGCGCACGTTCCAGACAACGTTCTTGCGCATGCCGTAGACGGAATCCTCCTGCCACAGCATGACGTGCGACACGTCGTTCGCCATCGACTGAGTGATGCCGCGGAAAATCGTGTCGCGCTTCTTGAGGTCCATCGTTGAAGCCGCATCGTCCAATGCCTTGTCGAGTTCCGGATTGCAATAACCGCTCCACGCGCCCTTGCAAGCCGCGACCGCGCTGATTGAAGCATCGGTGTCGCCCGTGCCGTTGCCGTAGCCGATGTAATAGATAAACGGTTTGGCGCCGGGATTGTTGCGCCCGTTAAAGGTTTCCACGAAGCGGTTCCAGACCACTGACTGGTGCCTCACACGAATGCCGGCCGCCTGCAACATGCCGGCCAGCGCCTGCGCAATTTCCTTGTCCTTGGTATAGCGCCCTTCCGGAGTGATGAAGTCGATCTCCAGCCCGTTTGGAAATCCCGCTTGCGCGAGCAATTGCCTGCTCTTCTTGGGATCGTAGTCGTAAGGCCACGTCCGCTTGGCATCGTAGCCTTCGGTCCATTCATGCAGCGGTTGATTGGCGACGATACCGTAGCCCTCGACCACGTTTTTGACGATGACGTTACGGTCGATCGCGTGGGCGATCGCCTTGCGCACCCGTATGTCCTTCAGCGGCGAATCAATTCCGTGCGTAAATCCGATGTGGAAGACGCGCGTGCCGCGCACGATCTCGACCCTGGTGTCCGCAGACGACTTGAGTTTCGGGATGTATTGCGCCGGCACCTGGTTGATGAGTTCGACCTCCCCTTTCAGCAGCGCCGCGACCTTGGTTCCGTCCTCCTTGATGGGAACCACGCGCACGGTCTTGACGCGAGGCGCACCGTCTTTCCAGTAATCCGGATTCGCCTCGAACACCATCTCGACGCCCTTCTGCCAGCGCGCGAGCCGGTAAGGACCGCTGCCGACCGGCTTGATGGCGGCGTCTTCCTGGCTCAGGCCCGAGTAATACTTGGGCGGCACGAGGTGGCCATAATCGGCAAGCCGCCGCAACAATCCCGGATCGCTCGACTTCATATGGATGCGCACCACCCATTTGCTCACCACTTCGACGCGGTCGATGACGCGGAACAGCGGCCCCAGCACCGATTTGAAGCCCGGCTGCAGCGGCCGCATCAGGCTGTACTGCACCGCCTGTGCGTCGACATCCTCCCCGTTCGAAAACTTCACGCCCTCACGCATGTGGAACTCGAGCGTCCTGGGATCGACGTGTATGACTTCTTTCGCCGCCCACGGCACCAGGTCGGCCCCATTCGGGCGATGCATGAGCGTATCGAAAAGGTAACGGTGTATGGTCGTTGTGAGCGCCGAGGTGTTGGTGTGCGGATCCATGGTCTCGAGCTCGGAACCGAGACTGATGGTAATGGTGGTGTTTTTTATATTCTTGGCGGCCTCGCACGGGATGACTCCCGCCGCCATCAGGGACAATGCGGCCAGCGCCAACAGCAGCTTCTTCATCGCATCCTCTTTCTCGTTAATTCCAGGAAAAGCAGTCAGCCACTCAGGCTGCCGGCGAGTACTGCTTCGCGCCTAGGGTTTGTGCGCTCGACGCGCTCCACCCCTGCGGCTCGTTCTCGAACACGCCGAGCGCGGTAAGCTCCGCCTTCACCCAGGCTTTTTCCTCGGCCGTTGGCGGCAGGATGGGCCTGCGTGTCGAACCGACTGGACGTCCCAGTAACTGCATCGCGTACTTGATGGTCGCCGGGTAATTGTGCATCACGACCTTGAGCAAACGCCGCACCTTGAATTGAAGATCGCGCGCTTTCGCGGTATCGCCGCGCACGCATGCCTGATACAGCGCGGCGGTAAGCCTGGGCGCCACTTCGCTGCACGCCGAGAAACAGCCGTTGCCGCCGACCGGAACCGAGGTCAGCAGGTATTCGATGCCGGTGTACGCCGCGATGGGCTTCGACTTGCGCGCGATCAGCTCGCAGATATCCGTGAATGTTTCCATATGGAACGTGGCGTCCTTGATGGCTACAAAGCCCGGCAACCGATCCATGAGCTCACCGAGGATGTCCATGCCCAGATCGACGTTGGTCGCCTTCGGATTGTTGTAGACAATCAGCTTGCCGCCGCACGCTTCGGTGACGGCTACGAAGTGCTCCACGATCGCGCGCGGCCCCGAGCGCCAGTGGTAAGGCGCCATCAGCACGATGCCGGTCGCACCGGCCTTGACGCTGTGCCGCGCCAGGTCCATGGCGAGATCCGTCCCTGCGAACGAAACATGAACAAACGTTGGGACACGGCCTCCGGCAGCGCTGACCAAAACGCGCGCCAATTCCCTGCGCTCGCCGTCGGTCAGGTTTACGGATTCGCCGATGTGCATCGGGTGGGCGATAAGGCGGACTCCGCTCTCGATCAGGAAATTGACCTGTTTAGCGAAGGTATCGAAATCGACGGAGCTGTCGGCTTTAAAGGGGGTGACCGGGGCGCCAATGATGCCGGCGTAGCTTGAATTCATGCCTTTACTCCTCCTGGGTTTGGTACACGGCTTTACTTTATATCAATTCGCCTCGATCTGTTGCCCACGTAAGAATCGCGGAATCTGGAAGCCGGTTTGTAACACATTGTTACGTTCAAAAGCAGTTACACAATGTTACTCGCCACCGCAGATCTATTACGCGCCGCCGCCAGTCTATTACGCGCCCGCGCCATGGGCTGTCAGACCCTATCGCTATTGGGATAGGGGCTGGGACAGGAGCCGGAGGTATGGGACCAGGCGCCACTGGTAATGGCGGCACCGGACGCAGTAGCGGAATATCCCGCCACCCGCAGTAGTCAGCGCGCCCGGTTCAGTATTTCCCTGAGCCGCTGCGGCGTCACGGGAAGCTGTGTCACGGCGCCGGGCACGCCGATCGCGTCGTCGATCGCGGAAGCAATCGCAGCTCCCACTGCAGTGATCCCGCTCTCGCCCGCACCCTTGATGCCGAGTGGATTGAGCGGACTTGGCGCGTCCTCGGTGATCAGGACGTCGACACGCGGCACCTCGTGCGCGGTCGGCTGCATGTAATCGGCGAAGGTAACACATAGCGGCGTGCCGTTCTCGTCGTAGAGAAACTCCTCGAACAACGCGCCGCCCAGTCCCTGCACCATGCTGCCGACGATCTGCCCTTCGACCAGCATCGGGTTGACGGCCACGCCCACGTCATAAGCAGCGAGATAGCGCTCGACTTTGACGCCGCCGGTTTCGCGATCGACATTGACCACCGCGACGTGCGCGCCGTAAGGATAAGTCATGTGGTCGCTGTGGAACCAGCCGTCGGCGCTAAGGCCCGGCTCACGTCCCTTGGCAATCGCCGCTGCCGGCGCCAGCGCGCCCGCCACTTGCGCGAGCGTGACCGAGGGGCCATCCGGTTGGTTCTTGCGCACAATGCGGCCATCGACAATGTCGAGCCCATCGACGGTGGCTTCCAGCATGTCCGAGGCGGCAATCTCGAGCGCCTTCGCGCGTACCTTCAACGCAGCGATGTGGGTTGCCGAGCCGCACATCACCGTCGCCCGCGCTGCGTGCGCACCGAAACCGTAATCGATGCGGTCGGTACGGCCATGAACAACGCGCACGCGCTGATAATCGACGCCAAGCGCATCGGCGCAGATCTGCGCGATTACCGTCTCGACTCCTTGTCCAACCGAGGCAGCACCGGTGACGACCTCGACGGTTCCGGTGGCGTCCACCGTAACCCTCACCCCGTCGACCGGACCGAGGCCGCTCTTCTCGACAAAAAATGCAATGCCGGCACCGACCGCTTCACCCGCCGCTTTGCGGCGTTTGAGTTCTTGCTGCAGCTTGTCCCAACCGATACGGACGAGCACCTTATCAAGCAGCCCTGCATAGTCGCCGGAATCCAGTACCAGCTCGGTGTCGAGCACATCGAGCGACCGTGTGTAAGGCATCTCGGCCTTCGAGATCAGGTTGCGCCGGCGCGCTTCGATGCGATCGATCCCGACCTTGGCCGCAATGGCATCGAGCAACCGTTCGCACACGAACGTGGACTCATAACGGCCGGGCGCGCGGTACGTCGCGGCAGGTGTCTTGTTGGTAAGGCGGTAATGCCCGATAACGCGGTAGGCCGGCACGCGGTAAGGGCCGGGCAGCATACCCGCCGTCCCGTCCGCGACACGCGCGCCATGAGTCCGCACGTAGGCGCCCTGGTCATGGAAGAACTCATCGTCCATTCCGAGGATGCGTCCCTCGGCATCGATCGCAGCACGGATGCGGTGGCGCTGCTGGCGCGAATGATTGCACGCCATCAGATTCTCGCGGCGGTCCTCGATCCATTTCACCGGCCGCCGCAGCCGCAACGCCGCCGCGCAAACCAGTACATCCTCGGGATAGATCTCGCCGCGCACGCCGAACCCGCCGCCGATGTGACACTCGTAGAGGTGCACCGACGAGGGGCTGCGGCCGAGCATGCGCGCGAGCAGATCGCGATTCGGATGCGGACGCTTGGTGGCCCCGTGAAGTTCGAGCACGTCGCGCGTCGCGTCGTAACGCGCGATCGCGCCGCGCGTCTCCAGCGGCACGCCCGAATGCCGGCCGATCGACAGATCGAGTTCGACCATCGCGTGTGCCGCGCGAAACGCGGCATCGATATCGCCATACTTCTTGCGAATCACCGTCGGCTCGGTGTCGCGGCCCGGTTCGAACTCACCCGGCGCGTGGCTTGCCGACAGGATCACCGGCAATTCCTCAATCTCGACTGTGACAAGATCGGCCGCGTCTTCGGCCTGATACGCGTCTTCGGCAAACACCACCGCCACCGGCTCACCGACATAGCGCACGCGCTCCCGCGCGAGCACCGGCTGGCGATAAGGCTCGAGCCCGCGTATATGGGTGGGGCGAAACTCAATCAGCGGAATCCATGCGACGTCAGTCGCGGTCCACACCGCAACACAGCCCGGCGCCGCGAGCGCCCTGCTCGCGTCGATCGAGATGATCTTGCCGTGCGCGTGGTTAGAGCGCACCACGCGCATGTGCAACTGGTGCGGAAACGAAATGCTTGCGGCATAGCGGCCGCGGCCGGTGACCAGCGGCAGATCTTCCAGCCGCGTTACCGAACGGCCGACAAACTTTCCCCTGCCGGCCGGCTCGAAATTGGATGCGCTCATGTGCAGTATTTCCCTTTCACCGCGGCCGCATTTCCGCGGCCGCGGCGCGCACCGCCTTGATGATGTTCTGGTAGCCGGTGCAGCGGCACAGATTCGATGACAGAACGTCAACCAGTTCCTTGTCACTGATGTTGGGCTCGCGCTCCAGCACGCTTGCCGCGAGCATCAGAAACCCCGGCGTGCAGAAACCGCACTGCAACCCATGGTGTTCGATGAAGGCGCGCTGCAGCGGGTGGAGCTTGTCGCCATCGGCGAGTCCTTCGATGGTGCGGATGCTCTTGCCTTGAGCCTGCACGGCGAACATCAGGCAGGAGCGCACCGGATCGCCGTCGACAATGACCGTACACGTTCCGCACACGCCGTGCTCGCAGCCCGAGTTTGTTCCAGTCAGCCCGCATTCGTCGCGCAGCGTGTCGGCGAGCGTGCGGCGCGGCTCGACGCGTAGCGCGTAGTCCTTGCCGTTGATATTGAGCGTGATATCAGTCTTGTCGATCATAGGCTCTTCTCCGCCGCTTCCATGGCGCGCTGCACCGCGGTGCGAGTGAGATCGCGCTTATAGCCGGCGGTCTCCGGTTTGTTATCGATCGGCTCGACTGTCTTGGCGGCAATATCCGCCGCCGCGCGAAATACGTCGCTCGCAGGCGCGCAACCTTTAAGCGCCGCCTCGGCCTCTGAAATCCGCCGCGGCTGCGCCTCCACGCCGCCGACACCGACGCGCGGATCGACTATGACACCGTGTTCGATACGATACGCTGCGAGACCCATTACCATCGCGAAGTCCCCGGCGCGGCGATTGAATTCGTAGAATCCAAAATGCGTGTCGGGCGGGAGGATCGGCAAACGTGCTTCGACCAGCAACTCGTCCGGCTCGAGCGCGGTCGCCATCATTCCCTGGAAATAGTCGGCCGCCGCAATCGTGCGCGTCCCGCGCGCGCTTTTCGCCACCATTCTGGCGCCGAGCGTCGCCGCAACGAGGCACCATTCCGATGCAGGATCGGCATTGGCAAGGCTGCCGCAAAAAGTGCCGCGAGTGCGGATCGGGTAATGGGCGATATAGCGCACGACGCCGGAGAGCAGCCGACCCAAAGGTCCCTCCACTACCGGGCGCTCAAAGCGCGCATGGCGCACGCACGCGCCGATCGCAAGCTCGCCCGCCTCGGCCGCGAGATGTTCGAGGCCCGCCACGCCGTTGATGTCAACGAGATGGGCAGGCAGCGCCAGCCGCAACGCCATCGCCGGCACCAGGCTTTGGCCGCCGGCGAGCACGCGTCCTTCATGCGCCGCAACCGCGGAGAGCATCGCAACCGCTTCCTCCACCGTCTTCGGCGCGTGATAAGCGAACTGTCCTGGCTTCATCGCCCTGTTTCCTCCTGACCATTACGTCTCGTGCCATGCGCGATCAACTTTTCGCGCTTCTCGGGTATCTGCAACGACTTGATGATGGTAACAGACAGTTTTGCGACGACAAACCTCAGCGGTGATCGGCGCCGACCGCCTCAGCCACACTTCCGAAACCATCGGCGCGCAGCCGCGCAGCGAGTTCGCGCTTGATGCGGCCGACCAGCGGGGGGCCATGAAATACCAGCGCGGAATAAAACTGCACCAGCGAAGCGCCGGCGCGGATCTTGGCGTAAGCATCGGCGCTGCTCGCGACGCCGCCGCAGCCTATGATCGGCAACTTTCCGCCGGTGAAACGGTACATATCAGCAAGGCAGGCCGTAGCCTTGGCCATCAAAGGCGGACCCGAAAGGCCGCCGGTTTCGCTTCGATCAGGACTGCGCAGAGCAGCCGGACGATCTACCGTCGTATTGCCCACGATCAGTCCGTCAATGCCGCTCGCCAGTGCGACCTCGGCGATATCACGCAACTGCTGTTGATCGAGATCGGGTCCGACCTTGGTGAGCAACGGCGGCAGTCGCGCGGAATTCAGCGCGGCCCGGCGCCTTGCATCGAGCACCCGGGCAATCAATTCCCCGATCTGCGATTTTGCCTGCAACCCGCGCAAACCGGGCGTATTGGGCGATGATATGTTGCAGACCAGGTAATCGGCCAACCCGCACACCGCTTCGATGCCGGTCACATAGTCTCCTGCCGCGTCCGCAGCATCACGGTTCTTGCCGACGTTGGCGCCGACGATACCGGCTGCGCCGCCCTTGCGGCGCCGCTCCACGAGCCGCGCGATGAAAGCAGCGAGCCCTTTGCTGTTGAAGCCAAAGCGATTGATCAGCGCCTCGTCCTCGACCAGGCGGAACAATCGAGGCTTCGGGTTCCCCGGCTGCGGCAGCGGTGTCACTGTTCCCGCCTCGACGAAGCCGAAACCGAGCCCGAGTACCGCATCGATCACCTCGGCGTCCTTGTCGAAGCCCGCAGCGAGGCCGAGCGGATTGCTGAACGCGAGGTTCCACACGCGAGTGGATAGGATCGGATCGTCCGGCGCGGCGCTGCCGCCGGCCAGGTCGTGCTTGAGCGCCCAAATCGTTGCACGGTGTGCCGTCTCGGGATCGAGCAAAAACAACAACGGCCGCGCGAGACGGTAGATCAAGTTCCCCCCCTCCCCAACCCTCCCCCGCGCTACGCGCAAGGGAGGGAGTCTTCAGTGCTCACGGCTTCAGGTAGTGTGCCATTCCAGCCATTCATGACTTCGGCGGCGCCCGCCCGAACAGCCGCACGATCGCGTCCCATAGTACCTTCGCGATCAGTGTAAGGCCCGAGATCGGCTTGGCTGGCGGCGCTGATGCGACAGGCGTCTCCGAGCTTGCGACGGAAGAACGATTCGCGGCGAGCTCGACCTTCAGCGCATCCCCAAACTGTCCGATCAGCTGCGATGCGAAGCTTTGGATCATGCCGGAGCCACGCCCATATTGCGCGATCGAGCCCGACAATTTCACGTTGGTGTGGACCAATACCTTGCTGCCGCTCCCGGCCGGCTCGATCCTGAAATCGATTACCGAGTCGGTGCTGCCGCGGCCCTTGGGATCCGAGCCCTGCGCCTTGACGCGGGCCTTGTGACTGGCGTGATCGATTTCCTCGAGCTTGGCTTTTCCTACGAGCGAGAGCGCCACCGGACCGAGCCGGACAGCGACCTTGCCCTTGTAAGTCACATCGTCTACAACTTCGGTCAGTTCGGCTCCGGGGATGCAGGTAGCAATACGCCTGATGTCCAGCAGCAACTTCCATGCTTCGGCTGGAGGCAAAGGTACATCCAACGTGTTATCGAACTCCATGCACTACCCGCCACTCGATCTGCTCACCGCCGCGATACACGAAGGCGCGCTCCTCCGGGCCATCGAACAACACTTCTTCCGGTGCAGTCCACGCCGAACGTTCGAGCGTGATGGTTTCAGTGTTCGGCTTGAGGCCGTAGTGCCTGGGTCCATTGAGCGAGGTGAATGTCTCGAGCTTGTCGAGCGCGTCCGCCGCGGCAAAAACCTTGGCGTAGGTTTCGATCGCAACGGGAGAGTTGAACAACCCCGGAATGCCGACGACGGCCAGTTTCTTCGCCACCGGATGCGGCGCGGAGTCGGTGCCCAGAAAGAAACAGGAATCTCCCGAGGTCGCCGCTTCGACCAGCGCGCGCCGGTCTTGCTCGGTCTTGATCACCGGCATGCAATACATGTAGGGCCGCAGCCCATAACCCAGCCAATCGGTGCGGTTCAGGACCAGGTGATAGGGGGTTATGGTTGAACCGACCTGCGGCGCCGCGCTGCGCACGTAGTCAACCCCGATCTTCGACGAAACATGCTCCAGCACGAATTTCAGCCCCGGGAAATCCCTGGTCCACGGAATCAACCGCCGTTCGATGAACACGGCTTCGCGGTCAAACACATCGATTTCAGGACCGACCTCTTCGCCATGCATCAGGAACGGCATGCCGATCTTTTCCATGCGCGCGAGCACCGGCCGGATCTTCGTATAGTCGGTGACGCCCGCGGTCGAGTTCGTGGTGGCGTTCGCCGGGTACAGTTTGACTGCGGTGAACACGCCGTTCCTGAAACCGCTCTCGACCTCGTCCGGATCGGTGTGATCGGTGAGGTAACACGTCATCAGCGGCGTAAATGTCGAGCCCTCGGGCCGCGCATCGAGAACCCGCTGGCGGTACGCGGCGGCGTCTTTCACGGTCGCGACCGGTGGCAACAGGTTCGGCATGATGATCGCCCGCCCGAAGTGCCTCGCCGTGAAAGGCAGAGACGCCTTGAGCATGGCGCCGTCACGCACGTGCAGGTGCCAGTCGTCGGGCTTACGAATAGTAATACGATCGGTCATCAGCTGATCCCCATCATACCCGCCTCGTAGGTATCGCGCGGCGGGTGATCGAGCATCGCACCGGTCAGATCGGTCACCCGCTGGTAGCCTCGGCCCTGGCACCATTTCTCGAGCCCATCGATGATCGCGATCATCCCGGTGGGATTGCGGAAGTTGAGGAAACCGATCTCGACCGCGGTCGCGCCGGCGAGCATGTATTCGACCACATCCTCCACCTGCATGATGCCACCGCAGCCGATGATCGGGATTTTTACCGCCTTCGAGCACTCGTTCACCATGCGCAGGATGATGGGCTTGATGCCCGGACCCGAAATACCGCCGTATCCATTGCCGATGCACGAGCGGAACGTATCCGTATTGATCTTGAGCCCGAGAATAGTATTGGACACGGTCAGCGCATCCGCTCCCCCTTTCTCGGCTGCCTCCGCGACCGCGGTGATTTCGCCGGCGTTGGGCGACAACTTGGCCCATAGCGGTTTCCCCGTCGCCGCGCGGCACTCTTTGACGACCTTGTAGGTGTGTTCCTCGTTCAGCGCGAAATTGCCGCCCCCGGGCTTGCGCGTCGGGCATGAGATATTGATCTCGATGGCGTCGACACCGGGCACGCTCACGTCGCGCGCCATGTTCGCAAAATCCTCGATCGTCTCGGCGGAAATGCTGCAGACAAGCGGCGGCTTGAAGCGCTTGTACTCCGCGAGCTGCACGTCAAGGAAATATTTGAGACCTTTGGTCGGCAACCCGATTGAGTTGATCATCCCGGCGTGAATCTCGGACACGCGCGGGGGCGGATTGCCTGCGCGGTACGGACGCGATACGGTCTTCGCCACCAGCGCGCCGAGGCGGTTCAGATCGATTACCTGCGAGAACTCCGCCGAAAACGTGCCGGACGCCGGCATGACCGGATTCGCGAGCGCCAGGCTCCCGATATTGACTGAAAGATCTACCATCCCAGGCACTCCTGCAGGTCGAACACGGGTCCTTCGACGCACACGCGGCGCATCTCCCGCTTGCCGTTGACTTCGAACGTGCGCACGCAGATGTAGCACGGCCCGAGCCCGCAGGCCATGATTTGCTCCATCGCCATCTGGCCGGGGATGTGATGTTCCCTGCCGAGGCGCTTCATCAACTGCATCAAACGGTTCGAGCCGCAGGTAAAGAACGCATCAGCCTTGTGCTCCGCAATCAACCGCCTGAGGATAGCCTCGACATTCTCGACCGCGCTCGTACCATCGGTATCGAGCACCTTGATGACCGTGCCGACAGTCTCGAACAAGTCGGCCGCCATCGCCAGTTCCTCACTGCGGGCGCTCAGAATAGCTGTTACCCGCACGCCCCGCTCGCCGGCCAGTTGGGAGATCGGCGCCATGGTCGCAAGCCCGACACCACGGCCGAGCACCACGACGTTCTTCCAGCCTGGTTCCAGCTTGAAGCCCACGCCCAGCGGCCCGAGCATGTTGAGGGTGTCCCCGGGCTTGATGCTTGCCAGTCCCTTGGTGCCGCGGC
>ODAK010006672.1_pt1 | contig 11626 bp, 10 predicted proteins | sample 1539591 | NCBI WGS metagenome assembly ODAK01 (sample SAMEA3539303, study PRJEB22396) | soil metagenome | biome: tundra; feature: field; material: soil | place: USA | collected 2010-05 | depth 0.15 m | reverse complement strand
GGTCGACGACTTGGAGGGAGAAGTCGCCGTATGCCCGCAGCTGCACGACGAGCCTGGTCTCCGGGTCGCGCACGGAGTCGACCGGACCGCCGAACGTGAGGTCGGGAAAGTCGTGGGTGCTGACGAAGAAAAGCTCGGAATCGTAGGCGTTTCCACCGGTCAGCTTGTCGGCGACATCGCCGAGGAAGGGCAGCTCGCTCGCGTCGATCTGGTGCCGACCGGGTTGCAGAAGGCCGATGACGCGGCCCTGCGAAATGAAGACGGCCAGCTCATCGGCGTCCACGATCGCGCCTGTGAAACGACGGATCTGGTGGTCGGGCCACTTGAAGAGGAGCTGGCCCCTGGCGCTGTCTGGCACCGCGATGAACTCGCGACTGATGTCGTGGCCGAGACCCATCAATACTCCTGAGATCGGGGTGGGCGGATGTGCACCGCTCCTCCTCCCTTGTCGGAGTGCGCGCGGCGGTCCTTGAGGTAAGGAAGACTGGACACACCATGCCTGCCCCTGGAGAATTGCTCTTTGTCGCGCCGCGCCGCGCCAAGCCGCCGCGTCACCTCGCCGATCTGTCGCCGGCAGATCGACGGGCAGCAGTCGGCGAACTCGGGCAACCGCCATTTCGGGCGTCCCAGTTGTCCAGGCACTACTTCAGCCGGCTGGTCGACGACGCCGCGGCTATGACCGACGTCCCGGCCGCGTCCCGGGAGGCCCTGCTCGGCGCCCTGATGCCGACCCTCCTCACGCCGGTGCGCGAGATCACTTGCGACGACGGCGCCACCCGCAAGACCGTCTGGCGGCTCTTCGATGGCACGCTGGTCGAGTCGGTGCTGATGCGCTACTTCGGGCCAGCAGGGCCGGCCCTGGCCGAGCTCGGTGATGAGTCGGACGACGAACTGTTGCCGTCGTCCGCATCGCCGCCCGCCCGCCCCTCGCCGACGACGCGCGGGCGCGACCGGGTCACGATCTGCGTCTCCAGCCAGGCGGGCTGCGGGATGAACTGCCCGTTCTGTGCGACCGGCCAGGCCGGCCTTACTCGCAACCTCTCCACAGGCGAGATCGTCGAGCAGGTCGTCGCTGGCGCGCGGGCGATGGCACGCGGTGAGATTCCCGGTGGAGCCGGCCGGATTTCCAATGTCGTCTTCATGGGCATGGGCGAGCCGCTGGCGAACTACAACGCGGTGCTCGGCGCCGTCCGCCGTCTGACTGACCCGGCGCCCGACGGACTGGGCATTTCGCAACGCGGGATCACCGTGTCGACCGTCGGTCTGGTGCCGGCTATCGACAAGCTCACGGCTGAGGGCCTCAACGTGACGCTGGCCGTGTCGTTGCACGCTCCGGACGACGAGTTGCGCGACACCTTGGTCCCGATCAATACCCGCTGGAAGGTCGCCGAGGTGCTCGATGCAGCGGCCAGGTACGTCGATGCGACGAAGCGGCGGGTGTCGATCGAGTACGCGTTGATCCGCGACATCAACGACCAGGCGTGGCGGGCTGAGATGCTCGGGCTGTTGCTGCGAGAACGGCTAGGCCACCTCGTGCATGTCAATCTGATTCCGCTGAACCCCACCCCCGGCTCGATATGGACGGCGTCGCGCAGCAAGGACGAGAAGGCTTTCGTTCGTGGGTTGGAAAATCAGGGGGTCACGGTGACGGTTCGCGATACCCGCGGCCGTGAAATCGAAGGTGCGTGCGGGCAACTCGCAACCGACACGCAGCCCACCGCATCGTCGTCCGCCGAGGGTGAGTGACCAATGCCACCGTTCGAGCCATTACCCACGGAGCGCGCCGCGTTGATCGCGCGAATTAAGCAGGTGTCGTTCACGCCGACGCGGCTTCGCCGCGGCTATGACGAGCGGGCAGTCGACGATTTCCTCGACGCCGTGATCGCCAGTCTTGCCGCGTCCTCAGTGGTGTTCACTCCGACGCAGATTCGCGAACGAGAACTACCACAGGTTGGGTTCAAGGGTGGGTATGACATCGAAGAGGTTGACGACTTTCGCGCTCTGATCGCCGAGGCCGTCCAACTCTTGCACTAGTCCCTGAGGTGAGCCAGTCTGTCCGTCGAGGGCCTCGGCGACGACGCCCATCCCACCCACCTAGGAGGATTCTCGATGGATCACTCGGCCACGCTGCGGCACTTCTACGAGCTGATCAACAAAGGTGACATTGATGGTTTCGGCGACTTGCTGGCCGACGATTTCGTTGAGCACGAGGTAACACCAGGGCTCGCTCCGACGAAGGACGGAGTCAAGCAGTTCTTCGCGATGTACATCGGGGCATTTCCCGACTTGCGGTTCGACGCTGACGACATTCTGCCGAGTGGCGACAAGGTCGTTGGTCGGGTCACGGTGACAGGCACGAATACGGGCGACTTCATGGGAATGCCGGCCACCGGCAAGAGCGTCAACGTTCAGATCATCGACATCATCCGTTTCGGCGACGATGGTCTCGCGCACGAGCACTGGGGCATCGCCGACGTGATGGCGATGATGCAGCAGCTCGGCGTCGTGCCTATGCCTGGATAACGCGGCCCTCAGCCACCCAGCAGTCGGCTGAACGCCTTAGCCCGCAGCGATGTCTTGCCTGTGCGGCTCTCCACCCCGTCGGCGGAGCTCATCACCCGCACGCCCGCATTGACTCCGAGCCACCGCAGCGGTTCGGGCTCCCACTGCCGGCTGTGATGGTTGACCCACGGCAGTGACGTCAGCTCGGTGTCGTGCCCGGTAATCAGGTCGGCGAGGGTGCGGCCGGCGAGGTTCGACGTCGCAACGCCGTCGCCGACGTATCCGCCGCCCCATCCGAGCCCGGTTTCGCGGTCGAGCCCCACCGACGCAAACCAATCACGCGGGACGCCGAGTGGCCCGCCCCATGTGTGAGTGACCGCGACGTCGGCCAATGCAGGGAACAGATCGACAACGATGCTGCGTAGTGCGTCGAAAACGCCCGGCTCACGGTCGTAAGCCGGATCGACGCGAGAGCCGAAATGGTATGGCGCGCCACGACCGCCGAACGCGAGTCGATCGTCGGGCGTGCGCTGGCCGTAGATGATGAGGTGGCGAAGGTCGTTGAACGTCTCCCGATGACGCAAGCCCGCGTCGTCCCAAAAGGGTGCCGGCAGCGGCTCGGTGGCCATCATCAACGAATAGACGGGCGCTAACGCGCGTCGGTATCCACGGATCGTCGATGTGTAGCCCTCGGTGGCCCGGACGACGACATCGGCTCGCACCACCCCGTGCCGGGTGTCGACGCGATGTGGCGAGATCGCGGTGACCGTCGTCCCCTCGTGGATCGTCGCTCCGCGTCGTTCGACCAGATCCGCGAGACCCCGCACGAGTTTCGCCGGATGTATCGCGGCGCAGTGCGGAGTGAACAACGCACCGATGACGTCCGTGGCATTCAGCCGCGCGCGTGCTTCGGCAGCGTCGAGAAGGCAGATGTCGTCACTGCCTTCGCCCCAAGAGCGAGCGTGCTCGAGTCTTTCGCGTGCCCTTGCGATCTGGGCGCGACTGCGGATGAGGGATAGCGTGCCGCCCTTGGTGTAGCCGCAGTCGATCCCGTTAGCGTCTGCAACCGCGCCGACCTCGTCGACGCTGAGGCGCATCGCCCGGCGAAGTGCGAGCGCGGCATCTCGCGACGACTGCTCTGCGATCTTCTCCATCGATGCCGGAAACAATGCGCTGCACCAACCACCGTTGCGGCCCGATGCCCCGAAGCCGGCAATTTCCTTCTCCAACAACACAACCCGCAGCTTTGGGTCACGATCGAGGAGGTAGTGCGCAGTCCATAGGCCGGTGAAGCCAGCGCCGACGATGGCGACATCGACGTCACGTGCGCCGGGCAATGCTGGCCTCGGAACCAGGTTGCCACCCGACGACGCGACGTCGTCGAGCCAGAAACTGCGGGATCCGTAGTCCGCGTGGGCCTTCACGGTGTCCACTGCGCGAGGTAGGTCGGCGGCTCGTACGGCTCTCGTAGATCAGGGGTCGGCAGCGGTGTACCGAACGCCGATTCGATCGGAAGCACGCCGGCCCACACGGGTTCGTGCAAGTCCTCGGCCGGATCATCGGGCCAGCCGTCGCTGACCTTCACCGACCATTCGCGCAGCGGCATGCGGAGCAAGGTCGTAGCTGCCAGTTCTTTTGGTGTCGGCGGGCGCAATTGGGCCAAGCGACCTGGCATCAGATGTTCGGTGAGTACCTCAAGGCATCGCCCGATGTCGTCTGCGGGGACGATCTTGCAAGTGCCGAACACCATCGCACTGCGGTAGTGCATCGACGATTCGAACGCCGAGCGTGCGAGCACCAGGCCATCGATTAGGGTGACGGTCACGCAGGTCGGCGCGCCGGCCGCGAGTACGCGAAAGAGCCTGCTACCAGTTGAGCCGTGGATCAGCAGGTCGTCGCCGTCGCGAGCGAACGCAACAGGCAACACGTACGTCTGGCCGTCGGCGTCGGTTACCCCGACGTGTGCGACGCGAGCGGCATCGAGAATGTCGTTCAGAGTTGAACGTTCGGTGACTTGCTTCTCGGGCAGTCGTCGCACCTTCGTCCGCTCGAAGCCGTCGCTCCGCGGAGCTGTCACAGGATCGACCAAGCCTCCGTAAGCACTGATCGCAAGGTCTGCTCGATGAAATCGAACTCGGGCTGGTCGATGATGAGCGGCGGTGCGAGCTGGATCACCGGGTCACCTCGATCGTCGGCGCGGCAGATCAGGCCCGCTTCGAAGAGTGCACCCGAGAGGAAGCCGCGCAGCAGGCGCTCCGACTCCGCGTCGTTGAAGGTTTCTCTCGTCACTTTGTCCTTCACGAGCTCGATGCCGTAGAAGTAGCCGTCGCCACGGACCTCACCGACGATCGGCAGGTCGTTGAGCTTGTTCAGGGTTGCGCGGAATGCGTCTTCGGTCGAAAGCACGTGACCGAGCAGATCTTCCTTCTCGAAGATGTCAAGGTTTGCAAGGGCAACCGCGCAGCTGACTGGGTGGCCGCCGAAGGTGACGCCGTGCAAGAACGTTGAGGTGTCCTTCAGGAACGGCTCGATGATCCGGTCCGAGGCGATCATCGCGCCGATCGGTGCGTATCCCGAGGTCATCCCTTTTGCGACGGTGATGATGTCAGGCTGATATCCGTAGCGGTCCGCGCCGAAGTAATAGCCGAGCCGGCCGAATGCGCAGATCGTTTCGTCAGAGACCAGTAGCACGCCGTGACGGTCGCAAATCTCGCGCACGCGTTGGAAATATCCAGGCGGCGGAGGGAAACAGCCGCCGGAGTTCTGCACCGGCTCGAGATAGACAGCAGCGACCGATTCGGGACCCTCACGAAGGATGGCGCGTTCGATCTCGTCAGCAGCCCAGCGGCCGAACGCGACGAAATCATCGCCGTGCTCCGGGGCGCGATAGAAGTTGGTGTTCGGGACCCGTACCGAACCCGGCACCAGCGGCTCGAACATGGTCTTGATGGCTGGCAGGCCGGTAATCGAGAGCGCGCCCATGGTCGCACCGTGGTAGGCGATGTCTCGGCTGATGACCTTGTAACGGCTCGGCTGGCCGAGCGCGCGGAAGTACTGGCGTGCCAGTTTCCACGCCGATTCGACGGCTTCGGAGCCACCGGTGGTGAAGAAGACGCGGTTCAGATCGCCGGGAGCAAGGTTCGCTAGCCGCTCGGCCAGTTCGATCGCACGTGGGTGGGCATAGCTCCACAACGGGAAGTACGCGAGCTCTTTCGATTGCCGGGCAGCTGCTTCGGCAATCTCGTCGCGGCCGTGGCCAACCATGCTGACGAAAAGGCCGGCAAGCCCGTCGAGGTAGCGACGCCCGTTGCTGTCGTAGACATACGCGCCTTCGCCGCGGACGATGATCGGCACGTCGTGGTTTGTGTAGGACGACATCCGAGTGAAGTGCATCCAGAGGTGGCGGCGGGCCGCCTGCTGCAGAGCGCTGGCGTTGGCGACGTCGGCGTTGTGGACGTCTTGTGGCGTGGTCATCTGGTCCCCCAGGTATATGTCTGCTTACGAAGCTTGAGATAGACGAAGGTCTCGGTGCTGCGGACGGTCGGGATGGCCCTAATCCGGCCGTTCAGAAGCTCGAGCAGGTGGTCGTCGTCCTCGCAGACGGTCTCGACCAGCAGGTCGAACGAGCCCGCGGTGACGACGACGTAGTCGACCTCGGGGAACTTTTCCAGCTCATCGGCTACCGCTTCGACGTCGCCCTCGACGCGCAATCCGATCATTGCCTGGCGTGGGAATCCCAGTTGGAGCGGGTCGGTCACGGCCACAATCTGAATGACACCGCTCTTGAGCAACCGTTGCACACGTTGCCGCACCGCGGCCTCCGACAGCCCGACGGCTTGCGCGATCGTCGCGTAAGAGCGGCGTCCGTCCTGCTGCAGTTGTTCGATAATGGCCTTCGAGACCTCGTCGAGGACGCCGGCCGGTCCCGGCGGTCGCTCGCGTGGTGTCATCTGGCAATCATGGCCCGCACCCTGACGCGGTGCAAGCGATTCCGTAGTCGCACGCCCACGCACCCACGGAATCAATGGTCGAACGCCGATATCACTGATGTTCTCGTCTCCCACAAGCGGTCTCGTCCAGCTACGCTGTCGGCACCCTCGCTGTAAGGAGATAGGTATGGCTGCTGGAGCCACTGGAGCCGCCGGACCCCGACTGCTGCGCAATTTCGTCGATGGCGCTTACGTCGACACGGAGTCGGGTCTGACCAGCGACCTCATCGACCCGAGCACCGGGGAGGTGTTCGCCTCCGCACCGGTGTCCGAAGGCGCCGACGTTGATCGTGCGATGCACGCGGCCTCGCGGGCTTTCGAGGTCTGGCGCGACGCGACGCCGTCCGTCCGCCAACGGGCGCTGCTGCGCATTGCGGACGCGATCGAAGCGCGGGCCGAAGAGATCGTTGCGGCCGAATCACAGAACACCGGCAAGCCGCTTTCGCTTACGGCATCAGAGGAACTGCCGCCGATGGTCGACCAGATTCGCTTCTTCGCGGGCGCGGCGCGAGTGCTCGAAGGCACCGCGGCGGGGGAGTATCTGGCCGGGCACACCTCGTTCGTCAGGCGCGAACCGATTGGTGTGTGCGCGCAGGTGACGCCTTGGAACTACCCGATGATGATGGCGGTCTGGAAGTGGGCGCCGGCGATCGCAGCGGGCAACGCGGTGGTGCTCAAGCCGTCCGACACGACGCCAGTAACGGCGCTGTTGATGGCCGAGATCGCGGCCGAGTTCCTGCCGCCGGGCGTGCTGAACGTGGTGTGCGGCGAACGTGACACTGGGCGGCTACTGGTTGAACACCGCACACCGAGCATGGTCTCCATCACCGGTAGCGTGCGAGCGGGCATGGAAGTCGCCGGCGCTGCCGCACGCGATCTCAAGCGGGTACACCTCGAACTCGGGGGCAAGGCGCCCGTCGTCGTCTTTGATGACGCGAACCTCGAAAAGACCGCCGAGGGCATTGCGATGGCCGGCTATTTCAACGCTGGCCAGGACTGCACGGCTGCGACCAGGGTGCTCGCGGCACCTGGAATCTACGGCGACTTCGTCGCTGCACTGACCGAGCAAGCCCGCGGCACAGTTGTCGGGCCGCCGTCCAACGCGGATGCAACGTACGGCCCGGTCAACAACGCCAACCAGCTCGAGCGGGTCAGCGGATTCGTTGACCGGCTGCCAGACCACGCGCAGCTGCTGGCAGGTGGGCACCGCATCGGTGATCGTGGCTACTTCTATGAGCCGACCGTGGTTGCTGGCTTGCAGCAGGGAGACGAGATCGTGCGCGACGAGGTCTTCGGGCCGGTGATCACGGTTCAGAAATTCAGCGACGAGGACGAAGCGGTGCGGTGGGCCAATAGCGTCGAGTACGGCCTCTCGTCATCGGTCTGGACCCGCGATCACGGGCGAGCGATGCGGATGGCCAAGCGCCTCGACTTCGGCTGCGTGTGGATCAATACCCACATCCCGCTCGTCGCTGAGATGCCGCATGGCGGCTTCAAGCACAGCGGCTACGGCAAGGACCTGTCGATGTACGGCTTCGAGGACTACACCCGCATCAAGCACGTGATGACCAACCTCGACGCCTAGTGCTGGCGGAGTTGGCGAGGGACGAGCCGATGGAGCCAGCGCGCATGTGACAGGGCCTAAACGAAACCCCCGGTGGTTCGGCGAGAGCCGCCCGCTCCCGCCGAACCACGCGTCGGTTTAGTCGTTCTTCAGATGGCTGGCAAGCTCCGGATCCGGTGACATGACATCTCCGCGGAAGAATGCCCGGTAGATCGGTACCGAGATCGCCATGAGCACGAAGCCAACAACGAACGACAAGACGCCGATGATGAAGACGCCGCCGATGTCCCAATGCGGCGAGAACTGCATCGACCAACTCGTGAAGCTCTGCGCCGGGTTCCAGTCGAGCCAGATGTCGTAGACGAGGAACGCGTACAGGAGAATTCCGCCGATCAGCGGGATGATGCCCTTCACCCACAGATCGCGCGCGCTGTTTCGCAGATCCCTGCGGTAGTACCACGCACACTCAAACCCGGTGAGGCCGTAGTAGAAGGCGATCATCCAGCCAAGTGCCGTGACCGAGTCGGGAATGATCTTGCCCGCCGCGAGGAAGTTGAACACGACGTACAGCACGATCGAGACGCCGCCCATAGCCAGCGTCGAGACGCTCGGCGTCAGGAAGCGCGGGTGGATCCTTGCGAAGGCCTTCGGGATCGCCTTGTATGCAGCCATCGCGAGCGACGTACGCGCGGTCGGCAGGATCGTCGTCTGCGTGGATGCGGCCGCAGACGTGAGCACCATCAGCACGAGCAGCTTGGAGAAGAACAAGCCCGCACCATGCGAGCCAAATGCGGCGCTGCCCAGGATGCTGATGACGTCGCTGGAGTTGGCGGTGTTGGTGAGCCCGTTCCCCGTGGAGCCCACGCCGGCGAATCCGACGACGGCGATCGCCACGACCGTGTAGATCGCGACCAGCAAGATGGTGGAGATGACTGCGGCGCGACCCGGCGTCTTCTCCTTGTCCTCCGTCTCCTCGTTCACGGACACCGCACTGTCCCAGCCCCAGTAGATGAACAGCATCAGCAGAATGGCCTGGACAAAGTGGCTCACGCTCATGTGGGTCGGGTTGAACCACGCGAGGCTGATGTGACTCGAACCGGCAGGGGCGTTATTGCCGTAAGTCTTCACGATGGCGGTGATGGAGAAGACGGCGAGCATGACGACCTCGATCGCCAGCAGCACCTTCTGGATATTGGCCGAGACCTCGATGCCGACGTAGCAGATCCACGTCATCAAGACGATCCAGAGAATGCCGACGAGCAAGACCCAACCACTCGTCGCGTTGCCGCCGATGCCGTGAGCGCCGATAAGCAGAAAGAAGTATTGGCCCGCAACCTGAGAAAGGCTGGCCATGACCAGGATGTCCGCGGCGAGGATGCCCCAGCCACCCATCCAGCCGGTCTTCGGCCCGAAGGCCTTGGTACCCCAGGTGAACGTGGTGCCGCAGTCGGGTTCGCGCCGGTTTAGTTCCTTGTACCCGAACGAGATGAGGAAGATCGGGACGAACGCGAGAATGACGACGATGACCGTCTGGGTGCCGGCCAGGATCGCGACAAAGCCCAGCGTTGCCGCGAGGCTGTAGGCCGGCGCGGTCGATGCAACCCCGATGACGATGCTCGAAACGAGGCTGAGCGCACCGCCCTTGAGCCCCTTGTCGAGCACTTGTCCGCTGTCGTAGCGGACTGGCGTGGCGTCGGCGACCATGAGCACCTCTGGGAGCGATGTGGGCGGGTTGATGGCACCAGCGGTTTTGAACCCTCCGGTTATCGCATTGATTTCGTCGGTTGACAAGGGATTCCGTGGTCTCGTTCTGATCGTGCGACCGTTTCGGTGGTAGCGTCCCGCCATGCGAGCGTTGCCTGCCGGTGTGAAGTGACCCGGTATGGGGCGATGTTCGGCCCGGACGTCACCTTCCTGGGCGTCGATCGTTGCGACCTAGCGGACCCGGCATCCATCAAGGGAGCCGACGTCGTCATCGTCGGGGCGCCGTTCGACGGCGGGACGTCGCACCGCCCAGGTGCGCGATTCGGTCCGCAGGCGATCCGTTCGACTGACTACTTGCCGCACGACGGATCCCGGCCGCATCTCGCCTTGCGCGTCGATGCGCTGCGCGACCTTCGGGTCCTCGACGCCGGCGACGTGGAGATGCCGCCCGGCGACATCGAGCGTGCGCTGGCAAGCCTCGAGGATGCGGTGGCAACGGTCGCGGCCGCAGGAGCGATCCCCGTTGTGCTGGGCGGAGATCACTCGATTGCGTTGCCCGACGTCACCGGTGTCGCCCGCCACTACGGATTCGGTCGTGTCGCAGTTCTGCACTTCGATGCGCATGCGGACACCGGCGACATCCTCTTCGGATCGCTGTACGGTCACGGCCAGCCCATGCGGCGACTCATCGAGTCCGGTGCCGCGCGCGGCGACCGCTTTCTCCAGATCGGCCTACGGGGCTACTGGCCCGAGCCGGAAACTCTCGACTGGATGGCCACGCAGCGTATGCGGTCGTACGAGATGACCGAGATCGGCGGGCGCGGGCTGCCCGCCGTATTGGACGAAGCATTCGCCATCGCGCTCGACGACTGCGACGTCGTGTTCCTGTCCGTCGACATCGACGTCTGCGACCCAGGTCACGCCCCTGGTACCGGCACGCCAGAGCCGGGTGGCTTGACGGCGCGGGAGCTCCTCGACGCCGTCCGCCGGATCTGTCGTGAGCTACCCATCGCAGGTGTCGACGTCGTCGAGGTTTCACCGCCGTTCGATCACGCGGAGATCACTGCGATGCTCGCCAACCGCGTGGTGCTCGAGGCACTGTCGGGCGTGGCTGCGAGGCGGCGCGATGCAGCAAGCGCGGTGACGTTCGACCCGGCGATGCCATTGCTCGCCGGTCGGCACGAAGGCAGTGGAAGGACGTCGTCATGAAGATCCTCCTCGTAGGTGCCGGCGGGGTGGGCGGAGCCATCACCGGAATAGCCGCGCGTCGGCCCTTTTTCGATGCGATGGTGGTGGCCGACTACGACGAGGCCAGGGCGAAGCGGGCGGCTGAGCGCACCGGCGACCCGAGGTTCTCGGCGATCCGAATCGACGCGTCGGACGAGGCGGCCGTCGCGTCGGCTCTGCGTGACCACGAGTGCGACGTGCTGGTCAATGCCACGGATCCGCGCTTCGTCATGCCGTTGTTCCGCGCCGCACTGTCGGCCGGCGCGCACTACCTCGACATGGCGATGTCCCTATCGCGACCGCACGCTGAGCAGCCCTACACGCTGACCGGCGTGAAGCTCGGAGACCAGCAGTTCGAACTTTCCGATAAATGGAACGACGCGGGGCGGCTCGCTCTCGTCGGCATCGGCGTCGAGCCCGGCCTGTCGGATATCTTCGCGCGCTACGCCGCCGACCATCTGTTCTCCCACGTTGACGAGGTCGGCATCCGCGACGGCGCAAACCTTACGGTCGAGGGCTACGACTTTGCACCCACCTTCTCCATCTGGACCACGATCGAGGAGTGCCTCAACCCGCCGGTGGTGTGGGAGCGGGACCGCGGCTGGTACACGACGGAGCCGTTCAGTGAACCCGAGGTGTT
>ODAK010006671.1_pt1 | contig 11626 bp, 11 predicted proteins | sample 1539591 | NCBI WGS metagenome assembly ODAK01 (sample SAMEA3539303, study PRJEB22396) | soil metagenome | biome: tundra; feature: field; material: soil | place: USA | collected 2010-05 | depth 0.15 m | reverse complement strand
AGGCTGTGGCCGCCTTCGCCGAACACGAACTCGACCTCATAGCTGGCGAACTTGAGCGCCGCGGCGACCTCCTTGTTGGCCAGCGGCCAGCTGCCCAGCAGGATGTCCGCGTCGGCCTCGCCGCTCTGCATCCACACCCGGATCGGTTTGCGCGGCGTCGAGCGGATCAGGTACGGATAGTTGTGGCCGCCGCGGATGGCGGTGAACGATCCGCAGTGACAGAGCACCCGGCCGAAGGCGTCGGGGCGATACCAGGCGGCGGTGAAGGCGCAGATGCCGCCGCTGCTGATGCCGCAGATGGTGCGCCACTTCGGGTCGGCGGTCAGGGCGCAGCCGATCTCGCTCTCCACGAACGGCAGCAGGTCCTCCAGCAGGAAGCGCACATAGGCGTCGGTGACGCTGTCGTATTCGATGCTGCGCTGCTGCGGCGTGCCGGCCAGCGCACCCGGCATGACGAAGACGCCGATGGTCGGCGGCATCTCGCCGGCGGCGATCAGGGTGTCGAAGACCGCGGCGGCGCGCACCGGCCCGTCGCGGTTCAGATAGCCGGCGCCGTCGTTGAACACCATCAGGGCCGGCGGCGCGGCGGCCGCGTCGAACCCCGCCGGGGTGTAGATCCACAGGTCGCGATGGGTGTCGGGAAAAACCCGGCTCCGCGCCCAGTCGCGATGCGAGGCCACCTGGCCGCGCGCCACGCCCTCGGCGACAAAAGCCTCCGGGCCGGGGTGATACTGGCGGTCGCCCGGCGTCGACAGGGCGTTCTGGATCTCCCGATTGGCGCGGCCGTTGACCACGCGGGTCGGGTCGTTGTCGCTCATCGAGATGTGCAGGCCGAGGCTCTCGTAGGTCTTGGTGTCCAAGTCATCCTCCCCGTTTCCGGCGCCGGTTTCGGTTGCCGCGCGCCGTCGCCCTGACAATAGTCGGCGAGCGCCCCAAAAGGACACTCCCCAAGAGGACACTTCCATGACCCGACAATCCGCGCCCGACCTCGCCGCCTTCTCACCCGAGCGGCGCGCCGAGTACGATCGGTTCACGCAGACCCGCAAGCCGGCGGCGAACGGCGCGCTGGGCGGGCCCTTCGATCCGTGGATGACCAATGCCGAGCTGTTCCACCGCCTGACCGGCCTCGGCGGCATGCTCTGGGCGCGCACCAGCCTCGACCGCGGCCTTGTGGAGCTGGCCATCTGCATCACCGGCCGCTTCTGGGAGGCCAATGTGGAGTGGGCGGCGCACGCGCCGCGGGCCATCGAATACGGCGTCGCGCCCTCGGTGCTCGACGAGGTCCTGGCCGGCCGCCGCCCAAAGGGTCGGCCGGAGGACGAGCTGGTCTATGACCTCTGCCAGACCATGCACGAGACCCACGCCCTGCCGCGGCCCCTGTATGATCGCGGCGTCGTCGCCTTCGGCGAGCGCGGCGTTGCCGAACTGATGGCCGTCATCGGCTACTACACCCTGGTCTCGATGACCCTGAACGCCTTCGAGGTCCAGGTCGGGCCCGGCCTGGCCGCGCCCTTCGAGCGTGCGCCTTAAGGGTCGGATCGCCCCGCTCAGCCCACCCGGGCATAGGTGCAGGGCGCGAACGAATCCAGGGCGATGTGGTCCTGGTCGACCAGGATATAGGTCGTGTGGCCAGCGTTGGCGTCCACGACATAGACCATCTTGGCCGAGGGAATATAGGTGACCGGATCGGTCGTGGTCGCGCTGTCAACGTGGGTCTGGACCCAGTCGGTGGCTGTGAAGGTCATGTCGGTGGAACAGGCGGAGGTCGCGCTGGCGGGCCCGTTGCCGATGCCGGTGAAACGCCACTGACCGATCAGCGGATTGTTCGGGTCACGCGGCGCCACCATGGCGACCTGCGCGCTGTCGCCCTGCGCGGCCGCGCTCTGCGAGGCCGCCGCGGTCTGTCGCCCACCACAGGCCGCCAGACCCACTGACAGGGCGGCGACGCTCGCCAAGGCCATCCAGCTATTCACACCCATTGGTCCGCCCCGAACGGTTCTTTCCACCGCTGACCGGCGGCCTAACACGGGCCAGACACAGGCCGTCACCCTCTTTTGGGGGTGCTGGAAGCGTCCGGCCGCCATGCCTATCTCAAGATGCCAAGCCGCGCTTTGAGAGGATCCCATGCCTGAAGCCAGGAAAGCCCGCGCCGTCGGGTTCAACCACGTCGCACTGGAAGTCGGCGATATCGAAGAGGCGCTGGCCTTCTACGGCCGCATCTTCGACTTCACGCTGCGCGGCAAGACCGAAGACATGGCCTTCATCGACCTGGGCGACCAGTTCCTCGCCCTGCAGAAGGGCCGCAAGCAACCCGCCGACGACGGCCGTCACTTCGGTCTCGTCGTCGATGACCGTCAGGCCGTCCGCCAGGCCCTGGCCGAGGCCGGCGTCGAAATCCTCCCCGGCCCGTTCCTCGACTTCTACGACCCCTGGGGCAACCGCATCGAGATCGTCGCCTATGCCGACATCCAGTTCTCCAAGACGGAGGGCGTGTTGCGGGGCATGGGACTGGAGCGACTGACCAAGAGCGCGGAGGCGGTGAAGGAGCTGGCTGAGAAGGGGATGGGGCCGGGATAGTCGCGGGTTGCAGCGCAGAGCCGACCATCCGGACCCCGCCCGGCGCGCCGGTCAGACGATGGAGCCGCCGCCGTCCACCAACAGCACCTGGCCTGTCGTGTAGCCGCCGCGCATCAGGTAGAGATAGGCCTCGGCGATCTCGGCCGGGTCGCCGCCGCGCGGCAAGGGCAGCCTAGCGGTGAAACGCTGCAGTAACGCTTCGGGCATTCCGCTCGACCGCTCAGTCATCCCCAGGCCAGGGCAGACGGCGTTGACCCGCACCGGCGCCAGGTCGACCGCCAGCGCCTGGGTGAGAGACTCGATGGCGCCCAGCATGGCGGTGCTCACCGGCGCCCCCTTTCTGGGCCGATGCGCCAGCATGCCGTCCGTCAAGGTGATGGAGCCGCCCTCGGCGATCTTGCCATAGCCGTGCTTGACCACGGCGAGCGCGCCCCAGAAGCGCACCCCGAAGGCGGCCTTCGCCGCCGACAGGTCGAGTTCGGCGAGCGACGACCCGCCCCCCATGCCGGCCCAGTCGCCGGCGGTGAACACCAGATGGTCGAACGCACCCAGCCGCTCGAAAAAGCCCGCGACATCGCCTTCGTCGGTGACATTGAGCGTCGATCCCTCGGCGCCCTTGCCGAGCCGGCCGAGCGCGGCGTCGACACCCGCCTGCTGGCTCGAGGCGACGACAACCTTGGCGCCCCGCTCCAAGGCCGCCTCGGCGACGGCGAAGCCGATGCCGGAGGTGCCTCCGACGATGACGACCTTTTTGCCGTGAAGAGGATCGGCGGCCATGACCAACACCTTGTCTCTTATGCCGGCACGGCCCTGCGCGCGGCAGCCTGCCCGCGCAGGAGTCGGCCCGGGCGGGCCAGGGTGTCCTGATCGAAGCGGCGGGTGAGCACGCCGCCGACCAGGGTGGCGAGGTAGCCGTGCGCTGGCTGCATCAGCCGGGCGCCGCCCGCGGGCAGGTCGTACTGGAAGCGCATGTCGCCCAGGGCGAGGTTGGCGAAGTCGATGACGTTAAGGTCGGCGCGCATCCCCGGCGCGATCAGGCCCCGGTCGGTGAAGCCGAACAGCTCGGCGTTGCGGCGGGTCTGGCGGTTGATCACATGGGCCAGCGGCAGGGTCGCTCCCCGCTTGCGGTCGCGCGCCCAGTAGGCAAGCTGGTAGGTGGGATTCACCGCATCGAAGATGGCGCCGACATGGGCGCCACCGTCGGAAAGGCCGACGACCGTGGTGTCGTCCAGCTGCAGTTCGCGCAGGCCCTCCAGGGTATAGGTGGCGTAGCCGGTGAAGAAGGCGATGGCGAAGTCGCGGCCCTCGCCACTCACCAGGTGGTCGTAGAGCGCCGAGCGGCCGTCGGGCAGGCCAGAGGCCTTGGCCAGGGCCTCGAAACTCTCCTCCGCCAGCGGTTCGTAGCTGGAATTGGTCTTAAGCGGGAAGGTCTGCTCCATCGGGAACGGCACGTTGGGGATCAGCGCCTCCATCGAGCCCGGATGCTTTGGCGCGACGTTCACCTCCGCCAGGATCCTGGCTTTCACCGCCGGATCGCGCAGCGCCTTGGCCCGCTCGGCCAGCGGCAGGCTGGCCAGCGCGAGATACGAGGGCTTGGCCATGAACGGGTGGTAGGAGCAGAGGCTGAAGACGAAGCCGGTCGGGCGGCTGCCGACCTGCGGGAAGACCTGGGCGCCGTCGCGGTTGCCTTCCTTGACCATGGCCAGGATGCGGTGCGCCTGGGCGGGATCGCCGAAGGTCTCGAACAGGGTGAAGGTGGCCGGGCGGGCGGCCGCGGCGCTGAGACGGCAGATCATCTCCACCTCGGACTCCAGGGCCGAATGCTCGCCCATCGTTCCGAGCGTGCCGGCGGGGATCAGCTGCATGACGCCAGCGCCGACGCGGCGGAATGCGCCGGCGATCGCCATCAGCTCCGCCTCGGCGGCGAAGGTGCCTGGCACCTGGTCGCCGTGGATCGACCTGTGCCCCATGATGCGCGAGGTGGAAAAGCCCACCGCGCCGGCGCGCAGGGCCTCCTCGACGATCCCGGCCATGCGGCCAACCTCGGCCTCGGTGGCGTCGGCGTTGCTGCGCTTGGGCCCGAGCACATAGTTGCGCACTGCCCCGTGGGCGATCATCGAGGCGATGTTCAGGGCGTATTTGCGGGTCGCCAGATAGTCGAGATATTCGGGATAGGTCTCCCAGGCGCCCCAGGGCATGCCTTCGTAGAGGGCCGTGCCGGGAATGTCCTCGACCCCCTCCATCAGCTCGATCAGCTCGCGCTGGCCGCCGCGCGGCACCGGCGCGAAGCCCACGCCGCAATTGCCCATGACGATGGTGCCGACCCCATGGCTGGCCGAGGGGTTCATCTCCTCATCCCACGTGACCTGGCCGTCGTAGTGGGTGTGGATGTCGACCCAGGCGGGGGTGACGATCGCCCCGTCGGCGTCGATGACCTCTTTGGCTGGCCCGGTGATACGGTCGCCCACCTCGACGATCACACCGTCCTTCACCGCCACGTCGCCGGTGAAGGCCTCGCGGCCGGCGCCGTCGTAGATGGACCCGCCGCGAATTATGCTGTCGTGCATCCGAAGGCTCCGTGCTGTGCGATTGCTGCAGAGGCCCACAGGCGCCGCGAGGTCAGTCAAGCCTAGACGCCCTGGCGGAACGATAGGGCCGGGCGGATGGTACAACAGGCGCCCAAACGCGCCAGGTCAAGATCTCGCGATCCCCTGGGAGGCTGGACTGTCCTTGGGGCAGGTCGCCATCCTTCCTTGAAACACGGAGCAAACGAGCATGAGCGAAGCGGTTGGGACGGCGGACATCCTCGTGGTGGAGCGGCTGGGCGAGATCGAGCGCGTCACCCTGAACCGGCCGGAGCGGCTGAACGCCTTGAACCAGCCCCTGACCGAGGCGCTCCTCGCCTATTTCGAGGGCCTGCGTCGCAACCGCGAAACCCGCGTGGTGATCCTGCGCGGCGCGGGGCGGGCCTTCTGCGCGGGCGCCGACCTTAAGGCCGCCGCCACGCCCGAGGCGCTGCGGGACGGACCCAATGGCGACTGGACCTTGCGCGACATGCAAAAGGCCATGAGGGCCTGCCCGCAGCCGATCATCGCCCTGGTGCGCGGCGCGGCGGCGGGCGGCGGCCTCACCATCGCCCTTGCCGCCGACATCGTGGTCGCCAGCGAAAGCGCCGCCTTCCACCCGGCGTTCCTCGCCATCGGGCTGTCGGGGGCCGAGTTGGGCGTGAGCTGGCGTCTGCAGCGGGCGATCGGCGTCTCGCGCGCCCGGGAAATGCTGTTGGCGGGCCGGCCCCTCCACGCCGAGGCCGCCCTTGCCGCGGGCCTCGTCTCGGCGGTGACCCCCGAGGCGGAGCTCGACGCCTATGGCGAGGCGCTGGCCGCCGATATGCTGAAGGCTCGCCCCGACGCCCTGCGCCTCACCAAACGCACGCTCGACGCGGCTCTGGAGAGCCCGAGCCTTGAGGTCGCCTACGAACTCGAAGAACGGGCCCAGATGCTGATGATCGCGCGGCGCGGTCCCGCGCCAGATCGAGGTTGAGCCCCGCCGCGGACCGATCGAGGTGGGCGAGCGATGGCCCGCCCGCGGGGGATGCCAAAGTGCATGGTTGACGCGGGGCCGCGGCCCTGGCGTTGATCGCACGTTGGCAGCCCCGAGGAGAAGGCCGTGCCGCTGGTCGTAGACTGCGATTCGCACATCATGGAGCCGGCGGATCTCTGGCAGACCCATCTTGAGCCGAAGTACCGCGACCGCGCCATCCGCATCGAGAGACGTGAGGGCGTCGAGCACCTGATCATCGGCGAAGAGAGCGTCCTCTCGGGCGTCCTGGCCGGCCTCGGCGGCGCCCATCTCGACCGCAAGGACGTCTTCAAGCCAGGGATGACCTATGCGGACGGCTGCGAGCCGGCGAGCTACGACCCGGCGGCGCGCGCGGCGATGCTGGACGACTGGGGCGTCGATGTCGGCGTGCTGTTCCCGACCATCGGCATCCTGCCGTTCCCGACCGAGGATGTGGAATTGGCCTCGGCCTATTGCCGCGCCTACAATCGCTGGCAGAAAGAATTCCACGAAGGCGCGCCAGGGCGTGTGGCGCCGATCGCCGCAGTCAATTGGCGAGACGTCGACGAGGCGGCCCGCGAGCTTAAGGTCTGCGTCAAGGCCGGCTTCAAGGGGCTCTTCGTGCCGCCCGAGGTGGTCGACGGTCACCGGCCGGGCGAGGCGCACTTCGATCCGATCTGGCAAGTGTGCGAGGACGCGGGGATTCCCGGCTGCCTGCATGTGGTCGTCCGCTTTTCCGGCGGCGGCGGCGCGTTCGGTCAGTGGCACATGACCAGGCCCGGCAGCGTCTTCTCATTCAGCATGGGCGCGACCGGCCAACTGATCCCCGCCATGGCGAGCCTGGTGACCGACCTGTTGTTCGAGCGATTTCCGAAGCTGAAGATCGTCAGCGTGGAGGCCGGCTGCGGCTATGCCGCCTACCTCATGGATCGCCTCGACGAGAAGCATGACATCCTGCGGGCCGCGCTGCCGACGCCGATGCGTTTGAAGCCCAGCGACTACATTCGCCGCAACTGCTGGTTCGTCGCCGAGCCGGAGGAGCGAACGATAGGCGCCATGCTCGACCTGGTCGGGGAGGACAAGATCCTCTGGGGCAGCGATTTTCCCCACGTCGACTCCACCCTGGAGGCGCCGAGCCTGATCCGACGCTCCGTCGCCGGCCTCTCCCCCCAACGCCAAGCCGCCGTCCTCGGCGAGAACGCGCGCCACGTGTTTGGGCTGTAGGCTGGTCGGCCCGCACGCGACACGCGCAGTCGGCGTCAGATTTTCGCCAGCACGCCTGTGCGGAACGGATCGCCGTGCCGTAGGCCCGCGTACATGCCGGACAGCGCCACGTCGTTGCCTTCCTGCGCCCCCTTCTCGTCGCGCGGGCGGCCATCATAGACCACGTCGGGGCCGAGGAAGCGTAAGGACACCGTGCGGCGGCGCATGCCGGGCTCGGTGCCTGCGCCACCGTGCAGCACGCCGAGGTGGAAGAAGATCAGGTCGCCGGGCGCGACGTCCCAGGAGACGATGTCCCAGTTTGCGCGGTCGGCCTCGATGTCGGGCAGGCGCGGCAGCCGGCTGTGGCCGTAGAGCGGCGCGGTGTCGTCGTCGGCGGCAAAGGCCGAGCCGTTGTAGAGCGTGCCGCGATGCGAGCCGCGGACGAACTCGAGGCAATGCCGCTTCGGCAACGGATCGAGGCTGATCCAGCAGGCGACCAGCTGCGAGCCCATCATCCGCAGGTATGAGGTGTCCTGGTGCCAGGGCGTGCGCCGCGCGCGGCCGCCTTCCTTGAGGAACAGCTGCTCGCCCAGGTACCAGAAGTCGGGCAGGCCCCAGAGCGCCGCCAGCGTGGTGTCGATTCCCGCCTCGCGCACCACGCCGATCAGCCGGTGGCCGGTGTCTTCCTGGAAGGTCGCCTCTTCCTTCGGGTAGAAGCGCTTGGCGTGAGCCGACGGGCTGGCCAGCGCCGCGTCGACCCCCGCTTCGACCCGGGCCAGGCCCTCGGCGGTCAGCGCGCCAGGCAGATGCACCGCCCCGTCCTCGTCGAGCGCGCGGGCCGCCGCCGCCCAGTCGCGCGGCGGCAGCGAGGAGAGCGGGATGCGCGTGGGGGATTGGCCGTGGTCGCCAGACGTCTTCAGATCCATGACGCTCCCTTTCCGGTTTCTGGCCAGAAGTGAATGGCCGCTTCCGACCCAAAGCGGACACTGGGCGGCGGCCCGCAGAGTCGCGGTATCGCCGAGCGAGAACATGACTCGACGCCTCGCCAAGGTTGTGGCTCCCTGGGATTGAGCGGCTCAGCCGGTCGGCGCTCCGTTTGATGGGGGGCATGATGATGGACACGCAGTTTGGCACATCCCGACGCGGTCTGATACTGCGATGGGGAGCGGCGACACTGGCAGTTGGCGTCGGCGGTTGCCGAGGAACCATCGCTCCGCCGGTCTCCGCAACGGTTCCCGTTTTGACGGTTGGCGACGTGCAGGTCAGGCGTGTGACCGTCCAGCCAGTAAGCATGGGGTCGCCAAACCTCGCGCTCTTGAGCGTGGGGCTCGCGTCCCAGCCCTTCTGCAAACTCCTCTCCGGCGGGATCACGTTCCGCGCCACGGTCGACCTCGAACCCGTCGCGGGCGCGCAGCCGACCTGGTGGGGCGAGTTGATGCTCGTCCAGCACGTCCAGTTCGCCCACCAGCACACGCTGGCCAAGACCGGCATGCGCGAATGCGCGACATCGGGCGGCCTCTGGAATCTCGACGGCCAGGATCCTTATCAGAACAAGCGGGTGCGCGGTGTTCAGGGGGCGACCTCCATCAGCCATGCCGACGATCCCGGCACCTGGGCCGAGGATGCGGCGAAGGGGCCCTTCGAGGAGGTCGACGTCATGCCCCTGGACCAATTCCGCACCTACCTGATCTGGGAGACCACGGACGACAGCCGGCCGCCGTCTGGCGCGAACATCGTGCACCGGCATGTGCTCGCGCGGGTCGACTGGGACTGGAAGGCGGTCGCGCTCGACCCGCCGCCGCCGCCCGGACCGTCGCAATGTAGTTCCAACGCCTTCAAGCCGAACGGCTGGGGCCCGCAGGACATCGCGTCGGAGGTCAGGGTGTTCCTCGGCAAGGCGGCCGAGACCGACCCGCAGCACCCAGGGCGTCCGATCATGCCATTGGTCGGCGCCCGCCTGCCGCCCGCCAACCCCGAAGCTTGGCGACCGGGCCCCTGCTGACGGCAGAGCTGGCGCCTTTCGCATGCGGCTCTACGTCCGCTATCGACCTTTAACGGAACTTGAGACGTCCGCTCTTGGGGCAGTGGTCCGGCGATGGATGTCCGCCCCGATCGATTGCCGGGGATACATGCGCGCGCAATGACTCCGGGACGGCGGTCGGCGTCAGTCTCGGGCTATTTCTAAACTGCCGTTCTGGAACAGTACGGTCGCCAGGCGGTCGACGGAGTTCAGCCGACAGCCCGGGGGTGCGCCTTTGCTAGGCTTGAACGACCAATGCACGCGGGGGTCTTTCAAGGCGTCGCGAAATTCGACTCCCCCGATCGCGGCCAACTGGATCACACCCGTCACGTCGCCACTCTGGGCGGTCTCGAACCGCAACACACCGGCGCCGAAAGAGTTCTCCTGAAGCTCGCCGGGCGGAAGGATTGGCTGCACACTTGGCGAGAACGTTCCCGGGCAGAGCGGCGGCTGACCCGGCAGCGAAACTGGATGCGCAATGGCGGGCGGACGTGTCGCTTGCCCCTCCGTCGCTTGCTTGGCTGAGACCGTCGCCAACCATGCGAGGGCCTGGGCATATTCGACTTCCGCGACCGTAGCGTTCTCCCGATCGGCCGATTCCGGCGCCAGTGGCGCAAGCGAGGCAGCCGCCTTGCCCAGGATGAGCCGAGCTTCAGATTCGTTGTCGGCGCCGGTCAGGGCCACCCCCTCGCCGATCATCGCGTTGTCCAGGGCCAGGACCGGATCGCCAGGCGCTCCCTGGACATGACGCTGGGCCGACTGCCATGCAACTCTGGCGTTGGACCAATGCTGGAGCTCGTTCGCGACGGCGCCAAGGAAGACGGCGGCAGAATAGGCGAAGCTGTCGAGGTCGCTGCGGCCATCGGCCTCGCGCAGCGCCGCGAGCAGGCCGGTCTCGTCGCCTCTCGGGTTCAAAGCAAGTTCGGCCTCGCCAACCGTCAGGCGCGCGGCCAGCACATCGACGCCCTTGGCGCCGGCCTGGGCGAGCTGGAGCGCCCGCCGCGCCGGGGCAAGCGCACCGGCTCTGTGGCCCATGTCGATGCGGACAATCGCCAGGTTCATCGCCAGCACGGCGGTCGAGCCAGCGCCGCCGTCGCGAGCCTCCGCCGCCGCCAGCGCGCGGCCTGCGGCGGTCTCGGCCGCGGGCAGGTCGTCACGTTTCTCAGCCGCCAGATAGTCCTGGTAGTTGGACAACACCGCGTCGGGTGAGGCCGGGACTTGGGCGATCGCCACCGGCGCACACGCCGCCCACGCGACGGTCAGTCCTGTCATGACGCCTATAAACTTGCGCATCACCCCGCCGATCCGCCGTCCACCGCCGGCGTTGGTTTAGATACAATAATGTTGAGCTTCAACGCGGGAGAAGCGGACCTCAGCTCACGCAGCGGCGTTGTCAGTCCACCGACGCCGGACAACGGGCTCGCGCCCTTCCAGGCCGGTCGGCCAGCGCATCGGTTGCCGGACAGGGGACGTTCGGAAAGACTGGGGTGGGTGGAGATGGTCGGGAGAAGATGGCGTCCCTTACGCGGCCTTCAGTTGCACCGCGCCCATGAAGTCGCGCTTACCGATGGCGAGGCCGTGATGGCGCAACAGGTCGTAGGCTGTGGTCGCGTGGAAGAAGAAGTTCGGGTAGGCGAACGTCAGAAGGTAGTTTTTGCCGGTGAAGCGCATGGCGCCGCGGGGCGTCTCGAACACTACGTCCGCGTCTTCCGTCCCCTCCAGGTCCGCCGGCTTCGCCGTGTCCAGCGCGCCGATCGCCTCCTTGAGCGCGGCCTTGCAGCCGGCGAAGGTCTCCAGGCCTGAGGCGCGCGGATAGTCCTGGCCGCGCAGTTTGGCGACCGCGCCGGCTGAGTGATTGATGGCCTGCATCACCTGGAAGGTGAAGGGCTGCATGTCGTCATAGAGGCGGCTCGCGAGCCACGCCCTCTCGTCGCCGCCGCCGGATTTGCAATGAGCGTCGGCCTTGTCCAGCACGGCCGAAAGGGCGGTCAGAATCTGGCGGAACACGGGCACGGAGACGTCGTACATGGAAAGGGACATGGGCTTCCTCCAACAATCCTGCTTGAAGCGACATCCCAAGATGCACTCCGGTTTCAGTTGGCGGTGTAGCCTTTCGGGCCTCGTCGCGCCAAGCGGTGCAGTAGGCCCCGTGCCGATCAACGCCGACACCAACCTGGAGAATGAAAGTCCGTTCACCCCCCGAAGGTCCGCTCTCTGCCCTGAGCCAATGTCCGCTCACATGGGGATTTTGTGGTCACGGGTCATGTC
>ODAK010006669.1_pt1 | contig 11628 bp, 11 predicted proteins | sample 1539591 | NCBI WGS metagenome assembly ODAK01 (sample SAMEA3539303, study PRJEB22396) | soil metagenome | biome: tundra; feature: field; material: soil | place: USA | collected 2010-05 | depth 0.15 m | reverse complement strand
AATTCCGCGACCGGGAAAAAATCCTGGATGCCAAGGGGATCGCGCTTGGCGCGAGCAGCCAGCTTAATACCCTGACCACGACGCTCGTTGCGGCACAGCAGAAAGTCGCGGAGCTGGAAAATGCCTACCGCCAGGTCCAGGCAGTGCTGAAGGGCGAGTCGCGCGCGACCCTCGAATCGCTGGCGGCTGTGATTCGCAGCGGCACCGTCACTAAGGTCAAGGAACTCGAAGCCGAAGCGGAGCGCAAATTGGCGGAACTCGGCAAACGCTATGGCGCCGAACACCCGCGGATGATTGCTGCCGAATCCGATCTTCGTTCAGCCCGGGAGAACACAAAAAATACGGTCGATTCCGTCGTGACGAACATCACGCGCGAGTATGAAGTGGCCAAAGCGAACGAGCAAACGATGCAGGCGTCCCTGGAGAAATCGAAAACGGAAATCCGGGACATCGGACGCAAGGAATTCCAGTTGGCGACGCTCGAGCGCGACACACAAACCAACCGTCAGCTCTACGAGATGTTTGTCAACCGGTTCAAGGAGACGAAGATAACCGGCGACCTTCAATCGACCATCGCCCGCGTGATTGATCACGCAATCGTTCCCGGCAGTCCCGTCAAGCCGCAAAAGAGCCGGATCATCACGATGTGGCTTGTCATAGGTCTCGTGCTTGGCGTCGCGCTGGCGCTTCTGCTCGAACGTCTGGATAACGCGGTGCGCTCAACGGAAGACGTCGCGATCAAGCTCCAGGTTCCGTTGCTGGGAATCCTGCAGTGGGTTCGCACCAAGCACAGCAAGTTCGGCCTGCAGCGGGCATTCTTTGACAAAATTGACCCGGCATTCAGCGAATCGGTACGGACGCTTCGGACCGGCCTGCTGATGTCGGCGCTGGACACCCCCCACAAGGTCGTGCTCGTTACCTCGGCGGTGCCCGAAGAAGGAAAAACGTCGGTCGCGATGAATCTTGCATTTGCTCTTGCTCAGGTAAAGCGCACGTGCCTGGTCGACGCGGACATGCGCCGGCCTTCAGTGTATAAAGTCCTGGGCGGCGAGGCCAATATGCCCGGGTTATCGAACCTGGTGGCGGGAACCGAGCCCGGGGCGAAGTGCATCCACCAGCACGAATCCGGATTGTTCTATTTGCCCTCGGGGCCGATCCCGCCCAACCCGTCAGAGCTGCTTTCTTCGAAACGTTTTGCTGACGTTCTGGCGAAGCTCGGGGAGTCGTTCGATGTCGTCTTGATTGATTCGGCCCCGGTACAACTGGTGAGCGATGCCCTGATTCTGTCCGGGCTGGCCAATGCGTTGATATTCGTGGTGCGCGCCGATACGACGCCTTACCAGGTGGCGAAAGGGGCGCTCGAGCTGCTCAAGAAAGGCAAAGCGCAACTGCTCGGCGTCGTGCTGAACAGGCTCGACGTGGAGAAGGCCGAGCGCCATTACGGCTACGGCAGATACTTCAGCTACGGCGGAAAATACAAATACTATAAGCGCTACGGGTATTACGGCGCCAAGAAGTGAGGCGTCTGCATGGTCGACCTTCACTGTCATCTCCTGCCGGGCATTGATGACGGGCCCGAGACGCTGGAAGACGCGATCAGGCTTGCCAGGCACGCGGTAGCAAGCGGCATCGAGAAGTCGGTGGTCACGCCGCACATTCTGCCCGACCGGTACGACAACACTCTTCCTGGAATCCGTGAGGCGGCAGCGCGGTTTCGCGCGGAACTGGCCGCGAGGCGCATTCCGCTCGAGCTCGGATACGCCGCCGAGGTACGAATCGGGCCGGAGGTCATTTCACTGGCGGACGAGGAACTGCTTCCCACCCTGGGAAGCGTAGACGGACACAGGATCGTTCTTCTCGAGTTCCCCGACAGCCACATTCTTCCCGGCAGCGACAAACTCGTCTCGTGGCTGCTCAGCCGCAAGATCCGGCCGCTGATCGCCCATCCCGAGCGCAACAAGGAAGTCATGCGGGACGTCAATACGATCGCCCCGTTCGTGCAAATGGGATGCTGGCTGCAGGTCACCGCCGGTTCGGTTTGCGGCGTGTTCGGCCCGCGCTGCCAGGAGCGAGCGCGCCAGTTGCTCGAGCGCGGCTGGGTCACGGCGCTTGCGTCAGACGCGCACTCCATGCCGGCGCGGATGCCGGAACTGGAGCGCGGCCGGGCTGCGGCCGAAGAGACCGTTGGAGAAGCGGAGTCCTGGAGGCTGGTGCGCGACCGGCCTGCGGCGATCACGGCTGGCAACCCCGGCCTCGGCGAGGGCGGTTGATGGCGGCTATTCCAGGCGAGATTACTTTGCTTCGGTCACCATGAACCGATCAACCAGAAAAATGTTGTGGCGAGCCGTTTGCGCGGGCGCGCTCATCCTGCTCCTCGGATTGTGGGCCTTGAAGGCAGGTAAAGAGGGGCTTTCGAATTTTTACCTGCAGTCGGCCTACCAGGGACTCGATCGGCCGGCAGCGCCCGGAGAACGTTTGCGAGGGGAAGAGTGGATGCGCGTAATGAAATACCTCACCGACAGTCTGCGCTACTCGCCGCGCAATCCCTGGACACTGGAAGAGATGGGAGCACTCCAAATGCGCAGGATGCGCGCACCCACGGATTCAAGGCTCCCCATGGTGGCTGTTCGCAGCGCTAACGTTAATTACCACATGGCGCTGATGCAGCGCCCGACTTCGCCTGTTGCCTGGGCAAACCTCGCGCTGACGAAGCTCTATCTGGATGAGCAGGACGACGAGCTTTTCGAGGCGCTACGGCACGCAGACGAGCTGGGTCCCTGGGAGCCCGAAGTCCAGCAATTGGTTTTATTCGTCAGCCTCGCAGCCTGGGATAAGCTCGGCGCTGCCCAACGGGCCGCGGTGGTTCGGACCCTGGAGCGGGCAGCGCAGCGAGATGCGGGAAAAGCGGCGAATATAGTCGAGAGCTTCAAGCGCCTCGATCTATTGTGTGACATAAAAAACGACAAGCTGAAGGTGGAAGAGCCTTGCAGCCGGCTGCGGAAATAGTACGTGATTCGTGGTACGTGATTCGTGATACGTGTGACGAGCAACGATCCACGAGCAACGACCCACGACCCACGATCCACGAACCTAATGAGCACAGATTACGAACGCCCCTCCGCGAATCGCGGACTTTTCGCCTGCTACCTGGCGCTCATCTTTTGGACTCCGATTCCGCTGGGAAGCAACCGTCCCTGGTCGTGGGCGATTCTCGAGCTTTGGGTATTCGTGCTCGCGACGTGGTGGCTCGTCGTGTTTGCACGCGGAAAGAACCACCGCAACCCCGCGCTCAACGGCGCCTGGCCGGCGCTGCTCTGCGGCGGGCTGTGGCTCGGCTACGTCTGGCTGCAGCTCCTGCCGTTGCCGCTGGAGCTGCTGCGACAGCTATCACCTGAGGCCGCCCGCTGGCACGCCGCCGCGGCGTGGCCGGTCCCGGCAAGCGCCGCGCCGCTGACGCTGGATCAATACGGAACACTTCACGGCGCGTTGAAGAGCGCTGCTTACGTCGCGTTTTTCGCCTTGAGCCTCGCCCTGCTCGACCGGCGCGAGCGTATCGCCGCCGCCGCGTATACGCTGGTCGTATCGGGCTTCGCGCAGGCGATGTATGGCGGGCTGTCGGCGCTTGCGTCGGAGCCCGGCGCTGTCGCGCACGGCTCCTTCGTCAACCGCAATCACTTTGCCGGCTACCTCGAGATGTGCCTGTCGATAGGGTTGGGCGTGCTGATCGCCAGTCTGACCGGCGAGGTATCACACACCTGGAAGCAGTTCTTCCGAAACACCATCGCATGGATACTCGGCCCCAAAATGCGGCTGCGCCTCGCGCTCGCGGTGATGGTCATCGCCCTGGTGCTGTCGCGCTCCCGCATGGGAAACACGGCGTTTTTCGTGAGCATGCTGGTCACCGGCGGGATCAGTCTGCTGCTGTCGAAACGGGCGACGCGGTCGATGGTGATTTTGCTCCTAACCCTGGTCGTCATAGATATCTTCATCGTCGGCGCGTATTTCGGCGTGGAGCGGGTGGTTGAGCGTATCGAACAAACCCGGATCGAAACCGAGAGACGCGAAGTGGTGCATGCGGTTGACGTCTGGAAGGACTTTCCGGTGTTTGGCTCGGGCCTGGGATCATTCCACGTGGTGTTCCCGCGTTATAGCGGGGCCGACCTCCTCGTGCGCTACACCCACGCCCACAACGACTATGTCCAATTCGGCTGCGAGACAGGCATCGTGGGGTTTTCCCTGCTCGGGCTGCTGGTGCTGATGTCGTTCATCGTCGCGCTGCGTGCGCAGTACGTGCGGCACGACCCGCTGCTGCGCGGAATTTCCTTCGGCTCGATGATGGGGATCATCGCCTTGATGATACACAGCGCGGTCGATTTCAATCTGCAGATTCCCGCGAATGCGTTGGCGTTCATGCTGGTGCTCGCGTTCGCCTGGATTTCTCTATATCACGACAACGCGCGGCATTCCCGGGAAACGCCGGATGAGGAAGAGAACGATTCGGCGTAGGGACGACAAAGGAAAGCAAAGACTCGACCTGCAGGCCTGCGATGCAGCGAGCCTTGGCCTAGCAGTTTGCTGAAATTCGCCGCAACGGCCATGATTCCGTCATGCCGGCGAAAGCCGGTATCCAGTAAAGCATTGATTCGCTTGAGGCTCGTTCTCTGGACCCCGGCCCCGGCTTAGAACCTGCCGGGGCAGGCCTTCACCCGCCGGGGTGACGAGTCGATTTTCAACAAACTGCCAGGAGGGAGTGCGGCCCTTCCTCGCACGCAGGAAGAGGAAACATGCGTCGATATGCAGAGAAATAGCGGGAATGGGTGCTCGTTTCTATTGCAACTTCAAACTCTCGCGCCGATAATAATAAGGGTGATAATATCTTTTTGCTGATGCTTAACGGACTTGAGGAGGTGGCTTATGAATAAGCTCCGTTTGTCGACGCTGGTATCTGCAATCGCATTCGCGGCCGTCATCCTGCACGCGGGAAGTTTGCGCGCCCAAGATCAGGCATTGACATTGACGCCGGCTATGCGGGCGCAAGTCTTGAAATTGGCTCAAAACAATCCGGCGGGACTGCAGGCACTGGTGGCATCGAATCCGACATTGGCTACGGCAATCGCGGTGTTCGCGACTGAGTCCGCGCCGAATTCGGCGGTGGCTGTGGCGCAGGCCGTTTCCGCAGGAGCGCCCCCGGCGCTGGCCGCAGGCATTGCGGCGGCGGTGGTGCTGGTCTCGCCGACCTCGGCGGCGGCTGTGGCAGCGGCCGTCGCTGTAGCGCAGCCGGGGCAGGCCGCAGGCATTGCGGCGGCGGTCACCCAGATCGCGCCGACTTCGGCGGTGCAAATCGCGACGAGCGTGGTGACGGCTGTGCCGGGGCAAACCCTTCAGGTCGCAGCCGCCATGGCCCAAGTGGCACCTACGCAAACGCTGTCGATCGCGACGGCGATCTCCCAAACGGCGACAGGCACCGGCACGTCGGCGACGGCCGCCCAGATCGGGGCTGCGATGACCAACACCACCCTGACGGGCTCGGCAGCTGCCGCGAACCAGACAGCTCTCGCCAATGCGGTAGGGGTGACGCAGGCGGCGGTGAATACAGCGTCTCAATCGACAGCGGTGGCAAATGCCCAGGCAGCGGCGACGGCGCAAGTTCAGCAAGCCGCGCCGCAGGTTGTGGTAGCGCAGCAAGTCGTCGCCGCGCCGCCCACTCGGACTGCTACGTGTACCGGCAGCCCATGCTGATGCATTGACGCAGATTCACCCGCAAAAGCCCCTGCAGCAGCCTGCTGCCGGGGCTTTTGCTTTCTCCGCCCGGGACTCAAGATGTTCACCCCTTCCCGCGACCAGGCACGCCAGTTCTTTTTCGAAACCTGGCGCAAATATCGCGCCGGCGAAACGCTGAGCGGACTGGAATCGGTCGCGCTGCAGATAATCCTGCTGCACCCCGAATATCAAGCGCTGTTCGACGATCCGGAGCGCAATCTCGACCGCGATTTCATTCCGGAGCACGGCGAAATTAATCCGTTCTTACACTTGTCGCTTCATCTCGCGATCGAGGAGCAACTGGCGATCGACCAGCCGCCCGGCATCCGCGCCCAGTTCGAACGCATTGCGGCTGCGACCGGTTCGGAACACGGCGCCAAGCATGCGCTGCTCGAGTGCCTGGCCGAAACCATCTGGCAGGCGCAGCGCGCCAACGCTGCGCCGGATCAAGCGCTGTATCTGGAGTGCCTGGAGCAGAAACTCAGGACATAGCGGCGGCGGCAAAAAGGCGGGCCCGCTTGGGCCGTCCGGCCTTATGGGCACTTCTAAGAATTCAATCAGTATTTTGTCGCGAGCGCCTGCTGGCTCGAAAAATAAGCCGCGAGATCAGCTATATCCTCCGGCTTCAGGTTCGCGGCCTGGGCCGCCATAATCGGGTTTTTGCGCGCGCCCGACTGATAGTCCTTCAAGGCGCGCACCAGATAGTCGTTGTACTGTCCGGCAAGTTTGGGGAAATCCGGCGCATGGCTCACGCCGTCCTCGCCGTGACACGCCGCGCACGCCTTCGCTTTTTCCCTGCCCGCTGCCGGATCGCCGCCATATGCCTGGGCGCTGACCGCCAGCGCCGCCGCGATAATCAGAGCTTTTTTCATGGTCATAGCCTCGTCTTATTTGCCGGCAGTCTCGGCGTCTTCAGCAGCATAGTAGGCCGCCAGATCGGCCATGTCCTTGTCGCTCAGGCCGGCGGCGATCGCCCGCATCGTCGGATGGCTGCGCTCGCCGGATTTGTACGCCTGCAGCGCCTTGACGAGATAGCCGGCATGCTGCCTGCCGAGCTTGGGCACGTTATATACCGCGGGGAATGCCGTCTTGTAGCCCGGGATGCCGTGGCAACCCTGGCACATCGCCGTTTTATGTTTGCCGGCAGCGGCATCGCCATCAGCCAATACCGCTGCCGATGCCACGAGCATCAAAGCGGCCGTTGCCATCATGATCAAATTTCGAATCTTCATTCCTTTTGTCTTTCCCGACGTCGCGAAAATCACGCGTGATTATACCGAAAAAAAGTCGCCATACGCGTGCGCATTGCGCCATCGTAACCGATGCCACATAATTGAGTAAACAAGATGCACAAGACCCCGTGCTCCCTTCAAATTCCACACCCAGGATGCCGGTTTTCGCCATGGCGACGCGCATTCACCGCGCGCGTCAGGATCCGGACCTGAAGGCCGGTCCATGAACACGGCGCGCAGGCTGATGCCGTTCCTCGGCTGGTTCCCGCTGCATCGCGAAACATTGAAGGCGGACTTGATCGCGGGCGTCACGGTAGCCTTGCTCGCAATCCCGCAATCGCTCGCCTACGCACAGCTTGCCGGCGTACCCGCCTATTACGGGCTCTACGCTGCGTTGATCCCGGCGGTGATCGGCGCAATGTTCGGGTCTTCCGGCATTCTGTCCACCGGTCCGGTCGCAATGACCTCGTTGCTGACTGCCGCGAGCATATCGCAACTGGCGCCGCACGGCAGCGAACAGTACTACGCGTTCGTGATTCTGCTTGCACTCGTCTCGGGCGTATTTCAGGTGGCGTTTGGCCTGATGCGAATGGGTGTATTGCTCAACTTCCTGTCGTACCCGGTATTGATGGGATTCATCAACGCCGCCGCGATCATCATCGGCCTGTCGCAGCTGCCCGCGATATTGGGCATTCCCGCGGCACAGACCAAGCATTTCCTGGTCGACACCTGGCATGTGATTGCCAACATGGATTCGATGCACGAGATTTCCCTGATATTCGGCGTGACCACCATCATTCTGCTCGTCGCCTTCAGGAAGCTCGCGCCAAGATTGCCGGGCGTGCTGATCACCGTGGCTCTGCTGACCGTGGCGAGCTATCTGCTCGACTACGAAAAGATGGGCGGGCGTATCGTCGGCGAAATCCCGCAGGGCCTGCCCAGCCTGAGTATTCCGCCGCTCGACTGGAATTCGACCATTGCGTTGCTGCCGGCCGGCTTCGTGATCGCGCTGATCAGCTTCATGGAAGCAATGTCGAGCTGCAAGGTGATCGCGATCAAGACACGCACGCCGTGGGACGAAAATCAGGAATTGATCGGCCAGGGGCTCGCCAAGATTGCGGCAGCCTTCAGTCAGTCGATGCCCGTGAGCGGCTCGTTTTCGCGCTCGGCGCTCAATCTGTCCGTCAACGCGAAAACCGGGATGTCGGCGGTGTTTTCGGCTGGCTTCGTGCTGCTGACCCTGCTTTTCTTTACGCCACTGCTGCATCATCTGCCGAAACCGGTGCTCGCTGGGATCATCGTCGTTGCACTTGCCGGCCTCGTCGATTACAGGAGCATTACGAAAGCGTGGCGCGCGCGCGGCGACGACGGCATTGCTGCAGTTGTCACCTTCATCACCACGCTCGCGTTTGCGCCCAACATCCAGATCGGTATCCTGACCGGCATCATGCTGTCGCTTGCGCTGCTGCTGTACCGCCTGATGCGTCCGCGGGTGGCGGTGGTCGGAATGCACCCGGACGGCACGCTGCGCGACGCCGATTATTTTCAGCTGGAAGCATTGCATCCGCAACTGGGCGCGCTTCGCTTCGACGGCCCGCTGTTTTTCGTTAACGTTTCCTACTTCGAGGAAGCGATCATCAAGCTCGAACGGCGCAACCCGCATCTCAAATACATCCTCGTCGTCGGCAGCGGCATCAATGGCATCGACGCCTCGGGCATCGAAATGCTGTCGAACCTCGCCGATCGACTCAAGGCAGGCGGCATCACTCTCGGTTTCAGCGGTATGAGGCGCCAGGTGACGGAAGTCATGGTACGCACCGGTCTCGCCGGCAAAATCGGCGCGGACAATATCTTCCCGACTGATCCCGCGGCGCTCGACGCGCTGCTGCCGCGTCTCGCGTCCAATCCGCAGTCCCCAACGTAGAGCAACAGGGGTCCGCGTTGTTGCGCGGGCCAGGCATTTACCTTAACCTGTCTGCGGTATGGGCCACCGCCTTACCAAAATCTACACGCGCACTGGAGATTCCGGCACCACTGGACTCGCGGATGGCTCACGCGTTGCAAAGGACGCACCGCGCATTGAGGCGATCGGCACGGTCGACGAATTAAACAGCGCGATCGGCGTACTGCTTGCCGAAGACCTTCCCGTCGAGGTGCGCACTTGCCTCGACGGCGTGCAGCACGATCTGTTCGATCTCGGCGGCGAATTGAGCATCCCCGGCCACACCATTATGAGCGAGGCGCACAGCAAGCGGCTCGAGGACGCGCTCGATGCGTTCAACGCGAAATTGCCCGCACTCAAGGAATTCATCCTTCCCGGCGGCTCGCGCGCGGCGGGCCTCGCCCACGTCGCGCGCACCGTGTGCCGGCGCGCCGAGCGCACGCTGGTCGCCCTGTCAACGACCGACAAGCTGGCGCCGCCGATGCTGCAATACCTGAACCGCCTCTCCGACCTGCTGTTCGTGCTGGCGCGGGTGCTCAACCGCCACGCCGGCGGCGACGACGTCTACTGGCAGCAGGGTAAGAACCGGTGAAGGGTGAAGTCATCAGTCACTGACCACTGGTCATTCACTGGTTCATTTGTCGGCGTTCATCTGCGGCTCTCCCGAAATTTCTCGAGGTGCCCGCACACGGTCTGCGCGCCTTCGAGGATGCGCGGCGTCTGGCGCTGTATGCGGTCGGGATCGACATACATCGCTCTGACGTTGCGCAGCCCGGCGAAGCCCTCGTAGCTACGCCACTGCGCGGCAAATTCATCCGGCGTCGTCGCCGAACTGCCGCCGAGCACCACCTCCGGCTGCGCCGTGATTACAGCCTCGAGCGATACCACCGGGGTCAGCGTCGCCAGCCCCGCGAATACGTTGCTGCCGCCGCACAGCCTGATCACGTCGCTGATCATATGGCGGCCGTTGACCGTCATCAGCGGCTGGTGCCAGATCTCGTAGAACACGCGCACTTTGGCGCGTGCGCCATAGCGCTCGCGCAGCGCGGAAACGCCGCGTTCGAATTCATCCGCCGCGCCCTGTGCGCTGGCGCCGGTGCCGGCCAGCGTCCCAATCGCGCGCAGCAACCGCGGTATCGCTGCGAGCGTCGCGGGCTCAACCATATGAATCTTGAAACCGAGCTGCTCGAGGCGCTCGATGTCGGCGGCCTGGTTGCCGCTTATCCAGCCGATGATGAGGTCCGGCTTCAGACTCAGCACGCGCTCGAGATCGATGCGTGACGCGTCGCCGATGTGCTGAATGTCCTTCGCCGCCGCCGGGTAATCGCTGAAGCGCGCCACCCCGACCAGCCTGCCGCCGGCGCCTGCGGCATAAACCAGCTCGGTGATAGACGGCGCAAGCGCGATGATGCGCTGCGCCGGCGCCAAGAGGGTCACCCGCTTGCCGCGGTCGTCGGTGACGGCGATGCCGGCGGAGTTAGCGGCGGTCGTCGCTAATTGAGCTAGCAGGAAAACTGCAGAAAGGGCTCTGATTATTGCTCGGTTTCGAGCAGCTTGACGCGGCGTTTACGCACTGCCTCGGCGAGCGTATCAAGCAGCCTGCGGCTGTCTTCCCAGCCAATGCAGCCATCGGTGATGCTCTGCCCGTAAACCAGCGGCTTGCCCGGCAGCAGGTCCTGGCGGCCGGCCTTGAGATGGCTTTCGACCATGATACCGAAGATGCGGTCTTCGCCGTCTGCAATCTGGCGCGCAACGTCCTGACCGACGTCCATCTGCTTCTGCGAATTCTTGCTGCTGTTGGAATGGCTGAAATCGATCATCAGCCGTTGCGCGAGCCCGGCTTCGGCAAGCCCTTTCGCCGCCGCATCGACGCTCGCCGCATCGTAGTTCGGCTGCTTGCCGCCGCGCAGGATGATGTGGCAGTCCTCGTTGCCTGCGGTCGAGACGATCGCCGAATGGCCGGCCTTGGTCACCGACAGGAAATGGTGCGGCGCCTGTGCGGCGCGAATCGCATCGACCGCGATCTTGATGTTGCCGTCTGTGCCGTTCTTGAAGCCGACCGGGCACGACAAGCCGGAGGCAAGCTCGCGGTGGATCTGGCTCTCGGTGGTGCGCGCGCCGATCGCCCCCCACGACACGAGATCGGCGATGTATTGCGGCGTGATCATGTCGAGAAATTCGCAGCCCGCCGGCACACCCATATCGTTGATATCGAGCAGCACCTCGCGCGCGATGCGTATGCCCTCGTTGATACTGAAGCTGCCGTCGAGCCTGGGATCGTTGATCAGTCCCTTCCAGCCGACCGTAGTGCGCGGCTTCTCGAAGTAGACGCGCATCACGAGCAGCACGTCTTCGCCCAGCCGGTCTTTCGCTTCCTTGAGCTTGCCCGCGTATTCCTTCGCCGCCTTCACGTCGTGAATCGAGCACGGCCCAATGATCACCAGCAGCCGGTCGTCGGCGCCGTGCAATATGCGATGCACTGCCTGGCGCGTGTCGTAGGTAAGCTGCGCGGTTTTTTCCGATATCGGAAACTCGCGCAGCACGTGCGACGGCGGTACGAGTTCCTTGATCTCCTTGATGCGCAAGTCGTCGGTTCTTTGCATGACTTTCACTCAAATTCCGTAAAATCAGCGCATTATAACGAATAAGGTTAGATCGTGCAAGCGAAGCGCAGCCACGATCTGAACCGTTTGT
>ODAK010006668.1_pt1 | contig 11628 bp, 11 predicted proteins | sample 1539591 | NCBI WGS metagenome assembly ODAK01 (sample SAMEA3539303, study PRJEB22396) | soil metagenome | biome: tundra; feature: field; material: soil | place: USA | collected 2010-05 | depth 0.15 m | reverse complement strand
TCGACCTACGGATTAAGAGTCCGCTGCTCTACCAACTGAGCTAAGAGCCCGAAAACGGTGTGCTATCTCGGCGGGTAGGGTATGGGTTGTGCGGGGCTCGAACCCACGACCTACGGATTAAAAGTCCGCTGCTCTACCAACTGAGCTAACAACCCGTAGAGCCCATGATTATAGAGTGGCGGATGGGCTCGGCCGAGTTGAAGCAAGCGCCGCGAATTCTAGCGCACGGGTCGCCGCGACCATGCCGAAGGTGGCCGTCACGCCGACGCTTGAGCCATAGCCGTGGCAGTTGAGCGTGCCGTCGACGCCGCACGCTTCTTCGCCCGCGGGCGCGTGCACCGGCTCGCGCGAGAACACACAGGTCAGGCGCATGCTGCCCTCGCGCGCTGCGCCGTGCAGCTTGCGCAGGCGCTGGCGCAGCGCGGCGAGCACCGGGTCGTGCGTCACGCTCGCTAGGTCGGCGACTTCGACGCGTTCCGCGGCACGCTTGCCGCCGGCCGCGCCGACGATGACGAGCGCTGCCCGCGTCGCCAGCGCCCACGCCGCGATCGCGGCCTTGGCGCCGATCTGATCACAGGCGTCGATGACGACATCGACCGGCGCTTCGAGCAGCCCAGGCCAGTTCGAGCCATCGGCGAATTCCTCGATGGCGTGCACCGTGCAGCCCGGATGAATGTCGGCGATGCGCCTTCGCAAGGCCTCGACCTTGGCCATGCCGAGCGTGCTGCCGAGCGCCTGCACCTGGCGATTCACGTTCGACTCGGCAACGTGATCGAGATCGATCAGGGTGAGCGCCGCGACGCCGCTGCGCGCCAGCGCTTCCGCCGCCCACGAGCCGACGCCGCCGACGCCGACGACGGCAACGCGCGCGGCGCGAATGCGCCCATAGGCCGCGTCGCCGTACAGGCGGCGCAGGCCGCCGAAGCGACGATCGAGGTCAGCCTCGCCTTCGGCCGAAGGCAAGACGAGCACGGGTGCCTCTGCGCCCGTCACGACCTCGATCATTTGAGCGAGGTCAGGCGTTCCTTGCCCGCTTGCGCCGCTTCCGATTTCGGATAGGTCTTGAGCAGCTCGTCGATCGTTCGTCGGGCCGACTTCAAGTCCTTCAGCTCGGCCTGGCAGTTGGCGATGGCGAGCAGCGCCTCGGGTGCATGGGGGCTGTCGGGCGAGCTGGCGACGAGACTGCGAAACGACGCGATCGCATCCTTGTAGGCGCGCTGCCCGTACTGCGCGTTACCTATCCAGAACAGCGCCGAATCTCGATAGCCCGTTCCCGGAAAGCGCTTCAGGAGGCCGCCGAACCCCTGCGACGCACGATCGAAATCGCCCTTGCGAAAGCCGGCGAGCGCGTCGTCGTACTGGCGCTTCTCCTCCGGGTCGACGGTGAACTCGCGGTCGTCGATCGTCACCTTCTGCGGCTCGACCTTGCGCAGGCGATCATCGACGCCCTGCTGGATGTCGGTCTGCTTTCTCTGCAGCTCGGCAACGTCGCGCGTCAGCTGCTCGATCTGGCCGCGCAGCTTGGCGTTGTCGTCACGCTGCAGCTCGATCCGCGTATTGAGATCGAGCAGGCTGCGCTTGAGCTGCTCGAGCTGATCAGACATCGCCGTCATCTGCTCGGCCTGGCGGGCACGTGCCTGATCGTTGCTCTGCTCGAGCTGCTTGCGCAGGTCGAGGATGGCGCGGCGCGCTTCGTCGTCGTCGAAGATGCCGGCGCGCGCCGGCGGCGCCAGCGCGCAGGCGAGCACCAGCAAGGCGGCAGCACCGGCGCCCTGCATCGGGCGGGAGAAACGACTCAGGCGGCTCACTTGCTCGCCAGCTCGACGCGGCGGTTCTTCGCCCACGCTTCCTCGTTCTCGCCTTGCATCGCCGGGCGTTCCTTGCCGAAGCTCACGGCTTCGAGCTGGCCGGGCTGGGCGCCGAGCAGGGTCAGCGATTTCACGACCGCGTCGGCCCGGCGCTGGCCGAGGGCGAGGTTGTACTCGCTGCTGCCGCGATCGTCGGTATGGCCCTGCACCGCCATGTGCTCCTTCGGGTCCTTGACGAGCTCCTTGGCATTGGCTTCGATGACGGGGCGGTACTGGTCACCGACGACGTAGCTGTCGAAATCAAAGTAGACGATGCGCGGCAGGTTCGACGCCGCCATCGAACTGCCGCTCGTGACGTCGACACTGGCGACCTTGGTCTGCGAGCCTGCGGCGTCGTTCGCCGCGTTGCCGGTGCCCGAGACGACGGGCGAGCCGGTTCTCGATTCGACCGGCGTGCTGTCGAGCGGTACGCTGGAGCACGCTGCGAGCGAGGCCGCGGCGAGAGCAGTCAGGAGATGGCGCTGGATCGGTTTCATGGTCGTTTCCTTTGCTAGAAATGCGCGCCGGGCTTGGCGCAGCTATCGCCCGTAAGGGCCCCACACCGGCTCGCGCAGATCGGCCGTCGTCGACGGCAGTCGAGCCTTGATCTTGCCATCGAGCGTGGTCGTCATCAACACGCTGCGGCCCTGCACACGTGTCGCATAGATCAGGAGGCGGCCGTTCGGCGCGAAGCTCGGGTGCTCGTCGTCCGAGGTGTCGGTGATTGCCACCGGCTGGGCGCCCGGATTCGTGAGATCGAGCGTCGAGAGGCGAAACGTGTTGCCGCTGCGCGCGGTGTAAGCCAGCGTCTTGCCGTCGGGGCTCACCGCCGGGCTGGTGTTGTAGCTGCCTGAGAACGTCACGCGCTCGACCTTGCCGGGCGGAACGGCCATGCGATAGATCTGCGGGCTGCCGCCGCGGTCGCTGGTGAAGTAGAGAAAGCGCCCGTCGGACGAGAATTGCGCCTCCGTATCGATTCCCTGGCTGGTCGTGATGCGGCGCGGGTTCTCGCCGTTTCTGCCGATGAAGAAGAGCTGCGAGCCGCCGTCGCGCGAGAGCGTGACGGCAAGGTACTGGCCGTCGGGTGACCACGCCGGCGCGCTGTTCGAGCCGCGGAAGTCGGCGATGGCGCGGCGCTCGCCGGTGGCCACGTTGTGCACGAAAACGACCGCCTTCTGTCGCTCGAACGACACGTAGGCAAGTTCCTTGCCTTTGGGCGACCAGGCGGGCGAGATGATCGGCTGGCCGCTGTTGAGCGCAACCTGCCCGTTCTCGCCGTCGGCATCGGCGACGCGCAGCGTATACCGCGCCCCGGCCCGGGTGACGTAGGCGATGCGCGTCGAGAACACGCCCTTCTCCCCGGTGAGCTTCTCGTAGACGAAGTCGGCAATGCGGTGCGCGGCCAGGCGCATCTCGCTCGGGTCGACGGCGCTGCTCTGGCCGCCGAGGTCGCTGCCCTTGACAACGTCCCAGAGCTTGAAGCGAACGTCGAAGCGGCCGTCGGCGAGGCGGGCCACGGAGCCGGCGACGAGAGCGTCGGCCGCGCGGGCGCGCCATTCGCCCATCGAAGGCTGGCTGGTCTCGTCGAGCGAGGCGCTGGTGTCGACGATGCGAAAGGCGCCGCTGCGCTCGAGATCGGCGCGAATGATGGCCGAGGGCGACTGGCCGCTCCTGTCCTCGTCGCGAAAGCGCGCGACGGCGATGGGCAACTGGGTCGCCCCGACGCCCGAGATCTCGACCTTGAACTGGGCGAACGCACTGGGGGCGGCAAGGAAGGCAGCGCTGGCTACGCAGAAATGCCGTCGATCGAAGGACATGAGAAGGGCTGACCCGAAATCGGGCGGTTGGTTCACTGCAATGGGCTCGCCGGCCCGACATCTATTGGCAAGGAGCGTGCGAGCTCGGCCATTTTGCGGTAGCGCCAGAATGTCCCGTCGGCGATATAGGCAGCGACCGTGAAGCCTGCCGCACCGTCGAGAAAGCCGCGACGCAGGCCGTAGCAGCGCACGAAGGCCCACGCCGCATGGGCAAGCGCGGCAGCGACGCCGCCGCGCTTGCCGGCGGCCAACGCCTGCGCCGCGCCTTCGCTGCTGTAGCGGTTCATCTTGGCGAGCGCGTCGTCGAGGGTCGGCATCGTCAGGTGCAACAGCTCACCGTCGAGCCGGCCGACCGCGCCTTCGGCGATGACGTGCTCGTGCACGCGGTCGGCCGAAAAGCGCCCCCGGTCGCGCCGGAAGAGGCGCAGCACGCGATCGGGATGCCAGTCGCCGTGGCGGATCCAGCGGCCGCAAAAGCTCGAGAGCCGGGAAAGTTCGTAGGCGCCCGGTCCCACGCTCGCTTCGGCAGCGACGGCCCGGCGGATGCTGGCCGCGAGCTCGGGCGTGACGCGCTCGTCGGCGTCGATCGCGAGTACCCAGCGGCCGCTGGCGCGATCGAGGGCCCGCTGCTTCTGCGCCCCGAAGCCTGGCCAGTCGTTGGTCGATAGCACGGTGGCGCCGAAAGCGCGGGCCCGCTCGCAGGTGTCGTCGGTACTCGCCGAATCGACGACGATCCACTCGTCGGCGAACGCCACCGACGCGAGGCAGGCGTCGATGCTTGCCGATTCGTTCTTCGTGATGAGGATGACCGAAAGCGTGGGTACAGGCATGCGCCGGTTCGTCAGGGCAGGCAATTGTAGGCAGCGCACCGCCTTGGCCCGGGCCGGCGAACGGCCGCGCCGATAATGCCGCGCCATGACGACTCCCGCGTCGCCGCTCGGCGAGCGACTCCGCCGCATCGCGCCCTTTTTCGCGAACAGTCGGCGCGGCTTCGTCATCGCCTTCGTCGGCGCCGTGGTCGGCGCCGCGACCGAGCCCGCCATTCCGCTGCTGCTCAGGTGGCTGATCGACCACGGCTTTCAGCTCGGCGGCGTGCCCCTGTGGATCGTTCCGGTCGCCGTCATCGGCCTGACGTTCATCCGCGGCCTGGCCGGCTTCGTTGCGCAGTACGGCATGTCCTGGGCAGCCAACCGCGGCGTGCTGGAACTGCGTGGCGCCATGTTCGCGCGCCTGCTCGACGCCGAGCCGGCGCTCTTCTCGCGCAACATGGCCAGCAACCTCATCAACACGCTGACCTTCGAGGTGCAGAACGGCGCGACGCAGCTCGTCTACTCGCTACAGGATCTGGTTCGCGACTCGCTCATGCTGGTCGCGATGCTCGGCGTGCTGCTCTATCTCAACTGGCAGCTCACGCTCATCGTCGCTGTGCTGCTGCCCGCGGTGGCGGTGGTGATGCGCTACTACAGCAAGCGCCTGCACCGCTTCACCGTCGAGAGCCAAAAGACGACCGACGAGCTCGCCTACGTGGTCGAGGAAAACGTCATGGCCTGGCGCAGCGTGCGGCTGCACGCCGCGGAACGGGCGCAGGCGGCCCGCTTCGGCGTCGTCAGCGAGCGGCTGCGCCGCACGTCCCTCAAGGCCGTGATTGCCGCGGCGACCATGACGCCGTTGACACAGGTCATCGCTTCCGTGGCGCTGGCCACCGTGATCACGGCCGCTCTCTGGCAAAGCGGCCACGACAAGACGACGGTCGGCGGCTTCGTCGCTTTCATCACCGCGCTCCTGCAGCTGATCGCGCCGATGAAGCATCTGGCCGAGATCTCGGCACCGGTCACGCGCGGCGTGGCGGCGCTCGAGCGCGGCGTGGGGCTCATCAACGAGACGCCGCCGGAACGCGGCGGCAGCTTCGACCCGGGGCGGGCGAAGGGCCGGATCGAGATGGACGGCGTGACCGTCGCGTACCGCAGCGATCAGAGCCCCGCGATCGACGCCGTGACCTTGCGCTTCGAGCCCGGCGAGACCGTCGCCCTCGTCGGCCCGTCGGGCGCCGGCAAGACGACCATCGTCAACCTGTTGCCGCGGTTCGTCGAGCCGACGTCCGGAACGGTCCGCCTCGATGGCGTCGCGCTCGGCGACTGGAACGTCGAAGCACTGCGCCGCCAGTTCGCGCTGGTGAGCCAGGACGTCTCGCTCTTCAACGACAGCGTCGCCGCCAACGTCGCCCTCGGCGCGACGGTCGACCGGCAGCGCGTCCTCGATGCACTGCGCGCCGCCAACCTGCTCGAGTTCGCGCAGAGCCTGCCGAACGGCATCGATACCGTCGTCGGCCACAACGCCGGCGAGCTGTCGGGCGGGCAGCGGCAGCGCCTGGCGATCGCCCGGGCGATCTACAAGGACGCGCCCATCCTCATCCTCGACGAGGCCACGTCGGCGCTCGATTCCGAATCGGAGCGCCAAGTGCAGCAGGCGCTCGAGACGCTGATGAAAGGACGCACCAGCCTCGTCATCGCGCACCGGCTCTCGACCATCGAGCACGCCGATCGCATCGTCACGCTCGAAGCCGGCCACGTCGTCGAACAGGCCACCCACGCCGAGCTTCTGGTCTCGGGTGGCCTGTACGCCCGCCTCCACGCCCTCCAGTTCCGGAGTTGAACATGCCCGAATCGATCAGCCGCTTTCCCGTTCCCGAGCTCGCCGACCTCCCCGACGACGTGCGCACGAAGATCCTCGCAGTGCAGGAGAAGGCGGGCTTCGTGCCCAACGTTTTTCTCGCCTTCGCACACCGGCCCGACGAGTTCCGCGCCTTCTTCGCTTACCACGACGCGCTGCTCCAGCGCGACTCGGGACTCACGAAGGGCGAGAAGGAGATGGTCATCGTCGCGACGAGCGGCGCCAACCATTGCCTCTACTGCGTCGTCGCGCACGGCGCCTTGCTGCGCATCTACGAGAAAAAGCCCCTCGTCGCCGACCAGGTCGCGGTCAACTATCGCAAGGCCGACATCAGCAGCCGGCAAAAAGCCATGCTCGCATTCGCGATGAAGGTCTGCGACGACTCGGCGAGCCTCGGCGAGGCCGATTTCGCGGCTCTGCGCGAGCACGGCTTCAGCGACGAGGATGCGTGGGACATCGCCGGCATCACCGCCCTGTTCGGCCTGTCGAACCGCATGGCCAACTTCACCTCGATGCGGCCGAACGACGAGTTTTATCTTATGGGCCGCCTGCCACGAGCGGCGAAGTCCTGACTTCTCCGGCGCCCTCCGATGTTCTCGATCGTCGTCCCGAGCTGGAACAACCTGCCGTTTCTGCAGCTCGCGGTCGAGACGATCCGCAGGCATTCGACGCATGAGCACGAGATCATCGTCCACGTCAACGATGGGACCGATGGCACCCTCGACTGGGTGCGCCGGCAAGAACTGAAGCACACGGCGACTCCGGCAAATGTCGGTATCTGCTACGCGGTCAACCAGGCCGCGGCGCTGGCAACGCGGCCGTGGCTCGTCTACTTGAACGACGACATGGCCGTGCTGCCCGGCTGGGACGATCGGCTTCTTGAAGTCGCTCAACGGCTCGAAGGCCGGCGCTTCATGCTCTCGGCGACGATGATCGAGCCCGGCGCCAGTGGCAACCGCTGTGCCGTCGCCGCCGACTTCGGCCGCGACCCGGCGAGTTTTCGCGAGACAGCGCTGATTGCGGCGCTGCCAGGACTGAGGCGCGGCCACTGGCTCGGCTCGACCTGGCCACCGACGCTACTGCCGCGCTGGCTGTGGACCGAGGTCGGCGGCTACAGCGTCGAGCTCTCGCCCGGCATGAGCAGCGACAACGACCTCTCGATGAAGCTCTGGCACGCTGGCTGTCGAACGTTCGTCGGCCTTGGTGATAGCCTGGTCTATCACTTCGCCTGCGTTTCGACGCGACGCATCGTCAAGAACGACGGCCGGCTGCAGTTCCTGCACAAGTGGGGCATCAGCCAGAACGACTTCGACCGAATCTGCCTGCACCGCGGCGAGCCGGTCGAGTTGGAAGCCGCGCTGGCCGGCCGCAGCCTCGACGGCGACGACTACGCGCGACTGGCCACCGCGAGAACGCGGGCGCGGCTTTCTCTGGCCTTCAGGCCCGCCGTGACCTTCACCGTCGACGCGAGCCGATGACGCCGGCTGCCGACGACCGGCCGATGCGACTGGCAATCAGCAACCATGGCTTGCGCCTGAGTGGCGGCATCGAGCGTTACGCGCTGACGCTGGTGCGCGGTCTGCACCAGCGAGGTGTGCGGCCGTGGCTGATTGCCAAGGCGTTCGATCAAGGCCTGCCCGAGTACGGCTGGGTGCATCCGGTCCATGCCGGCGTTCGCTGCGCCCCGGGAAAGCTCCGGGACCTGGTGTTCGATTGGCGCATCGGCAGAGCCAAACGGCGTCTGGGCCTCTTTCCGCTAATCGGCTGCAACCAGACGCGCTGGTCCGACATCGCCATCTGCGGAAGCACACATCCGGGCTATCTCGAAGCGATGGGCGAGAACCCAGGACCCGTCGACCGGCTGAAGATCGCTCTCGAGCGCTCCCATCTCGAGTCGGCATCGATCGTCGTCGCCCATTCAGCGCGGATGAGGAAAGAGGCCGAACGGCACTACGGGATCGACCCACGCAAGGTCGCCCTGCTCTACCCGCCGGTCGATGGTGAGCGCTTCTCGCTGGTCGTCGACTCGGCGCGCACCGCGTTGCGCGAGCGGCTCAGTCTGCCGAACGACCGCGCCGTCTTCCTGCTCGCTTCCACCGGCCACCGGCGCAAAGGGCTCGGGCAGGTGGCGGCATTCTTCTCGCGCACCGATTTGCCGGCCACCCTCCTCGTCGCTGGCCGGCCGATGGAGCATGCGACGCCGAACGTGCGCTACCTCGGTTACCGCAAGGACATCGAGGATGTCTATCGCGCCGTCGATTTCACGGTGCTCGCCTCGCTCTACGAGCCCTTCGGACTGGTCGGAGTCGAATCCGTGCTGTCGGGGACACCGGTCCTGCTCGAGGCCAGCGCCGGGTGCGCCGAAGTGATACGCGAGCCGGCGCAACTGCCATTCTCGCTGGATCAACCGGAATCGTTCGCGTCGGCCGTTGCAGCGGCCGTCGAACGCTGGCAACGAGGCGAGCATCGGCTCATCGCGCCCACGTATCTGCTCGCGTACGATCCGGACGTCGCGGCGCATGTCGATGCGCTGCTTGCGCTGGTCCGGTCGCTCTTGCCGGACCACCGATCGCAAGGAGAGTTATGGTCAAGAAGAAGAAACTGATCCGCAGGATGTTCGAATTTGATGGATGGCGCCGCGCGTAAGGTCGGGGCGCAGATCGCGTCGCTGCCGACGGGCCAGGGACTGCTCGTCAAATTCCCTTGACGGCCAAGACATCGTCGCGATGTCAAGCGTGCTGAAGCGGTTGTGGCGGGGCGGCAAACGCGCGCGCGAGATATTCGTCAGCCGCTGGCGCGGCGGTATGGCATGCGGCACCTGCGGCTTCACCGGCACGCCACTACATCGAAACGTCCTGTGGCCCGGGCTCATCGAGGAATGGCAGTTGCCACCCTCGTGGGCGCGCTGGATGGATGCGCGCGAAGGTAGCCGCTGCGCCTGGTGTGGTTCGAGCCTGCGCAGCGGCCAGCTCGCGCGAGCCATCGTCGCCGTCGCGAACGAGCGCTCGGGCAGCAGAGCGACCCGGTTGAGTAAGCTGTTTCTCGATCCCAAGGCGCGCGGCCTTGCCATTGCGGAGATCAATTCGGTCGGCAACCTGCACCGCTACCTCGCGCGCTGCCCGGGCCTTCGCTATTCGGAGTTCGGCAGTCGCACGCCAATGGTTCCCTCGGAAGACCTAATGGCGCTCTCCTACGCCGACGAGACCTTCGACTGGTCATCACCTCCGACACTCTCGAGCACATTCCTGACGTCGATCAGGCACTGCGCGCGACCTATCGCGTGCTTCGGCCCCGGGGTGCGCACGTGTTCTCGGTGCCTGTCGTCTGGGACCGTCCAACGCGTCAGCGCGCCCGGCTCGACGGGAGCGTGCTCACTCATCTTCTGCCGCCGAGCTATCACGGTGCATCAGCCGAGGCGCGGGCCGACTTCCTCGTCTTCAACGAATTCGGCGGCGACTTCGTCGACCGCTGCATCGCCGCCGGATTCGAGGTGGAGCTGCTGCGCGACGCGCACAATCCCGCACTCGTCACCTTCATTGCCCGCAAGTCCGCCAACGCCCCGGCGTCCGCGGCCTGAGCGAGCCCGTCAAACACCGTTGGCCGATGGCACATCCCGAGCAGGCAGAGTTCTTTTCCGGCGTTCGCGCTCACTACCCGGCTTCGTTCAACTGTGCACGCGTGCTCGAGGTTGGCTCGCTCGACATCAACGGCTCGGTGCGCGGCCTGTTCGCTGATTGCGACTACACCGGCGTCGACCTGGAGCTCGGGCCGGGGGTTGATTTAGCCTGCCAAGGCCAGCTGACCGAATTTTCTACCGGCCATTTCGATACGGTCATTTCGGCCGAGTGCCTGGAGCACAACCCGTACTGGCGCGAGACCTTTGCCAACATGCTACGCATGACCCGCCCCGGCGGATTGGTGCTCGTCAGCTGCGCGACGACCGGCCGCCTCGAGCATGGCACGACGCGCACCAACCCCGACGCGTCGCCCTTCACGGCCGCGGCGGCCTGGGACTATTACCGCAACCTCACCGCCGCCGACCTCGAGGCGTCACTCAATCTTTCAGGGTGGCTCGCCGACCAGGCGAGCTGGGTCAATTTCATCACCCGCGACCTTTACTTCGTCGGTCTGCGCCATGGCGGCGAGGCGGTGCTCGACGAGACCATGAAGTGCGGCTTCAACGCCCGCTACGCAATGACGGCGAGCGCCAAGGCCCTCCGTCGAGGCCTCAAAACCAAACTCTTCGGCGACCTGCTCTCACGGCCGTGAGGAGGCGTTGATGGAAGCGGATCCGGCTGCGCCCGCCGACCGGCCGCTCGCGACGATGCTGCTGCTGGCCTACAATCAGCAGGCGTTCGTCGGCGAGGCGATCGCCGCGGCGCTGGCTCAGACGTACGCCCCTCTCGAGATTGTCATATCCGACGACGCCTCGAGCGACGGAACCTGGGCAGCGATCGAGTCGGCCATCGCAGGCTACCGCGGCCCGCATCGCCTCGTTCTCAATCGGAACCCGGCCAACCTGGGCATCGGCGCGAACCTGAACCGCATGGTCGCACTTTCGCGCGGCGAGTTCATCTTCATCGCCGCCGGCGACGACGTCTCGCTGCCCGAGCGCTGTGAGCGCTGCGTCGAGGCATGGCTCGCCTCCGGGCGTCGCCTCGATCTGATCGCTAGCGCGCTCCTCGACGTCGACGAACATGGCCAGACACACGGCGTCATCACCCCGAGCGACCTGGCGACTTACCGCAGCGCCGCGGACTGGCTGGCGCGGCCGCCTTTCGTCGTCGGCGCGGCGCAGGCGTGGACACGGCGGGTATACGAGGCGTTTGGAGGGTTCGCCGACGGGACGTGCGCCGAGGACCTGCTCATGGTGTTTCGTGCCATCGTCAGCGGCGGCGCCCGCACCTTGTCCGAGCCGCTGGTCCGCTACCGCCGCGGGGGCATCTCGCGCCGCCGTCGCGCGCTCGACGCCGACGACGTGATCCGTCGCCTCCTCAAGAACAACCGCAGCGCCTTGGTCGAGTTGCCGCAACTGATGGCCGACGCGCGCTTCGCCGGCCAGCTCGAGGCGGTGCAGCCGGAACTTGAGAAACGCATGGCCCGCGAACGATTCATCCGCGACGTCTTCGCTGCGAGCGGCATGAGTCGCAAGCTCGCCGTTACGTTCGGCGCGGTCGCGGTGCCGGTGTCAACACGCCTGCGCGTGCTTGCTTATGCGGCGTTTCCCGGCCTGCTTGTTTCCTGGTTCGCGCTGAAACGACGACTTGCTCAACGCATGTGAGGTCTCGTCAGTT
>ODAK010006667.1_pt1 | contig 11629 bp, 9 predicted proteins | sample 1539591 | NCBI WGS metagenome assembly ODAK01 (sample SAMEA3539303, study PRJEB22396) | soil metagenome | biome: tundra; feature: field; material: soil | place: USA | collected 2010-05 | depth 0.15 m | reverse complement strand
GGCTCAACTGGTCTCGCCGCCTCAGCAAGGACTACGAACTTCGTCACACCTCGGCGGAATCTATGATCCATATCGCATTCGCGCACATGCTCCTGCATCGATCTCCTTAGTTTCTGGACAGGTTCTTAGGTTTCTCCTTCCACACGGGTCCGCGTTCGTGTCCGAGATCGACTTCGAGAAATGCCGCGAGTGTCTCCCGTGGGGTAACAAGCTCGACGTACCCATCGGGGATCAAACGGATGTTCTTCGAGATCGGCTCATGGAAGGCAAGCCAACGGCGAAAGCTGACGCCCGCGACAGGAATCACTCCGAACTTCAGCGCGCAGTAGACGCCGTTGATCGCCAACTGGTGCTCAATGAAGAAGTCCGCGACGAGCGTCTCATCAGCCTTGCGGCGCGGTCCCCGAAGCGGCACATCGGCAAGCTGCGCCCCTTTTTCAGAAAGCGCGTACAGGGATTTCCTGCTGCCGAGGAAGAAGCGCCGCAAGAGTCCGGCGCGGGTGAGCGCGAGGAGCCGCGCATTCGCGCGGGTCGTGGAGCCGAAACCGGCGGCGATCTTTGCCTGCTCGCGATCAACGACCCGCATGACCGCCAACTCCTCAAACAACCTCAGGTCTCGCGCCTGCACCACGAGCCCTCTTTTCTTGTTATTCCCAGTCATGGAGTGCCTCGCTAGGGGTTTGCGTATAACGCTTCTGGCGTTCCGCGATGTCGCGCTCAATGTGAGCGCGCACGCGGCTCCGCACATACCGGGTCCGACTCACGAGGTCGGTGTAATCGACCTTTGGCTCGACGACCGTCGGCACGACAATTTCAGACCAACGATCCGATGAGCTCTTGACGATGGCGTGCCGTGCGGGCAGGTTCTTCAACCGCTCCGCCAATGGCTTCCCGCCGTCGAGCGCCTGGGAAACCTGCGTAGCATCGGCGCTCGAAAGCTGGAAGAAGATGTGAGTGCCGATCGCGAGGATTGCGGCGCGCGTTTCCGCCGGGTACTGATCGAGGAACTGGTTCGCGGCGACGAATGCGACGCCGAACTTGCGCGCCTCCGAGAGCATCGTCTCGATGCCGTTCCCCTGGGCGACAAAGTTCTGAATCTCGTCGCAATACACCGTAAAGAGCGAGCGCTTCGCCCGGGAGAACAACGCATTCTTCAGCATCGTGAGGATAAGACTCCCCAACGTGAGTGCGTTTTCTCCCAGTCTCCCTTTCTCAAGGTTCACAACGATCCAGGCACCGTCATCCATTGCTTCGCGGAGCGAGAAGCTTGATTGCGCCTGCCCCACGATGTGCCGGAAGTGCGGATCGGCAGTAAAGGCCGAAGTCTTGTTGAGAATCGGCTCCCGCATCACGGCGCGCATCGCATCGCTCAGCGGATCGAAGCGGAGTTCGAAGTATTGCCGGACTTCGGCATTCACAACTTTCTCCATGCACGCCGCGCGGAATCCCGTGTGCGTGAGAAGGAGCGACAATTCGAGCAGCGTGAAACCGTTCGCGGCGAGGACAAACAGGGAATTCCGAAGGAGTTCATCCGTGCGAGCGCCGAAATGATCCAATGCCCAGCGTTCTCGGAGAATCTGCGAGAATTCCGCCACCCGTACAAAGTCGTCCGCATGTTCGAGCGGATTCAACCCCACCGACATCTCCCGGTCGCCGGGCGAAACGACAATCAGTCTGTCGCTCAGGTGACGACGCTCCGCCCGCTCCCGCGCGTTTATCGTGCGGAGGATGAACGGGGTCAGTTCGCCGTGGATGTCGAGGACGAGGAAACCGCGATCTGCCGCGACGTCCTGCTGCATGAGATGTCGCAGGAGCGAACTCTTGCCGGTCCCGGTTTTCCCAAGGACCGCCACGTGCATTCCACGACGGGTGTCACTGAGCGTCTCGTGCCGTTGCGTTGCGTGACCGTCCGTGACCCGAAATCCGAGGTCGAGTGCGTCGCTCTCACTCCGTGCTCCGCGTCCCCGGCCTTGGAGGCGGTTCCAGAGTCCAACCAAAAGTTGTTCGAGGAACTGTTCCATGATGTGTTGCAGTGTGAGTGACCCCGCGACAAGAACGGAAACAACGTCACGGGCCATGGGGCGCAAAAACATGAGGAGCATGGCATTGCCGGGCTCCTCACTCAGACGACGGTCATTCGGGACGATCTAAGGCGTGAAGTTCGTGATGAACACTTCACCGTACCGGCGACCGGATTTCTTCTGGGCGGTGTACGGCGTCTCTACGTGTTTGATATGAAAGTCCCGAAAGATGGTGCGCACCTCCGGAACATCATTCAGCGACACGATGAACTTGCCGCGCAATGCGCCGAGACGCTCCGCGAGCTTTTCAAAATCTTCCGCCTCAAAGTTGTATTTGTAGAGCTTCCTGCCGAAATATGGCGGGTCCAGATAGAAAAGCGTTGCGGGACGGTCATAGCGTTTCAGCACCTCCCCGTAAGGAAGGCATTCAAGCTGGACGCGTGCTAATCGCTTATGTGCGTTTTCAATGAGCTGGGGAAGGTGCTCAAGGTTGAATCCCGGAGGCTGGACTACATGCCAGTGGTAGTTTGGGTGCAGGATGAGGCTTGCGAAGGAACCTTTCAAGAGATACATGAACCGCGCCGCCCGCTGAATATCCGTGAGCGTCGCCGGGTCGGTCGCCTTCAAGAGATCGAACACTTGTCGGCTGACTACCCAGAAGTGAAAATACCGAATCAACTCCTCATAATGCTCGCGGCAGACGCGGAAGAAATTCACGATCTCCCCGTCCAGGTCATTCAATATTTCTACCTTGGAAGCCTCCTTGTGAAAGAACACTTGTGCCCCTCCCGCGAACGCTTCGACATACGTCGTGTGTTCCGGAAAGAGCGCAATTACCCGCTTGGCCAGCGTCCGTTTCCCGCCAATGTACGAGAGTGGTCCAATCATTTTCCTTGGGGATTGATGAGTGGGCCTTCCCTGTTTGCGCACTTCGACCAAGGCCCTGATCGAAGCGTACGGTCATCTTATCGCTCATGCAGAAAATATATAGACGGGAGATGTTGCCGGAATGGACAAGATGTTGATCGGTGCAACCTGACAGAAAGGGTCCCCGCAACATAATGCTGCGGGGACCTCATCACCTTCCGGGGTATGGATACCCATTGCTCCTGTTCGACCTTTATGCCTCCAGAAAAATTCGGTTGAACTCCGAATGAAATTCTTACTAATCCATCTTCTGGCTTCCGGTCCGGAGGATTTGGCATCCGTTGTGTGACTGTAGAGCAGATCGAGACAAGGGACAAAACTCTCGTGAAAGATATTTATATGTCCCTCAAGCTAATGGCGATAATGTTCTATGACACCGCCAAGATGAAATTTAAAGCTATATCGCGGTTCCGCCACCAATATTGATGCCCATAGGACCGTTCGGGGGGGCGACTTCCTGGAACGGGACTCCTAAGAACGTTGCAACCTGATTTGCAATCGCAACTTCCTTGCCCGATCCTCCTATCATCACTGCCGACCCGAGAGACATACTCGCAGAACTGTTTTGGTGGTCCAGGGGTAATTCTTGTCCATCTTTGAAGATGATGACTGACTGGGATACGAGGGTTTGCCGGGGAGCGGAAGCCACATCGCCGGTACGCGTACCACCCACCATCCGCCACGATTTCCGTGTTTCGATGCGGAGGACATTTCCAACCGCGTATGTGGCTGCTTGCCCTCCGATCAAGCGCTTGGTCTGATATATGATCTGGCCGCTCGTCTTGTTAATGTCTACGGCGATGGATGAACTTGCAAAGACGGCGATAAGACCAACGATACAAAGACCGATTGCAACCCAGATAGGTGTTGAAGGGGAGAAATGCGCGTAGAACATAACGATGGCTCCGACGAGAAAAACAATGATACCTACTATAGTTGACTTAGCACCTCCCTCCTTTAGTGCCAGTTCATCTGCGGTCTGGCTTGTTATTTTCATTTTTTAATTAGTTGTAAGTTAGAGTTGCCCGTTCAATGTAAGCTGGTTGGCCGCCAATAGTTCCATTGCTCACTTGTCCAATGCTGGTGACCGTCATGGTGTGGCCGAATACCGCTACCGGGTTATCCACTGTAAAAGAAACTGTCTGGCTTTGTCCTGTTGCGGAATTGGTAATCGTTACATTGAGTTCGCTCGTGGTGATGCTGTTGACCTTAAAATCTATGCCGTTGATGCCGCTCTGCTCATTCGCGGATAAATACACTGTCGTGGTTCCGACTGGTGTCAAAGGGATGCTGGACTCGCCAGTATAAATCTGAATCGGCTTGCCATTTGCCTCTGTCGCGGTGCAATTGCCCGGCGCGAGGTCGTTTGAACTCAAATTCCCCTCCGACCAATTCGTGAGCATCTGGGTGAGATAGCTTGTGGTAAATGTACATTTGGTCATCATCCCGACGCTTTGCTGCGCCTGAGCGTCCGACTCTTTCAATTGTTGCTGTATTTGAGCGGCGGTGATACCCTTCGCTTCTGCTTGAGCGATGGTCGTGGATGGGATTGCCAAGCTCACGCTATCAACATGATTAGAGAAGGAACACTTCCCAGAAACAATTCCTCCTAAAGTCAGGTTAGATTTTGTTGCTTGGATAAAAGCGCCGAAAAGATTGAGGGTGCTGCTCCATTCTACTGACGCCGGAGAGCATGTTCGCGCGGCGGCGATAAGGCAGGTCAAGTCATTGCTAGCACAACTTATCAAGCCCGTAGCATTTCCAGCCTCCGTAGTTGAAACTGTCGCCTGCACAGTACTGGTCGAAGCAATCGATGTCGCAGGTAATTGCGCGGTGGGGGCGGTGGATGTCGAAACGGTCCGCATCGTATTATTTTCCGCGGCCATATGCGGGAGATAATAGTAATGAACCCACGCAATCGCGCCAACCACGGCTAATACGACGACCGCGAATATAACGATGGCTGCCGCAAACCCTTTTAGATTCATTAACTTAAGTGTAGCAAATTGCGCCTAATAAGGGAACGCCGCCGCGCAACCGGAAAACTAACCCGAGTTCACACTGTTGAAGAACTGAAGTCGTGTAAGTTGCCTGTGCTATACTTGCGCCGATCAATCTCCCCTGGACAATCTGGCTTGGAAGAGGCGCGCATGACATGCAAGAGTTTGTTTACCCTCTCGTTTCTTGGTGCGTTGTATATTGCCGGATGCGGTGGCAGCGGCAGCACTCCCCCGGCGTCTCCCACCATCACGTCGGTGAGCGTCTCCTGCACTCCCGCAAGCATAAAAACAGGCCAGACTAGCCAGTGTTCAGCAACCGTGCAAGGAACCAGAGCATACAGTTCCGGAGTGACCTGGACAGCAACAGACGGAACGATCACTTCTTCGGGCGTGTTCACACCTGCAGCTTCGGGGCCGGCGACAATTACCGCAACATCAACACAGGACGTCACAAAATCCGGCAGCACTTCTATAGCGGTTGCCACGCCGACTGCGCTCTCTATTACCATTACTGACTTGCCAGCAGGCACGGCAGCTAATGTGACCGTGATCAATCCGAACGGCCAGCAAACGTCCTTGAATTCAAGTCAGGTTATTAGTGCAATTCCCGGAACCTACACGGTCACTGCCGCGCCGGTTGTCGTAGGAAGCAGCACTTACAACGCACTGCTGACCACGCAAGCGGCCATTGTCACTGCTGGCAATACTACAACTGCGACTGTCGATTACAAGAATGTTGTACCTGCGACTACCAAGATCTTGGATTCCGTTGCTTTATCGAGCTTGTCTGTTTCCTCGGACGGATTTACGCTGACAATGTCAGCCTCGAGCCCCATTGCGCAGACACTTGCGGTAGGGAATGTGATTGTTGTCCCTCCAACCTCTGCGAGCGGCGCGGCGCCAATGGGGATGTTGCGGAAGGTGGTCTCAATCAATGCCAGCAGTTCGCAGGTAGTCGCGACGACTCAGCTCGGAACGCTGTCCGAAGCATTCCAAAGAGTTGCGTTCCAGATCCACAATCACTTGACTACGACCACAATTCAGACTGTGCATACTGCCCCAGGTGTAATCTTCCGTTCAGGGGCGTCTCTCAAAAGGTCTTTGAACAGCGACCTCACTCAAAACTCTTCTCAAACGGTCTCTGATCCATGCGGTGGGTATTCTCTCGGAGTATTTGATATCCCTGAGCCTATACAGATAACCGCAGTCCCTGGGTTGACGCTTAGCGGCAGTGTCGAAATCTGCTCAGGTTTGAACTTCAGCGTGGACATTGTAGGCACCGGGTTTCTTAACATCCAGCCGACTGTCAACTCTCTGACCGCGACGGCGTCGATGGGAGAGTATTCCGATCTGACATTGCAAGGAGACTTACTGAGCGGCTCCTTTGATCCCGCGCCGACGACACTCGCCACTCTCAGCTTTCCGCCCGTTGAAGTCCCCGGGCTACCTGTTTGGGTAACGCCTGAAGTAAGCGTCTTTGTCGGAGCAAATGGCAACATCACGTCCGAAGTGTCTACCGAGGTGAGTTCTGCTGGAACCTTTACGGGCGGGGTCACATATGCGTCGGGGACTTGGAGCCCAGTTCCTCTTACGCCGTCGTTTCAATTCGCGTACCAGCCGCCGACACTCAATGCTAGCTTGAGCGCAAAGGCGTACGCGGGTGTCGAGTTCGATCTCTACGTTTACGACGTTGTTGGGCCATCCTTCAAACCGGACGGCTACCTTGATTTGGAGGCGAACATCGCAAATGATCCCTGGTGGGCGCTCACAGGTGGTATCGAAGGACCGATGAGTTTGGATGTAACCTTTCTGGGTGAAAATCTAGCCAACTACGATCTTGGAACATTATTCAATTACTCCTATCCGATCGCATCCGCATCTGGTCCATTTTCACCGCCGCCGAATAACCCGATCCCGACGGTCACATCGCTTGCTCCCGCCTCATTGACGGTCGGCTCTGTGCCCCAAACGCTGACCATTACTGGTACTGGATTTCTTTCTTCGTCCACAGTTACTTTCAATGGTATTGCCCACTCCTCAGACTTTGTCAGTACAACGAAACTTACAATTGCTCTTACTTCGACTGACCTTGACACCGTTGGGAGCTACCCTGTTGTTGTGACGAATCCTGCGCCGGGCGGTGGATCATCGACTTACAACTTCACCGTTGGAAACGGTGGTGCATTTCAAGGAAAGGTATTAAGTGGGCAACAGGCAATTGTAGGTTCGAGCGTATACATGTACGCGGCTAATACCATCGGCTACCAAAACACATCGGTTTCGCTGCTCACCTTTGCTGGCAACACCAGCAAAGACAATAGTGGGAATTACTATGTGACCACTGATTCAAACGGTAGATTCACGATTCCCGGCGGCTACACTTGCCCGAACACAACTTCTCAGGTGTATCTGTACGCAATCGGCGGCAACCCGGGCGCGGGAGTAAATTCTGCCGCCGGATTGCTCGCGGCACTAGGGTCGTGCGCCAATCTTTCTGCATCGACTTCTGTAGTCGTAAACGAGGTATCAACCGTTGCAACGGCATATGCCATTGCCGGATACGCGACCGATGCGACGCACGTGTCGAGTTCAGGCACCACATTGGCGCAGACGGGAATCGCCAATGCTTTCGCCACTGCTTCGAATCTGGAGACGCTGAGCACAGGCGCGGCTCTCTCTACCACACCGGCCGGCAATGGTACGGTGCCGCAAAGTGAGATCAACACTTTAGCGAACATTCTGGCGGCGTGCGTCGGCTCGACGGGACCCACTTCCACGGCTTGCACTGCATTGCTGAACAACGCGAAAAATGGAACTGTCATACCGACCGACACCGCGACGGCGGCCATCAATATAGCGCACAATCCTGGCGCGAATATCGCAGCACTATTCGCCCTGCAGACGGCGAATTCGCCGTTTCAGATCACACTGAGCACCGCGCCCAACGACCTTACCATCGCCATCACTTACAGCGGCGGCGGCCTGGCGAATCCTGGCGACCTAGTGATCGACGGCGCTGGGAATGTATGGGCGGAAAATACCACCTCAAACGGCATCAGCAAGTTCAGCCCGACTGGCGCTCCTTTGTCGGAGTCCGGCGGCTATACAGGCGGGGGGCTTTCTCTTCCAAACGCAATCGCGATCGACGCATCGGGTAACCTGTGGGCAACAAACAGCGGCTCGCCCGTCACCATCAGCGAACTCAACAATGGTGGATCGGCGATCTCGGGCTCGTCGGGTTACACTGGCGGCGGCCTGAACGCGCCTGCCGGCATCGCGATTGGCGCTTCGAACAACGTCTGGGTGGCTAATAATGGCAACAACTCCATCAGCAAGTTTTCTTCCAGTGGTTCCCCCATCAGCTCAACTGATTACACGGGCGGTGGACTGAACGGTCCGAACTGGGTCGTGGTTGACCTATCGGGGAACGTCTGGGTGAACAACACTGGCGGCACTTGCAGCATCAGCAAATTCAATTCCAGCGGCTCCCCGGTCAGCTCCATCGCCTACACCGGCGGAGGGCTGGCTGGTTCTTATTGCTTGGGCCTCGCGGTAGACGGTTCTGGTAATATCTGGGCCTCAGACTTTAACGAGAACGCGATCAGCGAGCTCAACTCTTCCGGCACCGCAATCTCGGGCTCACCTTATTCCGGCGGTGGCCTGAGCAAACCCGATGTTGTTGCCATCGACGGATCGGGCAATGTTTGGGTAGGCAATCAGGGCTATAGTATCAGCAAGTTCAACTCCAGCGGCACGGCGATTTCAGGACCTCATGGCTACGCCGCCGCAGGACTTGTTCACCCAAACGCGATCGCTATCGACGGCTCCGGGAACGTCTGGGCAGGAAATTACTCCGATGAGTCGATCACTGAGTTTGTCGGTGCAGCAACGCCAGTGGTAACACCCGTTGTTGCCAACCTTCGGAGCCCGTACGGCTCCTCCGCTGTCAATAAGCCGTGATCTGGAAGCCTTAATCTGGTTTTACAGAGGACCGAATCGCGCAGTAGAGCAATGCAGTATCGACCTGTTGTCGAGAACGACAACTCCGCCCATCTTTTCTGATGGGACAGAGTTGGCTAGACTGATAACCGTGAATTGTTACGAGGCTCTTGAGCCAGCTTTCAGGATATGTTCCAGAATTTGGTTCATGATGTTATCCATGGTCCGACAAGTCCGCCGACATGGTCCACCCTAAATCACACCCAATTTTGTTGAGCCTAATTTGCCGAACCCAGGGAGATGTCGGACGCCCTGAAGCAGGCGCGTCTACCTTCTGTGAAGCGAAGAGGTCATAGCGGCAAGCGGTGAATCATCATCCGCTTCCCCTTCGTATTTCGCGAGCAAGACAGAGAGGCCATCGTGGAGACTGAGCATGAGAAGGGCGTCTTCAAAGGGCAATAGAACACCCCATTCTTCTGCATAGTCTTCGATGAAATCTTGCACCACTTCCTGGGGGTATCCGTATCCCATGGAAAGTGATCTGCTTGTTTATATCGCTTCGGATCGACCTTTATGCCCGGAGCGTAGGATCATCCTAGTCTTCTCTCATGTGAAACGAATAGACGGGACGTGTTGCCGGAAGAGGCAACACTCCGTGACTCCGTTGACAAACGATTGCTACGGAGTATGATAAGAACAAGTCTTACTAAGTAAGACTCACTAATCCTATGAGAACCACCCAAACCATGACCGTATCCCTCCCTCCGGCGCTGGTCCGCCAGTTCGAGGAAGTACGCAAGAAAGAGTCGCGCACCCGCTCCGAACTCGTCCGGGAAGCCCTCCGCACATATTTCGAGAGCCGCTATCCCGCCGCAGCACCGACCAAAGCGGAACTTACCGCCCTGCGTCGTGGCCGGGCTGCCTTTCGACGCGGCGATGCGGTACCATTAAAGACATTCCTCCATGACGTGGAACCTATCGATCACCGGTCCGGCACAAAAAGAGTTCAAAAAGCTCCCGCAAAAAGATCGGGCGCGCGTTAAAGCGGCGCTTATCGCCATGCAGGCCGATCCGTTCCAAGGAGACCTCAAGCGCCTCAAAGGCAAGGACACTGCATGGCGGCGCAGGGTCGGCAACTACCGTATTATTTACGATCTCTATTTCGATGAACACTTGATCGTCATTCAAGGCATTCTTCGGCGGACCTCCGCGACATACGAATAGAAAGCGGTGGGCAATCCCGTTCCACACGCATGGTATATCGCCGCGGGATAGCTGCCTCGCCTGTTGCCAAGAACGCCAACTCCGCCCATCTTTTATTGTGGGCGAAGTGAGCTATACTGAGTCCCGTAGATTATTTCCAGGCCCTTGAGCCAGCTTTCAGAATATATCTCAGGATTTCGTTCATGATGTTATCCATGGTCCGACAAGTCCGCCGATATGGTCCACCATAAGAAGTGATTGTGCTTTCGACGATTAAACTGAAGGGAATTGTTAGCTCTGCGCTTATGTTTTCCCCCTTCGCAGTAAGGTCCGACAGTAGGATTCGCAGCAACTCGCGCTTTCTTTCCAAATTCGCTTGTTTGTAAAGCAATGACGCGTCTTTTGCGAGTCCGACAGTATTCTCGATTTCCTTGAGGGCATCGTCGCATCCAGCATCGAGTCGGGCGACTTTCTGCTTCAGTTGCGACTCCTCCCAGACGAGCGACTTTTGCTTTTCTTCAAACATTGTATGTTCGACCGATCCATCGAGGAATAGATCGGTGAGGCGGCTCTTACGCGCACGGAGTGCTTCTAGTTGCAACGTGGCGGCGCGCTTTTCCTCTTCGCGCTTTGCTCTCGCGTGAAGACGATAGTCGGCGATCCATTCGCGGAAGTAAGCGACCTCCGCTTCAGAAAGCATGAGCTTCTCAAGAATACTTTGTACTGCGTTTTCCAACTGTTCTTCTTTGATGAACGTTCTCGGGCACACAGGGGGCGTCTTGAAAGGGCGGTTGTGGCAGCGATAGTACGTATGCCCTTTTCTGCGTTCGCCAATAAGGGAATAGTGACAGCTCGCACACCGCACCAAACGGCTGAACAGAAACGAATGGCGCACCACTCGGTCCACTGTTTTTCCGCGCAGTAGCGCCTGGACCCGTTCGAAGAGTTCTCGGTTTACGAGCGGCACATGATTCCCGGAGAAGTCTTGGCTGGTCTTTTTAATTCTCATGATTCCTACGTAGAAAGGATTGTTGAGAATTGTCGAGATGCCTTTCAAGGTGACCGGACCGCCGCGCCGGTTGCGGAGTCCACGTTCGTACATGTGATCCGCAAGCGGTATGAGCGAGAACTTCCCCGCGCCATACAGATCAAAGGTTTCTTGAACGAGCGGTGCCATCACCGGATCAGGCAGTTTGAGCTTCGCTGCTCCTTGGTCGATATACCCGATGGGAGCACGGAAGGGATAGAATCCCTGCTTCAATCTCCCATAGATACCTTTCTTGGCTTCTTCCCGAAGGTTTCGGCTGTAATGAGACGCGACGACTGCCTGAATATCGGCTGAGAGACGACCTGATACCGTTGCCAGGTCCACACTCTCGTTCGCGAAATGAATCGCGACACCGGCATCGGCAAGTTTGCCGACGTCTACCCAGTCCTCAAGGTTGCGAGCGCTGCGATCAATTTTGTGGATCACAACGCCTTGGGCTACCTTGATGCGTAGGAGCTGCAACATCTGCATGAACGCCGGGCGACCTGTTT
>ODAK010006666.1_pt1 | contig 11630 bp, 10 predicted proteins | sample 1539591 | NCBI WGS metagenome assembly ODAK01 (sample SAMEA3539303, study PRJEB22396) | soil metagenome | biome: tundra; feature: field; material: soil | place: USA | collected 2010-05 | depth 0.15 m | reverse complement strand
ACTACAACGGCACGATGGCGACGCCCGGCGTCGCGGCGAACGGGACGAACAAGTTCCTCGTGAACCTCGAGGACTTCCAGCCCGACTCCACGACGATGGCGCCGTGCTTCCTGAACCTCTACGTCTACTGGCCGGAGCAGCGGAGCAACTACGGCGACCACTTCCTGCCGAATGGCGATGTGTATCCGAACACGAGCATCAAGGACGATTTCGGCCCGGGCTTCGTCAGCCGCTCCAACCTGATCCCGTCGCTCGGCGAATGGCACTCCTACGAGTACATGGTCAAGGCGAACACGCCAGGCTCGCGCGACGGCGAGGTGACTATCTGGTTCGACGGCGCCTTGGCGGCGAACTTCGGAAACCTGCGTTTCCGCGACGTGGCGACGCTGACCATCGACCACATCGACCTCTTCTTCCACGCCGGCGCGACCGCGACGGCCACGAAGAAGTGGTACGACAACGTCGTCGTGGCCAAGGCGTACGTCGGGCCGATGAAGCACTGAAGATCCGGGTCCCGGGCAAGGCTGTCCCGGGACAGCCTTGGGCGAATCCACAATCGGCGGTCTTTCACGCGCGATCCGCTACGTTTCTCGCTGAAGGCTGCTCTTGGGGCACGACGGTCCGCGACGCGATCCGACAAGAAGTAAGGTGGCGACGGGCAACTACGGGGCAACAAATATCTCGACGCGATCCGGGTCCGCGAGGTGCGGTGAGCTGCCGCGAAGGCGGCGGCGCTGGGGTGGGGATGACATAACGCAAAGTCGGCCGCTCCCACTGGAAGCGCCGACCCCAGTGAGCAGCTTGAGCAAACGCCAAGTGTGGCCGTGCTCGCCTCTTAGTTAGGCGGCGAGATCTTCGAAGGCGTAGTTTGCATCTCGCTCGATGGACAGCGGTTCTCGGGCAACCGTTTCACTCATCAGACGGGCGCGGATCAGCTTGAGATTGTCGGCGATCCGAGTCAACTCCGGCGCGAGCGCTTGCGCCTCCTTGAGCTGCCTTGTGGCCTCGGTCAGGGAGTCCCCCTGCTCCACTTGGCAGATTCCCACCCACTCCAATAGGTTCGCCCTTACCCTCCGCGGCGGCTCCAACTGCAGGGCGCGCGTAGCGTTGGCGTTTGCGTCCGCCCAGGCGCCGATCGACATGTAGTAGTGCGCGAGATAGTAGAACGGCCAGTACGTGAGATGGCCCAGCTCGATCGCTCTACGAAGATCCTCGACGGCGCCGGGCGCGGGATATGTTTCGAGGCCTCTCGCAGCGTGAGGCTCTGGCTGCTCTGGGTTGGCGTCGATCGCGGCCGTGAACTCGTCGATGGCTTCGGAGCGTTGACCCAGGTGCATGAACGCGAAGCCGCGACTGACGTGGAGACCTGCACGGACGGCCGCCGTCGGACCGGCGGTTGTAAGGGCATCCTTGGCGACAGCTAGGATCTCGCGATGCAACTCCGTACTGTGGCTGCCTCGCGCAGCCTGTCCGAGAGCTCGCGCGAGACAGAACGCGATTCGCCAGTCCTTCCGTCCGAACGCGTCATGCTGGCGTCGAGCCGCTTCCAGCCCGTTCGTCGGGTCCAAGTCGATGCGCGTGTTGAGCCACTGCTGAACGAAGCCGCTGTACGCAGGCGCCGCGCGTACGGCCTCCTCCGCGAAGGCCACCGCGAGCTCCCGTTCGCCGAGCTGCTGGGCCAAGCGCGAGCGCAGGTAGTCCGCCCGGCCTGGCTCGATGACCTTCTCGACGAGGCCTAGAAAGCGAGCTGCTTCGAGCCGTTGACTTTCGCCGCCCGGAACCGAGGCAGAGAACGCACGTCGAACACGATCGAGGGCGCGAGAGCGTGCTTCCGAACCGGTGCCGTCGGTCGCAACGTCTTCAAGTAGGCGCCAGACGACCAGCGCGACCTGCTCATTTTCGAGTCGGGCAGGAGCCCGGACATCGTCGTCTTGGAGCCACACCCACGTCCCGGGCCCAACGCTGACCTCGGCGATCGCACGCTTCGACAGGGGGGTGTCGATGCGTACGCGATTGTCGCTCGTCCGCGCGTTGAAATCTGCCCGCACGGTCTTCATTGATTAGCTCGTCGAGGGTTGGGCACTAGCTCGAACGTGGACGCGAGAACGTCAGCGTCCACGTCAGTCCATTGCTGGGGTACCACAACGGTCGCGTGTCGGCCGAAGCCGGAGGTCGTCACGACATCGTAGCCTCTCGCTCGGATCTCTCCGACGGTGGTGACCGATACCTTGCCGTGAGGGATCGCCCCGGCCTCAGCGAGCTGTTCAATGGTAAGACCGGGCCAGGACTGCGCTGAGAAGCCGAACGCGCCTTCGTGCAGGCTGCAGGAGGCTGCGAGCTTCGCCCCAGACGCGACGCCACCTCGCACGACCGTTGCCTCGTTTGGAAGACGAGCCGGTGCCACGTGCGTCAATGTAGCGCAAGCGGGCCGCCCGTTGCCCTGCACCTCTCTCGCGTGCAGGCCCCTCCAACCGCCAGAGCGATAGCACCTGCCCCGGGCACGAACGCATCGGGGAGCTCGCTCTGGGCATCCAGCTCGCTCTGCGCGTTGCCACCATCAGACCTGGGGGAGAGCCGAAAAAACTGCGGCGATTCTTCACGACCTGACCCTCGCCGGGCGCGCGACAAAGGGCCGCGCGGGGGATCCGGCTCCGCCATCGGAGCAGTTGTCTATTGCGGTCAAGGCGTCCTGGCGCATCGGAGCCCGATGCTGCTGTCGCGGTGTGACGGGAGGTAGAATAGTCGATACGAGGCGAGTAGGTTCGACGTGCCGAGGGCGAAACTGCCGCCTCTCATCACACGGCCCGAAGCGGCCGTCGCAGCCGTCAGGTTGGCGCAGTCTGCGCACGGTGTCACGTAGCTTGAATACCCGTCCAGAGCCCACTCCCACACGTTGCCTCCCAGATCCGACTGGCCCCACCGGCCATTGCCTGCGGGCGATTCGCTTCCCACCGCGTTTGGCGCTCCAGCTACGCAGCCGCTGTAGTTCGCGTCCATGCAGCTGATCACCGTTGAGCCAGGAGGATATGCTGCCGACCATGAGTATGATCGCTGGTCGCTGCCGCCGGCGGCCGCGTAGTTCCATTCAGCCTCGCTGGGCAGAAAGCCGCCGTCCCAGATGCAGAACGCGTAAGCCTCGTTCCAGTCGATCTTCGTGACCGGCAAGTTCTCGTTGATCCCCGCGGTCATCGTCCAGGTTCCTCCACTGAGGTTGGTGGTCCAGTCGCCAGGTGTCGTCGCGATCTCGCTGTTCCAGTCCGTTGCGTCCCAACCGGTCTCGTAACCACCCTCGGTTGCATTGAGCCCTTGTCCCCCATTCAGGTGCGTGTGCTTGCCCGACCCGGCCGCCGGGAGCCAGCCCGCGACCACGGCATTGACGAACTGGCGGAAACGACCCACCGTTACCTCGTACTGGTCTAGCCGGAACTTGCTCACGGTCGCCGGAAACGAGGTGCTCGCATATGTGAAACCGTCGTAGCTACGCTCATATGTCCCGGGCGGCACCTCCAGGCTCGCGCAGCAGTCTTCGCTGCCATTCCCGCCGGGGCAAGTGGTCATCCCTGGGCCGCCCGGCTCGCAGCTCTGCGGGGACGTCCCCGAGTCGCCGCCGCCGCTCGAACTGCCACTCGAGCTTCCACCGGAGCTGCTTCCAGAGCTGCTGCCACCCCCCGAGCCCGATCCCGAACCACCGCTCGACGACGAAGACAGGCCTCCGTCACCACTCAGCTTCCCGCTTGAGCCGCAGCCACCCGAGATGCCGGCGACCAGCCCGAGAACTACGAGCGCACCTTGGACCGGACAGCCCCGTTCCATCACGGACTCCTGGCGCATCGGAACCCCGTTCCGTCGCGACGGGCGGTTGGGGACTCGAAGTCACGGTGGGGAACGAGTAAGCCCCACTCGTCGTAGTTGAAGTCGCCGCCCCTGATCACCCGGTTGGAGATCGCGTTCAAGTCGGCGCATTCCGTGCACGGGTTGACGTAAGCGGAGGTGCCGTCCCAGTAATCTAGGTTCCACTCCCAGACATTGCCGGCTAGATCGAGCTGACCCCAGGCTCCCGCTCCCGAGGCTGCGGATCCCACGGGCGCAATGTTCGCCGCCCCAGCGCAAGTGAAATTTGCAGAGGCTTCTGGCGACCCCGACGGGTAGTAGCAGCCAAAGATCGCGTACTGGTTGTTCGTGCCCGGCGCCATCGGGCCCCAAGGGTACTCCCGCTGCTGGCTCCCGCCCGCCGCGTACTCCCACTCCGCTTCGCTGGGCAGGAACCCGCCGTCCCAGATGCAGAAGGCGTAGGCCTCGTACCAGTTTACGCAGTTGATCGGCAGGTTCTCTTGCGTTGTCGCCGTGTTCGTCCAAGTTTCGTACGCACCGTCGCACGCCAGGTTCGTGTTCGTTGGCGCGATGATGAAGTTGTCGGACACGTCCCACCCCGTCTCGTATTCCGCGCCACCATCGCCGTTCGTAGCGCCACCGTTGATCAGCCCGTTACCGCCATTCAAGTACACATGCTTGCCCGACCATGCCGGGGGCGCGTAACCAGCGCCCCCATTCCACGCGGCGACGAACTGACGAAAGCGACCCACCGTCACCTCGTACTTATCCAACTGGAGGTCGCTCACCGCTGCCGGATCGGTCTCGGCGATCGGTCCTCCATCCGCCGCAAGCTCAACTCCACCATCAGGAAGGAGGGTGTCGTAGCTTCGATAGTACGTCCCCCCCCGCACCTCCAGGCTCGTGCAGCAGCTCTCGCTGTCGCGGCCACAATTGGTCATGCCTGCACCGCCGACCTGGCAGCTCGGAGGTGCCTTGCACTGCCCTTGGTAACAGGACGGCGTGGCGCCCGAACAACCGGCCCCGTTGTCCTGCCATGCCGATCCCGACGGACTGCAAATCTTCGGCTGTGCGCCAATGCAACTCTCAACGTTTGGCGTGCAGGCGCCTCCGTCACCGGCGCCTCCGTCACCGCCGCTCGAGCCCGAGTCCGTCCCGCTACTGGAACCGCCACTGTCCAATCCCGCATCACTACCAGCATTCAGGCCGCCGCAGCCGCACCAGCAGAGAGGTGGGACGGCGAGCAGCGCGAAGACTGCGAGCGTTTTTCGACGACGATAGAACCTCAACATATCACGCCGGACAATGGGCCTCTGGACGAGCGGGCACCTTCACCCACCTGTACCGCAGTGTGGATCGCCGCTGTTGTGGCAGGCACCGTCGGCACCACATAGCGAGCAGGGAGGAGGGCCACACGCCTGGTCGCAGCAGACGAAGGGAGGGGACCCCGTATCGGTCGTCGAGCTGCAGATGTCGGTCGCGCACTGGCCGTCCGCGAAACATGACGCACCGAGGCCCAAACCCGCAAACCCCGCCGGCGGAACATTAAGGCAAGATTCGGAGCAGTAGACGAGAAGCCCGTCCGCCGGTGTTACTCCGCGCACGCAACCGGGAAAGGCTTGGCAGTTCCACGCAAACTGTGCGCTCGTCGGACTCGTCACTCCCGGGATCGCCGGCGGCTGCACGTTGCTCGGATTTGGCTGTAATCCCGTTGGGGGTATTCCTTGTAGCGCAAAAAGACCTTGATTCGCCGCCGCCGACACCAACAGGCTCAGAACGTCGCTGCCGTTGCCGCTAAGTAACGTCGCGAGATTCTGATGCAGGGCATTGTCAAGCAGTCCCTCGACAATTGGGGTTATGTATGCGCCGTTGACACCGACGCCTGGGATGTTGTTGATAAAGCAGGCAAACGAGGACGGAGGTATCGAGACGAACGTGTTTTGGTTATTGATGAGAGTAACAGATGTCGAGCCCACCGTAAGAGTTCCCGGGGCCGGCAAAGGCAAAAACGTGTCGACGTTGGAAAGGGTCAGGGTCACAGGCGCATTGTTGATCGAAATTCCAAAGGCGCACCCCTCCAGTGAGCCCTGGATATTGGCGCTCAAAGTCGTCGTCGCTATCATCCCGTTGCAGTCGAGAGTCCACGTCCACGGGGGGGGTGGGTTTCCAGGAGGCATCGAGAGAGTTGTGACGACGTCACCGGAAGGCAACGAACTCGACAAGTTGGATGTCGTTGTGGCTGCCACGCCCAAAGCTCCCGGGGGCGAGTTGATCGTGAGCACGTTGTTCGTCACATTGACGGTGAAACCACCGAGGCTAGTAGCTACGGGCGCAAAAAGCGCAGGGCTCAGCACCGCTGCCGTAATCGCCGAATTGCATTGACAGCATTCTTCGTTTCCAGCGAGGGTGCTGTAGAAGCAAGAACTTTGGAGCACCGTGCCGGCGGATGCGCTGCACGAAGTCGTCGGACAGTTGTTCCCGCAAGCATAGCAGACACCGTCCCCCCCACCAGGGTTGCAGCCGCCAGTCCCGTTTCCTTCCGCGCACTGGACCGTCTCTGTGGCTGTACCGGATCCGCAAATGCCGTTGCAAGCCCACCCGTTGGGCCCCTGACCACACGGGTCGCAGCCGTTCTCGGCTGAAGCCACCAGCGCGGCCGTCCAGCCGGTGGAAAGGCTCGAGGAAGCGTCCCAGACAGCGCCCTTCCGAGTCGTGAAGAGAACGTCGATGTTCGTTGGCGTGCGAGAGGCGATGGCGAGAGGGTTCGGCGCGGCACGAGCAAAATCTGCATGGCTGCCGACACCCCACGTACCCGGCGGCGGGCACGGAGTAAAGGGGTGGCGGCACACAACGTCTTGAAAGTAGTCGTTGTACGCGGTCCAAAGAATGCCGCCCGGATCAACCCAGGTCAGATAAATGCGGCCGGCGGCGACGCTCGCGGGGGGTTCCCCCGACGAGGTTGTCGCTGCCGCAATACCACTGTCGAGCGCAGCCGTTCCGGCGGTGGCAGTGACAATGACAGGCGTGACGAGCCAGCTTCCGGAGGTAGCGTCCCGAACCTCCTGGACGACCTGTCCGGAGCTCGAAATCCAGAAAACATTGAGGTCGCCAGCGTTCGCACCGCCGACAACAGCAGTAATGCCGCTGCTTATCGACGCGCCGGACATTCCTACGCTGGAGTTTATCGTGAAGGTATATCCGGCGTTGCCGGTCCACGACGCGTCCACGATATTGCCCATCGGACCAATCCATACGACGTCCACGTGAGTGCTGGACTCCGCCACGGCGTCGATCGCGCCGACCGCGCTGCCAGCCGGTGCAATCTCGCTCGGTGCACCCCACCCACTTGCGATTCTCGCGTTCATCCACACGGATTGGTCGGAACCGAGCCAGAAGGCGAGCTCCGTTGTCGCGTTCAACTGGAGCGCCGCGATCCCAACAGGATCCCGCAGTGCACTCTGCGGCGTCCCAATATTTTCGACGCCTCCTTGCAAACTCCCGCCGACCGCCTGGGGCGCCCCCCATTTCCCTCCTTGCTGATCGGCGTTCCAGACGGTCCCGTAGTAGTCCACCCAAAAACCAGACAGACCGATGGGCCCGGAGAAAGGGCAATTCCCATACGAACAAAAAGCGGTGTTGCTGTTCGGCAAATCAGGACTGGCTTCAGTAATGGCAACGACGTGGGTACCCGTGATTTGACCGATCGAGGTGGGCGACAGCGGCACCGTGAGCGGCGTCCACGCACTGTTGTACGGAGCGCTGGTGTCCCACAGGAAATTGCGCAACTGCGTCCCCGATGCCCCCGCGCACAAGAACTGAAGGTCCGTGGGGCTCGTTGCCGTTTGGGCCGCCTGGTTGCCGGATTGGCCGTAGGACCAAGGTTGGCCCGTGTCGGGCGCAGGGACGGACGGACAGCCGACGAGCCAGGCCGTGCCGAGCAGACCGACCAACGCGAGCCGTGGCGGACGCAGGAGTGAGCGCCATCCGTCTTGGAACCCTCCAAGGGGCCCATTCCTGAGAGCGTGAGCGACCGGCTTCGAATGCATAGTGTCTCCGTGCGCAGACGCCGCCGGGGGGCGAAGTGGAGCGCGCCCCGATTGCCGACGATCGAGGGGGCTGCGGCCCCTCGAAGGAAGCTCAAGCGTAGGCGGGGGCGGTCGGATGTCAAGGCGCTGCAACTCTTTAGGTTTCGCGAAAGAGTTAGTGGATAGGCGCGTGATCTGCGGGTATTTTCATACACATGTGGCTTGTCAATACGCCGCGAGGAGTAGCTGTGCCTCCGAACCAGATTCTAGTACGTGCGTTCCGGCTCGACAGACGTCATCCTCGTTTGGGGCCGGCTCCATGGCGACATGTCGTCAAGTCCCGCTGGATGCGGGGACGGGCATGAACGACACGAGACCGCAGCGCCTCAGGCCACAGTTGAGCCGCCTATGACGCCAGAAATGGTCACACTCGCCGAGAAAGCGTCCGTTTCGTGGGAGCCGAACCTGGGCTCGTTCGCAGCGATGCAGAAAGCGATGCAAGCGTGAGCAGCCACCGAACACGCCCTCCGACACCGTCCACTGGTGTCCCAACAGCCGCAGAGGCGAGGGGGAGGAGGGCGAGCCAGATCGTGGCGGCGCTGGCGTCCGCTGGTGGCTTGTGGGCGTGCGCGGTAGGATGCAGTCGGACGGCGCCGGACGTCCTGAACGACATGGGAGGCGACAGCGGCGGTTCGAGCGGCGGGTCCGGCGACTCCGGTTCGGGCTGTGAGAGCGGCTCGGGCTCGTCACCGCCGAGCTGCGCAGGGGGAGGCGTGGGGCTGACCAATTGCGGCGCCGGCAGCGAGAGTTGCTGCACGAGTCTTGTGGTGACGGGTGGGGCGTACTTCCGCACCTACGCGAACGTGGACAGCACTCCGACGGGCGAGGCCAATCCCGCGACGGTGAGCAGTTTTCGGCTGGACAAATATCTCGTAACGGTAGGTCGTTTCCGTCAGTTCGTGGCGGCGTGGAACAACGGGGCCGGCTGCCTGCCGTCCGCTGGGTCGGGCAAACACACGCACCTGAACGGTGGGCAGGGCCTGGTCAACGCGGGCGACGACGCGGGAGTCGCGTACGAGACGGGCTGGGTGGCCTCGGACGATAGCAACGTCGCCCCGACGAACACGAACCTGGCGTGCGGCGACCTCCTCGGCGGGCCGCAGTACGACACATGGACGAACACGGCGACAACGCAAGAGAATCTGCCGATCAACTGCGTAAACTGGTACGAAGCCTACGCCTTCTGCATCTGGGACGGCGGGTTCCTGCCCAGCGAAGCGGAGTGGGAGTACGCTGCGGCGGGGGGGAGCCAGCAGCGGGAGTACCCTTGGGGCCCGATGACGCCGGGCACGAACAACCAGTACGCGATCTATGGCTGCTACTACCCGTCGGCTTCGCCAGAAGCCTCTGCAGATCTCACCTGCGCTGGGGCGACGAACATTGCGCCGGTGGGAACGGCGACGTCAGGAGCAGGGCTCTGGGGTCAGCTAGACTTGGCTGGCGAAGTTGTTGAGTGGAACCTGGACTGGTTTACGAGCTACGTCGATCCGTGCTCCGATTGTGCGTATCTGACGGCCGTCTCCTATCAGGTGGTCCAGCTACCTAGGCGCGTGGCCCGTGGTGGCTACTTCAACTACAACTCGTCAGGCTTGCTCCCACCGGATCTCAACGAAGCTCCCCCCGCGAGTCGCGGCTTTGCCGGTGGGTTCCGGTGCGCGAGGACTCCATGACCTTCGAGGGCCGCCGCCCGGGGCGGGCGAGGGCTTCGACCTCGGCGACCGCGAAGTGGCTGATGCCGTTCTTCACGACGGGGTGGAGTACCCCCGCGCGTGAAGACTTCTCTACCGGCCCCGGTCGATGTCCGGACCGCGAGCGAGCCACTGGGTGCAGCGAGCGCGGTCGAAAGTAACGGCCTGACCGTCGCGAGAGCGCAGGTCGGCACCCGCCTGGACGACGACGAACCTCACCCCGTCGGTCACGATGGCGTACGGAGTGCCGTCGGCGCCGCGCTCGGAGAGCTGCACCTTCCCCTGGAACGTCCCCGGCATCTCCGCGAGGAACGTCTGGCCCGATCGCACGGCGAGTCCCTCGCCCAGCGTCCGACGCTCGAGCTCGCGGAGCTTGGCGGTGCGCTCCGGATCGGCCGGATCGATGCCCAGCTGCCGAAGGACCTCAGCGCGGCGCAGCCGGGCGACGCGCACGTCGTTGCCGAAGCCATAGGGAGCCAGCGGCCGGCTACCCAGCCGGTCGAGCAGGACCGGGCCGCGGTGGCCCACCTGGTCGTCGAGGCCAAGCGCCTCCTTCCTCAGCACGACGCGGTGGCGCGGTGACGTCCCGGGTGATTCCGGCACGGCACGATCCGGCCTGGAGGCCATGGCGACGAGGTCCCCGACGCGGAGTGTCTCCGCCGCACGCGCATCGAGCGGCACGTGGTAGCCGGTCCCCGAGGCGGTCTCGATGACGGCGTAGTACTTTCCGCCCAGCTCGTCGGAGAGACCCTTGCCGGCGATGCGGCCGTGGATGACGCTGCCGGGTTCGTGCGGCGTCGGTTGGATCGCCTGGTTGGGGCCGACGATCTGGTAGCGCGACAGATCCCCCCGAAGGGCGAGGTGCATCTGCTTGATGATGTCGCCCCGCATGCCCATCTCCTTCAAGCGGTCGCTCCACCCGTCGGCCAGCGCCCACGAGGTCGGCGAGAGGCGGTCGGCGAGGCGCATGTCCTCCAGGAACTGCATGCGACCCATCAACACCGAGTCGCTCGGGCCGTCCAGCAAGCGCCGCTCGTCGGAGCGACGCACCGAGATGACGTTGTCCTGGGCGCGCCGCTCGATCTCGCGGTCGAGCGACGTGTACCTCTCCTGGTCGACCTCCTTGATCCGGCTGCGCTGCACCTCCAGCTCGTTGCGTGGCCCGAGCTCCCAGGTGGCAAGCTCCTGGGCGCGCCAGCGCATGCCGTTGGAGATATACTCCCGGTCGAAACGGACCTCTTGGCCGCGCCGGTCGACGCCACGCACGATCAGGTGCACGTGAGGGTGCGCGGTGTCGTAGTGGTTGACGGCGGCCCACTCGAGGCGACGACCCATGTCCTTCTCGACCGTCGCCATGTAGCTGCGGACGTACGCCGTGAGGTCGAGCTCGTCGGCGTCCTCGGGCGCCAGAATGATCCGGAACTGGTGCTTCTCTCCCTTCCTCGGCTCCTCGAACGCGTCGGCCCGCGCCGGCCCATCGGCGTCGTACAGGACGCCCTTGGTGCCGTCCTTCTCGACGCCGTCGCGCTCGATGTACCGGAGGTGCAGCGCCGCAGCCTTCGCCGCGCGAGGCGTCATCTTGACGAAGCGCGCCTTGAGGACAACGCGACGCGCGTCCGCGCCCGGCTGCCGAACGGCGATGCGCGCCCGACGGCGCTGCGTGCCTGTGGCCTTGCGATGCGCCCCACCAGTGGCGCGGATGAGCGCGAGAAGGGAGCTGCGAAAGCCGGCCGATCTGGCGCGCTCGCCGGCGGTTCGGGCTTTGCCGAGTTTCGGCCGAAAGATAGGTAAATTGTCGTCGCCGCCCATGCGTGGCGCCATCCTTTCCTAAGCAAAGTCGATGCAGTACCCGCTACGTGACGCCACTCGGACCCGCGGTGACGCCTACTATTTTTCAAAGAAATCCGTCACCTATCCCCACCATGACGCCTATTCCTTTATCTTGCCCTACGCTTCTCTCCGGGTTCTCTATCCATTCACACCGCATCATTGGACTCCAGCGTAGGTCGAGCAAGCCCAATTCGGG
>ODAK010006665.1_pt1 | contig 11630 bp, 9 predicted proteins | sample 1539591 | NCBI WGS metagenome assembly ODAK01 (sample SAMEA3539303, study PRJEB22396) | soil metagenome | biome: tundra; feature: field; material: soil | place: USA | collected 2010-05 | depth 0.15 m | reverse complement strand
CCACGGCGCTAATTAGAAGGACCATAGGAGGATCATACAAGGACCATACAAGGACAAGGACCATTGGTGATGCTACGGCGCAAGTCCCGTGTTATGAGGACCTTATGACGGAAGAAGCCTCTGAATAACGCGCTGTATCGGTGTAAGTGACTTATTGTGAGCATCTTACGTCGTATGGACTTTAGACTTTAGACTCTGGACTTAGGACCTTCCGCCGAGCGTGGGGGTATGGAGGGGGAACGGTGGGGGAACGGTGGGGGAACGGACAGTATCCGGTGGATGCGATCCCCAAGTGTATCATTTTGATCATCTGTCTGGCCTGGTGGTTCACACCCAGGTTCGGCCCTTCCGCCCCTTCCAACTCGAATCAGGTATTCGCTGCCCCCCTCAGCGCAAACGATTCCTGCCTCGGAGCAATGTTAAGGCCGATGGCCCTGCCGTCCAGGTTTACCAACCGCGAGGCAAGGCCAGAGACAGTCTTCGTCAGCCGGGGTGGTCACAATATGTGACCACCTCTGGGAATTGGTCCTTCCGAAAAAGCGTCCCCATGCGCTTTTGAATGAACTTTTTCGGTGTTTGGCGTGCTTAATAGGGTGGAGTAGTGTAGTCGTGTGGCGAGATTGAACATGTCAATTAGCCACCAAGTTTGAGAAAGGATTCGTCATGAAGAGGACAGTGTCGCAGAGGCTGCTCATGCAATTCGCGTGGATTACGTTGCTGGCCGGGTCGTTTGTTCCGAGTCCCGCCCGGGCCCAGATTCGCTATACCAACTTCGGCTCCCTCGTGAGCATCGTGGCGCCGGCAAACCACGCGGTATTTTATTTCCCCGTGGATATTCCGATCTTTGCCTACGCGCGGGACGGTTTCGGCGTGCCGAGCGCCGTCAACTTCTACGCGGGCACCAACCGGCTGGGCGCGGGCCACCTGCTGTCCGTTACCCGGCCATGGGAGCCCTACCCGCCCATAATCATGCCGCTTTACAGGTACGGCCAGGACCAATACACGTTCGTCTGGACCAATCCGCCCATCGGGACGTACGCCTTGACCGCGGTCGCCAACAGCATGATTGGCCGGGCGGCGACCTCGGCGCCCGTTGCCATCAGTGTTGTGGCTTCAGCGCCGCCGGGGACCAATAGCGCCGACGTGGTGAGCATCATTGCCACCGACCCGGTCGCCATCGAAGGCACCAATTGTTGGTACTGGCGGGGCCCGACCAACGCGACACCGGGGTGGCCACCCTGGCCTCCAATCGGCTGGGCCTGGTTCACCAATTGTGGTCCCAAGAACGCCGTCTTTGCGGTCCGCCGTTTCGGCGATTGCAGCCAGTCGCTGACCGTGAAATACACCACCAGCGGCACGGCCACGAACGGCGTCAATTATGTCCTTTTGCCCGGGGCAGTGACCATTCCGGCCGGAAGCGCTTACACCTTGATTCCCCTCGTTCCCATCAACGACGGCAAACCGGACTTTAACCGTTCCGCCATTCTCACTCTGGCCGCTTCGACGGATCAGCCGGCAACCTATCTGCTCGGCTCGCCGCGTAGCGCGGCCGCCCTGATTATTGACAGCAATCTCCCCCGGCCGGTCACGGGCATGCTCCCGGGCCAGGTGTTCCACGTCAATGCCGCCGGACCGGACGGCGCCTGGTTCCATGTCGAATACTCGACTGACATGCTCACCTGGCAGCCAATTTGCACCAACCAGGTCGTCAACGGCGCCCTTGACTTCGTCGATCCGGACGCTCAAAACAACCAGGCCCGCTTCTACCGCGCCATCCCGGAAACCGAGACGCCCTCGCAATAAACGGGCTGCCAAGACCGCCGGAGAACTTCAGGTGGCGGCGGCTGGCTTGGGCCTGGGTTTGAGGTTGTCGAATATCCGCTTTACCAATCTGGCCGGGAGGGCGTAGGTGGTGACGCGACCGGCGCGGGCGATGTTGAGGCCGATGGCTTTGCCGTCCAGATTCACCAGCGGGCCGCCGCACAGCCAGGGGTGCAGCACGGAGTCGTGTTCGATGGCCTGCTCGAACCCCTCCGAGCGTTGGCTGACTTCGCCGGTCAGGCGACTCTGACGCTGCTGCGGGTTAACCTCGGCGCCCAACTGGCCGGATCGGGGCGCCATGAGGCGCACCTCAGCATCGAACTCCTTCTCTTCGCGCCGGACACGCAGTTTGACGGTTTGGCCATCGCGGAACTCGCGCAGCGTCTCGACGACTTGCTCCCGGTTGGTCACGGTCGCATGGTTCATGCCCACGATGACGTCTCCGGGCTTCAGCCCGGCCTTCTCGGCCCCGAGCCCAGGCAGGAGCGCCTGGATCTTGGGCGCCGTGCCGGTGAACGCGAACTCGACGCCGATGAGCGCGCGGGGAGGGCGTATCCGCCGCGGCAGCGCGCTGATGATTCCCACGGCATGAGGGGTCTCAGCAATGCCGGGGGTAATCGCCCATTGCCCCACGGAAACATCGCCCACGGCCCACTGGACCGGTTTCAGCCCACTGGCATGCACCCGCACGAGCGCCACATCCTCGTCCTCATCGGTGGCGATTACTTCCGCATCGACCTCTTTCTCAGTCGCCAGCCAGCAGGTCAGCTTGCCTTTCTTGAGTTCGCTCGCTTTGGTGAGAACCAGGCCGTTGGTGTCCACGACGGTGCCGAGTGCCACGGTGGCGCCGTCCACGTTGAGCTTCACGATGGAATAGCGGGTCTCTTCGGAGATCGGGGCAAAGGCGCGCAGGGTCTCCTCGCCGTTGCGATAGCGGTTCCGTGCGAGCGTGGCCGACGGGGAAGATTCCTGCGCGCCGGCAAGCTGCGCCAGCAAGGCTACCGCGAAGACGAGGGGAAGGCTTAACGCAGGGACGCAAAGGCGTCGCATTGCCATACCCCGATATGCTGGCGCGTTGCGAAGGTTCTGGTGGATGAACTGCCACGCGAAGCGTTTGGAGTGCGGCCAGCTTGCTGGCGCTGTCGTTAGGCGGGGGTGGTTTGAAAGCGGGAGCAAGCTCCACGCACTCCAAACGCTTCGCGCTGTTCGGGATCGGTCCTGTTGCGCGTGGCCTTGGCGGCATCGCGGCTTTGCGTTGAGTTCCGGGGCTGGGAAACTCATGGCATCTTCAGTTGCGGAGTCTCCAGCCTGACCTTAAGGGAGAGCATTGCTTCGCCGCGCTTGACTTGCAGGTTCAGCGTTTCGCCGGGTTGGGCCTCGTCCACCCAGCGCCGGAAGGCCGCGGCCACCTTGATTTCCCGCCCGTTCACCTTGAGCACTACGTCGCCCACTTTCAGCCCGGCACGAGAGGCCGGGCTATTCTCGTCCACCTCCGTCAACCGGCAGCCGGCGGCATCATTCACACCGCTGGCCCCGACATAGGCCGGGGGCACCGAAACCTGCACTTCTCCGCTGGTGCCTTTGGCCAGCAGGTCCCAGTTGTCGTAGAACTCGGTGACTGCCACATGGAAGTTCTCCGCCAGGGAGGTGCTAATGGCGCTGTGAATGCCGATGACACGCCCGTGCATGTCCAGCAGCGGTCCGCCCGAGTCGCCCGGGCTGATGGTGCAATCGGTTTGCAGCGCGCCGGGAGTGAACCGGATGATGCGCCCCAGCCGCACGACCAGCGAGCGTCGCAGGTCAAAGCCGCCGGGATGCCCCAGCGCAAGCACCCAGTCGCCGACCCGTGCCTGCGCCAGATCACCCATGTCCGCGTGGGGCCAAGGGCCATGGTCGGTGATTCTCATAAGCCCAGTGTCGCTCTCGAAATCCCGGCCCACCGTCTTGCCGCGCGCCGTCTTGCCGTCGGGAAAAGTGAAGCGCACGTTGCGATTGACTCCCCCGCAGACGTGCCCGGCGGTCAGCACGAGGCCATCGGCCGAGATGACGACCCCGCTGCCGCTGCCGCTGCCGACTTCCACCTCCACCACCGCGGGGGACACGCGCGCGGCCAGGGCTTTGACGTGCCGCTCGATGGTCCTGAGGTCGGCCAAGGAAAGTGGCGCGTCCCACGTGAAAGCCAGCGGCAGATCCGCGCGGCGGGCGGGGGTGGGTTTGGGCTCTGCCGGGATGGCCCAGGCGTTCGTCTCGGGAGCTGGCTCTTTGGGCGCAATCCTGACTGACTGTGCAGGCCGGTTGGTCTGGGCGGAATTCGTGGAAGCGGAAGGCGTTGCGGCGGCGTGCGACGCGGGCGCAGCGAAGATGGCAGCGAGCAGCCAGCAGGCTGACGCGGCTCGCAAAAACGCTACTGCACGCATAAAAGTCACATGATACTGCCCGATAGCGGCGAGGATTATCCTCGCCGCCAACCGGTGCGGTCGTAATTCTACGAGCACAGTAACCCCGCCGGCGCTGCGGTCAAGGTGCCGGGGGTCTTGGCGCGAGAACCAGCACTTGCCCGAGGGTTTCGGGTTTGCTATCAGCAGGCATGAGCTTCTCACGAAACCGAGCCCTGGCGTCCACCGCCGCAAGCTCTTGCCAGCAAGCACGTGGTGAACGAACCGCCCGCCCTAACCGGGACTTCGCCAGGATTTCACCACCCAGCTTGTGAGCCTGAGCCAGAACCGATGATGCCTCCTTCGCACGCCATACAACGTTCCCTCGTCCTATTATTGGCTGTCTTCTCGCTCACCCTGACCCTGAATGCCCAGGCTGCCCAACCTACGGCCTCCGGCCTCGGGCCGCGCCCCTATCCCGAACGCCTCCGGTGGTGGGCGGAGGGGCGCTTCGGCCTCTTCATCCACTGGGGGCCGGTGAGCCTCAAGGAAACCGAGATCAGTTGGTCGCGCGCCAATTCCAATCCCAAATGCCCCAACCAAGGCAATATCCCCGTCGAGGTTTACGACAACCTCTACCGGCAGTTCAATCCGACCAATTTCAGCGGCGCGGAGTGGGCGCACATCGCGAAAGCTGCGGGCGTGAAATACATGGTGCTGACCGCCAAGCACTGCGACGGCTTCCTGCTCTGGAATAGCCAGGCGAGTGACTACAACATCGCGCAAAGCCCGTTCCGGCGCGACGTCTGTGCGGAACTCGCCCGGGCGGCACGGATGCAAGGCCTGCGCATCGGCTGGTATTTCTCGCCGATGGACTGGCGCGACCCGGATTTCCGCACCGAGCGCAACGCGCTGTTCGTAGGCAGGATGCAGTCGGAAGTGCGCGAACTCCTGAGCAACTGTGGCCGCATCGACCTGATGTGGTTCGACTGGGACGCGCACGAACCGCTCTACGACCAAGCGCGCACCTACCAGATCGTGAAGGACTTGCAGCCCGGCATCATCATCGATAACCGCCTCGACCTGGGGCCCGGCAACAGCGACCGGCAGCTCCTTTCCACCAACGCCGATTATTACACACCTGAACAGAGTGTCGGCGCCTATGACGACCAGCGTCCGTGGGAATCCTGCATGACGATTTCGCGCAGCGGCCAATGGGCGTGGGGCGGGTCCAAAGATGGCGTGAAGCCATTCGCCGCCTGCCTGGAGATGTTGATCCGCTGCGCTGGCGGCGATGGCAACCTGTTGTTGAACGTGGGGCCGATTCCCAACGGTGAAATTGCACCCGAGCAAGCCGACCGGCTCAAGGAGTTGGGCGCCTGGCTGGCGAAATATGGCCGGAGCATCTACGGCACCCGTGGCGGCCCTTTCAAGCCCGGCAACTACGGCGCCTCGACCCGCAAAGGCAAGACCATCTTTCTCCACCTCTGGAACTGGTCTAAAGGCTCACTCAAACTGCCGCCGATCCCGGCGCACGTGGTGCGCAGCCGCGTCCTGACGGGCGGCAAGGCTGAAGCTCACCAGACCGAGGCCGGCCTGGAAATCTATCTCCCCCCAGGCGAGCGGCAACCGTTGGACACCGTGGTCACGCTCGAACTGGATCGGTCGGCCCTGGGCCTCGCCGCCGTGGACGTGCCCCTCGAGCCGTCGCGGGCCACCAGCAAATGAGCCAGCACATGCTGCACTCAAGGGCGAACGACTCGCAGTCCTTCCCCCACAGCCTCCAGCTCGAGGTTGCCAAGTAGGCTCAAGCGCTACGCTGCACTCTGGCGGCTTGAAGCTGGCCGCTTGCCTGCGACCAACTCCATTCGCAGTCAGGCGTAAAGAGCGCCGGGCGGTCTGCCGTCGTGATAGGCCCAGTGACGGTAATACTCGTATTCCTTCTTCGACGAGCACCGCTGCTCCAGGCTGGCCACCTCCTCGGGGGTCAACGGCTTGAAGCTGGCCGCCACCCGGGCGTTCTTCTGGAGCCACTCCATCGTGTCAATGCCCGAGACCACTGTCGTCACGGGCAGGTTAAGCGCGTAGCGCAGCGCTTCGTCGGAGGTCACCAGGCCGTCCTTAATCGGTTTGGCATTACCCGCCAGGGTTTTCATCGCAAGCGGCGCGATGCCTTGCTTCAGCGCTTCCGGCAGCACGAGCTTCTGGAACCCATCCTCGTGCGCGTCGAACACCGACAACGGCATTTGCACTGAATCAAACGGGTAATGATGTGCCAGCACGCGCAGATGCACTTTCGGGTCGGCGTGCCCGGTGAAGCCGCAGTAGCGAATCTTGCCCTGCTTCTTCGCCTGCGCAATGGCCTCGAGCACGCCGTCTGGGATGAAAATGGAGTCCGCCTCAGCATCGGTCAGAATCTGGTGCACCTGCCAGAGGTCCAGATGATCGGTCTTCAGTCGCCGCAGGGAATCCTCCAGCATGGCCAGCGCCTTTTCCTTGGTTTCCTGTCCCTTGTTGTGAGTGCAAACTTTGGTCATCAGGAAGACCCGGTCACGCTTCCCTTGCAGCGCGACCCCCATCCATTCTTCAGCGCGCCCGCTGGAATACTCCCACGCATTGTCAAAAAAGGTGACACCCATATCGATCGCGGCATGGGCAATGCGGGTGGCCACCTCGATGGATTCCGTCCGGGCCAGCGTGGCCCCGCCGAGCCCAAGCGAAGACACCATCTCAGCATGGCGGCCGAGCTTGCGCTTCGGAACCGGCCCGATGGCGGGGGCGTCCGCGGCGAGAACGGCCGGAGTTCTACCAGTAAGGACCACGCCTGCGCTGGCGGTGCTGAGTGCCTTCAGGAAGGTCCGACGATGCTGCTTCTGGAACTTTTTTGGCATAGTAAAGCCACTATAGTCCAGGAGGCGCACCCGGCACAAGAATGGTCATTGTTCCCGCCTGTGCTTGGCTTCAGGGTCGCAACCCCCTCCCAAGCACATGGCTTGTAGATGGCTTGTAGATGGCTTGTAGACGGCTTGTGGGTGGCTCGGGGTGGCCTCGCCCGGCCTCCGCCTTCTGCATTCGGCCTTCTGCCTTCCTCTGTCCGTCCTGCCGGCGTGTGCCTGGAGGCTGTCAGGGATTCCCGTGACAATACCGCCGACCCAACGGCCCATGGAAGCACGAAGGGGGTTGAGCGTTGACCCGTCCTCCGTAGCAGAACTGCGGAGGGTGGAGAGTTGAGGGTTGAGAGCGGGGCAAGGCCGAAATCCGGCTTCCCAGTCTGCGCTTCGTCACCATACAAACGCCACACCCTCATTCGTGCCGGACCATCGCGTCCAAGATCGGGAAAATGCTGCATTCTAATCTGTCGCTGTTTATTGTCGCTATTTAGTGCTATTTGGTTGTACAGTGCTCAACGTGTTAGGCACGACTCGTAGGTCCATGAGATATAAGTCTTTCGCAACCCTATTCGCACTGTGGCTCGCGGCGATGCGCGTGTATGCTGGTAGTGGAGTCAGCCAAACAAACAAGACGATTCCATGGTTCGAAATAGCCTCACGAGCGGGGGAGCAGAATCATGGCGAAGCCCCAGGAATCTCCGTCACTGGAGAAGGAACCTTGCTGCACTCCTGGCTTCAAGAGCTAGATGCGGAAGCCACTCGGCAGCGCCTCTGGCTCACCTCCACCGTGAGTTCCGGCGGTGAGCGCCTCCAGGTGAGCGCAACCGCCGTGGGACGTGCTGGGGCAAACGCAGCCGTGTTGCCAACCACCGGCAGCGTTCGCGTGCGGAACTCGCTGGTTTGCTGGGAACGGACCGGTGTCACTGAGGAATACTCCGCGAGCGTCGATGGCGTGCGGCAGGATTTCATCATTGGGCAACGCCTGCCGGGCAAGGGAGGCCTGCGTGTGGAGCTGAAGGTGACCGGGGCCACTGCCAAGACGATGGCCGGGGGCGCCAAACTCACGCTGGATGGTTGTCGGCGGGAGGTCGCCTACAGCCGCCTGAATGTGGTGGATGCCGGGGGCAAGATATTGGCCGCCTGCATTGAAGTGGACTCCTCCACGTGCCTGGTCGTGCGGGTGGACGATGCCGATGCCGACTATCCTGTACGTATTGACCCTACTTTCAGCGATGCCAATTGGATCAGCTTAGGTGGGTTGCCAGGTGTCAACGGCTCTGTCTGTGTCCGCCCTTGTCGTGAATACCAACACGGGACGGGTCTATATTGGTGGAACATTTACTGTCGCCGGCACAGTTCTAGCAAACAACATCGCGCAATGGGATGGGAGCGTGTGGTCGCCCTTGGGCTCGGGAATAAGCGGCCAGGTTAACGCACTGGCATTGGACGAGTCGGGCAATCTATATGCCGGGGGCGTGTTCACCAGCGCGGGCGGTGTGTCAACAACCAACATTGCGAAATGGGATGGGAGCATGTGGTCGCCCTTGGGCTCGGGAATAAGCGGTCGGGTCAATGCGCTGGCGATGGACGAGTTGGGTAATCTATATACAGGCGGGGTATTCACCAGTGCGGGCGGCGTCTCGGCAACCAACATTGCGAAATGGAGTGGCAGCGAGTGGCTGGCCTTGGGATCAGGGGTGAACGACTCAGTCTATGCTCTGGCAGCGGACGGTCTGGGAAACTTATTTGCCGGAGGCAGGTTCACTGTGGCAGGCGGCCTGTCAGCAAGCAAGATTGCGAAGTGGAGCGGGAGCGAGTGGTCAGCGCTGGGTTCTGGCATAAGCGACCCCTTCCTGTGCCGAGGCTCCATTGGGCGTGTTAACGGGTATGAGTTAGCAGGAGTCGGTCAAGAAAGGGGTCTACAGAAAGCGCTCGGTCAATGAAATTGTCATATTCGCAGCGCGCATTGGCCGGTCGGTGCAGGAGGCCGATTCTCTCGGCGCGGTTGCAGAAGCGCGGGCAGGTGTTCCCGGCGGGCCATTCGCGCCATCCATCCAACTCAACTGCATCGTCGTCTTGGCCTCTTCCGGCGGCGCACAGCGGAGTGCGCGCCCTGCCTCACAGCGCGCGGGCCTCTCGGGCGACATACCCACTAAAGGCGCCCGAGGTAGTTACAGGTCGAGACCCCTCTCCGCAATCAGGCGTGCCAGGCGATCAGCGCACTGCCGGCTCAAATGCGCGGGCGTGGTGGATTTCCTTGCTTCCGAGGGGACGGATCTGGTCGGCGGAGATTTTGGCCACGGCAACGGTTCTTCCATCATAGGTCGTGAATTCGACCTGGTAACTGTGGCCGCCTTCATAGACGTGAACGACCGCTCCAACATCGCCCACGGCAAGCCCGTGGTTGGGAAGGTCAGCGGTCAGCGCCACGCAATCCAGCTCTTTGATCATGCAGGCAGAGGGTACGCCGTAATGAAGCGGGGCGCAAGCATGCCCCTTTCCACAAGCCAAACAGTTCGAAGGCGGGGCCTGCGGCCAATAGGGGTTTCCAAACCTGGGCCGAGCAAACCGGCCAGGGACGAAAGGCAGTCAACTTGCCCAGCCTGCAACATCCGTTAGAAGGAGAAAAGTGCCCGGCGAGGAGGGCGACGCCCCGGTTTAAGGTGGGGTGGTAACCCGAAAACGACCGAAATAACTCTGGTGCAGGCCGGAGGCGCAAGGTCCCTGGCAAGGGAGCGCCTGGGAATTGAGGATCAGCGCGGGGCGTTGACGAGCGCGGTGGTCGTGGGCGCCGTAGCGCCGGTGACAGCGGCCACCGAGGTGGAGAGGGTGTTCAGGATGCGCGCGGGTGCGACGCCGAGGGCGAGGATGCCGGCGATTAACAACACGCACAGCGCGCGAGTCGGCCAGTCGAGGTGGATCGGCGGGCGGTCACCGGGATCGCGGAAGACGGCTTCGCGGACGACGCAGAGGTAGTAATAGACGGCAATGGCCGCATTGAGGACAGCGATGATGACCAGGAAGATGTGGCCTTTGTTCAGGGCGGCGGAGAGCAGCGTCAGCTTGCCCATGAAACCGACGAACGGAGGGATGCCGGCCAGCGCGAACACGCCCACGATCAGGGTCAGGGCGAGCAAGGGCGAGCGCTTGTGGAGCCCGGCCAGCTCCTCGATGGAGACGTTGGTGCCATCGCGGGAGACTTTGCAAATCACCACAAAGCAAGCCAGCACCATCAAGGTATAACCGATGATGTAGAAGAGGGCGGCGGTGTAGCCGAACTGGTCGAGGGCGACAAACCCGATCAGGGCGTACCCGGCGTGGGCGATGCCGGAGAAACCCAGCAGGCGCTTGAAGTCCTTCTGCATCAAGGCGATGAGGTTGCCGTAGAACATGGAGCCGGTCGCGAGGATGGCCAGCATGATGGCGACCGTGTGGTTGTCCGGCGTGGCCAGGGAAACAAACCGGATCAGGACGGCGACCGCGCCGATCTTGGGGAGGGAGGCGACGAGGCCCGCCGTTTCATTGGAGGCACCCTGATAAACGTCTGGGGTCCAGAAGTGGAAGGGAAAGATCGCGAGCTTGTAGTAAAGGCCGCAGAAGGTCAGGGCGAGGCCGGCGATGGCCAAAGGCGAATGGATCACCGGCTGGAGCTTGGGGAGCATATCGGTCAGCGAGGTCGTGCCGGTCAGGCCGAAGAGGTAGCTCATGCCAAAGAACATCAGGCCGTTGGCGGCGACGCCGAACATGATGTATTTGATCGCGGATTCCATCTGGCTCTTTTGCCCCTCGCGCTCGCGGCGCATGGCCACCAGGAAGTAGAGGGGAAACGCGGACACTTCGAGGGCAATGACCAGGGTGATGATATCGACGCAGCTCACCAGCATGGCAAGGCCGGACACGCTGAGGGTTAGAAAGAAGAAGTACTCGGGCTTGATGTCTTCGCGGATGTCGTGCAGGTTGCCGCTGAGAAGGAGGATGAGCGTGAATCCGCAGGCAAAGACGAGCTTGAGAACCTGGGAGAACAGATCCACCCGGTAAGCGCCGCTAAAGAGGGTGGCTTGTTGTCCCAGGCAGAACACGCAGGCGATGATCGCGGCAACCGAAGTCATCAGCGCGACCCCTCGGGCCTGCTGCACGCGCCCTTCACCCAGAGTGGCCAGAAACGCAACCAGCGCGCCGGACAGCAGGACCAGCTCGGGCAGGAAAGGGATGAGGGGGCACGTGGTCATGGAGCGTTACGGAACGACGGCATAGACGGCGGCTTTGTGGGCTGACGCTGGTTGGGTTTGTTCGAGCAGATGCTTCACGCTGGCGTCGAGCACGCGGGTAAAGGGCTCGGGATGAAGGCCGATCCAGAAGACGAAGAACAGCAGGGGCGCCAGGGTCAGAATCTCGCGCAGGCCCAAATCCTTGAGGTGGGAATGGTCCGGGTTGCTCGTGCCGCCATAGGCAACCTTCTGAAGCATACGGAGCATATAGGCGGCGGCAAGCACCACGCCGGGCACGACGCAGATCATCATGACCATGAAGGTCGGGTTGGTGA
>ODAK010006664.1_pt1 | contig 11630 bp, 11 predicted proteins | sample 1539591 | NCBI WGS metagenome assembly ODAK01 (sample SAMEA3539303, study PRJEB22396) | soil metagenome | biome: tundra; feature: field; material: soil | place: USA | collected 2010-05 | depth 0.15 m | reverse complement strand
ATTTCGCCGCCGCGTGAGCGAACTGGTTGCACGCCCCCACGACAAACGAATCGAACGTGAATTTCGGGTTGAGCGCCGACGAAGAAGCATCCGCTTCGCTCGAGCCGGCGCTCAACGGCGGCGGCGCCACCATCGCTTGGGTGGCCCGCGGGACCACCGTCTCATAACTCACCCGCCGCAAAGGAAGTCTCAGCTCCCCAATCCCGGTGAGGATCAGGGGCGAATACTCCGTTTCGAGCCAGGCGCGGGTCTCCCGGTCGGGTACCGAAACATACAAGGTGTCGCCTTCCTGGCCGACCAGCGCTGTGCCCTTGAGCCAGTTGTCGAAACCTTCGACACTGACCTTTTGTTGCAGATAGTTACGTAGTTGATCCCAATAATTCATTAGATTTTCGACACGAATAGCACAAGATTTTCACAGAATTTTCCGCGGGTGCCGCAGACTCCAAGGGTGCTGACTACAGGAAGAATCCCCCGGTGCGGCGCCCGTTACACCGCCCGCTCCCTTGCCGCTTCTGTGACCTTAACCGAGAAGTAGAATAGCACAGCGAATCTGCTTGTCCACAAGTTTATAAAGGCTTTAGTTTGTGTTACTTTCCCATAACGTTTGACATAGGTTATGTTTCCGCGTAAAAATAGAGTTTCACGCTGGGCGGGAGTAACTCAGCTGGTAGAGTGCGACCTTGCCAAGGTCGATGTCGCCGGTTCGAATCCGGTCTCCCGCTCCATATTAGTTCTGTCTCTTCCGATTGCCATGAACAAGCGTCTGGTTCTTCCCTTTGTTTTCCTGATGATTGCGTTCTCCGCCCTGGCTCAAGACTACAAACTGGAACCGGTCGCCACGGCCGCGCCCGGTTTGCCCGCCGCTTACCAGGCCGCGATCCAGACCCAGGGGGTCCGCGTCTCGGGCGCCTTGGGCGCCTGGTGCGAAGTCTGGCTAGCCAAGTCCCTGACGGTGGGCGCCAAACCGGACGACGCCGCGATTTCCTTCGGCGTCGCCCAGGGTACCCTGCTCGGCGTGATCCGCTTTCCCGACAAGGGCGCCGACCGCCGCGGTCAAGTCATCCCAGCCGGCGTCTACACCCTCCGCTACAGTTTGTTCCCGGTGGACGGCGCCCATGCCGGCGTCGCCCCACAACGCGATTTCGCCCTGCTGACACCGGTTGCGTCCGACCCCGACCCAGCCGCCAAGCCCGCCTTCGACGACCTCGTCAAGATGAGCCGCAAAGCCTCCGGCACGCCGCACCCTGCCGTCCTGTCGCTCGAAACCCCTCCGGCCGGCGCCACCGCCCCCGGGGTCGTCAAGGAAGGCGAACACGATTGGACGCTCACCGTCAAAGCCGGCGGCCTGACCTTCTCGATCATCGTCGTCGGCAAGGCTGAAGGGTAAGCAATCCCTCGATCAATCGTCGTCGGCAAGTCCGGAGGGTAACCATTCCCACGCCCTAGCGTCTAATCCCCGTCCGCCAAGTTGGGGGAGTCATGGGCGCTTTCACGCAAAACCTACGATACGGCGTCCGCATGCTGGGCAGGAACGCCGGCTTTACCGCCGCCGCGGTGCTCTGCCTGGCCCTGGGGATCGGCGCCACCACCGCCATCTTCAGCGTGGTCAACGCGGTGCTTCTCCGCCAACTCCCCTACGCCCATGCGGACCGCCTGGTCCGCGTCTTCACCGAATTCCCCAACTTCCCCAACGGCGGATTGCGCCACTTCTGGGTATCACCGCCCGAATACTTCGACCTCAAACGCGACGCCACCGGATTTCAAGCCGTCGAAGGCTGGGCTAATTTCGGAGGCAATCTCGCCGGCGCCAGCGAACCGGTACGCTCCACCGTAGGATATGTCACCGGCGGCCTGCTCCCCATGCTCGGCGTCAAACCCTTCCAGGGCCGCCTGCTCGTCCCACAGGACGACAGCCCCAACGCGCCGCTGACCGCGGTACTGTCGTACGGGCTCTGGCAGCGCGCCTTCGGTGGCGAATCTTCCGTCCTCGGCCGCGATATTCGCCTCAACGGCAACGCCTGCACCGTGGTCGGCGTCATGCCGCGCGGCTTCGCCTTCCCCCCGGGAGAACTCGACCCGCCCGAACTTTGGGTGCCGTTACAGCTCGATCCCGCCAAACCCGGTGGCCGCGGCAGCCACTTCATGAACCTGCTCGCCCTCCTCAAGACCGGCACCGGGATCGCCCAGGCGCAGGCCGAGATGACACGCTACGCCAAACACGATTCCGACACACGGGGCGCGGCCAACCACCCGTTCGATCCCAAGAACCACCCCATCGTACTCGCCGGCTTCCAGGAAGAGACGGTCAAAGGCGTGCGGCGCGCCATGCTGGTGCTGCTGGGCGCGGTGGGTTTCGTGCTACTCATCGCCTGCGTCAACGTGGCCAACCTCCTGCTGGCGCGCGCCGAAGCCCGCCGCCGCGAAATCGCCGTGCGCGCCGCCATCGGCGCCGGACTGGGACGCCTGCTGCAACAGTTCATCATCGAAGGCGTCCTGCTCTCCCTCACCGGCGCGGCTCTCGGTATTCTGCTGGCCTTCGGCGGACTCCGCCTGCTCGTCGCCACGAACGCCGGCAGCATCCCTCGGGTCGCCGAAATCGGCATCGATTGGCAGGTGCTGCTCTTCACCCTCGCCATCGGCGTGGCCACCGGCGTCGCCTTCGGCGTGGCGCCCGTCATCCACCTGCGTACCGCGACGCTGCATGACACGTTGAAGGCTACCGTCGGACGCGCTACCGGCGCCTTGTCCGCCAATCGCTTCCGCGCCCTGCTGGTCACCTCCGAGTTGGCTCTGGCGCTGATCCTGCTCATTGGCTCCGGCCTCATGGTGAAGGCGTTCTGGAAGCTGCAGGACGTGGACGCCGGCATGAATCCCAGCCACCTGCTCACCCTGCGCCTCTCCCTGCCCTCCGTGACTTACAAGGACCCGGCCAGCATCAACGGCTTCTACGGCGGGCTGGCCGCGCGCCTCAACGGGTTGCCTGGCGTGGTTTCCGCCAGCATCGTCAGCGGCCTGCCCCCGGCGCGCCCCATCAATGCCAACGATACCGGAATCGAAGGCTTCGTCCCAGTTCCCAACGGCCCCATACAGAACATCGACTACTGGAATTCCGTCTCCGCGAAGTATTTCGAGACCATCGGCGCGCACCTGCTCGAAGGCCGCTTCCTCAACGAAGGCGATGGCGCAGCTTCTCCGTTCGTCGTAGTGATCAATCAAACCATGGCGAAAACCTACTGGCCGCGCGAGAGCGCCTTGGGTCATCGCGTCCGCACGTCCGTCGGCAACGCTGCTGCGCCATGGCGGACCATTGTCGGCGTAGTGGCCGACGTCAAGAATGCCGCGCTCGACCGACCCGCGGGTACGGAGCTCTACTTCCCCTTCCCGCAACAGCCGCGACAGCTCAGTTGGGTGGTGGTACGCGCGCAGGGCAACCCCATGAGCCTCACCAGCGCCGTGCGCGATGCCATCCATGCCCTGGATCGCGGATTGCCCATTTCCAACATCGGCTCGATGGAAGACGTCATGGCCACCGCCCGCTCCCGCCCGCGCTTCCTGACCCTGCTGCTGACACTCTTCTCCTCGCTCTCGCTGATCCTCGCCGCGCTCGGCATTTACAGCGTGATCTCCTACGCGGTGGCGCAGCGCACCAACGAAATCGGCATCCGCATGGCGCTCGGCGCGCGCGCGGGCGACGTAGTCCGGTTGGTCGGCGCCAGTGGCGTTCGCCTGGCGGCCGCCGGCACCATTCTCGGTGCCGCCGGTGCGTTCGCCCTGACGCGTTTCCTCAGCGGGATGCTGTTCGGCGTTAGCTCGCTTGATCCGCTGACCTTCATGGCGATGGCCGTGACCCTGATCGCCGTCACTCTTCTCGCCTGCTACATCCCGGCGCGCCGTGCCAGCCGCGTTGACCCGTTGGTCGCCCTGCGTTACGAATAGTGTAAGACCTCTCTCTTACGGTCGCGGCTCCGATGTCTCGTATTATCAACGACGCCGTCAGAGCCCCAACCGTTAGGGAGGGGTTGCTTCGCCACTCGATGGCAGTTCTGCTACAGAATCCTTAGATACCTATTGGCGAGACGGTTACGTTATCCAATTGGGTACTGGTACCTTGCCCCATGGGTCGTGTATATTCCGTAGCGGATGACCGCCGCGCATGCAGCCCCGACCCTCCGGCAAGATTACTGGCCCATCGTACCCGATCGCCTGGAGGACTTAGGCGTCCCACGCTCTGTCGTCGCCGATCTGGTTCTCCGCTACCTGTGGCTCCACGGCTCGGGAACCTTGGCTCGCCTGAATGAGACCCTCAAGCTGTCGTTCCCTCTGCTGGAAACGCTGTTTCATCAGTTCCGCAATCAACAGTTATTGGAAGTGAAAGGGATGACGGGCAACGACTATTCGTTCTCCCTTACGGCGAGCGGGCGGGCCCAGGCCAGCGGGCGCAACGAGGTTTGCCAGTACGTGGGGCCGGCCCCAGTCTCCATCCAGCAATACCAGAAAGTGGTCAAGGCGCAGGCGGCTCATGTCCATTTGAGCCGCGAAAGCCTGCGCCAGGCTTTCGACGACCTGGTCCTGCCTGATGGCTTGCTGGATCAACTCGGTCCCGCGCTGATTGGCCACCAGTCCCTGTTCCTTTACGGTGGCACGGGAAACGGCAAGACCAGCATAGCCGAACGCATCCTGCGTATCTATCACGACTCTATTGTGGTGCCCTATGCGGTGGAAGTGGACGGCCACATCATCTCTCTATTTGACCCCGTGGTTCACAAACAACTGCCGTTTCACGACGACCTGTTAGATCCACGGTGGGCGGTCTGCGAACGTCCGTGTATCACAGTAGGCGGCGAGCTTTCCGGCCCAATGCTGGAACTTAGGCTTGACGAATCCACGCGCGTCTTCATTTCCCCATGCCAGATGAAGGCCAATAATGGCATCCTGATCATCGACGATTTTGGCCGCCAGGTGCTGGCACCGCGCGATCTGCTCAACCGTTGGATCGTCCCCCTGGACCGGCGCGTGGACTACCTGACCCTCTCCTCCGGGATGAAGTTCCAGGTGCCCTTTGAGCTGATGGTGGTCTTCTCCACCAACCTGGATCCCCACGATCTGGCCGACGAGGCCTTTCTTCGCCGCATTCAAACCAAAGTGATGGTGGAAAATGTCAGCACCGAAGTCTTCGAGGAAATCTTCCGCCGGGTGATGCAGGCTCAGCAAGTACCTACCGAGCCCGGATGCGCCGAGTACTTGCGCGAGCGCTGCCAAGAGTACGCTGCTGCCGTCCTGCGTGCCTGCTACCCTAGGGACATTTACTCTTTGGTGAAAGCCATTAGTGAATACGAAGGCCGTCCGGTTAGGATGACTCACGTCAACATCGACCGGGCCGTGGCGTTATACTTCGCCAAGAGCCAACCCAAAGAACAATAAGCCGATTGTGACGCATCCGCTAGGCCGGGAGACCCAGGCTCCGCCCACAGCTAAGGCTTCTATTTTTAGTATTAACTATAAATATGCAGTATAAAGAACCGTAGTCATAGGGGCTGTGGAAAGTGTGAAAGGCAGACTAAGGTATATAAAAATCATCTGGTTCCGGGTTTGTCTGGTGGAGGATATGGGCCAGGAAAAACGAGGGGAACTCAGGGTAACGTAGTGATTCTCACAGTTTTCCTATGCCCTATTGAAGGGCAATTGTGGAAAACATCGGAAGTTGTTTGCAATGAGTATGTTGATTTGTGAAGTCATCTGTTGAATACCTGATGTGTTGTCAGGTCCAGTGGTTTCCGATCCAAACTGCAGGTACTTGGACGGCTTCGGTAAGGTGCTTGGCGGTGACGGCGGGGATGGGACGGTCCCGGCGTGTGCCATGCTAGAGGTCCTATGCGAGATCCTGAGATCATCGAAACTGAGCTGATGGAAATCAGCGCCATCGCGGACGATACTGTCAAGTTCGAGCGCATCGTTGCCTGGTGCGCAGCGCGCCCGGACGAAATCCCCTTCGCCCTGCATCAGCTTTTGGGCCAGCGCGGCAAGCAACCGTCGGGAACCTCTGAAGCCTAACCGCGATGAAGTTGCCGCCGCAGAGGTCTTTCGCACAACCGCTCAACGCCTTCACCCAGCGAGTGGGCAATCATCGCTTCCGAGATGTCCATTAGCAGGAATTCGGCATTTGGCCGGAGGTACCGCATGAGGCGGCTTCGACCGCAATGGTGCGAGCTGGGGCCTTGCGGCGATTTAAGGACACTATCAAGCACGTTTTCGGCCAGCCTGCGGCTAAGGTTGGCACGGTCGCCGGCGGCAGCCATCCACTCTACGTCCAGTAATTGCGATCCAAACTGCGGTATTGGACGGCTTCGGCGAGGTGCTTGGCGGTGACGGCGGGGGATTGATCGAGGTCGGCGACAGTGCGGGCGACTTTGAGCACGCGGTCGTGAGCGCGGGCGGAGAGACCCATACGGCGGACCGCCATTTCGAGCGTACGCTCGCCGGCATCGTCGAGGGCGCAGACTTTGCGGACATCGCGGGCCGGCATCCGGGAGTTGTAGAATCCGCGCGCGCGCTGAACGGTGCGCGCCTGTTCCACCCGGATGCGGATTTCCGACGACGACTCGGCAGTGGGATTGCCGCGCAGTTCCTTAAAGGGAACGGATGGGATTTCGACGTGGATATCGATGCGGTCCAGGAGGGGACCGCTGATCTTGCCCAAATAGTGCTGGATCTGGCCCGGGGTGCAGCGGCACTCGTGGGTGGAATCGCCGTAGAACCCGCACTTGCAGGGGTGCAGATAACAACTGCACCGAGTATGAACCTGGAGTGCCGGGCGGCAATGGGACGTATGTGGCCTATTTCCAACTATTTCCGCGCGAATCGCGCGCAGGGCGCCCACGTTGCGCCCGTGCCGCCAGGCTGGAAGTGTGGGGCCACCTGGGTTGCGGGGACGGGCCGCGGGACTCCACCGCGAAAGAACCGCGCGCTTCCAGAATCTGGCAGACACCGCGAGCAATCGCTCTTTCGTCCTCCCGCTGCCCGCAACTCACGAACAGCGGGATAACTACCGACTGTCGTTAACAAGTCAAGTTGTCCGGTTTTATAAATACGTGATCTGTCCGCTTTGTGAAACAAAGCGACGCGGCCTTTAGGCCGCCGCCTTGGTTTTGGGTTTGGCCTTTGCTTTTGCCTCGGCCGTTTTCTTGGTGATCACAACCGCCGTCGTCGGGCTGGCGCCGGATTGCTCCAACTGCCTCAGCCATGGGCCATAGGCCTTCCATTCCGTGTTGAGGCGCGTGAAGGCCGGGTCGGGAGCGGCCACTACCCAGACAGACGCGGCATCGGGATCGTCAAACAGGCAACTCGGGCCGGGCCCGGGCACACCTTTCACCAGGAGATAAACTCCGGGCCGCAGGTTGGGAACGGGCGCGATCCCTTCGCTTTCCACCGAGCGGTCCCAGTTGAGATTGAAAATTTTAGGCGCCGGCGGGCTGTTGGCAGGGAGAGGGCTGAGACGGAAGCAGTAGCTGCCTTCCAACACGCGAACCAGCGCTGGCGCCCAGTGAACGGTATCGGCGGTCTGGAGAACCACGGCGTCATTAGGGTTGCCTCCCACGCGGACACCGAGAATTTCCGGAGGCTTTGGCTGGTGCCTCAGGAACGATTGCAGCATGCCCGGCGCGGAAGGCCCACGCGGCGCGCCGGAGGCTGCCCCGGGATCGACGCGGCGGATTGCGATACCTTCCACTTTGGTGGCGCAGACCGGCACGCGGCAGGCGTGTTCTTCGCAGGTGTAAGAAAGCCAGCCAGCCGGGCCGCAGGCGAGGATCAGGTCATTGGGCGAGTTGCTGGTAAGTTCCGCTATGGCCGAAAGGTGGTCACCTTGGGCGATCTCACGGGCGCCGAGAAACCAGCCTTTGGCGGCCATTACCAGAACGGGCCGATCGGCTTCGGGCTTGTTCTGAGAGAAAAGGGAACCTGCCAGAAAGAAGAATGGTAAGAGGAGTTTCATAAGGCCGTGTCCCTCGGCTGACGGTTAGTATTATCGCGAATGTTTCGGGAGGAGTGCAATGGATGTTGGGCACACGGCTCGTCTGCCTGGGGAGCTGGCTGCTCGCACAACTCTGGAGGACCGAACCACGCTCGAGATGAAAAAGGATGAAACAAACGGGTCCCACTGAGGCGTTTGGATGTATAATCGATGGCGCCAGAGCGCAAACCGGAAATCCTGGCTTTGATCGGAGCAACCGGTCCTGTTGCGGCCAAGCAGCCCGCAGGCGGAGCCAAGATCCGAGAGGGAGGGCAGTGGCGGATGACCTCGACCGTCTTAACGAGGCCGAATCGCGGATCGATAACGCGCTGCGGACGTTGGGGGAACAGAGTATCCCGATTGGGGGGCGGGGGGATCCCGCAGATGACCAGGAGTATGCGGAGATCCGGGCCCTTACCTGGCTTGTTTCCTTTCCTCTGATCGTGCTTAGCGTTTTCGCCGGACTCGCACTTCTTCAGAAGAAGCCAACGGCCGTCTCTACCACGCGAAAATTCCTGCTCCGTTTGTCTGGCCGGTGGCCGGGCAAGGATTATGCTTTTGGAATTCGCGGCGGGCGGCTGGGTTGCGCTTGATCCGTCCATTGGAGTCTCGTTCGGAGGCCATGCACCTCGAAGAGACGGTCCTGGTTACAGCGGCGGACGCGATGGCCAAGGACCAGACTGAGTAGTCTTAAAGCAGGACGCCAATGGGGGCGGATCACTTTGAAGGCGGCTCTGGCGGACCTGCGTTGACTGGACTAGTTGCGGTCCGGCTGCCTGCAGTGCGAGGCTTTTCGTAGTTCAGGAAGTCGCGGTAGACGGCCTTGGCGAACTCCCACGTGAAATATGTGTACGACTTGTAGCACTTTACCGCCATGAAGGAACTCGCAAGCGCGATCGGGATGATCAGGCTTCGAAAATCTTTGGTGGTGGTCCTAGCAACGCCCAGCAGGTACCCGGTGGACAGAAGTGCCAGCGCAACCAGTCCGAGCGAAATCAGCGCTGCAAGCCTTCTGACCCCAGGTTTGGAGCGTGAGCCCAAGAGTTCCGAAAGGAGTGCACAGCTAAGTCCGCCGCACAGCCCTATCCACGCCATGGATCGGAAATCGGGGAGGAAGGTCATGCCCCACCCCGCGTTATAGACCGCGCCCAGCAGGAAGGCTATGGTCAGGCCTCGCATTAAGGAATACAGACCTTGGAACTGTTCGCCGTAGGAGACGCTATTACCCTTTATCAAAGCGCTTCGGCAAACAAAGAAAGCATCGGCACGCTGGTCCGCGACAGAAGCATCAAGACCATATACTTCTTGGATTTTCTTTATGATCTTCTCTTTGAGGGCCGACGAGAAGATATGGTCTTGATCCAGCAGGATATCCGAAGGAAACCGACGTGCTTTCCCAACTTTCGCAGTAGAGGGAATTGTGTTAACAGCGAGAGCCTGAAGAATGTGCCCTGCAATATAGGCAAGGCCGATGGCAAGTACTGCCGTGGTGAGCTCGCCGGGCGGCAACTTGCCGTCGATGATCACAATCGGCAACAAGAGCAGGATCAGGAAAGTCGAACCAGGTAGGAAGTAGCCATAGACGTCGTAGAAGTTAAACCGCTTGATCAAGCGATCTTCCCCGCCGGCTCTGGCATCGCATCCTGCGAACGCACGGCCTCGACGATGCGATCGAGGACAAGACGCGCTTCACTCATCTGGCGAGGCGGCAACAGAAGGGACCCAACGCGCTCGTGCCCCCCCCCGCCGAACTGTTCAAAGATGGCTCCTAAAGCCACGCTGGGGAACTCGCGCCAAGGATTACGCATCGCGGTGATCTTGGCGCCCAACTCGGAGCGAACAATCCCTGCAGAGTAACGTGCATTTGGGTAGAAGTAATATGGCGCGTAGCGGCTGACCACCGCGTCCTGGCCGTTCACATCGAAAAGTACAATTCCATCGTCTGCGAGCCACGCCCCTTTCTCAAAGCGCTTCAGACCGGCTCTCACACGGGACTGAACTTGCTTTGCGCTCTCTTCAACGTCTGGCAAACGTGCCACGTCGGCCAAAGTCTGCCGCTTTAGCGCCCGAACGAGCTGCTCGAAGTACTCAGGCTCCCGTCTGAAACCAAGGCTGGCTCTGATCCGTAAGGCTGGAGCATCTCCCAGAACGGCTTCCGTTACGGTCGTATAACGCGCTGCGTCGATCTTCTCCGCCCAATCGACCAGTTCGGCAAACCGAGGGTTGCAATAGGCGAACCTCTCTTTGACAGCCTGAGAGAGCAGTCTGGCACAGGAACCGAATGCACCGTCATAAATCACGGACTTGAAGTCCGCTCGGTTGGCAAAGTCCAGCCTCGCCTGTTGGGTCAGAAATGTCGTCGAGTGGTGATCTGCCCAAAACAATGCTTGGGGGTGATAAATGAAGTCCACAACTGCGCAGGGTTCATGGAGTTGGCTAGACAGCCACGCTGCCCGGGCGCCATAATCGACGGCACAGAACCTCTTGATCGTCCAGCGCTGAGAATTCTCAAGAAAGTCTGATGCAACAACCGCAGAGGCGATTCCATCAAAGCACGGCGCGTGAAAGTACAAGAAGGCGTCCGATGCACTTTTGAGACTGGACTTCATGACACCGGAGCGCGCCCCAGTGGACGTACGGCCGTTGTCGAGTCCATGCCCCGGCGTAGAGTTGGAACGATGAGCTCGTGCATTTCGGCGGAACATTTGGCGACCCATCGTCGGCCCTCCAATGCTAGCAAGATTGAAGCAATCGTGTCACCGTAGATTTGCCGATTCCTCGGGCGAAAATAGTGCTTTGCTATAATGATATTACAGTATCAATATTCGCTTTACAATGATATTATACAATCGATATGGCGAGGCGAGCCCTCTCTGAACCGGATTTGGGTCTGTTCTGGCACACCGCACGAGAGTTGCTGGTGCTTGCTTGCGGCCAATCTGGCCGCCGGAACCGGGAAACAATGCGCCGCCGCAGGGCTTGGGCCGAGGAGCTTGGAGTGGAGGACGTCACCGTCAGAGCATTCCTAAACGGAATTCAACGGACTCTCGGAGAGAATCCACGGCAGCGTCTGTGCGCTAGAGTGCCCGAATTAGCAAGAATCTACAAGACATGCCTCGAGCTTGCAACGTGCGCAGTTTCTGAGCCTTCTGCGGTTCAACTCATTCTGAAACTGGAGGGGTTTGTACCAACGCAGAGTCCGATTGGATTGAAGCTCCCCCCGGGCCGGGCTTGTCTAATCAACCTGAGCGTGATGCACAAAGTTGGCTGAGACCGCGACGACAACTTCCCAGCTATTTCGGTATCAGTATTTGAACTGCCTGCCCACGCCTCCTCTTTTTGCTTTGTGGCATCTCCGACAATGCCCTCACGCGCGAATCGCGTGCCTTTTGGCCGGCGTAGCGTGCCAGGCTGTAGGCCATCTTGGCCCCCTCGGCGACACCAGACAGGAGGGACGAGGGCTTCGGGTAATTGATGTGCCGCTGAAGTTGCGCGTAGCACGTCCGTCTCTGGTTGGCGGTGCATGAGGCTGTACTCGTTCTGCACGCTGATGAAGCGGGCGGCGCCGTCGCGCACCGCGCCGTCGGCTTCACGGATCTGCTCGGCGGAGAAGTTCGAG
>ODAK010006663.1_pt1 | contig 11631 bp, 8 predicted proteins | sample 1539591 | NCBI WGS metagenome assembly ODAK01 (sample SAMEA3539303, study PRJEB22396) | soil metagenome | biome: tundra; feature: field; material: soil | place: USA | collected 2010-05 | depth 0.15 m | reverse complement strand
ATATCTTTACATCTGTTCAGCCTGGCTCAGTTTAAAAACTATGTGGCATTGGGCGGTTTCGTCTGTCTTTTCGGGGTGATGTACTTCTGCCACGGGCTGCCAGGCGGCGGATCTTGTTGCGCCGCATCGCGGTAACGTCAGACGGCTTCGTGATGCTCAGAAAGCACCTCGAGCGTCTTGGTGAGTTTTTCAATCGTAAGCACGTCGTGTACCCTCTGGTGCGTGATCGTCTGACCATCGGACAGTGAGATGGATGGGAACCGGCTTACGGCGTGACTTAGGCCCGGCGATGCGGCAGTAGTTCCTCGATCGCTGCCGCGATCCCGATTCCGATCTTTGGAACGCGCGTTGGAATCCAGTTGATCGACCAAAGGGGCATCAAAGATCCCGGCGCTGTTCTCCGACCAGTACGAACTCAACAGGGCGTAGGCCTATCATGCCGACGGTGCGACCCATACGGCGGTGTTTGAAATGTGCTATCGGCAAAATACGCCCGGGTGACTAGCATCGGAACGCCAACTTAAAGCTCTTGCGACAAGCCGGAGCTTCAGATCGGCGCGGTCTTCACCCTCGCCCGGAGAGATCGGCCCTCGCGCAGGCTGGTCAGCGGCCGCTTCCAACTCGACGTGCTCTCCCGTTGGCACTGCCGGTTAATTTGACTTGAAAAGACGCAGGCGAAAACGACTGCTCACCAGGACTTACGGGACAAGTTTCTGCGGCTCACAGGTGTGCTTTCTTCGCCTGCGTCTGGCCGGCGAGATCGAGCGTAAATCCTGTGCTGTCCACCGTGATGCCGCGGGCCTTCGCGGCGCTGGAAAATGCATCCATTTCCTTGTTGGGCAGTTTCTTGGCGACCTTGCTGTTGTTGATCAGCATGATGCCCGGCAGGTGCGCCGCGTCGGGAAGCTTCGCCGAAACCTCCACGGCTTCCAGAATCACGCAAGCTGCGTCGTGCGCGAGCGCAGTGGCGTCCGTCGCGTCCGACGGGCCGTAAATGCCCGTTGAAAGCATAGTGAGGCGCAATGCCTCAATCGTTTCGGTGGACGCGGCGTTCTTATTGGCCGCGGCCACCGCGGCGAATGCGTCCACATAGATCTGGCGGTAAAGGTCCCGGTCGGGGACCTTCGGTCCCGGGATCTGCGGACCGACGGAGTAGACCATTCCGGCAACACGGCTCCCCACGCTTACCCCGACGCTGTGTGCATCCGCGGGAAACGGTATGTAAAACGAAGTCAGCCGGTCGCCTCGTCCGTTTTGGTCCTGCTTCCACGCATCCTTGCCAAAGCGGTTGTCATAGGCGGTGACCATTGCCTTGTTTACGTTATCCAGCAGTGTCGCATCTCCCAGAGCATCGTGGAAATAACCGTTCACTCCGAGGCCGCCTACCTGGTAATAAAGGCCGCCGTTACTACTGCCGGCATTCTGCGATGCAATCTTCCCCTTCACCAGCGCAGAATTCGCCAGCACGCCGACATAGTTGCCCGTTGAGTTCATTTCAAATCGAAATTCGAATTTCATGTTCTCCTCTTTCCCTGTTTATTTGCCTTGGGTGGCGGTCTTCGTTAGTTCCTCGAAACAGCTTTGCAGATCGATTTTCCGTGACTCGAATGTGGCGGTAACGGTCCCACTGGCGATCGTGAAGGTTTGCAGTGTACCGTTGTCCGGCAACCCGGTAAGCTTCATCGACGCGGTGAGGGTGTCCTCGTCCATTTCCCATTTCCCCGGCTCCGACGGTGTGGGTTTCGGACCGAAGCCGCCCCCACCCGGTCCTTGAAATGACGGCTTAGGCTGGTCCGCTGGAATACCAACATTGTTCTCCGCGGTCCCCAGATTAGATTTGCCAAATTTGTCTTCTGCTTCAACCAGATCGCTGTCCCAAACATCACGGTCCGGGCGGTTCGACGAATCCCATAAACGAGCTCTGATCGTTTTATCGTAAGTGGTGACGCGGAAGGCGCTAAGGCTGATCCCTGGCACCAGACCGGCGCGTGTCGGGATCGAAAGGCTGCTATACGTTTGAGGCGGAACCGTGTAATCGCCTTTTGCCGGAATGCGGACGTCGATGACTCTCGCGGTTTCTCCCGGCAGAACTACCTTCCATTCGTCGACTTCGGTTACTCCGGCCAGCGAGAGACCGAGGTTCACATAGCAGGGATTATCGCCCGAATTTGACAGCGATACCAAGCGCATCTTGTAAATCACGACGCCGTCCGGCGACTGCTTTCTGTATTTGTCCAGATACATCCGCAGGCCCTGGCTTATGAACGGGAACTTGGCGAGCACCTCATCGTTATTGATGTAAGGCGGCTGAAGAAGATCCGTAATCGGGCGCAGGTCGAGCCGGATAGGCATGCCATAGCCGTCCTTTCCTACTTTCAGCCCGCGATGGATTTCGGCCTGGGTTGAAACCGCGTTCTTCTTTGATTCTTCGGTTCCGTGCGCCACGTCCATGCTGGCCAGCAACCCATCGAGCGGCAGACCAATGCCGATTTTCGAGGTGGCGCTTTTCGCTGCCATATCCTCCAGAGCGGCCTCGTCGATTAATGCCAGGCTATAAGCGGTGTAACCGTAGGTGACGGAGTTGGCATAGTGAGTCCCCCAAGCCCGGAACAGGCCAAGCAGATTGTCCCACTGGTGAGGGTGGGCGGCAGGCCCGGTTGCATCGATTCCGCCGATTGCCTCTTCCAGCTCCGATACAAACGTTTCATTGAGCGTCAGCCACTGCCTTTCGAGCGCGGTTGCAAACATGAACCCGGCATCGTAGGTGGTGGCGATCGAGTGCGCGGCGGAAGCCGCCTTGCCCGTCTGTTTGACGTCGTCGAAAGAGGCGCTGAGCAGGCTGTCCTTACCCTCGCTCAGTCCGAGGCCGAAGGAATCGCTCACTTTGTTGGCGTATTCGTAGGAGCTGCGGTAAACCTGGGTGTCGCTGTAAGCTTTTTCCGTGTGCAGGTCGATGGCGCAGCAGTAGTAAGGCGTTGCCACTTTCTGTTCGTCCACCAGGTAGTAATCCTGGTCGGGAGGGGTGAAGAGGTAGTGATCCCGATCGCGGAGCGCCGCATTGGTGCCCACGGGGTCGAGCGGATTGTTCAGCTTCGTAATATCCCACCCCTTCATGCTGCAGCTGATCTGGCCGGGCGTCGAGGCAAAGGCATCGTTCCAGGTCTGCGGATTCCCTTTGGTAATCCCGTTTTGAACGATGTAAGTAGCTGCGACGCGCTTCAGCATCGGCTGGTATGGCCAAATTTCGGGGTCGTTCTGCGCGATGTCGTCCTGGAGTTCCGCGCCCGCGGGCCAGGCACAGGTGGCGAAAATGTGCTCGGTGGTATTGTCCCAGCCATGGGGTGTAATCTCCATTCGCGGGAGCTGGAGCTTATCGTGCGGCGGGGCCGGTTTGTACGTCAGGGTGGCAGAGAGTGAACGGCCGCCCGCTAACGTTGCCGTCCCCGTAAACTGGCTCTTACCCGCATACTTCAGTCTGAAGCTCTGTCCTCCGTCGCCCCACAGGTAAGGGGCGCCTTGAATGCGCGGGAAGCAGAAGACGTTATTTGTCGTATAAATGCTGTGAAGGTCCGGCTTGAGGCCGGGCACTCTGGTTTTCTGGGGACGCAGGTCTCCGTTAAACAGCATCCACCGCGCCAGCATATCTTCGGGTGCCGGGATTTCGCGGGGGAGAAAGTCGAAATAAACGGGTTCGGGCGCGCGAGCGGCCGCGCCCGGCCGCGCCGGCTTCCTGGCAGCGGGAAGGACGGCAAAGCCCACCATCGCTCCAACGTATTTCAGTTGAGAAGGGCTCAATAAACCGTCGAAGAAAGGGGTCAACACGCGGGCGTCGTTTACCCATGCGCTGATGAGCGCCAGGTTCTTTTCTATCTGGTTCCGATCCTGGTTTTGCGTATCCTGCGCGAGCAAAGGAAAGATATCGCGATCGAACAGCAACAGTTTTCCAATCGACCCGGAGAATCCAATGCCGTCGGCCCCGTTCGCGCCGCCAAGCTGTAGTTGCAAAAGCGGCGCGAGTTCGTCGTCAACAGGTCCCAGGTTGAAAGGGAGCGCCCGCGCCTGCCAGATGGACGACGGATCTGAGGTCTGAAAAGAGACGATGACTCTCATTCCCTGGTCGTTGTTGAAGCACACCAGAATCTGCGCGCCGGCGGAGCAGTCGGCGTCAACGGTGCAGGTCGCCAGGCTATCCGCCGAAGACGAAAAGATCAGCGTCTTCATATCCTGTCTCACCTGAATCCGGAACATCTCGCCGGGACTATTCTTGCGGCCGCATTGAATTAGAATGGGCGCGTTCTCGTCGTCGGGACTCTTCGGATCGATATTCTCTGCCGTCCATCCCGGCCGAAAACCGACAAACAATGCGCCTTGCGAGTGTAGCGCAAAGCGGGCATCCGGCGGAAACAGAATCGTTTCGCCGGGAGACAGGTTCCCGATCAGATCTCCAGGCGTGATCGTGTGTTCCACGCCAGGTGCCCCGGGAGGCTGATTCACCACTCCGAGGCTTGTAAAACCCGAGGCTCCCCAGGTTCCATAAATACCAACAACTTCGGCCGGGCCGGAAGCGTTTTCCGGCATGAGCCAATAGGGCGTCTGACCGCCGGCCGGACCCAGCAGCTTTTCAGGGTCACCCGGTTTTTCAGTGCCGGTATGGAGAACAATATTGTCGACCCGTGAAGCGTTGCCCGTACCGCTGATTTTGCCGGTGATACCAATCAGCACGTCGCCGGCTCCGAGGACAATTTCGGTGGTGGGAGGAGGTTGTACAGCAAGACCGCCGGGGGCGGGTTTTGAGGCGCCTGTGTAGCCAATTACGTGTGAATCCGCCGGCGATCCCCAAATGTCAGTTGCCAGGATTTGCAGGCCGCTAAGTGCGCCATTTAACGCGCACCAAACGCGCATTCCGGTGATTTTGCCGCCTGCAGGCGCCACAAATCGGAAACTGAAACCGGCCTGGTGGCCTGCGATAGGACTGTCCACCAATGCGATAGGACTGTCCACCAATGCGTCGGGGTTTCTCACGTCATTGTTGGCCAAGGCAGCCTCCTTACTTTGTTATGAGAAAAGCAACTCAGGTGGAGTTTACCCCATGTTGCCAGGTGGAACTTCTTTCGGCAGGCGGAATAGCAGCCGACCGCATCGATCATACTTTATTTGCCGGCGCCTGTTCCTTTTCGCTTTTCGGGGCCTTCGCGTTCGGGCTTATCGGGATCTCCGCCAGCGCGATTTTTCTCCGTCCCCAGCAATTTCTCCATGGACTTTTTGTCCTTCTGAGGGGCCTTCTGAAAGGCCTTGTAGCGGTCGTCCACGACTTCGCGCACCGAAGGCATCACACCCTCGACTTCGGCGTTCTTTTGCGCAGGTTTGATGTACGTGTCGACGAATTCGGGCAAAGTCAAAGCTTTTACGGAAAGAACGTCACGGAAAGTGTTGAGCTTATCCACGGTGGCCTTGAATGAGTCTGCCGTGAATTCGTTGACGGCCGGGGTTTTCGACCACTTCACCATGAGTTCATACTGTTTCGTGAGCTGCATTGAGAGCCTGTCCTGTGTATCCGTCCCGGGCCCCACGTTTGCGAGCCCGTCGGAATATTTTTGAAGGGCGGCAAGGAGCTGGTTCCCATCCGCGGCTGCACGTTCGCCTGCCGTCGGACCTGTATTGTCGATGCCGGCATTCGTGCACCAGTTTTCTATCGTTTCCGGAGGCAACGTAGACTTGCTGGTGGAAGACCTGGTGTTGAAACACGCATCGGTAAACTTTTCGAGCATGGCTTTTAGCTTCGGATCCGTCGCGTTGGTGGGAGAAAATTTAAAAACGTTCTCACCGTCGGGATCCTTCGCGCGGTCATTCACGTATTCGAAAACTGTTTTTGCGACTTCCGGTATGACGTCGTTCAAATTGGGTGTTTTTGGCATCTTCTTCGCCCTCGCCAATCGATCCTGCGAATAACCGAGCCTCAGTATCTGCGAAAACCCCCTGTCAGGTCAATCGAAATCAAAAGGCACTGGATAACTTGTAATCTTCATAACTTACTTCTTGTCCGGTTCGATCGGAACTCCCTGGACAGGACCCTTCGATACCCTGCGGTCCACGCTGAAAGTGACGGACAAAGCATGCCCTGAAAGAATGGATATCCTTGGGTGCGTAAGCGCGGTTCTTGATTACACGCCAGAGCCTTCAGGAATCGATATATCTGTGGCGCTATTTTGTTAATTAATTTATTGCCTTAACTTAAGCCAGCGTCGCCTGTGACTTCCCCGGAAACGCCGGCGAAGCCTGAATCTCTTCGATCTGCAGCGCGTGCCTCGAACCGTGGAGGCTCAGCACCAGCAGCCACTGATAGCAGTCCAGTTCCCCCAGCGCCATATGGGAATGGAAATAGCGCCGCAGATCGCTGTCCGTCGTCTTTACAAAATCGATCGTGCGCTGCCGGGTCTTTCCGAATTCCTCAAGCAATTGAGAATCCGCCAGCATCCCGGTCGGCCGCGCCGGTTCCGGCGCCTGACGCGCTGTCGATCGATCCAGCACTAACTTCTTCACCACCTCATCTTTGTCGCGCACTTCCGGTTTCGCCGGCTCTGCAGCGCCTTCCGCAACCTTAGTCGTAATGATTCCGAGCATTCGGTTTTCGACACGCATCACATGTTCCAGACATTCGTTGATCGACCAGCGGCCTTCCCCCGTCCGGTAACTCCACTGCTCCGCCGTCAACCCGTCTACCAGACCCAGCAATCTTTCCCTGCTGCCCGTCAGTTGCTCCACCACTACCTTCCGCTCCTGCTCTTCCATGAACCCTCCTGATAAAGACTTTCGACCATCTGCGCTATCGCGCGCGGCACCAGATCGCGCCATGCCTCGCCCACCGCAATGCGCCGTCTGACTTCTGAAGATGACACTCCGTCCCACGAGGATTCCATCGGCAACGCCGAAATCGACGCCGCATGCCGGGGTGCCGGCGAATACTCTCCATGCCGCGCCGCTACCAACAGGTTGTACCGTTCGATAAACTCTTCGAAGTAGCCCGGCCGTCCATAATCCCAGGTTGCGATTCTTTCCGCGGCATCTCTGCCCATGGCCAGCACAATCTCGCTTCCTGCTCCGAAATGCTGCTGTGCTTCATCCGCAATTTCGGCATAGAGTCCACCTTCGGAAACGGCTGCCGAGAATCCCGGTGTCTCACGTACGAGTGCCTCCACCATGCGGCAGCGCGCTTCAAAACCCGGCCCGTCAAAGCTCTTGTGCGGAAGCACACGGGGCATCACCCAGATCACTTCATCGGCCTGCTGCAGCGCCGCGTTCGCGATATCGACATGTGCAATCGTCGGTGGATTCCACGTGCCCGGAAACAGCACAACTCGCGCCGGTTTCGCAACCTGTATCGCGGCTTGTTTCGCCTGTTCTCGGTGTAGAAACTCCAGTGACAACACTCCAGTTGTAATACATTCGCCTGTAAAGTGATGTAACCGCATCGCACCTCGCATTCGTATACAGTGGAAATAACCAATGTTCAGCTGGATATGCCCGCAATGCGGTCGCGATGTTCCTCCTTCGAAACCTGATTGCCCGTATTGCGCCGAGCGCGCAAAAGAAGCTGAAGCCTTTGCCGCGGCCGCGCCGCCCATGCCTCCGCAGGAGATGCAGGCTGCCCCACCTCCGCAATGGCAGGCTCCGCCTCCTCCGCCGCAGCACGCACCCCCTCCCCCGCCTCCACCTCCTCAGTACGCGCCGCCCCAGTATGCGGCCCAGCAGTATCCCCCGCCTCCCCAGTACGCCCCGCCGCAGCAGTACGCCCCGCCGCAGCAGCAACATCCGCAGGCTGGCCCCGGCGCTTGGGCGCCTTTTCCCGCAAAGCGAGGCTTGCCAACCTGGGTCATGACCGTCGGTGTCGCGCTGGCGCTTCTGCTCGTCGGCGCGGGCATCTGGTACGCCATGCAGAGTTCCGGCAGCAGCACGACTCCCGCCGAAAAAGCAGGCGTCGAAAATCCATCTAATCCGTCACGCCAGAAGGTCTCGAATCCACTGCAGAAGTACGTCGAAGTCGTCGGCCTGCGCCTGCTCACCGAAAACAAGAAGCCGGTTGCGAAGTTCGTAGTCGTCAACCACTCCGCTACCGAAATAGACGACCTCTCCGCCAACGTCACCCTGTGGGCCAGCACCTCCCGCTCGGAAGAGGATTCAGTCGGCTCTTTCAGCTTCAAAATCGCCAACATCGGCCCCAACAGTTCGCGGGACCTCACACAACCGCTCAAAACCAAATTCAAGATGTACGAGTTGCCGGACTGGCAGAACACGACGGCGGAAATCGAAATTACTTCCCCCGCGCCTTAACGAGGAATTCGACCTTAAACCGACGAGCGAATACCGCCGCGCATTAACCTGAATAGCTACGCCAAGCGCTTTGCCCGCACGATCAAATAGCCGCGCCTCGGCCTTCTGGTTCTGCTCGGAAAAGCCGCTCCGCAACGCTGTTAGAGAGTACGCAGCCCATTAATGCAGCGAACAGAACGATCAGGCTGTCGGAAATCTAATCATTCTTGCGCGACCAGGTGGACCTCACCACGAGGGAATTGTTCGCCGACGACAACGACTTGGCGGGATGCCCAATTTCTGCGAACATCCAGCCGAGGCACTGCACTGATTGGGGCATCTGCACGCTACGGCGTCAGCCTCGGGATGAAACCCCGGGTCTGTCTTCGTGGCGTCGGGTCACCGGCGGGGTCACCGTGATCGCAAGCGCCCCGCCCCCGACGCTTTATGACACCTTCGGGTTTTCGGCTTTTACAAATTCGATTCGTTATCCGGCGCGGGCTCACCCGCGATTGCTCGAAAAGACGATTGCCTGTGACTGGCAGCACTTTTGTAAGCGGCGAGGCCGAACAGCCGTCCAATAAACCGCTTTCTGTTCGCGGGCGTCTCCTTTTCCAGCTGCGAAAGCACTCTGTTTCGAGAGGCACGCCTTTGAGCTACTATTTCGAGTATGAAGATCCAAGTCGTTTGCACGCTCAGTTTTCTTGCAACCGCGCTAGCCGCACAAGAAAACGTAAGCCAGCCCGCGTTCGAAGTTGCGTCCATCAAGCCAGCCGATCCCGGCCTATCCAACCCGTTGTGGGCTGGAATCAAGTCAGATCAAACTCTGGTGCGCTATTCCAATGTCACACTGCGAGATTGTATCCGCGCCGCGTGGCGCGTTAGGGATTTCCAGATTCAAGGGCCTCCTTGGATTAGCGATAGTCGGTACGAAATCGTCGCTAAACTTGGTAGTAGAACACAGGACCAGATTCCGGAGATGCTGCAGTCGTTGCTGGTGGAGCGTTTTAAACTCAATCTTCGCCATGAGAAGAAAGAGCTGCCAGTGTACACGTTGATGATCGGTAAGGGCGGTAGCTCGTTGAAACTTGCGGCCGAGACAAAGATCGAGCAGATGTCGACGGCTTTGGGGCCAGATGGAAAGCCAAGAGCTGCGATGTCGTTTCGGATACTGAAGAACGGGGTCAGTCTGCACGCGCCATCTGCCAGTTTAGCCGCTTTCGTTGAGCTGGTGTCTCGTTTTACAGAGAGACCGGTCATCGACAGGACGAATCTCAAGGGCCAATTCGATATCACACTGGATTTTTCTCCTGAGACCTGGACGGGCCTGCCATCTGAAATACAGGCGGAGCCCCGGACCACTGGAGAACCGGGTCCTTCTGTCTTCGCGGCCTTTCAACAGTATGGCTTGAAACTTGAACCACGCAAGGAGGAAGTCGACATTCTCACGGTTGTGCACGCGGAGAAAACTCCCCTGGAGAATTGATTTGCTGATCACGGGTTTCGCTGGATCATATTCGCTGCCTTCAAACGTGAGAAGCGCGGTCTCAGTCGTCGATTAGATCGGTTCGTAAGCGGACGCGCTTGGTAAATAGATTTTAGGCAGTGGTCGGCAATAGATGTCGCCCAAGACTGAGGAAGTCTTCGCAACTGACGGTGCTCATTCTGAGAGCGCCTCACGCGGGTGTGCGCACGCCCAAAATGTTTTTTGTACGCCACCCCACATAACCTGCTACATGAAAAATACTTATGAACGCATTCGATTGACTTTCCAGGCGATGCGGATCATTAATTACGCTAATACAAGATTTTAATTATGCTAATGCGAGGGCAAACGGAATAAAAGAGCGCGTTTTTAGAACATCTTTCCTGATTACTGCCTTGGCCCTAACCAGCACTTATGCATTCGGGCAATGCGTGGTCAAAATCAATAACCAAGACTATGTTGGAAGCAGGTGCTACAACTCGACCTGCGAGGCGTTTTGTGCCCTTGAGATCCACCATTTGCAAACCTACACCTCCGACCCATTGGTTCCGGGCTTCGAAGTGAAGCCGACGGCGCAAGGATACATCGTTTCGTCGGTTCCCCCGGAATTGGCTGCAAAAACCGGGTTCCGACCAGGTGATAAGATTCTCGCGATCGATGGTATCCTCCTTCCGCTCAACACAGACCGCGGTTCGGCTGACCCGCTTCAGGATGGTCGCGCTCACCGCTTCACAATCGCGCGGGAAGGAAAGCTCAGGGACTTGATGTTGACAGGGGAGCGGTTGTCATCGTGGAGAGCGAAAGAGAAAGCCGCCACGGTCACTCGCTCAAGCGTCGAAAGTTCAAGAATTATGCCGCCAACTCCGCTTTCAGAAGTAAATGTTCAGAAGTAAAGTAAGCCATTCTGTGCGTCTGATGGTGGGTTGAGCTCCGGGCACAATTCCAATCCTCACAGCGTCCCTCCCTTACGTCGGCCCGAGGCATTCGCAACGTAGCGGCCTGCAACCGAGAACTACGCTCATGATCCGCAGCCTTCTCTTAATAATCACGGGCTCCGTTTTTCTGTTTCTGCCGTCGCGAATACCGCTTTTGGCCCAAAGCACCGCTCCGAATCGAGAAGAGCTCTTGACTGATGCTGCGCGCATACTTTTGGACCTCCCGCCCGAAGAAAGTATTTCCTTACTCTCTAACCTGTCATTTACGGCTGAAAGTAAATATCCGAAGCTTTCGAGGAAATGGGCAATCCAGGCGTTAGAAGCGGCTCGAAACCTTTCGATTCCCACTGACCGCCCAGCAATGGAGAAAAATGTTCTCATAACATTGGCTAGGATTGATCTTGTGGAAGCCGAACGCCTCTACATAACGCAGGATGCGCCTTCGTCCCAAGTGGGCGAGGACGCGCGCGCCGATGGTGCCGATCAGTTGTTCAACATTATCTGGGCGAAGGATGGAAAGAGCGGTCTTCCGGCCATTCGACGCATAGCCCTTTGGCTTGGAGAAACGGGTCAATTTCCCTATCGGGCGATTGGGAGGGTTATTAGCCGGCTAGCCTCCGAAAACCCGTAAGAAGCGCAACTCCTCTTTGATCAGGCGGCCTCCTTTGTTAACAAGGGTGCAAACTTCAGCTCCACGGGCCCAGACCTGATCGAGTTTCTCGTCTACGTCAAGCCGGTAGTGACGAAGTCATCATTCAGTGGGGTTGTGGTCAAGGCGCTTAAATGGTCGGATAATAGGGAGATCGAAACCAGAGCACGGGAGAGCGTGCGCTTCGATGTTGTCTGCGTGCGGATTCCGATGATGTCGATCAGTCGTTCCGAAGTGATGGCGATCAGCGCGGA
>ODAK010006661.1_pt1 | contig 11632 bp, 10 predicted proteins | sample 1539591 | NCBI WGS metagenome assembly ODAK01 (sample SAMEA3539303, study PRJEB22396) | soil metagenome | biome: tundra; feature: field; material: soil | place: USA | collected 2010-05 | depth 0.15 m | reverse complement strand
GTTCTCTGAGAACGCGAACGCGGTCGCGCCTTTCTCTGCGCAACGCTCCATCGCCTTTGCCGTTCAGCACGCCATTCCGGTAACGAATGACAGTACGAATTGCGGCGCGCGTGCCCGTCAAAGTTCGCTTGCCCACGTCCGTAGGCTCCGGCCGCAAGTCGGGATAGCGCGGTGCGTTTTCTTTACGCGCATGCATTTGGTTCGGCGCAGGGAACTGGTCCACCGCGATCTGGTTCTGATCGGGATGCCCGGTCCACGCACCATCCATCAGGCTGTTGGCCTCGTTCTTCTTGTCTTTGGCAAGTACATCGAGAGCACGAGCATTCAGCTCTGCGTCTTCGCGACTCGGATACAGAGCGGTCATGCCGCCAATCGCAAGGCATCCGCGCTTGTGGCAAATTTCCGGAATTAGTTCGCGCAGGTTCTGGAAGAACTGCACATCGTGCGGAATGGTGTTGCGATCGGGCAGCACCCACTCCGGATCTTCCAGGTTGAAGTGGATCAGGCTCGCCATGTAGTCCCAGCGGCCGAGATTCAATCCCAGGATGTGTTCCCGCAGGTTATAGAGGAACTCCTCCATCTGGTACGCCTCAGGATGCGACTCCACCAGCGCCATGCACTTGATGTATCCCTTCGGCCAGCCTCGCATCTCCTCGATCTTCTGGAAGAGATCACGCCACCACAGCGCTTCGTCCGCGCTCTCGCTCTTTGAGATGTACATACAAAGGTTGTGCTTCAGCTTCGCCGGATCGACCTGGAACGCCAGGCACGCCACGTCGAATAACGACGCCGACATCACTTCGGGCATCACGCCCGCTTGATTCAAATGCAATCCTCGCGCTCGGGTCCAGATGACCGTCTTGCTGTCGTTGATCGGAACTTCCTTATCGCGCTTTTTGTCGTAGTAGGTCAGTTCGCCGCGCAGCGCCTTCAGCACGTTCTGCATGCCGAGCAGTTCGTGGTTCCATTGGTTGACGATGGAATCTTCCAGGTCGAGCATCACCCCCGGGGCGCCGGAGTTCAACATCTTCACTACGAGTTCGGCTTCGTCCGCCGGGCCGGTCATCTGGTTGCGCTGGTCTTCGCACCACTTGGGCAGCTCGATTTTCCAATCGCCCTGTGTCGCTTCAGACGGTCGCAAATGTTCCGGACGCCTCCCTTCCAGCGAAGCAGCAAGCACCTTCTTTCGCTTAGCGACGAGCTCCTGCTGTCGCGGCGTAAACTGCTGGTGCAGGGTGTGCAGGAATTCGTACAATCCGGGCGCAAGGTCGCGCTTGGCATCGAAGGCCGCCGGGGCCGTGTTCAATTGAAAGCCGACTGCCGTTGGCATATTCGCCGTGGTTAACATGAAATCCTCTTCTTCAAGAGAACAGCCGCGCTCGAGGGAGGAGCGCCGGGCGAGAGCAGTTCAGATGCTCTGCTCCCGGGCCCCGGTTGTCCTGAAAGAACACCGATCCCGCGAGGGGAAATTCCCCTTTTTGCAAAAACCCTAATGGTTGCTAACGTTTAGCAGAGTTCCCGGCTTATGCGCTCGCGACGTCCGCGAACGACTCGAACAGATCTGCGTCTGTTTGCCGCAGCCGCGTAAGCAGGTCTGCCCACAGCGGTTGTAAAAATGGAATCTTGGCGATCTCGCGTTTGGCGGTCAGTGCCGCTTCCATCGCAATCGGTTTTGGCTCCACGCCCAGCGCGCGTGCGCTAGCGGCCACGGACAAATTGCGTTGCACCATGCCTTCGAGCAGCATCATCGCGACGGTCGCGAGTTGCACGTTGGGCCCGCGCGTAATCGCTCCATGGTTGGGCAACAGGATCGCGCGATGTTCGCGCAATGCCTCTGCCATCGGTAGAATCCGGTCTTCTTTCGAAGCCAGCCCGCTATATTCCTCTTCCACGATCGCGACATCGCCAGCCAGGATGCAGCTCTCCTGGTCGTAGATCTCCGGCGTCTTGCGGAACGCGCTGAAAGTCACGGTCGCCGGCGGATGGGTGTGTACGAGTGCGACGAGGTCTGGGACATGCCGATGGATGACACCATGCAATTGAATCGTGTCATTCACCCATCCTTCCCCGTCGAGAATCTTTCCGCTGAAATCGCAGGTCAGAATGTCGACCGGCGTTAGTGTGGCAAAGGACGGTCCGAAGCGGTTGACCAGCATGCGGTCCTCGCCAATCGCGATACTGATGTGCCCAGCATTGGCCACGCTGAGCCCGGCACGAAACAGCATGCGCGCCGCGCAACAGATATCGAATTTGAGATTCTCGGACAAATTTCCCTCACCCCGGGATGGAGATTCTAGCAAGATTTTCTGTACGCGAAAGCAAAAAATGAATGGTGGTTCAGTTTTTCAGCGATACCCGCACTGATGGTGAATTCGGAGACGGCGATTCAGTTTTTGGCGGTGAACTTTGGAAATTCCCAGTTCGGAACTGCTCCGCGCAGTTTCGATCGGCAAGAGCCCGTTTCACGGCGACCACGAGTTCCAAGATGATTGTACGGAGCACCCGCTGGTAACCGGCTCGGGCGAATTGTCCTTGTGAATTCGTAACGTAGTTCAGTAGTTTGGCAGAGTAGTACAACTACCCCGAGGCACGGCCCATGAAGTCCGAATTCCTACTTTCCTTTGCCCTTTTAACTATGCTTCCGCTGGGTTTCTTCGGATTTGCTCAGAGCGATCCCCTCCCGCTCGGCAACCAGTCAGACCAGAGCCTTGGTCAAGTCGCAAAACAGAAGTCCACCACCGCCCACGCGAAGCGCGTGCTTACCGACGAAGACCCCGAGATTCACCGCTTGGCGATCCCGCAGATTCTCTTCAACAAAACCTCAAATTCTGGCGACGTGGTGAAAGCGATTCTTAGCTATTCCGCGACGCACAGCCCTGGGGAAACGGAGAGCACAGTGAAGGATTGGTACGAGGATGAGATGGATCAGGTGGTTCGCGCGCGCTCCGAGATGTCTCGTGCCGCGACGACTACACTGGGTCCCGTCATCGATAACCCCGACAACTACGAAAAAACCATGCGTCAGTACCGCGACCAGGCGGCGACCGAGTGGCAGAGGGCTACGAGCCGCAACCAGATGGTGCGCTCCAGAAATGACAATATCCGGCTGATTCACGAGGGCCTCTGCCAGGTCAAAGCCGAAATCGCAAAGCATGGGATGGACTATCGCTGGTTCGACACAAATTTCTCTTACGTGACTTACTACGGTCCAGTCTTCTAAAAGTGCAGCAAAAGAAGGGAGGCGAATTTGCCTCCCTTCTTAAACGGCGTTTCAACCTACACCAGCGTTGCCTTCTTCTCCGCGATCAACTGCCCGATCCGCTGCACGAACGCATCTAACGGCACCGTCTCGGTCTTCTCCTGACCGCGGGTGCGAACGTTCACCGAGTTCGCCTCGGCCTCTTTATCGCCCACGACGAGGATGAAAGGCACTTTCTGCATGGCGTGCTCGCGGATCTTCGCATTCATCTTCTCGTTGCGACCATCCACTTCCACCCGCACGCCCTGCTTCTTAAGGACGTCACCAACCTTGTTCGCGTACTCCAGGTGTTTCTCCCCGATCGGCACAATCGCCGTCTGTACCGGCGAGAGCCACACCGGGAACGCTCCGGCGTAGTGCTCGATCAGCACCCCGAAGAACCGTTCCACCGATCCATAAAGCGCACGATGCACCATCAGCGGCTGATGCCGCTTACCATCTTCCCCCACGTACTCGAGTTCGAAGCGCTGCGGCAGGGTGAAGTCGAACTGCACCGTAGAGAGCTGCCAAAGCCGGCCGATCGCATCCACCAGCTTGATATCGATCTTCGGCCCGTAGAACGCAGCCTCGCCGGGAACGAACTTGTACTCGATTCCGCTGCGCGCCAGCGCGTTCTCCAACGACTTCGTTGCCATCGTCCACTGCTCATCAGTTCCGATGTAGCTCTTGCGGTCGTTGGGGTCCCATCCCGAGAGCTCGACCTGGAACTTGTCGAAGCCATAGGTCGCGAGCACGGCGCGCGCGAAATCCACGCACCCTATGATTTCGTCTTCAATCTGCTCCGGCGTACAGAAGATGTGCGCATCGTCCTGGGTAAAGCCGCGGACCCGCAACAGCCCGTGCATCACGCCCGAACGCTCATAGCGATAAACGGTGCCCAATTCTCCTAGGCGAACCGGCAGATCGCGATACGACTTCAGCGAGTCCTTATAGATGAGGATGTGGAACGGACAGTTCATCGGCTTCATGCGATACATCGCATCGTCCAGTTCCATCGGGGTGAACATGTTCTGCGAGTAGTAGCCCTCGTGCCCACTGGTCTTCCATAAATCCACGCGTGCCACATGTGGCGTGAACACCAGCGAGTAACCGCGCTTCTGGTATTCCGAACGCAGCCAGTCTTCCATCAGGGTGCGCATCAACCCGCCCTTCGGATGCCAGAAGATCAATCCCGGCCCCGCAAGTTCCTGGATCGAGAACAGATCGAGCTGTTTGCCGAGCACGCGGTGGTCGCGCTTCTTCGCCTCTTCCAGTTTGGCGAAGTATTCGTCCATATCTTTCTTCGAGAAGAACGAGGTCCCGTAGATGCGCTGCAGCTGCGGATTCTTCTCATCACCCAGCCAATAGGCGCCCGCGATATTCAGCAGCTTGAATGCCTTGATTTTCCCGGTCGACGGAATATGCGGACCACGGCAGAAGTCGAGAAACTTACCGGTCTTGTAAATCGAGATCTTTTCATCAGGCTTGGTGAACTGCTCGATGAAATGGCATTTCATGAAGTCGCCTTCGGTCTTGAAGCGCTCCAGCCCTTCACCACGCGGCAGGAACTCCCGTGCATACGGCAGGTTTTCTTTCACCAACTCCTGCATCCGCTGTTCGATCTTGTGCAGATCTTCCGGGGTAAACGGCGTCGGACGATAGAAGTCGTAAAAAAATCCATTTTCAGTCGACGGTCCGTGCCCCAGCTTGGTCTCCGGAAATAAATCCAGTACCGCCGCCGCCAACAAATGGGCGGACGAATGTCGATAAACCTCCAGCGCCTCGGGATCGCGATCGGTCAGCAACCGCAGGTCGGTATCGCTCTCTAACGGACGCGTCAGATCGACCAGGATTCCCTCGGCGTGATCGCCATTGGTTGAAATTGGCGCGATCTTCGCCGCCAGTGCAGCGTCCGCCAGTCGCGGACTAATCCCCTTCGCGATATCCAGCGCCGTGGTCCCCTTCGGAACTTCCTTCACGCTTCCGTCGGGCAGTTTTATTTTGATCTGTTCAGACATTGCTCAAACTTTCTCACGCCTTCAGGCGTGGGCCGCGCGGCCTACGAATGTCGCGTCGGCGGTATTGCGGAAATATTGAGTCTATCGGAGTGGGTAGCGTGCCATCAATCCGCTGTTCTCGCTCTACCTTGTGGCGAGAAGGCGGCCCGCTGTGCGTGTCTCAATCACCGAAAAGATTACCAGCGCACCAATTCCGCCAAGCGCCGCCAGCGGGAAACCAAAATAGCGGTAAGCCACCGTCATGTCGATCGCCCCACGATGCACCAGGCTGCGGACGACCTGCACCATGATCCCGGTAAACAGGCCGATCGCCATTCCCAATCCCGTGCAGATAATGACAAACAGAACGATGCGAAGGCCTGCACCGACCAGGATCGAAATCCGGCTTCTCTTGGGCCTTCGCGCGTTGGTGACTGCCGTAGTCATCTTGAAAAAGGGTACAACAAATCCAGGATAGCGGAACGGAGTGGCGCCGCGTCTCTGGAGTAGAATCGTAAGTTCATGAGCGAGCTCGCCCATCCTCTTACGCATACCCCCGCGGACGTCGTCCGCCTCGCGCCGGTTTCGCAGGCGCAAAATGGCATCTGCTATGCCTCCATGGGCCAGCTCAACGTGCCTTCCATGGAACTGGAACGCATGGTCAACGCCGTGCCGCCGGCCATCGCCAAAGCCCTCAATCGCAAAGCTTTTTATTTCGTTCCCCTCACGTTAGGTCAGGGCGACGATACCCTCGTCGCCGATCGCTATGACGTTGCTCTCAGTGATCAGGCCACCTGCCATCGCAACTTCAAGGTTGGCGACTCCGAATGCGTCTTCATCTCCACCCGCCTGATGGAGGACCGCTTCTCGATTGCTTTTGAATTTTTTATCAACGTCGCGCACGGATTCGTCGATCTTGCCGGCGTCTCTTCGGAATTCGCCGAACTCGCCTGGAAACAGGTCGAAGACAAGGTCCGCGGCGAAACCAGCCTCGACGCCTACGAACTCCGCAAACTTGCGACCTCCTCCAGTACTGAAGCCGAGAAGGCCAAGACCGACTACCTGGCCGCCGTCTTCGCCGACTCCATCGCCATCTACCTGCTCTCGCTCTATATCGACGTGGACTACTACGACCTGCGCGAGCGCGATTACCCGCTCCTCGCCCCGGCTGCCTTGGCCGAACGGCTACGCAAGGTGAACGGGATCTTCCCGCCGAATCCCAGCTACGATTTCGCCGTGTACTACAAGCGGCGGCAATAGCCTCACCCCTCACTTCCTTTGTATCGGGGCACTCTGTCAGCGTATGCGGAGGTTCGCGTTTGCTACCATCTCTCCATGCCGCTGGTCGAGCTTCGCCACCTTACGAAGATCTACCCCTCTGGTGAAAATTTATTCGGCGAGCGATCCTCCGAGGTCCGCGCCGTCGATAACGTTTCCCTCACCATCGAACGCGGCGAAACCCTCGGCCTCGTGGGCGAATCCGGTTCGGGCAAAAGCACCCTCGGACGTCTCGTTCTACGCCTCATCGAACCCACCTCCGGCGAAGTGTTCTACGAAGGCAAGAACATTCTGCAAGCCAACGCTTCGGAGATGCGTCGGCTCCGCCGTGACATGCAGATCATCTTCCAGGATCCCTTCGGCTCCCTCGATCCCCGCATGCGTGTACGCGATGTTTTAGCCGAGCCTTTTCAGGTTCATGAAAAGCTTTCTTCCGAGCAAGTACGCGAGAAAACTTCCGAACTACTGCGCGCCGTAGGGCTCGATGCTTCCGCCCTCGCGCGCTATCCTCACGAATTCAGCGGTGGACAGCGCCAGCGCATCGGCATTGCCCGCGCCCTCGCGCTACGCCCCAAGCTCATCGTTGGCGACGAACCGGTCTCTGCCCTCGACGTCAGCGTCGGCGCGCAAATCGTCAACCTGCTCGCCCGCCTGCAGCGTGAGTTCCAGCTCACTTACCTCTTCATCTCGCACTCCATGCCGGTGGTGCGTTACCTCTCCACCCGCATCGCCGTCATGCGCCACGGCAAACTTCTCGAAGTCGGCTCAGCAGAACAGATTACGTCTGACCCGCAAAACGACTACACCCGAGCCTTGCTGGCTGCGACACCGGAAATCGCCAACCCTTAGTTGGCCGGTTCCGGTACGCCACTCGCCGATATTACCGCTCCGCAATTGAATTCCCGGTGCTAGAATCCGCGCCAGCGTCGAACTTTCGGAGAGACTTCTATGACCACCGCCGCTCTTGTTCCATCGTCCGAACCGCCTTTGTCGGAAGTCAGCCGTGTCGCCAACGTCTTCTTCGCTCCCAGCAAAAGCTTTCGCGATATCAATCGCAGCGCCATGTGGTGGCTGCCCTTCCTGATCATCGTCGTCGTCAGTTACGCTTTCATCGCCGTAGTCGAGAAGAAGGTCGGTTTCGACAAAGTCACCGAGAACCAGATGAAACTCAGCCCCAAGCAAATGGACAAGATCGACGCGTTGCCCGCCGACCAGCGCGAACAGCAGATGGCGATGATCACGAAATATACAAAATACGGCACCTATGCCTATCCCGTTATCGCTCTCGTCATCCTTGGGATCATGGCACTGCTTCTCTGGGGCAGTTACAGCTTCGGGGCCGGGGCGCAGGTCGGGTTCGGCAAGTCGATGGCAGTCGTCATGTACGGCAACCTTGTCACCATCGTCAAAGCACTGCTTGCGATGGTCGCTCTTCTCGCGGGGGCTGATACCGATACCTTCACCTTCCAGAATCCCGTGGCAACCAGCCCCGCTTACTTCATTGACCCCGCGCAGCATCCGGTGCTCTTCGCCATCGGCGCGCAACTCGACATTACTTCGATTTGGGCCTGCATCTTGGTCGCGATCGGATTTACCTGCGTCACTAAAGTCAAGCGCAGCACTTCTTACGCGATTGTTTTCGGATGGTTCTTCCTTCTGCTGCTCTTCAGCGGCGGCATGGCGGCGCTGCGGGGCTGAGCTTCAGCATTTTCGCGAAGCCGCCTGCGGGCGGCTTTTTTCATGAGGTATAGTGTCTGCCTTGCGAGGTCCGATGAAACTTACAGGGTTCCTTTTCGCCGCATTCTTCGCTAGCAGTGCACTCTTCGCTCAGACGCAGGCTGACCCCGTCACCGTCATTCGCGCCGGCACGCTCATTGACGGCCACTCCGACCAGCCACTCAAGAATCGCACCATCGTCATCCGCGGCAACCGAATTGCGTCCATCGGAGATGCTTCAGCAGCAATTCCTACCGGCGCGAAGGTCATCGACCTCGGCAACGCCACCGTTCTCCCCGGGCTCATCGACACTCATACCCACCTCTTTCTCCAAGGCGAGGACGAAAAGCTCGGCGGTTACGACATCCAGTTGCTGAAATTTTCGCAGTCTTATCGCGCCGCTCGCGCCACCGTTTCCGCCCGGCGCGCACTTGAGCAGGGCTTCACCACTATTCGCGACATGGAGACGGAAGGCGCTGGATACGGCGATCTTGGCATCAAGCAGGCAGTGAACGAGGGCTGGATTGCCGGCCCCCGCATCTTTGCCAGCACGCGCGCCATCTCCACCACCGGCGGCTATCCGCTCGAAGGCTATGCGCCTGAAATCATGCGCGATCTTCCCCGAGGCGTGCAGTTGATCGATGGCCCTGTCGAAGCTCGCAAAGCCGCGCGAGAGCAGCTCAATAACGGCGCCGACTGGATCAAGGTTTACATGACCCATCGCTCGTGGACCGACGACAAGGGAAACCTTGTCTCGCAACCCACGCTCACCCTCGAAGAAATCAAGGCCATCACCGACGAAGCTCACGGCTGGCGTCACAAAGTTGCCTGTCACTCTTATGGCGGCGAAGGTCTGCAGCGCGCACTCGACGGCGGTTGCGATTCCATCGAGCACGGCCTCGACATCACCGACGCGCAGATCGCCCAGATGAAACGCCAAGGCACCTGGTACGTTCCGACCCTCGCGATCTACTACCTCGACAGCGCCGATCCCAACACGGAAGCGGGTAAACGCGATAAGGCCCGCTGGAGTGCCCACGAAGCGTCGTTCAAGAAAGCGATGGCCGCCGGAATCAAGATCGCCTTCGGCACGGACGTCGGCGGATTTCCCTGGAAAGATTCCATCGCGCGCGAATTCCCGGTGATGGTGCGCCTCGGCATGACGCCTCTGGAAGCCATCCGCTGCGCCACCCAGCACGCAGCCGAGTTGCTCGACATGCAAGGTCAGATCGGCACGATTGCGCCGGGCGCCTTCGCCGACATCGTCGCCGTGGATGGCGACCCCATCGCACACATCGACGTCTTACAAAATGTCCAGTTCGTCATGAAGGACGGCACCATCTACAAGTCTGCGGGTCAATGGCAATCGCAGTAGCGCGCAACGGGATACAATGTTCGGTATCAAACTGTGAATCTTATGAGTCTGCTTGATCTTTGCGACAACGCCCCCGCTTTCGTCAACATCGATGCCACCGTCGCCGACGCGATCAACACCATGATCGAACGCCATGCCGGTGCGGTCGCCGTCGTTGACAACGATCACGTGGTCGCCGGAATGTTCAGCGAGCGCGATGTCATGAAAAAGTTCGCCCTCAGCGGCCGCGCTGCCGACGCTACGCCCGTCCGTGAATATATGAGCCAATACGTTGTGATGGGTTCTCCGGAAACCACGCCCGCCGAGGCCCTCCAGGTCATGGTCGAGTCCCATCATCGCCATTTGCCTATCGTTGACGATACCGGCAAACTCCTCGGCGTAATTTCGATCCGACACGTGCTCGAAGCTAAGATCGACCTGCTCGCCGAGCAGTTGCGACGGCTCGAAATGAAAAGACCGGCCTCCGCCACCATCCAGTAACCCGCTAGCGCTGCCTCTCGTGCATAATGGCGTCACCTTTAAGCAGGAGACGATGCATGGCCGCAGATCCCATCATGTTGGCGGAAGTTCCTATCTTTTCGCTCCTCGACCAGGATGAGCGCGAAACCCTCGTGGAATTTCTCGAACGCCGGCAGTTTAAGGCAGGCGATCTGATTTTTCGCACCGGCGATCATGCCGATGCCCTCTACGTCGTCGCTGAAGGTAAAGTCGAAATGTTCGTCAACGACGACGGCGGGCACAAAATCACCATCCAGGAGCTTGGCCCTACCGACGTCGTAGGCGAAGTTTCTTTCATGGATGGCGGACCGCGCACTGCAAGTGCCGTCGCTCTCGAGCCGACCAGCTTATTTCGTTTCGAGCGCGAGTCGTTGCTCACCTTTGTCACCCGTCATCCCCACGCCGCTCTCGACATGCTCGGCATCCTGGGCAAACGTTTGCGCTTGTCTGACGAACTGCTACGTCATACCGTCGTGCAGAACGCCAATATCGTGGAAGAAGCACGCATGACCTTCGGCGAGCGCATCGCCGACAGGGTCGCAACCTTCGGCGGATCGTGGACCTTCATTATCCTGTTCGGTGTGGTCATGCTGGTATGGATCGTCGCCAACGTCCTGCTTCTCATGAAGCCCTTCGATCCTTACCCGTTCATCTTCCTCAATCTCGTGCTCTCGATGCTTGCCGCCATCCAGGCTCCCGTCATCATGATGAGCCAGAATCGCCAGTCCGCTAAGGACCGCTTGAATAGCGACCTCGATTTCAAAGTGAACCAGAAGGCTGAGATGGAGATCAGCCAACTGCACAGAAAGATCGATCAGCTTTACGAAGTGGTGCAGGAACACTGGGCGGAGCGCGAACAGGAACATCGAACTGGATCGCAAGGCAAGCCCGCCAACGATTACTACTAGAATAGAGGTGTGAATCTCGACGACACCATCGTCGCCATCGCCACTCCGCCTGGACGCGGAGGCATTGGCGTGGTGCGCCTCGCTGGCCCCGACGCGCGCAACGTCGTGATGCCCATGTTGCGTCTCTCTGCCGGTAAGATCGAACTCGAGCCTCAGCACGCGCATTACGGCGAACTCATTGATCCCGATTCCGGCGAGTGTTTCGACGAAGTCGTGGTCACGTATTTCGCAAAGCCGCGCTCCTATACGACCGACGACATCGTCGAGATTTCCTGCCACGGTTCACCCGTGCTCCTCGCCCGCGTCGTCGAACTCGCCTTAGCAAAAGGCGTTCGCATGGCCGATCCCGGCGAGTTCACCATGCGCTCCTTCCTCAACGGACGCATCGATCTCACTCAGGCCGAAGCCGTCAGAGACCTCATCGAATCGCAAACTCTCTACCAAGCAAAAGTCGCTGCGCAACAACTTGGTGGCTCAGTCTCGCGTCGCATTCAGCCCATCAAGCAGCAACTCGTGAATTTGATCGCCGTGCTCGAAGCCGGAATCGATTTCGCCGACGATGATGTCTCCGTGCTGCCACACGAGCAAGCTCTCGCTCGCATCGCGGAAGTCCGCGAACCTC
>ODAK010006660.1_pt1 | contig 11633 bp, 7 predicted proteins | sample 1539591 | NCBI WGS metagenome assembly ODAK01 (sample SAMEA3539303, study PRJEB22396) | soil metagenome | biome: tundra; feature: field; material: soil | place: USA | collected 2010-05 | depth 0.15 m | reverse complement strand
TATCTCCATAAATCAGCTGATGACAATCACTTCGTGATCGAGGATCGATTTCACTTCAAAGACGGCCCAACCCTGCTTCACTCCGGGCGCGGCGCCGGCGCCGGAGACCAGCAACTGCGCCGCGCGCCCCTTGACGTCTTCGGGCAGCTTGACGCGGACTTCGAGCGGGCCGATGGGGATGAGTTCGTCGATGGGCCCGCGCCAGGTGCCGGCGCTGATGAGGTTGACCAGGTGCAGGACCACGCGGCCGGGCTGCCGGTAGAGGTGGCAATCTACCAGCCCCGCGCCTTTTACTTCGAGCGGAATGCGGCCTCCGGCTGCCCAGCGCACGATGTTGGCGAGCAGGTTGGCGTGGTCCGGCAGGTTGTCGCGACCGAAGCGGCGGTCGATGTCGGCGGGCAGGTAGGCGATGCGCGAGTTGCCGCGGGTGTTCAGCACCAGCCCGGGGATGTCGGTCTTGGGCGTCCGCATCCATGAAGTTTCCGGCGGGTAAATGGGGAACGGCGGTATGTAGGTGAGGGGGACGGTGACGCCGGGGTCGGTGCGCAGGGCCGCCAGCGTGCCGCCATAAGGGATGATGTCGGTCTCCTCGAAGCCGAGCAGCACGGGGTGGCGCTCTCCCACCGGCGCGGGTTCATCCCCCGCCTTGGGACCCCAGACCTTGGCGCGCAACTCGGGGGTCAGCCGGAGATAGGTGTGGGCGGAGCGGCCGGCCGCCGCGCGGCTTGGGTCCTTGCCGGTGAGGTGGGCGCCGTAGAGATCGGCGAGCGCGAAGTCGGGACGCGCGTCGCCCCATTCGTCGTACAGGCTGCTGGCGCCGGTGGCGATGAGCGAGCCGCCGCTTTCGACGAAACGGCGCACCGCGGCGCACTGCTCGCCGGTGAGGACGCCGACCGACGGCAGCACCAGCACGGAGAACATCGCGGCATCGCGGCCGATGTAGTCGGCGTGGACCGGGATGTAGGGCAGGCGCGCGCGGATCAGCGCCTGGGTGAAGCCGCGATAGGGCGCGTCCACCAGCTCGGCGGCCTCGTCGCGGCCGTAGAAATCCGTGTTCCGCTGCGACCACACCACTCCCACCGAGGCCACCGGGCGGCGATTGACCAGGTACTGTTCGTGGGCCTTGAACCAGCGCATGAGCGGCTCGGCGGTGTGGTACATGCGGCGGTCTTCGTGATACGCGCCGATGTGGTGCCACCACGGCTGGATGCCGCCGGCGAAGCCCTCGATCATCCACATGCGGGCTTCCGGCGCGGGCTTGCTGGCGAGGCGGAAGGACGTGCGGGCGGACTGGTACATGGCCATGCTCTCGGGCAGGATCTTGTCCCACCCGAGCAGGTTGTGGACGAATTTTCCGGTGTCGCCGTTCTGCTGGAAGCCGGTGGCATCGTTGCGCGCCTGGTGGTCGAGCAGCATGATCTCGGCGCGCTGGCAGATCTCCTTGAAGTCGCGGAAGTCGCGGCTCTGGGCGGTGACGTCGCCGCTGTTCATGCCGATCCAGAGGCAGTCGGGGCCGCCAGCGGCCTTGGTGGTGCGGTTGTTCAGATCCCAGACTTCGACGCGGCGGGCGTAGTTCCAGTCGATCCACTTGCGGTAGGTAGTATCCTCCCAGTCTTTGCCTTTCGGAAGAGCCGCGCCGGTTTTGTCGCGGAACTTGCGCGCGCAGTTGTCGCAGTAGCAGATGGTGTCGCGGGTGAGGCCGCTCCAGCTGTTGTCGGCGAAACCCTCGGGATGGCTGCGCTCGATGATCTCGGTGAGGACGCCGGGCAGGTACTCATCGTAGTAGGGGCTGTTGACGCAGGTGACGTACTTGTCTTCGGCGCGGATGACCTCGCCTGAGGCATTGCGGCAGAACCAGTCGGGGTGGGCCTGGTAGAAGTCCTCGGCGGTGCGGTTGGAATCCATGCGGGCGAGCACGGCCAAGCCGTCCTCGTGCGCCGCGCGCGCCAGTTCGCCGTACAAGTCGCGTCCGTTCAGGAATTCGGCGCGGTGGTGCAGGGGGAACTTGCTCGGGTAGTAGGCAACGATGCCGCCGGCGTTGATGATGACGCCCTGAACCACGGTGCGTTTCCAGAACTCGCGCCACCAGGGGATGTCGTAGCGGACGGGGTCGCGTTCGGTGATGTTGGTCTGTCCCCAAGTCGTGACGCGGCGGTACCAGGGGAGGGCCGCGCCGGACTGCGCGGACAACATGGCCGCGCCGGCGGCGGCTGACTGCAGCAAATCTCGTCTGGTCACTGAAGTTTCTGCCTTCCTCACCCCGGATTCCGGGATTCCCGTTTGGACTCCGAAGTCTGGTTCAGTATACCCCCGGCCGCCATCTTCATCTGATCTTGTGATCTTGCGAGTTCCATTTCTTGTCGGGGAGGACGGTTCCACGCAAAGCTGTCTGAAGTCGCGCCTTGCTTCAGTCCACGCCATGAACTGGGACCGGCTCGGCCGCCGAGCTTCTCGGCCAGCGCCACATCCCCAAACTTCGCCGATCCGTCCGCCAGTTCTTCGAGGATGGCGAAGACCCGGTCGACCACGCGCACGTGGTAACCCGGCTTCTTCGCGCCGGCTGCCAGTTTCACTGTATGAAACTCCCATACCAGTGTAACTGCTTTCGCGGCATTCGAGCTTCGTCAATGCGGCAAATCGCCCCGCGGCTTGCGCGGCGAGCACGAACGGTTTTACCCCACTTCGGCTCCGCGGGCGAGGCAGCCCTCACCTCACGGAATCTGGCTCGGATAATCGGGATGCCAGAGGTTGTAGGCGGCATTGCACCCTTGCGATAAGAAGGGCACGGCTACCACTCGGCTACCGATCCATCCGTGAGGAAGACGCGAGCCATGGGCCTGGAGCCGCCGAACGGGTACTTGCCCAGAGCCTCCTCTGTGAGGTCGAAACCCAACCCCGGCTTCTCCGGCAGCGGGTACTTGCCGTTCACCATGCGCATGGCGGGAAAGCCGAACCACTCCAGCCAGATCTTATCGCGCGGCTGCGGCACCACATTGCCGCAGCACTCCTGCACAAGGAAGTTCGGAATGGAGGCATCCAGATGGAGCGAGGCCAGCAGCCCGATCGGGCCTTCGCAGCCGTGTGGCGCAATCGAGATCCCCGACGCCGCCGCCATGGCCGCCACCTTCCACAAGGCCGTGATCCCGCCCACATGGTTCATGTCCGTCTGGATGATATCCACCACGCCCATCTCGATCAGTTCCCGGCAGCCGTATGCCGCCACCAGACGCTCCCCGGTCGCGATGGGCGTAGTGGATCTCCGGCTGATCCGAGCCATGGCCCTCACGTTTTCCGGCGGGCACGGTTCCTCGATCCACAGCAGATTCAAGGGCGCAACCTCCTTGACGATGATCGAGGCCACGCTCGGGCTGGTCTTGGCGTGGAAGTCCACCGCAATGTCGATGTCCGGCCCCAGGCCTTCCCGGAGCATCTGAATCCCGCGGATCGCAGCGTCGATCTTGTCGTTGGTTTCGATCCACTCGTAGTAGCCGGGGATTCCGCCCTTGAAGCACGTGATCCCCTGGCTGGCTGCCGTCTCCCGCAGCTTGCGCAACTCCTCCAGGTTTCGCCCGCTGGCTCCGTAGTAGCCGCGCACGCCGGCGGGATCATTCGGTCCGCCGAGCAGCTTATACACCGGCACGCCCAGGATCTTGCCGCGCAAGTCCCACAACGCCTGATCGATGCCCGAGATCGCCGATCCCATTACCGGGCCCGCGCGGTAGAAGCTGTGCACGTACATCGACTGCCAGTGGTGCTCCACAGGGAGCGGGTCGGCCCCGATCAGGAAATCCCGGAAGTCGTTGATGCAGGACATCACCGCGGCCGCCTTGCCCTCCAGCGTGCCCTCCCCCCAGCCCACCAGCCCCGCGTCCGTCTCCAGCTTCACGAACACGTACGGCCGGTCCGAGTTCGGCGAAATGGACACGCCGAATACCTTCACGTTGGTGATCTTCACCTTGGAGCCGTGGCCCCGGAGCGCCTCGGCCCCGTCCGGCGCCTGAAACGGCATCATCGCACAATCACACCACGAAGCCGGGGGCGTCCGACCGGGCGCGCCCGCCAGACGGCTCGCCGCCAGGGCCGCCGCAGCGCTTCCAAAAAATTGTCGACGTCTCATTCCGCGCTCTCCTTGTATTGCTCCAGAGCCTTCTCGTTCACCGTAATCCCCAGGCCCGGCCCCACCGGCAACTCCGCGAAGCCGTCCTTGACCACTTCCACGCCACCTGCCAGAGCCGCACGCATCTTCCGATCCGGGTCGGCCTGCGGCAACGGGATCTGCTGGATGAAGAAGTTCGGCAGACTCGCCGCCAACTGTAAAGCCGCCGCTGTGGCCACCGGCCCGCCGTTGTGATACGGGGCGACCGCCACGTAGTATGTCTCCGCGATGGCCGCCATCTGCCGGATCTGCGAGATCCCGTTCAGCGAGATGTCGGGCCGTAGAATGTCGATGGCGTCTTCACGCAGCAGGTCCTGGAATGCCCCCGGCTGCTGGATGAACCGCCCGAGTCCCACTGGCGTCACGTTCTCAGCCGCGATCTTCTTCACCGCCCCCAGGTTCAGCGCCCCACACGGCTCGTCAAGCCAGAGCAGGTGATACCGCTCGAAGGCCTCCGCCAGGCTGGCCGCGTCTCCCGGTACCAGGGAGCCACCGCCATCCAATACGAAGTCCATACCCGGGCCGGCCGCCTGCCGTAACGCGTCCAGCCGTTTCCGCGCCGCCAGCACGAACGCCTGCCCCTGGTTCCGCCACACCACCGGAGGCGTCGGGACCAGGAATGCTTTGAAGCCCGCTTCCCGCGCGCTCCGCACCGAGGCCACCAGCTCCGTGTCCGTCGTTCCTTCCAGCGGCGCCAGCGCCCGGCACTTGTTGCGCGTGGGCCCGCCCAACACCTGGTAGACCGGCGCCTTCACCGAGCGGCCCGCTGCATCGAGCATGGCCATATTCAGCGCCGCCATCAAGCCCGCCGGCGCATTCTTGAGTTGCTGCCTGACCGTTTCGAACTGGCTCACTTCCTTGCCCCGAACTGCCTGCAGGACTTGCGCCAGCTCCTGCGCCGTGACCTTAGCGCACTCTCCGTAACCCACCAGACCCCCTCGGGTCTGGAGCCTGATGATGGTGTAAGAACGTCTGGAAACCGGTTCTCGCACAGGGTATGCCTGGAGAGCCGAGATTTCCAGTTGAGAACTTGTCTTGGCGTCCGTCAATGCTTGTGGCGCGGAAAATGCCATCAGCCGGGCACGCCGCGCGAGCATCATCTTGTGCACTTACTATCTCCTCTCTTCCTGTCTGAATCTTGACACTAAGCCCACAGGCAGCGCCGGCGGGCGGTTCTCATGCCGCCCGCCTGTGCCTGCTTCGAGCTGTTTCAAAAATACAGCTTCATGCCGAATTGAATGTTCCGCATCGGCAAGGCGAGACTCCGGATTTCGCCCATCCGTACCGCATCCGGAGCAACCGAGGTACTCGAACTCCACCCGATGTTGTTGGGTTGGCCGAACTGCGGCGTATTGAACGTGTTGAAGGTCTCCACCCGTAATTGCAGCCGGCCCTGCTCACCCAGCGGCTTGATCTGCCAATTCTTATACAATGACAGATCGGTCTGGTTAATGCCCGGCCCGGTCAAAACATAAGCCCCGGAGTTGCCGAAGTGACACAGATCCGGCCGGGCGGGGTTGTTGCAGGTGACTCGTTGAAAGGCGGATGGATCGAACCAAAGCGCACGCGTAGGGTTGTCCAGTCTCCCATCTTTCAAGCGGTCCGGCCGGACGGAGCTGCCCGTGTTCAGGTCGCTCCCTCCGGCGGGGCTGAAGGGTAGCCCCGATTTCAGTGTGACGATGCCGTTGGTCTGCCAGCCGCCGATGAAGGCGCCCGCCACGCCTTTGAACCGTTTCAGGAACGGCATATCGTACACAAAGTTGATGGCCGCGGTATCGGTCCTGTTGAACGAAATGCGCCCATAGTCGGCGCGCCGGTCATGGACGTTTGGCTGTATGTTGGCGGTGGAGTTACGGTCAGCCCCGCCGTTATCTCCCAGCGCCTTGCTGTAAACGTAGTTCATCCCGAAAGTCAGTCCATTGCTGTAGCGCTTTTCGACGGTCACCTGCAAACCGTTGTAGTTGCTAGTCTCATAGCAATCCAGCCATCGAATGGTACCCAGCGGGAGCACGGTGTTGCCCTCGCCCATGCCGACATAGGCCTGATAGGGACGCCGGCTATCGATATCTGTGTTTGACGAGGGGGGCGCATCATTGTAGCCCGGTATCGTGCTATCCACATTGAGCGACTTGCTCCCAACGTAGCCGACCGCCAGGAACGTGTTGAAGGGCAACGCTCGCTGGAGGTCCATGCTCCACTGGTAAACGTTGGTATATTTGTTGTTGTTCGGCATCGAAAGCAGGTTCACGCGCGAGCCGGCGGGCACTAGCGACGGAAACATGTTGTCGAGGCTCAGAACGGGGGTACCAGCCCGGATCTTACGCGTCTGGATACTGTAAGTTTGCCCCGCGTAAGTGTAATTGGAGGTGTTGGCGACATCGGTGACCGCCGTGAAGGTGTAGCTTCCTCCGTTCGGGGGATTCCGGCCGATAATGTTGAAATTCTCGAGCTGCTGGCCGCTCACGAACCAGCCGGCGCCGGCGCGAATCACCCACTTGTCGCCGGGGCGGTAGGCTATCCCGATCCGCGGCTGGAAGTAACGGTCGTCACTCGCCACTATGCGAACGTCCTGGGTCTTAGGCGCAGGCCAAAAAGTTGGCCACTGCTTCCCGTCCGCACCCGTGCTGAGCATGTCGAACCGCATTGACCGCCAGGCGCCAGAGTGGTCATACGGCGCCTGGAAAAAGTCCCAGCGCAGGCCATAGTTCACGGTCAACTTACGGCTCACCTTCCAATCGTCCAGAAAATAGGCGCTCCAGCGGTTCTGGCGGCCCTCATTATACGCCTGCCCTTCCGGCGTCGTGGTGCTGGAGACATACCCCTGTAGCCACCCGGCAAGGGGATAGCCGCCTATGGTGCTGCTATCGCCGAAGCTGCCCCGCGGACTGTTGCTCGACCTCGCGTCCAGTTGCGGCCGGCGATACTCCATGCCGATCTTGAAGCCGTGGCTTCCGCGAATTATGGCCAGGTTGTCATCCAGCTCGTACTGCGTGGCGTCGGCATAGCCGGGTTCGGCGCTATCCCGGTCGCCGGGGATGTCCGACAGACCCGTAGTGGGTATCCCGGCTTCGTACGAATACAGTTGCCGGTTGCCTTGCTGCGGCACGCGCCACTGTCCGATCCCCAGTGAGTCCAGGTTGAAACTGGTGTTGCTCCTCGGGTTGGTATCCGATTCGAGTGAATGGTACCAGCCGCCCCGGACCTCGTTCAGAACGGTCGCGCTGAAAATGTGGATCCACTGTCCGGCCCAGGTCGAGGGATTCATTCTGTAGGTCTTGGGAAAGTTCGGATTGGTGGTCGGTTGCGGACTGATCTCGCGGTCCCCCAACCAGCGCACGAATATTTTGTTGTTCGCCCCGAAGGTGTGGTCGATGCGCCAGAAGTACTGGTTCGAGCGGACTATGGTGGGCACATTGACCTGGACATTGTTGTCCAACGGGTCCGCCCGGTTGTACGTGGGTAGGGGCTGGTACGTGTTGACGAAGTTCTGCGCGTTCTTGTTGATGAGGCTTGGGGGGATAATGTTGCCCGGGAAAGCCGTGCCGGTCAGCGGGTCCCAGATGATGGTGGGAGCGCGAATGGGCTTGCCGTCGCTGCCCAGGGGCGGGGTCAGTAACGACGAAAAGTCGCCGTTGCGGAAACTCTGCGGATACCAGAACGACTCTGTCGGCGTCTCCTGGGTGTACCGCATCCCTTCGTAGTTGAAGCTCCAGAAAGTTTTGTTCTTGCCGTGATAAAGCTTGCCCAGCTCGACCGGACCGCTCAAGAATATGCCGAACTGGTTCCGGCGCAACGCGTTGGCCGGCAGTTGGCGGGCGCCCGCCGGGAGCTGAAAGTTCAGGAAGTAGTTCTCGGCGGCGAGCTTGTCGTTGCGGAGGAACTCGTAGACAGTCCCGTGGAAGTGGTTGGTTCCGCCCTTCATGGCAATCTGCACAACCGCGCCGGTGCTCTGCCCGAACTCGGCCGAGTAAGAGCTGGTCGCGACTTTGAATTCCTCGACGGCGTCAATCGAGGGGGTGAAGGCCACCATGTTATCTTGCGACCCCGTGACATTCACGCCGTCCAAGGTTACCTGCATGCCGACGGAGCGCTGGCCGTTGGCGTACACCGCCATCATGCGTCCGGGAATTTGGCCGCCCTGCCCGTCTACTCCCGAGCGCTGATCTCCGAACGTGATTCCCGGCGTGAGCACCGCCAAGCCGGAAATGTTACGGCCGTTTATCGGCAGCTCGATGATCCGCTTGTTGTCAATCACCTGGCCGACCGCGGCGTCCTCGGTCTTCAATTGCAAGGCGGAGGACTCAACCTGCACGGTTTCGGTGGCGGAGCCAATCGTGAGCTGGAAATCCACGCGTGCCCTTTGCTGCAGTTCCACCGTGATGCCGGTCTTCTCTATCAATTGGAATCCCGACGCTTCCACCGTCACGCTGTAGTCGCCGATCTCGATCAACGGGAACGAATAATTCCCGGTGGCCGAGGTTGTCGCGACCCGGCGCTGACCCGTCGACACGCGCAGTAGGGTCACCTTGGCACTGGGGACTACGCCACCAGTGGGATCCAGTACCGTCCCCGAGATTTCAGTGGACGTGGTCTGGGCCGTCGCGAAAGCCGCAAACACGAGCACATATAGAAGTGACACTTTCAAAAGCAAGAACCGCTTCATATTTTCTCCCTCTCCTCGTTCTTCGAACTCCGGCGCGCCGCCGAAGAAACCCAACTCCTCCCAGATCCCGACCCTTCTCTGGGAGCCCATTGAAGAAACCCCCCGACTGTCTTTCGGACTCCGGATAGACTAACCCAGGAGTTTCGCTGATTATACACCCAACCGCCTCGGTTGGAGATCTTTTTTTTATTTCCATCCCGAGCGACTCCGGCAGCCGAGGAAGGGGGCCGGCTCTGCCTCCTCCTGGCATTGGAAACCACGTTTTCCGGTGAAGCGGCGCGTTCAATGCGGCAAATCGCCCCGCGGCTTGCCTTGCGAGATCTCGGCGTAGGCGTCCCTGATCTGCCCCTTCAACGAAGTCTCGCCCACCCACGGGCTCACCGCCTCGGGCAGCTTGATGGAGGTCTGTAGGTCTTCCAGCTTCTTACCCGCGTCGATTCCCGCTTTCACCGCCTTGTGCAGTTCCAACATGAACTGCTCCTGGCCGCCGATCAGCTCGCGGCCGCCAGCGAGGCCGTGGCCGGGCAACACGTACTTCACCTTCAGCTTCTCCGCTGCGCGCAGCACCACGGGCCAGTTGCCGATGTTGGCGTCCATGAGGTTGTTGTGCGGCCCGTTGACTACCGCATCGCCGGTGCAAAGCACCTGCTCTTTGGGAAGATAGACGAAGCCGTCGCCGCGCGTGTGCGCCCAACCGAAGTGGTGGAATTCCACCTTGCGCGAGCCATCGTTGAGCACGAATCGGGGCTGGTCGATGTCCTGTTTGGGAGGCTCCGGTCCCGGGGGCACACCTTCGCGGGTCAGTTCCGCGACATCCGGGCGCGTCTTGGCAGCGGCCAGCCAGCGCGCCGGCTCGAAGCGCTTCAGCTCTTCGGCCACTTCTTTGAATGCGATGGTGGTGGCGCCCGCCTGCGTCCACAGAATGTTGCCGTAAATGTGATCGGCGTGGTGGTGGGTATCGAACACGTACTTCACCGGTTTGGACGAGACGCGCTGAACGTCGGCCATAGTGGCGCGCGCGCCGCTGGGATAGTTGGCGTCGACGACGATCAGGTAATCCTTCATCTCGATGATGACGTTGTTGCAATGCCCCTGGTCCATATCGCCTTCCCGGAACCAGACACCGGGGACCACGATGCGGACGGTTCCCGGCGTGGCGTCGGAGCGCGAAACGAACAGCGCGATGCCGCCCAAGGCGGCGAACGACAGCAGCAACAGGGCGCGGATTCGCCTCATGGCAGGCCTCCCTCTGGTCTACTACTCTACACCCGGTTCGTGGAAGTTGGAATGGTAAAATTGAAGGATGGCTGTGAAACCCCGCCGCCCGGCGGTGGCAGTGGATGTCGGAGGAGTGAAGGTCGGGGGCAAGCACCCGATTGTGGTGCAGTCCATGACCAACACCGATACCGCCGACGTGGCTTCCACCGTGAACCAGGTGATGGCGCTGGCGCGCTCCGGATCGGAGCTGGTCCGCGTCACCGTCAATACCGAGCAGGCGGCCGCCGCCGTGCCCAGGATCGCCGGCACGCTGGAGCAGTTCGGCGTGCGCGTGCCCATCATCGGCGACTTCCACTATAACGGGCACATCCTGCTGAAGAAGTATCCCGAGTGCGCCCGCGCGCTGGCCAAATACCGCATCAACCCCGGCAACGTGAACATCGGCCGCAAGACGGACGACAATTTCCGCACCATGATCGAGGTGGCCATCGAGAACCGGAAGCCGGTGCGCATCGGGGTGAATTGGGGGTCGCTCGATGCGGCGCTGCTGACGCGCATGATGGACCAGAATTCGAAGTCGCCGGTACCAAAGGCCGCGCGCGAAGTGACGCTCGACGCCATGGTGGCGAGCGCGGTGGAATCGGGGAGGGCGGCGGAACGTCATGGGCTGGCTCACGACCGGATCATTCTCAGCGCCAAGGTGAGCGGCGTGCAGGATTTGATCGACGTTTACCGGGCCCTGGCGGCCGCCTGCGATTACCCGCTGCACCTCGGCCTGACGGAAGCGGGCATCGGCAGCAAGGGAATCGTGGCCAGCGTGGCCGCGCTGGCGCCGCTGTTGCAGGAGGGCATCGGCGACACCATCCGCACCTCGCTGACGCCGCTGCCCAACGGCGACCGCACCGAGGAGGTGACGGTCTCGCAGCAAATCCTGCAATCGCTCGGCATCCGCAGCTTCACCCCGCAGGTGACCGCGTGTCCGGGTTGCGGGCGGACCACCAGCACCTTTTTCCAGGAGATGGCGGACCAGATCCAGACCTACCTGCGGGACCAGATGCCCAAATGGAAGCCGGATTACCCCGGTGTCGAGACCATGACGGTGGCGGTGATGGGCTGCGTGGTGAACGGGCCCGGCGAATCCAAGCACTCCAATATCGGGATCTCGCTGCCGGGCACATCCGAGGAGCCCAAGGCCCCGGTCTACGTGGATGGGCGCCTGTTGACGACGCTCAAGGGCGAGCGCATCGTGGCCGAATTCATCGACATCCTGAATCGGTACGTGAGCACGCACTACGCACCGTAACCACCGTTATGCCGAAGCGCTTCACACTCGCGCAAGCCCAGAGCCTGATTCCTCGGGTGGACCGTCTTCTGCGCGCAGCCATGGCGCTGAAGTCCGGCTTCATTGAGTCCGAGCGCGCGCTCCAGTCCTTCAACGAGCGCATCATGCTGATGGGCGGCATGACCGTGGACCGCGATCGATTCCTCCAGGCCAAAAGCCGCCGCGAATCGGAGGCCGAGCGCCTGCGCAACGCCGTGGAACAATTGCAGGATCTCGGCTGCCTGGTGAAGGATCTCGATACCGGGCTGGTCGAC
>ODAK010006659.1_pt1 | contig 11633 bp, 13 predicted proteins | sample 1539591 | NCBI WGS metagenome assembly ODAK01 (sample SAMEA3539303, study PRJEB22396) | soil metagenome | biome: tundra; feature: field; material: soil | place: USA | collected 2010-05 | depth 0.15 m | reverse complement strand
GGATCGGGATGCCCCGCCGGACGGCATGCTTGAGCAGGCTCCGGATCGTCTCGACACCGGCCGCGTGGCCTTCGAGCTCGGCCAGGCCCCGGGCCCGCGCCCAGCGCCGGTTGCCATCCATGATGATCGCGACATGGCGGGGAGTCTCTTCCGCGGATGCCAGGCGCTCCGGGGCAGCGGCGCCGGCCCTGGCTGCCTCGACCGGCAGCGGCGATCCGGGCGCATGGGCGATCGGCGGGGCGTCGGTCGGGCGCGCCAGCGGTGTTCGAGCCACCAGGCGGGCCACTAGACCTCCAGCACCTCATGCTCCTTGTGAGCACCCAGTCGATCGACCTCGGCGATGAACCGGTCGGTGACCTTCTGGAGCTGGTCCAGGTCGCGGTGCGCCGCGTCGCTGCCCAGGCTGCCGTCCCGCTCTTCCTTCTTCAGGGCGTCGCCGGCATCCCGGCGGTGGTTGCGGATCTCGACCTTGGCCTCCTCCATCCGGCGATGGACGGCCTTGACGATGTCGCGCCGGCGCTCCTCGGTCAGGGGTGGGATGTTGAGCCGGACGACCGAGCCGTCGACGTTCGGGGTGAGTCCGATGTCGCTCTTCTGGATCGCCTTCTCGATCGCCCCGAGCACGCTCCGGTCCCACGGCTGGATCACGATCTGGTGCGACTCCGGCACGCTGATTCCGGCGATCTGGTTGAGCGGCGTGGGCGTGCCGTAGTACTCGACGACGAGGCGCTCGACGAGCGAGGTCGACGCCCGGCCGGTGCGCAGCCCCTGGAAGTCGCGCTCCATGCTCTCCACGGCGCGGGCCATCTTCGATTCGATCGAGCTGAGCACCTCGGAGCTCATCCGCTCTTGCTCCCCGAGATCACCGTGCCGACCGCCTCGCCGCGGGCGACCCGGACGATGTTGTTGGCCTGGTTCAGGTCGAAGACGATGATCGGCAGGTCATTCTCCATGCACAGCGACACGGCCGCGGCATCCATCACCTTGAGCTGGTCGCGAAGCAGGTCGGTGTACACGAGTTCAGCGTAACGCCGAGCCCCCGGGTGTGTCAGCGGGTCGGCGTCATAGACCCCATCGACTTTCGTCGCCTTGAGCAGGACCTCGGCCCCAATCTCGATCGCCCGGAGCGCCGCCGCGGAGTCCGTCGTGAAGTACGGATTGCCGGTCCCGGCCACGAAGATGGCGACCCGGCCCTTCTCGAGGTGCCGGACGGCCCGGCGCCGGATGTACGGCTCGGCGATCTCGTTCATCCCGATCGCACTCATCACCCGGGTGGGCAGGCCCGTCTTCTCGAGCGCGTCCTGGAGGGCGAGGCCGTTCATCACGGTCGCCAGCATCCCGATGTAGTCGCCCGTCGCGCGGTCCATGCCCCGGGCGGAAGCAGCCAGGCCTCGAAAGATGTTGCCGCCGCCGACGACGATCCCGATCTGGACGCCGAGCGCCTTGACCTGGGCAATCTGGCGAGCGATCGTCAGGCAGAACTCCGGATCCACACCGTACTGGCGGTCGCCGAGGAGTGCCTCGCCGGACAGCTTGAGCAGGACCCGCCCGTAGCGGACCGGCTCGGTCCCGGGGGCCGCGTTCGAAACGGCCGGCCCGGGCTCGCTCACAGCTCCTCCCCAAGCTCGAAGCGCACGAACCGCCGGACCCGGATGTTCTCGCCGATCGTGGCGATCGCATCGATGATCAGCTCACGGACCGAGACATCGGTGTCCCGAAATGGCTGATCGAGGAGGCAGACGTCCTTGAGCCACTTCTTGAGCTGGCCGTCGACGATCTGCTCGCGGATCGCCTCGGGCTTCTTCTGGACGGCCCCATCGGCCAGGAGGCTCGCCTTGCGGGCGGCGAGGACGTCGGCCGGAATCCCCTCGAGATCGACATACTCGGGATGCATCCCCGCGACCTGCATCGCCAGATCGCGGACGAGCTTCTGGAACTTGTCCGTGCGGGCCACGAAGTCCGTCTCGCAGTTGACCTCGATCAGGACCCCGATCCGGCCGCCGGTGTGGATGTAGCTGCCGACCAGGCCCTCACGCGCGTCGCGGCCGGCCTTCTTGGCCGCGGCTGCCTGGCCACGCTCGCGCAGCAGCGCGACGGCCCGGTCGAGATCACCGTCGGTCTCCTCGAGCGCTCGCTTGCAGTCCATGAACCCGGCGCCGGTGCGCTCCCTGAGTTCCTTGACCGCGCCCGCCGAAATCTCCGCCATGCCTGACCCTGCTCCTGTTCCGTCTTCAGGCGGTCGCCCTGCGGCAGCCGCGTCATGGTCCTCGTTGTGCTCGTTGTGCTCGTTGTGCTCGTTGACCGGCCTCGTTCGCTCGTTGGCCTCGTTGGCCTCGTTGGCCGGCTTCGTTCGGTGCCGTTGGCCGGCCTCGTTCGGTGGCGGGCTCAGCCAGCCGCCGGGGTGGCAGCCTCGTCGGACTCTGCCTTCTCGTTCGCCTCTCGGGCAAGCTCCGCGGCGATCTCGTCGGGGGTCGCCTCGGCCGGCGGTTCGGGGATGGCCGCTGCTGCTGCCGCTGCGCCGCGGACGGCGGGCAGGAGGTCATCCTCGTCGGGTGAGAAGATCAGGGCGGCGCCGCCGGCGAGGGCCGCGACGAGCTCGTCGGAGGCCGCCTCGGACTCCTCGACCGAGACGTCAGGCTGCTCGATCTCGGGCTCCGGCTCCACGGCAGCGCGGGACGCGCGCTCGCGAATCCCCTCGATCGCGGCATCGGCCACGAGCGAGCACAGCAGCCGGATCGCCCGGATTGCGTCGTCGTTGGCCGGCACGACATAGGTCAGCTCGTCCGGGTCGACGTTCGTGTCGCCGGTGCCGATGAGGGGGATCTCGAGCTTGTTCGCCTCGGTCACCGCGATCCGCTCGCGATGGGGATCGATGATGAAGATCGCGCCGGGCAGGCGCTTCATCTTGCGGATCCCGCCGAGGGTGCCGGTCAGCTTGGTCAGCTCTTCCTGGAGCTTGGCGGCTTCCTTCTTGGGCATCCGTTCGAACTCGCCGTTGAGCTGGCGCGCCTCGAGCTGCTCCATGAGCGCAATCCGCTTCTTGATCGTGGTGAAGTTGGTGAGCATCCCGCCCAGCCAGCGCTTGTTGATGTAGGGCTGGTTGGCTCGGGCCGCCTCCTGGGCGACCGGCTCCTGGGCCTGCTTCTTGGTGCCTACGAAGAGAACCTGGTCGCCTCGGCCAACCGTCTCGCGGACCGCCGCCAGGGCAGCTTCGAGCCCCTTGACGGTCTGGGCCAGGTCAATAATGTGGATGCCGTTGCGCTCCGCGAAGATGTACGGCTTCATCTTCGGGTTCCAGCGTCGGGTCTGGTGTCCGAAATGGACCCCGGCCTCGAGGAGCTGCCGCATCGAGATCGTCGGCACGTGAGGACCTCCTGTTCGGTTCTGACCTCCGCGGACCTGGCGCACCGGGAACCGGGTCATCAACCCGGCACCGCCCCGATGGGAACGGTCGCGCGTGTGGGCTCCACCGCTGGGGTGGGCTGTTCGTGGCCCACTTCGGGCCGCGGCGGAGTGTAGCACAGGACCTTGGGCCGGCCTCGGCGAAAGCGCCCTCGGGGCGCCAAAGCGAGCGTGCGCGCGAGGTCGTGCCACGCGGGAGGTCGTGCCACGCGGGAGGCATGCCCCTCTCGCGGGGAGTCGTACCGCCCCTCTCGCGGGACCGGATCGGTCGGACGGTGCCCCCAGAGCGACAAAGCTGCGATTCCAGCGTCGGGCCGCTGGCCGTCGTCGTCGCCGGCCTCGAGATTCATCCCGAACCACGCTCAGGCCGGGATGAAATCGACGCCGACTAGCTCGTCGACGCCCTCAAACCAGCCTCCCAACCGGGATTCGTTCCCGAAAGTGTCGGTTTGTCGCTCTGGGCGCACCACTCGACCCGTGACCCGACGGAGCGGCGACACGTTCGGCAGTACCAGCGTCGCGCTGGCTGGCGATCGCCCTGACGCGAGCCGGGCATGTGGGCCGCGCGCGTGCAGCCTCGGGGATGCGGCCTCGCGGATGCGACCTCGCGCTGGCTGGCGGTGCCTGCTCCAACCGCGACGATCGCCAGGACGACGCGACCCGTCAGCCGGCGAGGGCGTCCCGATGATGGCGGATCCGGGGCGGGCCGCCGCGGTCGCCGGGTTCGACGACCAGCAGGTCAATCCGGATCGGCAGCCGAGGCAGCGGGTTGCCGTCGGGCAGTACGCCCGACTCGACCAGCCGCCCGACGGCTGCGCGGAGATGGCCCCGCTTGCGCCAGTCTAAGGTCTCCTCGGCGACCCCGAAGGCCCGGCTCGCCCGCCAGCGCACCTCGACAACGACCAGGGCGGCCGGCGGCCCCGGATCCAGGCCGAGCAAGTCAACCTCGCTTCGACCGAACCTGAGGTTCCGGCCGAGGAGCGTCCAGCCGGCCGCAGCGAGGTGCTCGGCGATGGTCGCCTCGGCCGCGTCGCCCAGTCTCTGGGCGGCAGTCCGGGGTGCCGGTCCTGCCGAACCCGGGGTCTCCGTCATCGCCAGATCCTGAGCCGGGTCGCTTATCTGGCGATTGCCCGCTGCGTGCCGGCCGGGAACGAGCCGGGAACGAGCCGGGAACGAGCCGCGATGGCCCGCCGGGAGCGGGCCTGCCGGGAATGAGGCGGGAACGAGCGGAGTGGGGAACAATGATCCGCCGGGAGCCGACGCCATATCTTATGAGACAGCGGCGGCCGGACCGGTCGCGACAGAGAGGCGGCAGCGTGGACTGGAAGCTTGAACTCGTGGTGGTCCCCGTCGCGGACGTGGACCGCGCCAAGGCGTTCTACCTGGAGCAGGCCGGCTTTGACCTGCTCGTCGACCATCGCGCCGGTGACGACTTTCGGGTCGTCCAACTGACGCCGCCGGGATCGGCCTGCTCGATCGCGCTCATGAGGAACACTGACGGAGCGGCGGGCTCCCTACAGGGCCTCCACCTGATCGTGTCCGACATCGATGCGGCGCGGGCCGAGCTCATCGGCCGAGGCACGAACGCCAGCGAGATCTTCCATTTCGACGCGGGCGGGCAGGTGCCGGGGCCCGATCCGCAGCGCGCCAGCTACGGCTCGTTCCTGTCCTTCAGCGACCCGGACGGCAACGGCTGGCTGGTGCAGGAGGTCCGGCGAGCCTAGCCGGATCGGGCCGGCAGGCGGACCTGGCCGGGCTCGGGCCGGCAGGCGGACCTGGCCGGCTCAGGCCGGCAGGCGGACCTGGCCGGCTCAGGCCGGCAGCGAGAGCGACGCGATCGCGGCTTCGAATTCCTCGCTGATCGACGCCGGCTCCGGGTCGACGCCGACGCCCGAGACCTGCTCGGACATCACCGCTACGCCGGCCAGGTCGAGCGGGCCGGCAGCGAACAGGTCGAGGGTCTCCTGGTCGCCGGCCAGCGTCCGCTGGAGGGCCAGGAAGCTGCGCCGGTGGAACGGGGTCAGGCCGAGCGCGCGGATCGCCGTCCGGTGCTCGAGGGTGGCGTAGCCCTGGTTGCGCTCCCAGCCGTAGCCGGGATACCGAGCGGAGAGAAGGCCCATCATCCGGTCGCGGACGACCTTGGCCACGACCGACGCGGCGGCGATCGAGTAGACCCGGGCGTCCCCTTTGACGATCGCGGTGTACGGCCCGACGGCTGCCTCGAAATCGGCGATCCGGTTGCCGTCGACCAGGACGTAGTCGTGCTCCCCCACCCTGCTCACCGCCCGGCGCATCGCGAGGTGGGTCGCGTGGTAGATGTTGAGTCGATCGATCTCGGCCACGGATGCCGCCCCGACGCCGATCGCCAGCGCGCGCCGCCGGATGATCGGGGCGAGCCGCTCGCGCTGGGCGGCCGACAGCGTCTTCGAGTCACGGACGCCAGGGATCCGCCGGCAGTTCGGACGCATGATCACCGCCGCCGCGACGACCGCGCCGCAGGTCGGAGCCACGCCGACCTCGTCCACACCGACGACTCGAGCGAGGCCGTCGCGCCACAGGGCGCGCTCGAAGCGAAGGGTCGGAACCTGGCTGCCCATCAGCGTGAGTCTAGCGATGGGGCCGACCGCGTGGGCCGGCGCGCCCTCGCCGCGTTCTGACAGATTCCGCCACCAGCCGCCTTATGGTCGGTCGCAGCCTGGTTCGGACCAAAGCAGAGACCGAGTGCGCCCGACTCGTGCACAAGACTCGTCGAGACGGCCCAGGACTGGACTCGCGCTGGCGCCAATCTGACCATAGCGCGGCTGCCGGCGGAATCTGTCAAGAGAAACGGACTAGAAGCACCAAGGATTGCGGAACATGCCAACTCGACTCGCCCGGCTCGAGCCCGCCGGGAATCGACGACCCCGCCAGATCGGCGGGGTCTTGCACAGCGGAGCCGGCGCAGATCAGGGGTTGCGGCGCTCGCGCAGCGTGGCAGCCTTGCCGACCCGTTCGCGCAGGAAGTAGAGCTGGGCGCGGCGGACCTGCTGGTGGCGGAGGACCTCGATCTTGTCGATCCGCGGGCTGTTCACCTTGAACGTGCGCTCCACGCCGACGCCGCTGGCGATCCGGCGGACGGTGATCGAGCGGGTGATGCCGCCACCACGCAGGCGCATCACGTCGCCTTCGAACACCTGGATCCGCTCGCGGCTACCCTCGACGACCTTGGCATGGACCTTCACCCGGTCGCCCGGAGCGAGTTCGGGGAGGTCGGTGCGGATCTGGCCCTGGACGATCTCGTCGAGTACGGTCACTGCGGTTCCTTGCGTTCTCTTGGCGCAGCGTCACTGCGCGAGGATGGCATCGGGATGGGTCGTGCCGACGACCGACGGCGCAGTGTAGCACGGCAACGCCGTCTAATCGGCCGAGCCGTCCTCCGCCTCGATCTCCTTGAGCAGCGCGCGGTCCGCGGGGGCGAGCGCCCGACCGGCCAGCAGGTCAGGGCGCCGCTCGAGCGTTCGCCGGAGCGCCTCGCGGCGGCGCCACTGGCGCACAGCTCCGTGATCTCCGCTGGACAGGATCGGCGGCACCGACTGGCCGTCGAAGATCGGCGGCCGGGTGTACTGGGGATACTCCAGCAGCCCGTCGGCGAAGGACTCCTCCGCGGTCGAGGCCGCATCGATCGCCCCCGGCAGCAGCCGGATCAGTGCGTCGACCACGACCAGGGCCGGCAGCTCGCCGCCCGTGAGCACGAAGTCGCCGATCGATAGCTCCAGATCGACCATGCCCCGGATCCGTTCGTCGATCCCCTCGTAGCGCGGGCACACGAAGACGAGGTGGGAGCGACCGGCAAGATCTCCGGCGCGCGCCTGGCCGAAGACTTCGCCGGCTGGATCCAGCAGGATGACGGTCGAGTCGGGCCGGCGCAGCTCAGCCAGGGCAGCCGCCACCGGCTCGGGCCTGAAGATCATCCCCGCCCCACCACCGTACGGGCTGTCGTCGACCGAGCGATGCCGGCCGAGCCCCCACTGGCGCAGGTCGTGGACCCTGATCGTGGCCAGGCCTCGCTCCTGGATCCGGCCGGGAATGCTGTCCGCCAGCGGGCCCGCGACCATTGCCGGGAAGAGCGTGACGATCTCGATCTCGAGGCCCATCGCCCGCCTCAGGTCTCGGCGGTGGCGGGAGTGGCGGCAGTAGCGGGAGCGGCGGGCGTGCCGGGGTCGACGTCCGCAGCGGGCTCGCCGCTCACCCCCTCGGAATCCGGCACTGCCTGGGCGGCCGCCGCGCCGGCCTCGGCAGCGCTCAGGGCGATCCCGGCGGCAATCGACCGGGCGGCATCGCCCTTGCGCGGGCGCGCTGCCCGGAACGGCCGGACCGGGCGAACGGGCGGCAGGTCAAGAGCTACGGCATCGACGACGAGCGCCCCATCTCTGGGCTCGAGCGAGACGACGAAGTCGCGCACGGCCGGCACATCGAACTCGCCCCGTGGGCCGTGGACGACGTAGACGTCGTTCTCGGCGACCCGGTAGATGTCGGTGACCGTGCCGAGCTCCTCGCCGTCGCGGCCGAGGACCGCCAGCCCGACCACCTCGTGCCACAACCAGGAGTCGGCGCCCGGTGCGCCGCCCTCGACTGGAACGAGGGCCTCGAGGTAGGCCCCCCGGTACGCTTCGGCGGCCTTCCGGTCGGGGGCCTCGGCCAGGCGAATCCGCCAGCCCGGACCGTCTGCAACCGGGACGCCCTCGATGACCCGCAGCGGCGCCTCGCTGCCTTCCACGAAGAGTCTTGCGCCGCGTTTGAAGCGCGCCTCGGGCCGGTCGGTCAGGACCTCGACCCGGAGCGCACCATTCAGGCCATGAACGCCCCGGACGAGGGCGACCACGAGCCGCTGGGAGTCGACCGTCAGACGATCTCGAGTGAGACGGGCTCGCCGTCGCGCGTCGCGGTCACCTTGAGCAGGGTCCGCAGCGCCTTCGCCACGCTCCCGTTCCGGCCGATCACCTTGCCCATGTCGTCTTCGGCGACATGCAGCTCGAGGACGACGCCGTCGCGATCGCGGATTTCCTCGACCCTGACCTCGTCGGGCTGATCGACGAGAGACTTGGCCACGTATTCAACGAGCTCTCTGGCTGCCATCGGACTACTTCCCGGCCGGCAGGATGCCGGCTGATCGAAACAGGCGAGCAACGGTGTCTGAGGGCTGCGCACCCTGGGCCAGCCACTTCTTCGCCAGCTCGGCGTCGATCTTCAGCTCGATTGGATCAGTACGCGGGTTGTAGTGCCCGATCGTCTCCAGCGATCGGCTGTCCCGGGCGCTCCGTGAATCGGCGACGACCAGCCGGTACGTCGGCTGCTTGGTGGCGCCCACCCGGGTGAGCCTGATTCGAACGGCCATCGGCCTGTTGCCTCCTCTTGGGATTGTGCGACGGACGCCGCTCTGGGACGGCGCCCGCCGATGACTGGGCTGGAATGAACTATTTCAGGACGAGCACCACCCGTGCCGTCGATACATCCGCTCCGACCGCCTCGGACCAGGCGATGCTCTGGATCGGCTCGAGGAACGGCTTGACGTCCGAATCATAGGCCTTGATGTCTGATGACCCGGCCGCCAGGGTTTCGACGGCCGTGCGCACGGCCGTCAGGTCGACGTATCCCTGGCCCGCATTGCTCGCCCCGGCCAGGTTGATCGCCCGCTGATAGGCGGGCTGGTCGGCCAGGGAGCTGCCCGGCTTGGTGTCGAGGACGGCCTTCACGAAGCCATCGCCGACGCCCACGATCACCAGGTCCTGGGTCTGGGTGAAGGCGATCTGGAACTTGCCCGAGGGTCCGCCGACGTCCGTGCCGGCAGATCCGCTCAGCTGGCCGAGGTCGGCGCCGATGAGGGTGATCGTCTGGCCGGCGTAGGTTTCGCTGCTGATCGTGATGCCCGATTGGGCCCCACCAAGCGCGACCAGGTTCTTCAGCTCGGTCAGCAGGTTACCGGAGGCCGTCGCGTCCTGCGTCTGGGCAACGAGGCCACCGGTGAAGCCGGCGCCATCGTGTGCGACGACGACGTCCGCATCGCCGATCCAGCCGACCGCCTTGTCGATCCCGCCGACGAACTTGGCAACGGAATCGATCTGGGCGGCCGTTGGGCCGCCGGGTTGGGCCTCGAGCTGGGTCAGGGTGGACTGGATGAGGCTGCCCGTATCGTGGACGTCATATTGCAGCACCGTGCCCGCCGGCAGGCTTGCGGCAAGGGCGCCTTGGCGGTTTTGGCGAGCCGGCTGGCCGGCCACGGCCACGGTCGGCAGCACCTCATCGAGGACGAGGTGATCTGACTCGGCCCGGACGCGCAGCGCGGTCCAACCGGGCAGCAGGGCGGTGTTCATCGTGGGGATCGCCAGCGGGCTCACCTTGGGACTGAGGCCGGCCTGGCTGCCGACCTGCGACAGGATCTGACTCTCCATCTTCGTGAGCAGGCTGAGGTAGCCCTTGATGTCGATGAAGACGCTGCCCAGGTCGTCCCCGGCGAGGGCGGCGTCGGCGGCCTTGAACCCGGCATTGCCGGCCAGGGCTCCGCTCGGCCCACGGGTGATCGCCGCCTTGACCGCATCCAGGGTCCCGGCGAGGATGACCGAGCCATCGAGTCCGTAAGCGGCCGGCGGCGAGGACGCGACGGCCGGCCCGACCAGATCGACGCCCTGGTAGGTCTCATGGCTGGCATCGGCTGGGGTGATCGACTTGAGCCAGGTCGCGGCGGCCGCCGCGTCCCGGACCGAAACGACGACGAGGACGCCGGGCGATGACGGATTCGTGCCGGCCACCGAAACGCCGACCTGGCCCCCGAACCAGGGCTTGATCTCGGTCGAGAAGTCGTGCTTGCCGTCGGTCAGTCGCCGGACCAGGCGATTGAGCCCATCGTCGGCCTTGGCGTCGAAGCTCGTCTGATCGGCGAAACCGGGGAACTTCGAGAGGAAAGCCAGGAGATTGGCGCGCTGGTCGCCCGGCATGTCCGCGCGGATCTCGGTATAGACGAGCGCGTCCGACGGTGCCCAGGGCAGGACCGTCGAGCTTGAGCGTGCCGACGAAAGCACCGCGAAGCCCAGGGCACTGCCCGCGATCACCACGGCCGTTACGACCGCAGCGATTGCCCAGCGCAGCCGGCGCCGGCGCGGGCTGGCAATCGGCGCGTTGGCCGCGCCGTCGCCCGGCAGCACTTCGAGCGCGGACGTGGGTACGGCATCGGTCGTCGGCTCGAGCTGGCTGACCGGTTCCGGCATGATTCCCGGGTCGGTTGGGCCGGCTGGCCCGAATGGTTCGGTCATCGTGAACCCCCTTTCCTAGCGACGGCCCAGGAGGGTCGCCGCGGCAGATCGCCGTCCGGCTCCGCCGGAGAACTGCTTCATCATTTTCTGCATCTCGCCGAACTGCTTGACGAGACGGTTGACGTCCGTGAGGTTGGTCCCTGAGCCTGCCGCTATCCTGCGCCGGCGCGAGGCGTTCAGGACATTGGTGTCGCGTCGTTCACGCGGCGTCATCGCCCGGATGATCGCCTCGGTCCGGCGGATCTCACCGCGGTTCACCGCGTCCTCGGCCTGCTTGGCCATGCCGCCCATGCCCGGCAGCATCCCCACGATCTGGCTCAGGCCACCCATCTTCTGGACCTGCTGGAGCTGGTCCAGGAAGTCGTCCAGGGTGAACTGCGACTTGCGCAGCTTTTCCTCGAGCTTCGACGCCTGGCCGGCATCGAAGGTCTCCTGGGCCCGCTCGACCAGGGTCAGGACATCGCCCATCCCCAGGATCCGGCCGGCGAGACGATCCGGATGGAAGACCTCGAGCGCGTCCGTCTTCTCGCCTGTGCCCAGGAACTTGACCGGCAGGCCAGTGACGGCACTGATCGAAAGCGCGGCGCCACCCCGCGCATCGCCGTCGATCTTGGTCAGGATCAAGCCAGTGATCGGGACCACGGCAGCGAACGCCTGGGCCACGGCCACTGCGTCCTGGCCGGTCATCGCGTCGATCACGAGGAGCGTCTCGACGGACTGGACGGCCGTGCTCAGGGCGGCTATCTCGGCCATCAACGCCTCGTCGATCGTCAGCCGGCCGGCAGTGTCGATGATCACCACGTCACGGGCCGTCCGGCGGGCCGCTTCGAGCCCGGCCTGGGCGATCGCCACCACCGGCGTCCCGGCGGGCGCCCGGTGGACCGGTAGGTCGAGCGCGGCGCCAAGCGTGGCCAGCTGGTCCGCGGCAGCCGGCCGATACGGATC
>ODAK010006658.1_pt1 | contig 11634 bp, 5 predicted proteins | sample 1539591 | NCBI WGS metagenome assembly ODAK01 (sample SAMEA3539303, study PRJEB22396) | soil metagenome | biome: tundra; feature: field; material: soil | place: USA | collected 2010-05 | depth 0.15 m | reverse complement strand
AGCCTCGCGAACTCTTCCATCCACCCGGACAGCCGTTCGAGATACGCGACGACCAATGCGCTCAGCGAGGTATCGCGCTGCGCTGCGGCGACCCGGGCATTGCGGTACACGCGGTCGGGCACGGAGACCGTAATGTTCCTCACAGTTTCACAGTAACACGGTTTATGTGGCCTGTGCGCCCGCGCAGCCCGGCATCGGTGACGCGCGATCGACCATCGTCGCTCCCAGATCAGTGAAATGCGGGCCAGCGACTGATCATGACGGCCGCCCAACCAGGCGTAACGGGGTGGGGCGGGTCAGTCGTTGGCGCAGATGTTCCCATTGAGATAGAAGGCGGCGGGGGCCGGGGCCTGGCCGGTGTCGCTGCCGAGGAAGCCGAACGTCACGGTGCCGCCGTTAGCCGTGATCGTGCTGTTGTAGCTGGCGTTCGTCACCGACACGCTGGTCTCGGACGGGGTGTACGAGCCGTTCCACAGCTGGGTGATCGCCTCACCCGAATTCGGCCACGTCCAGGTGAGTGTCCAGCCGTTCACACCGGCGGCCGCGGAGTTGGTGATCGTGACTCCGGCCTGGAAGCCGCCCGACCAGCTGCCGCTCACCACATAGTGCACTGCGCAGCTCGCGTTGGAAGGCGGCGGCACGGTGAAGGTGACGGGCGGCGAAGGCAGCGACGCGTTGCCCTGGGTGTCGACCGCCACCACGTCGTAGGTGTACGAGGTGCCGATGGTCAGGCCGGTTAGCGTGACGCTCGCGCCCGTCGTCGACGTGACCAGCGTGCCGCTGCTGTTGTAGAGGTTGTACTTGGCGATCGGGTAGGTCCCGGCGGCCGCGGCGGGCCAGCTGATCGTCGCGGTGCCCGACGTGTTGCTGGAGGTGCTGGACGACAGGCTGGACACGGTCGGCTGGCCGGGTGCGCCAGGTGCGGTCACGCCGCTGCCCCCGCTGCCGGGAATGTGGACGACGGTCAGCGAGTAAGCGCCGACGGTCACCGAACTCGCCGAGCCGGACCCGCTGGTGATCGACGTCCCTCTGTTGGCGAGCGTGTACACCGTGGGGGTGCCGGACGGGGTGAAGCCGTTGTAGCCCAGGCTGACCGTGTAGGAGTTGGACGGGTCCTCGTTGTCGATCAGCACGTTGAGGTTGCCGCCGGCGTCGCGGACGGCGTGCACCCTGAGGAGGGACTGCGAGGAGGTCGACGTGACCATGGTGTCCCCCGGCGCCGCGAGCTTGGACAGCATCTCGATGCCATAGTAGGGCGCGAACGGGGTGTCGACGGCCGGCTCGGTGGTGCCGCCGGAGTTCGTGTTGCTGGAGAAGATTCCCTGGTCGCCGTAGTCGGTCGCGCCGTCTACGGTGCTGACCGTGCCCTCCCCGTTGTGCTCGTTCCACCAGTCCACGTTGGCCACGCCGTTCTCCAGCCAGGTCATGTACATGTCCGCGCCGAACAGCGCAGCCGGCTGGGTGTCCGGGTCAATGGTCGAGTTCGTCTCGGTGACGATGATGGGCACGCTGGCCGGGTTGCTGATGGCGGCGTAGCTGCTGATCTCACTGTGCAGGGTGGACACGATCCCGGCGATGTCGGACGGGTCGGTGAGCATGCCGGCCGTGCTTGACCCGCCCGGGTAATAGTGCACGATCACGCACTGGGTGCCCGACTTGAGCGCGGACAGCACGGTCTGGTTCCATGACTGCGGGTACTCGGAGTTGGTCACGCCGTCCGGCCAGAAGCCGGGTGTGGTGAGCACGGCGCAGACCTTGGCGTTCGCGTTGACGGCGTGCACCGCGGACTGGAACTGAAGGAAGTTGGCCGCGTACTGCACCGGGCCGCAGTTGTAGGTCTGCGAGGGCTCGCTGCCGATCGTCACCGGAGACCCGTTCAGCGAGGTGTCGCAGTGCGCGTCCGCCTCCCAGTTAGCGCCGTAGGTGCCGTTGCCGTAGACCTCGTTGCCGACCTCCCAGTACTGGACGTTGTCGCTGGCCGCCGACTGCACCCAGGCAGCCGCCAGGGATGGCGTGCCGGTACCGTAGTTCACCGTGATGATGGGCGCCGCGCCCGCCGAGTTAACGGTGTTCACGAAGTTGCTGAAGCCGGTGTTCGGTGCGACGTATCCGCCGGCCGCCGCGGTCTGGGTCTGCCAGTTATAGATGTCGGAGTAGGAGCCGCCGGGGTAGCGAAGCGCGTCGACGCCGGCCGCCTTAAGCAGCGCCGGGATCGCGGCGTCGTTCATGTCGCCGTCGTAGACGGCGGTGCTCAGGCCTATCGCGTGCACGGGCACCGTGCCGAGGCCGGCCGTGGCGTCTACGGTCACCGACGCGGTCATCTGCGCGGACGCGGGTCCAGCCGTGCCGATGACCGCGGCGGCCGGCAGCATGACGGCTGCGCCGATCAGCAATGCTCGCACCGCTCGCGGCGCCCGGCGGCATTCCATTACGCCCATTGCGGCCTCCCTGTCGAATCGCCTCAATACTGAGTTACATCGGAGCGAGGGTGCAGTCCAGGCCGGCCACGTGACGGCAGGCCCGGCGACCGCGCAGGCGCAGCTCAGCGCGGTGGCGGGAGCCGCCGATGAAATGAAAACAACATGACGGCGCTAGCTGCGGGTCCCGGAGGCTAGGTGGAGTCCCGCAGGACCAGCTGGGTTTCAGGATCGAGTGAGCGGGCTCCCGGCCAGGGCCGGCGATCCGGGCCAGCAATTCCTGGATCATGCGTTCGAGCCCTGGGCGATGGTCGATGAGCCTGTACAGCGCGTGCTCGCCGGCCGGGCGGCTGAAGTCGCCGTACGCGATCATCCCAGGATCGGCGATGTCGGCGGCCGTCATGGCCTTGCGGTAGCCGAGCAGCCGGTCGACACCGGGAGACATGTCCGGCGGTCCCGCGCGGTAATTTTCATGTGCGCAGCCCCGGCCGCGCTGCTGAACGCGGCCCGCGCCGCGCCGGCTCTGGGCATGCCGTCGGCCCCGGCTTAACGTCAGTGGTCATGAGACACCGTGCCCTCCCCGCCTTCGCCTCGGTGCTGGCGGTCGCCATCGCCGTGGGCGGCTGCACCACCGTTACCGCCGGGACCGCGTCCAACAGCCACGCGGCGTCTGCCTCCCCTTCGGCCACCGCTACCGCCGCCCGGGCGAGTGCGCCCGTCTACGGCCCGCCCGGCCCCGACCCGCCCGGCCCCGACCCGGCCTGCGCCGCCGCGCTGCGGGCCGAGCAGGCCCTGCGGGCGCGTCAGGGCAGGGACCAGGATAACGAGTCCGCCCTCGACCAGGACTTCACGAACTTCGCCAACGCGCTCAGCGCCGCCGCCCGGCAAGAGACGCATCCGGCCACGGCCGAGGCGATGACCACCCTGGCCAACGACTTCAACGCTCTGGTTGAGTCCCAGAGCGGCGCCGGGGAACTTCCCGACATGAACACGGTCGAGAACGACGGCGCCGCCTTCGACAAAGCCTGTTCCTTATTCTTAACGACCCCTACGGCCGGCCCGCTCTCCGGGCCGGGTGGCCGGTCCGGAGAGCGGGTTCTCCTGTCAAGTGCAGGTGGTGCCGTTGATCGAGAACGACGTCGGTGAGGCGTCGCTGCTGGTCCAGGTGCCCTGGAAGCCCAGCGAGGTGGAGCCGCCCGCGGCGATGGTGGCGTTGTAGCTCTCGTTCGTGATCGTGACGTTCTTCCCGCTCTGGCTCTCCACGCCGTTCCAGGCGCTGGTGATCTGCTGGTCGCCGGGGAAGGTGAAGGTCAGCTTCCAGCCGTTGATGGCCGAGCTGCCGGTGTTGGCGATCGTGAGGTTGGCGGTGAACCCGCCCTGCCACTGGTTGGGGGTGTAGGTGACCTGACAGGCGCCTGACGGGTTGCCGGAGCCGATCGTCCAGGTGAAGCTCGCCGTTCCCTTTGCCCCGGTGCCGTCGGTGACGGTCACCGTGACGCTGGAGCTGGCCGCCGTGGTCGGGGTGCCGGAGATCAGGCCGGTGGACGAGCTGATCGACAGCCCGGCCGGCAGGCCGGCGGCGCTGTAGGTGAGGGTCTGGCCGGTCGCGGAGTCCGACGCCCGGATCTGCAGGCTGGCCGCGGTGCCGACGGTGCCGGTCTGGTTGCCCGGGTTGGTGACCGTGACCGTGTTCCCGGTGCTGGTGCCGATCGTCCAGGTGAAGTTGACCGAGGACGCTCCGCTGCCGTCGTTGACGGTCACGGTGGTGGTGTAGCTGCCCGCCATGGTCGGCTTGCCGGTGATCGCGCCGGTGGAGGAGCTGATCGACAGGCCGATCGGCAGGCCGGTGGCGCTGTAGGTGAAGGTCTTGCCGGTAGCCGAGTCGGACGCCTGGATCTGCAGGGTGTCAGCGGTACCCACCGTGCCGGTCTGGGTACCCGGGTTGGTGACCGTGACCGTGGGGGTGGCGCTGGCCGGCGGGGACACGTTCGGGAACAGGTACGCGAACGAATCGAACGCCGTCGCGATGTCTGTCTCCGCCCAGAACCTGTGGTAATTGAACACCGGGGCGGAGCCGCCGTTCAGGTAGTTCTGCACCTCGGCATAGTCCGGGACGCTGGTGTACCACGGGCGGATGGACAAAAACGTGTTGTCGGCGGAAGTGATATCACCGCTGACGCCGGGGTAGGTCCCTGACCAGCCGGACGGGATGAACAAGCCCTCGAAATTGGTGGTGTTGAACGCCGAGGTGAAGTTGCTGTAGTCGGTCCGCGTCTCCGGCGCCGAGTAACCGAGCGAGTCGCCGTAGAACTGGTGGATGACGTCGATGATGTTCTGCGCGTCGGCCTCAGCGGTGGTGTCGTTGGCCTTGGCCGCGTAGTACATGTACGTCTTGGCCAGCGAGGCGGACACGCCCAGGTCCGACGAGCAGCCCGACACCGAGACGTGCAGGCCGGGGTTCGCCGGCGGCTGCGACGAGCTCGACGTGCCCGTCGTCCAGCTCTCGGCGGGCTGGCCGCTCCAGCTGAGCGTCCCGGGCAGGCAGATCGCCCCGGTGGACGTGTTGAACGTGGCGACCGACTCGGCCCACGCCACCCATTTCTTCAGGGTCGCCCCGGCCTGAGCGTTGCCGGTCACGTAGTAGTACTCGGCCACGCGTTCCATGGGCCAGGTCTGGTAGCCGAACCACTGGTTGGACGGCGGGTTGTGGTACACGGGTTCGAAGTCGTAGTACATGCCGTCGAAGGTGGGATCACCGGACGGCGGCTTGGCCACGTCGCCGTAGTTGCCGCCCCAGTTGTTGGTGACGCCGCCCGCGATCGCGCCCTCGGCCGACTGCAGCCACTGCATCATGTTGAGCTGCGTGGTGAGGCTGGTCGTCCAGTCGGACTTGGCCGACGGGGACAGCGGGATCAGGCTTGTGGTGCTGGAGAGCGCGTAGGCCGCGAGCGGGTTCTGGTACCCCTCGTGGATCTCGGTGCCGCTGATCCGCCAGGACCAGGCGCCAGTGGTAGAGCCGCCCCAGGCGTAGTACCAGGACAGCAGGTAAGTATCCTCGTTCGCCTTGGAGGTGCCGGCTGGGCAGGCCACCGAGCCGTCCTGGCTGCACGCGGCGCTGATCTGCTTGAAGTACTTGTCGAACATCGAATACCTCACGAAGTCGCCCAGCTTGGCCGCGTCGGCCATGGTCGACGAGATCGCCGACTGGTTGCCCTGTGCGGTGGCGTACTGCTCGGCCCAGTACGCGGCCTGGATCATGCGCGCGTCGGCGTCCGGCGCGTCGGTGTACTTGTACTGGGCGGCGAAGCTGCCGCCGCCGTTGTTGAATAGGCCGAGGTAGCCGGATCCGCTTTCGCCGTACTTCAGCGTGTCCCAGTCGGGCTGCGGGACCGTGTCCCACACCGACTCTTCGGAGCCGCGCTGGAAGGTGTTGATGAAGCTTGGCGTGGAGGTGCCGTCTTCCTGCTGGCCGAAGCCGTACCGATTGTCGGTGTCCATGATCCACATCGGCGCGTAGATGTCACAGTTGCCGTAGGCTGACTGCAGCTCGCTGTACAGCGGGTCCGAGCCGACCGGGACCGAGGAGTTGAGCGCCACCGGGTAGTCGCTCGGGGACGGCTCCTCCGGCCCGTACGTGGCCGGCGAGGACGCGTTGTAGGCGCTGCACCCGGGCTGGTTGGCCGCGTTCGGGATCATGTACGTCTGCATGCTGGACCATGCGGTGTTGAACTCGGTCCAGTTACTGCTGACGCGGCCGTAGTCGGCGGCCAGCCACAGCCAGTAGCTGTAGGTCTCGGAGGTGGTCTCGTGGCCGTAATCCGGGGCCTCCACGATGAGTTCCTCGACCGAGTGGTACGGGATGCCCAGCGGGCTGAAGTACCCGTTGCTCGGGTTCGTGATGTCGTCGTAGAGGTTGAGGAACCACTGGTCATATCCTGTAGCGGCCGCCGCGGCGGTCACTCCGACCGAGGCAGTCCCCAGCCCGGACGCTGACGCGGTGATGGTCGAATGACTGCCGGTCCTGGTCTGCGTCGCTCTATTGGATTTGCCTGGGCCTCCGGCCGCTCTATTGGATTTGCCTGGGCCTCCGGCCGCGGCCACGGTGACCTGCTGCGGCCGGTTCCAGTCCGAAGGCGTGAAGGTGAGCGTCTGGCCCTTGGACACCGTGGTCCCGGTGCCGGCGTCGCTCAGGTGTACCGTGACGGAGCTGCTGGGCGCCGTGGACAGCGAGACGCTGAACGACGTGGTGTGGCCCCGCGAGACCGTGAGCGAGGATTGGTCGGTCACGACGCTAGGCTTCTCGACCTGGATGGCCACCGGATCCGATGTCGTGCTCTTTCCATGCTTGTCGGTGGTCACCGCGGTCAGCGAGTAGTCGCCCGCTGGCACGTGCGCCCATTGCACCGTCCAGGGCGCCGACTTGGCCGTGCCCACCAGGCGGTTGCTAGTCAGGCTGGTGCTCACGTAGAAGGCGACAGAGGATACCGGGCTGCTGGTGAGCCCGTCCCCGATGCTGTCGCTGACTGGAAGGGGAGCCGCCCGCAGCGTGATATTCGAGCCAGGCGTGAACACCTGGCCCGCGACTGGGCTGGTAATCGGCGCGGCGGCAGGCGGCCCGCTGGCTGTCTGACTCGCCTTGGATGATGTTCGCGCGACCGCTGCTGGAGGAGCAGAGGCGGCCGACGCGCTGCCGGAAGCGGCGTACAACGCGCCAGACAGCAGGGCGGCCACGGCCAGGGCGCTGGCCAGCGTACGCGAACGAGTTCGACGGTTGGTCATCCGTATCTCCTCGCTGCAAAATGGGGGGATCTGGGCGGCGGTAGGCGCTCGCACCTCAGGTTTGCAAACTAACCCGGAGCCCGGTGAGCGGAAAGCGCGCGATCGTGATGCCGGGAAAGCCTTTACGGAGCGCAGTGACATAGAAATTCCCAGAGCGATCCGCACACGGCGCGCAGCGTCGCCTTTACCTGCGCAGAGGCCGGTGCCGACGGGATCGGCGGCGGATTGGGCATCGGGCCGGGTTCAGTTACAGCGCGTATACGAAACCTTTCTGCCGTCAATGAAACTCTCATGGCGGACGCTCGCCGCCCGTCAAAAGGCTCGCAACGGTGACGCCAAAACTGGCGTGAAACTTCCACGACGTCATCGGCCGCCAACTCCATGGGCCTGCTCGGCCGGCTGATTGACGCCGGGAAAGTTCCATTTCTCGCGGAGCATCAGCCGCCGGCTGCGTGCCATTTCCAGCGGGGCCGGCGGTGTATCCGCGGGTGGCGGCACACCGCTGTTGGCAGCGAAGCGCCCGTTCGGTGTGAGCGCTGAAAGTTTCATTCCGATATGACAGAAAGCGCCCCTTCTTTCCTGGTCAGCGCGCCGCGGGCGGGCTGGCTCGTGCGCCCCCGCCGACCGGGCCGTAGCTTCAAAGCGGGAATCAGAGGCCGACCTCGGGAGGCAGGATGTGCTCAGCGTGGCTGGACTGGATGCGCGCGCGAGGCGGCGGGCCGCGACACAGGCTTTCCGCACCGCTGCTCGCCGTCGGCGCGACCGCCGTCCTCGGGGCCGGGTGGCTGACCGCCACGGGCCCGGCGACCCACGCCGCTACCGCGGGACGCACGGCACCCGCCGCCTCCGGAGTCGGCGCCGGCTACTGGCACACCAGCGGCAATCAGATCCTCGACTCGAACGGCAACCCAGTGCGCATAGCGGGCGTGAACTGGTACGGCTTCGAGACGCCGGACGAGATCGCACACGGGCTGTGGGCGCAGGACTATCACACGATCATCAACGGCATAAAGAACCTGGGCTACAACACGATCCGGATCCCGTTCTCCAACCAGATGGTGGAGACGCCGATCGTGCCGCAGAACCTCAGCTTCTACAACACGGGCCCGATCAACACCGACCTCAAGGGCCTGAACTCGCTGCAGATCCTGGACAAGATCATCGCCTACGCGGGCCAGGAGGGCCTGAAGGTCATCCTGGACGACCACAGGTCAGAGGCCGGCGAGTCCGCGGAGCAGAACGGCCTGTGGTACACCTCCGCGTACCCGTCGCCGGCCTGGGTGAACGACTGGATGACGCTCGCAAAGCGCTACGCGGGCAACCCGACCGTGGTCGGCTTCGACCTCCGCAACGAACCGCACACGCCGGCCGGCGACACGTACGCGCAGGGTGCCACCTGGGGCACCGGCGACCCGGCTACGGACGTGCGCCTAGCGTACGAGCAGGCGGGGAACGCGATCCTCGCGGTCGACCCGGGTGCGCTGATCTTCTGCGAGGGCATCAGCGAGAATCCGACGGCGTCCGGCGGGAACAACTCCACCTGGTGGGGCGGGGACCTGGCGCTGGCCGGCCAGTACCCGGTCACGTTGTCCTCGCCGGGACACGTGGTGTACTCGGCGCATGACTACGGGCCGAGCCTGTTCCAGCAGACCTGGTTCAACTCCTCGACCACGCCGGCCTCGCTGGACGCGGTGTGGAACGCCAACTGGGGCTATTTGTACAGACAGGGCACGGCCCCGGTATGGGTGGGCGAGTTCGGCACCGACAACACCGCGTCCGACGTCCAGTCGAGCACGCCAGGATCGCAGGGCCAGTGGTTCAGCTCGCTGTTGTCGTACCTGGCGGCTGATCCCTGGATGGGGTGGACCTACTGGGCGCTCAACGGCGAGGATCCGTACGACCTGCTGGACGGCAGCTACGACCCGATGCCGGTGTCCGCCGCGAAGCAGTCGCTGCTGGCCTCGATCCAGTTCCCGCTGCCCGGTGTCGGCACCGGCAGTCCGTCCCCCACGAGCACGCCAACGAGCTCCAGTCCCGCGCTGGCGTGCTCGGCCGCCTACACGGTGGTGAATTCCTGGTCGGGCGGCTTCCAGGCGCAGATCGTGCTGACCGATACCGGCACGGCGCCCATCGACGGCTGGACCCTGACCTGGACCTTCCTCGGTGATCAGCAGATCGGCTCGCTGTGGAACGCCACCTACACCCAGTCCGGCAAGCAGGTCGCCGTCGCCGCCGAACCGTACAACGCCACGATCGCCCCGTCCGGCACGGTGACGATCGGCTTCACCGGCACATTCACCGCCAGCGACTCCTCTCCCACGACGTTCGTGGTGAACGGGACGACCTGTGCCACCTGACCCGAGGATTCATGCGGGCAGAGGCACAGACGGGTGCGTGAAATTTCACCGTGGCGGGCTCGCGGTGCGAGGCCGGCACCAGCGAGGACCTGCGCCCGCGGGCGTGCCGAGAACTTTCGGAAAATTTTCGACGCCCGAGGTCTTGTCCGTTTCACTGTCTGTCGTAATGTCTGCCTTGCCGCGGGAATACCTCCGCGGGCAGAAGGGAACACGCGATGCCGGGCCGGATTCGACTCATTCATCTCGCGACGGTGGCCTTGGGGACCGTCCTCACGGCGGGAACGATAACGGTCGCCGGGACGGCCGTACCCGCGTTCGCGGCCTCCGCCGCGACCGTCAACGGCGGCACGACGTTCCAGGCAATCACCGGCTTCGGCGCGTCGGAGGGGTTCGGCGAGGCCGCGACCGTGATGAACGCGTCGTCGGTGGTGCAGACCCAGGCACTGAACCTGCTGTACGGCACGTCCGGCGGGGCCGGCCTCACCATCTTGCGGAACGAGATCAGCGCGGATTCCGGCGATACGATCGAGCCGACCGTACCGTCTTCCCCGTCCGCTACACCGAGTTACGTGCCGCTGGCCTCCATCGACCAGGACATGAGCCAGCTCTGGTTCGCCCAGCAGATCAAGGCCCGCTTCGGCGTCACGAACGTGTTCGCCGACGCCTGGTCCGCGCCGGCGTTCATGAAGACCAACGACGAGACCGACAACGGCGGCGCGGTCTGCGGCATGTCCGGCGCCACCTGCAGCAGCGGTAACTGGGAGCAGGCCTACGCCAACTACCTCAAGCAGTACGCGGCGGACTACGCCGCAGCCGGCGATCCGCTGACCTACGTCGGCCCGGAGAACGAGGCCAACCTGTCCACCAGCTACGACAGCATGCAGATCACCCCGGCGCAGACGGCCCAGTTCCTCGACGTGCTCGGCCCGACGATGGCCGGCACCGGCACCGGAGTCGAATGCTGCGCGACCGAAGGCTGGGACTACGCCCAGCAGTACGCTGCCGCGATCGAGGCGGACCCGACCGCGAGTGCCGACACGGCGGTCTTCACCAGCCACGGGTACACCGAGGCGCCCACCACCCCGCTGTCCGGCTGGTCCAAACCCGCCTGGGAGACCGAGTGGTCTACGTTCGAGACATGGGATCCCGCCTGGGACGATGGCACCGACGCCTCCGGCCTCACCTGGGCCCAGCACATCTTCGCCGGTCTGGACTCCGCGGACCTGAACGCATTCCTCTACTGGTGGGGCTCGACGACGCCCTCGGAGAACGGCGACAACGAGGGCCTGATCCAGATCAACGGGTCGACCGTGACTCCGTCGGGCCGACTGTGGGCGCTCGGCAACTTCAGTGACTTCGTGCGGCCTGGCGCGGTCCGCATCGGCGCGTCCACCTCCGACGGCAACCTCACCATGGATGCGTTCAAGAACACCAACGGCACGATCTCCGTCGTGGTGCTCAACACGGGGTCAAGCCCGGACACGGTGAGCTACTCGCTGTCCGGCACCGGCACGCCGAACGGCGCGACCGTGACCCCGTTCCTGACCAACGGCTCGAATGACATCGCGGCGCAGGCGACCACCTCGGTCAGCGGCGGCGCGTTCACCGGCACGATCCCGGCTCGTTCGCTGGAGACCTATGTGGTCGGTACCAGCGGCACGAGTGGCGGTAACACGGTCACGGTCACCAATCCAGGCCATCAGACGACGGCCACCGGAACCGCGGTTTCGCTGCAGGTCCACGCCACCGACTCGGCGGCTGGGCAGACGCTCAGCTATGGTGCCACGGGCCTGCCGGCCGGGCTGTCGATCAGCTCGTCCACCGGCCTGATCTCGGGCACGCCGACGACAGCGGGGACCTCATCGGTGACGGTGACCGCCACCGATACCACCGGCGCGTCCGGGTCGGCGTCGTTCACCTGGACGGTGAGCTCGGGCAGCGGCTGCCAGGTGACGTACACCACGCAGAGCCAGTGGACCGGCGGGTTCGTGGCCAGTGTCACGATCGCGAACAACGGCTCGTCGGCGATCAACGGCTGGACGCTCGCCTTCACCTTCCCCGGTGACCAGAAGATCACCAGC
>ODAK010006657.1_pt1 | contig 11634 bp, 6 predicted proteins | sample 1539591 | NCBI WGS metagenome assembly ODAK01 (sample SAMEA3539303, study PRJEB22396) | soil metagenome | biome: tundra; feature: field; material: soil | place: USA | collected 2010-05 | depth 0.15 m | reverse complement strand
CCTTGTCGTTTTCGCGATACCAGCCGCACATGGCGTAGGCCGGCATGCGGTCGCGAACCGCGCCGAGCATTTTGTAGACCGGCAATCCGGCGGCTTTACCCAGGATGTCCCAGACTGCGATGTCCACCACGGACATGGCAAACTGGGTGACGCCCTGCACGCCCTGATACTCGAGCGCGCGCCAAAGGTCGGCGCGGATCTTCTTGGGGAAGGCGGGATCCTGGCCCATGAGCACGGGTTTGATTTCGTGTTCCAGGATGGTCTGCACGACGCGCGGCCCTCCGGCGATCATGCCGAAACTGCTGTAGCCCCACCCGGTAATGCCGGCGTCGGTCTTGAGGCGGAGGACGACACCGCCGCCGTCTCCGCCGAAATCGTGGATCGCGTCACTGTAGGGTTCGGCGGGCACACGCAGCAGGTCGGTCTCGAGGCCGGTGATCTTGATTTGCTTTTTGGCCTCCGCCGCCATTGCCAGGCCGCGGCTCAGGCCGCCGGAGAGGGGCGTGGCGGCGGCCATTGTCAGGAGGTTCCGTCTGGTCAGCATACTTACATCATTAGAACACCAGGTCGCGCGGAACGCTGCAATTGCCTTTTCCCGGCACGCCGGCGTCGAACGGCCCTCCCCAAAGACCGGCTCCACCGCGATGGTGGGCGGGCGCCATCCTCATCGCGCCCGCGGCCCGTCCGTCCGGCCAGGACTTTCGGCTATCGGAACGTCTCGAAGATCGACGAGAACTGGTACCCGCTCTGCGCTACCCCGCTGCAGGTGGGAGACGCCCAGGCGGTCCCCGCACAGGTGCCGTTATCGCGCGCCACAGACCACATCGAAAGGCGCGTGATGTAGCTGTTGGCATCCGCGAAAGCCACCAGAGCTTGTGCGTCCGGCAATTGAAAGACCTCTCTTGCCGTATCGTTCACTCCGATCATGGCGATCACGCCGACCGCCGCTGTCAGTCCCGCCGCCAGAATCTGCTGGTGAGTATTGCCGGCCGCCTGCATGGCATCGAGGCCCATCTGGCCGCCGTTGTCGACGGCCGGTCCATAGTCCATCGCCATCACGTTGACCAGCTCCAGGTTCAGCCCGTCGGCCTTGGCGCTGCGCAGAATATTGACTCCGCTATCCACCAATCCGGTCGGCAGCACCGGTAACGTGTAGGAGATCGAGAGTCCCGGGTTGGCCGCCTTGAGCCTCACCAGCGCCTGGTTCCGCCGGGTGATGGATGCCTGGTCCGCCACGGATGCTCCTTCCACATCGAAGTCCAGCATCTTCGCGTTGTAGCGGTCAATCACCGCCTGGTAGGCTGCCTGCAGACTGGTCGCGTCCGTGCAACTCTGCGCCAACTCCGTACCGAAAGCGCCGCCAAACGAAATAATGACATCCGCGCCGGCCGCGCGCACGCTTTGAATCGCCGTCCGCATGCTGGCGCCGTTGGGAAGGGTGTCGTTTTCGATCGAGCCGATGCCACCCCAACCAGGCGCGCATCCGCCGTTGCTGAGGATGAAGGCCAGCGTGAACAGCTTGATTCCGGATTGTCGCTGCACGCCGGCCAGGTCTTCATCCGAGGTGATGCTCATATCGATGTATGGCGCGAAGGTCCTGGACCCGCCGCCGGCCGTTCCGCTGCCGGTCGTGATCGTGATGGAAGGGCCCGGCGCCGAGGTCCCGGCCGAATCGGTGGCTTCCACCGTGAATGAATAGGATGTCTGCGGCGACAGACCCGCCACGGTGAACGTAGTGCCGGCCGTGGTCCCCGCTGACAGGCCGTCCTTCAGAATCGTGTATTGCGTGACCGCACAGTTTGCCGGCACACCGGCAGCCGGCCAGCTAAGCACGGTGCTGTTGCCGGTGGTTCCGGAAGCGGAGAGTCCAACCGGAACACTGGGCACCACGGAGCAGACCGCACACGTTCCCTTGGCTGTCCAAGGTTGCCCGCTGCCGGGTCCGCCGCTATTGGCAGCGGGGTTCTGTGCTTGCGTCCACCAGTTGGCGACATAGTTCACGCCGCCCAGGCCCGCCGTCATACCAGCCGTGTAAATCGCGCCTGCATCCCACGCCGGGGCGCAGCCTGGCCCGCCGGCCGCGCCGGTCGTCGTCACCCTTACCGGCGCACTCTGTCCGGAGGTGCCGGCTACGTCGCTGGCCGCCACCGTGAACTGATACGTCGTCGAGGAGGAGAGGCCCGTTACCGTGAAGCCTCGTCCCGTCGCCGTCCCCATCGCCACGCCATTTTCGTACATTATATACGCCGTTACCGAACAATTCGCCGCAACTGCGGCCGGGTTCCAGCCCAGCGTTGTGCTGTTGCTGGTTGTGGCCGAAGCGGTCAACCCGCCAGGCACTCCCGGCGCCGTGGAGCAGGCCGCGATGCCTTTAGGGTTGATGGGTTGCCACAGAGCCAGGGTGATGGCCGGTTCCCATCCAATCTGGGAAGTGTGAGCCTGGAGGCAACTGTAGGTCACGCCCCCGTAGGTGACCAGTGAGCCCACCGAGTATGGGGTGTGCGGTGCCCAGGCGGGCGTGTTCTGCGCGAAAGCGGAAGTGACCATCAGCAGGCAGAAGACTAAAATCAGGATTATCCGGTTCATACGTAAGACTTCTCCGGTATGCTCTCAGCGTCCAGCTGATATAGATTTGTACTTACCAGTACCAAATGGAACACGTAACATTATTCATCAGTCCGCGCAATGAAGCATCTTCGGAGGGGTCATATGGCAGACATCGCCAGCGGCAGCCGTGCCTGGCATTCGGGGTATCATGGCAGAAAAGGGGGATTGTTTACCGCCAGTGGAAGCTGCTCGATGGGTGCAAATACAGGAAGTGTTTCACTCCGCCTCGGAGTTGCCGCCTGACGCCCGTTCCTCTTATCTGGACGAGGTCTGCGCAGGCGACACGGAGCTCCGAAATGAAGTCGAAGGCGTGCTGCGGTCGTACAGACAGACCGTAAGCGATCCGATCAAGGAAGCGGTCGACGCCGGCACGGGCTCTCTCGGCGAGGTTTCCGGGGGGCCGAAACCGGGAACGCAAGTGGGAGTTTATCGCCTGATTCGCCAGATTGGCGAGGGCGGGATGGGAACGGTCTACCTGGCGGAGCGCGCCGACCAGCAATATCGGCGGCAGGTGGCGATCAAACTGGTCCGCGCGGAGATCGCGGCAGGCGAGGTTCTCGAGAGGTTCCGTGCCGAGCGGCAGATTCTGGCCAATCTCGATCATCCGAATATCGCCCGCATGATGGACGGTGGCATCAGTGAATTCGGCTGGCCGTACCTGGTGATGGAATATGTAGAAGGCACGCCCATCGACGCCTACTGCCGGTGCCACAGCCTCTCCATCCGGGATTGTGTGCGGCTGTTCCGCACGGTGTGTTCGGCGGTGGAGCACGCGCATCGGAACCTCACCATTCACCGGGATCTCAAGCCCTCCAACATCCTGGTCACGGGCGAAGGCGTGCCCAAGTTGCTCGATTTCGGTATTGCGAAACTCCTCAACGAAGAACAGGCGAATGGCATGACGCGCGCCACCGAGCGGCTCATGACGGCGGAATACGCCAGCCCGGAACAGATCCTGGGTGAGCCGGTGACCACAGGGACGGATGTCTATGGCCTGGGATTGATTTTGTATGAGCTGCTGACGTCCACCAGGGCCCGGGAAGTTCGCGACCACAGCCTGTTGACCTTGCAGCGCACAATTTGCGAAACCGATCCGCGGCGGCCCAGTGTGCGCGCGGCGGACGCCGGCAGAGCGCAGGAACTGCGGGGCGATCTCGATCACATCGTCCTCAAAGCGTTGCGCAGAGAGCCTGAGGCACGGTACGGTTCCGTAGAGCAGTTGTCGGGGGATCTTCAGAATTACCTGGAGGGCTTCCCCGTGGTCGCCCGGCGCGGCAGCGGGCGGTACCGGGCCGCGAAGTTCGTGCGGCGGCAACGGGTGGCCGTCGCCGTGGCGAGCGCGCTGGTGCTCTTGATCTCGGCGTTGGCCGCGAGCATGACGGTGCTGGCGGTCCGGCTGGCCAGAGAAAGCGCGCGTGCCGAACAGGTTTCTTCCTTTCTCACGCAACTTTTCCGCGGGTCCGACCCATTCCGGGTGAAGGGGGACAAAGTGACCGCGCGGGAATTGCTGGACGAAGGCGCGCGTCGCGTCGCGCGCGATCTCCAGGGCCAGCCGGAAGTGCGCGCACAGGTGCTGGATACGATGGCTCTCGCCTATCAGCACCTGGGTGCGTACGACCGGGCGGAAGCGCTGTTTCAGCAGGAGGCGGCAGCCTACGCCGAAGCATCGGGCCCCAAGAGCTTCGGCGTGGCGCGCAGCCTGCGCGAGATGGCGGACGTGCAGAGGCAGCGCAGCAATTTCCCCGCGGCGGAGTTGAATTTGCGGCGGGCGCTGGCGATCGAATCGGGCGTGCTCGCGCCAACGGATATGGAGCTTTCCCATGTCTACAATAACCTCGGCCTGGTGCTCCAGTCGCAGGGAAAACTGGCCGAGGCGAAGGGACTGTTCGAGAAGGCGGTGGCCATCTCCCGCGGCTATCCAAATCAGTGGACCGAGACGTTGGTGATGATGAGCAACCTGGGCGCCGTGCTGGCCGAAGCGGGCGACGTGGCCCGCGCCGGCCCGCTCCTGCGGGAGGTGCTCCAGCAGCGCCGGCAGCGCCTGGGCGACGACCATCCTCAAACCATCCGAAGCATGGTGCGCTTGAGCCGGGTTCTGCGCAGCCGGGGCGACTACACCGAAGCCGTGCAGCTCCTGCGTGCGTCGCTGGCCGCCTACCAGCGGATACTGGGCACGGAACACCCCGACAGCGCCGCAAGCATGGACAGCCTGGGGGAGGTGCTGCAGGAGATGGGCCAGCGAGCGGAGGCCGAAGGCCTTTACCGGCAGGCCATCGCCATCGGAGCGCGCACGCTGGGCGACCACTCCGATGTGGCTCTCTGGCAGAGCGATCTTGCCTCCCTTCTCAGGCAGCAGGGCAATTACCATCAGAGCGAGCGCCTGTATCGCCAGAGCCTCGCTCTGTGCCGCAAGACATGCGAAGACCGCAGTCCGCGCCAGGCGCACATCCTGGCTGGACTCGGTGGTGCGCTGGCGGAACTCCACGATTTCACGGGCGCCGGGGAATTCCTGGGACAGGCCCTGGCGATTGAGCGGGAGCGCCTGGGAGCGGACCATCCGGATACCGCGGCGGTTCTCGCCGAGTTGGCTGGTCTTCGTGAGAAGCAGAACCAGCACGGCGAAGCCGAAGCACTCTGGCGGCAGGCCCTGGAAATCGACCGCGGGGCGTTTCCCGCCGGCCATTTGCAGACCTCATCGCATCTTCTTGGTTTTTCCCGGCTGCTGCTGGCGAATCGCCGTCCTGGGGATGCGGCGGCGCCGGCGCGCGAGGCGCTCGAGCTCCGCCACCGGCTGTTGCCGGAGGGCGCGCGGCCGATCCTCGAGGCAGCCGCCAATCTGCAAGTCATCCTCGCCGCGGAAGGGAAACGGCCAAGCCATGGAGCATGATGGGCAGGCCGTGACCCAATTGCTCCAGCAGTGGCGCGAGGGCGACCAGGGAGCGCTCGACCGGCTATTCCCCCTCGTCTACGAGGAGCTGCGGGTGTTGGCGGTCCGCCGCCTGCGCGGCGCCCAACCGGGCCAGACCCTGCAACCCACCGCCCTGGTGCACGAGGCCTACCTGCGGCTGGCCGGCGTCGATATCCCGTGGCAGGACCGGACGCACTTCTTCGCCATGGCCGCCATCATGATGCGGCGAATTCTGGTGGACCATGCCAAAGAACGGAGCCGTTTGAAGCGCGGTGGCGACATGGCGAAGATTTCCCTCGATGAAGCCCTGATGGTTTCAGAAGACCTGGACAGCCGTATCGTGCTGATCGACCAGGCGTTGACGAAGCTCACCGCAAGGGATAGCCGCAAAGCCCGCATTATCGAGATGCTCTACTTCGGCGGGCTGACCGTCGAAGAGGTCTCCCAGACAATGGAGATTTCCCCCTCAACCGTTCATCGCGAGACGAAGTTCGCCAAGGCTTGGATCCTCAACCAGATCTCCTAGCCGGCGCCAGCAGGCAACCATCGTACTAGTACGCTATGGATACACGAATCTGACAGATACCCCGCCCATTTGTCGTTTACCAATTAGGAACTGTTGTCTGGGTAGAGAGGGGGAAGCTGTCGATGAGTGTATTCATCGCGCCGGAACGCGTCCGGGCCGAACTGGAAAAGATCCTGGCAAGCGCCCCGTTTTCGCGGTCCGAGCGTCTGCGGAGGTTCTTGCGCTACCTCGTGGAGGTGAAGCTATCCGGACGTCTGGAACTCCTCCGTGAATTGCCCTTGGGGATGGACGTATTCGAACGCGGGACGGATTTCGATCCGCGCCTGGATCCGATCGTGCGGATCGACGCCCGCCGGCTGCGGGCGCGTCTCACCGGGTACTACGAAGGAGAGGGAGCCTTCGACCAGCTCGAGATCGTTCTGGATCGGGGCGGATACGTTCCGTCGTTCCGGCTTCGCGAGACCGTGCCCTCCGCGACAGATCCCGGCCTGCGCAAACGCTCCGTGGCGGTGCTGCCGTTCGAGAGTTGGAGCGCGGAGGACGATTCGAAACACTTCGGCAAGGTTCTGACCGAAGAGATCGTGAGCGCGCTGGGGCAGATCGCGGGCTGGCGAGTCCGCGTGGGCACCTCGGAAGGCAGGCAGTGGGAGGCCGCTGAAGCGCCCGAAACCATCGTCAGAGGCAGCATCCGGCGTTCGGGCACATCGGTTGGCGTGGCCGTGAACATTGTTGACGGCGCCGATGGCTCGCTTCTTTTCTCGCAGCGTTTCGACCGGCGCGAAGCCGAAGGACATGACTTGCAGGAGGACGTCATCCGCTACGTGGTCACGCGGCTCGGCGGCGCCGGCTCTCCGCCCGGCGATTCCGAAGCTTTGCATCTCTATCTCCAGGGCCGCTACCTCATGAACCAGGGCACGCCCGAGGCGCTCTCTAGAGCGGCCCGCAGTTTCCAGAAGGTGGTGGAGAAAGATCCTCAGTCCAGCCGTGCCTGGGCCGGCATGGCGGCGGCGCTGCACACGATGCTTCTGTTGGGTTCGGCGGACCCCGCCCTGGTTATCCCCCAGGCGAGACGCGCGGCGGCTAAAGCGCTCGAGGGCGAACCGCATCTGCCGGAAGTGAAGACCGTGTCGGCGACTGCCATTCTGCTGGCCGGGGACGATATCGTCAACGCACGGAGCACGCTCGAAGCCGTCATTCTAGCGCACCCGCACTTCGTGCCGGCGCGAATTGCCTGCGCCGCGCACTGCCTGCTGCCCCAGGGCTTGGTGCCGGAAGCCAGGCGGCAAGTGGAGAGGGCCACCGCCGCCGATCCCGCGAACCCTTCCGCGTTATACGTGTTGAGCCTGGTTCAGTGCGCCGAGCACCGCTTCGGCGACGCGCGGCGGACGCTGGAAGCCATTCTCCAGATTAGTCCGGACTACCCGGCCTGCTGGCTGCAGATGGCCGAGGTGCATCGCCGCACCGGCAATGGCCAGGAGGCTCTGCTGGCGTACCAGCGCTATGAGCGGCTTTCGCCGGCGCCGCGCGCGGGGCGAGCCACCCCGGAGCCCGCCATGGAGCCGCCGTTGCCGGCCGTTACTGTCGGCCGGCCAGCGGCACGGGCTGCTGGAAGTACTGCTGTATTTTCGTAATCCACCAATAGCCGTCGCTCGGCGGCGAGCCGATGCCGTTGGTGCTGGCGCCCACCCCCGCTCCAAACAGAACCGCGGTCACCCCGCTGGCCGCCGTATCCTGCATGTGGCTGCCCCATGTGACGGTGTCCTGCGTGGAGGAGAGCAGCGGATCGCCACCCAGATTGGCGGAGAAATATGCGTACCGGTTGCCGGCGCAGGCGAACGTGTCGCCCAGAAAGAAATCCGGCGCGGAGTCTTCATACTGCTGGTTGGTGTCGGTTAAATCGGAAAAGCCACCGGCCGCATCGTAGGGGTTGGCCGCGCGCGAACTGTTGATTCGTCCCACCGGGATCTGCCAGAGCACGACGGGAAGGGCGGTAGTGGCGTGGAGGGAACGCACGAACGTGAGATAGTTCTGCCAGAGATCGTTGTTCCAGAACCAGATGGAGTGGGCCGGATCCTGCGCGGCGCCGGCGGCAAAGCCCACGGCATCCAGACCATACTTATCGATGGAGGCAAACGACGCGCCATAAGTGGTAATCCCGGCTTGCACATAGTAGCTGGCGATGGCGGCGGCTTCGGCGGCGATCTGGGCGCGGCCCGCCACCAGGCCGGCACTTTCGGTGAGGTGGATCAGACCCTGGTTGGGAATCGGCGTGGTCCAACCCCCGGCCGGCGATGCCCAAAGGTTGATCTGCCAACCGAACTGCACTTGCGGCGAACGCTTGGCGATGGTGTAGTTGATGGCGCTCACCAGGCCGGCAATCGTGTCCGGAAACGGCGGGTCCACATCGCTGGAGAGCACGCCGCTGGAGTAGGCGGCATGCGCGGCGGCCGCGATATTCGCGGGGGCGCCCGCCAAATTCTGCGCCAGATATCCCAGAAAGTCCGGCTCCAGAATCATGCCCACTACATCGTCGGGCGACTCCTGGTTGATCGAGTCCAGCGCCAGTGCCAGGTTCCGGAAATACGCGGCCATGTAGACCGGGTCCTGCGCGTGCGCCAGATCGAGGGCATAACCCTCGCTGGCATCCGGAATGTTGTAAAAGACGAAGAACGGAATCATCCCGAGCGCACGGCTGTTGCGAATATATTGCGTGACGCGCCCCCCGGGCGTGGCGGTCCAGGTATCCCAGCCGTTCTGCGGGCCCCCGTTGAGGTAGATATAGCGGATATCCATCCTGCGGTTCTTCAGCCCGCCCGGGAACTGCTGCCAGAAGTCCAGGTGCCCGGTGCTGTCTTCGCTGACGGAGCCCACCGCGAGATACCGCGGCAGGCCGGGTACCGTGCCGTCCGCGTTGCGCACGCGAACCCCCAGGTACCGCACCGCATGCGTGGTGGTTTCCTCGATGCGCACGGAGGCACGTCCGGCGCGAAGGCCGGATATGGCCAGCGTGGCCCCTTCCAGGCTCACACCCATCACATCGGGATTGTTCGTCGCCACCGTAAATGCCGGCGCATCCACCCCGGTCACCGACAACCTATAAGTACTCACGGCCGGCGCCACCGTGATCTGGGTCGCGTTGCCATCAATGCCTGCCATCCCGATCGTGGCGGTCCCGGGCGGCGGCGGGGGCACTACCGGAACGGACCCGTCAGAGGTCACCTGGAACCCCGAAGGTCCATCCGTGAGGTTGCCTGGCGATCCGACGAAACCGAAGCTGACGGATCCGCCGGCGGGAATCACGGTGTTCCATCCGGCCGATTGGATCACGTAGTGGGCGTCCTGATGTCTGCTTACGCTGGCTTCCCAAATGGTGTCGATGCTCCGCGAGAAATCCAACGACAACACCCAGCCGCCGACCGGCTGTGGCGCATCGTTGTAAATCGTGATCTGCGCCTGGAAGCCGGTCCCCCAATCGGTAGTCGTCTGGTATGCGACGCGAGTCTGAGCCGGGAGAAGCCCCGCGCCCAGGCTGGTCGCCATTAACGCTGTCAAGTAAAGTTCCGCCGTCAATCGCAATCGCATATCTCGAACCACAGTGTAACCGCACCGGAGCTTTAAATCCCGCCCGTTACGGTAATCGATAGTAAGCGATTACCCCATATTACTGGTTGCCCGGCGGCCCGTACGGTATGCTCCCCCTATTGCAGTGGAGGGCAGTCAAGACAGCATGACACACTCACATGAAGGCATGGTCGCCACCGGTTTTGCGGCATTCGACGAGATCGCCAGAGGGCTGCGTCAAAGCGAGGCGTATCTGGTGTACGGCGCCGCGGGGCTGGGGAAGAGCACCTTCGCGCTGGGTTTTATTTCCGAAGGCCTCGCCGCTGGGGAGGCGGTGGCCCTCGTTACCTCTCGCAGCCCGGCCACCGTCCTGGAACAGGCCCGGCAGTCGGGTCTGGACTTCGAGGCCGCCTTCCAGAACAACCTGTTGTTTCTCTTCGAATATCCCGAGGACATTGCCGGCAACTCAAGCCGTCTGCTCGACGATCTGCGGATTGTAGAAGAGTTTCGCGCGGCGCTGGCGGGGAGCAGCGTGCAGCGCGTGGTCTTCGACCCGATCACGCCTCTGCTGGCCGGTCCGACGCAGAGCTTCGTGGCCGACCGCTTCCGCGTCATCGCCAACTCCATCCGCGCCATGGGCGCCACGGCGCTCTACCTCATCGACCTGCCCGAGGGCCAGGCGCAGGCCACCGCCGCGAAAGATTCGGCGCACGGCGTGATCCGGTTCGAGGAGACGCGCGACGGGCGCCGCCTGGTGTTGGAATCGATGCCGGAATCGCAGGGTGGCGAGCCGATCCGCTTTGAGCTCGAACCGGGCCTCGGTCTACGGGCGCTGCCCGATCATGCCCGCCAGGTGCTCACCATCGGTCCGGCGCGGCCCACGCGGAGCGCGCCCATGCCGCTGGCCATTCGGACCGCTCAATCGGTGGCCCATGCCGCCACCATCCTGACGATCAATCCCGATGAAGCCGAATCCGCCCAACTCCAGTCGTTGCTCGGCCCCGCGTTCCGGGTGATACCTGCCGCCGGGGCTGCCGACGGGCTGTCCGCCGTGGCGATCCATGCGCCCGATCTGGTAATCCTCGCCGAGCAGGTGCGCGGCGGCGGCGGAATCGATATTGCCCGAAAGCTGCGTGGCGCCGGGCGCAATCTGCCCATCGTCATGCTATCCCGCCGCCTGCGGCGCGTTGCCGACCAGGCGGCATTCCTGCATGCGGGGGTCGATGCTTTCCTGACGATGCCCGCGGAGCGCAGCCTGCTTCGGCCCTGCGTCTGGAATCTGCTGCGGCGCGCCGGCGCCATCGGCCTTCTCGACCGCAACCGCGGAGAATACGATAGCCAGGCACTTTCCAGCGAGGTCAATTGCACCGGCGACCTGGACTATTTTGTTGCCCGCGTGCTGCACGACGGCGCGTTCTGCCAGCGATTTGGCGCCGCGCCCAGCCTCTTTGTCATGCGGATCGGCCGGCACCTCTTGGATGAGCTGGCTTCGGTGGTGGCGCTGTTCACCCGGTCGGCCGACCTGGTCTTCACCGGAGAGCGCGGGATTGTGGTGCTTCTGGCGGGAGCCGGCGACACCGCTCCGTTTTTGGAGCGCTTCCGGCGCAATTGGAATGGCTCGACGCCGCCATTCGTCGACGAGGTGGCAACCGGCGGTGTCATTGCGGAAAGCAGCATGCGGTCGCTGGTGCTCGAAGCCGTCGGCGTCCGCAACCTCGAAACCGAGAAGAAGCGAGCCACCTCGTCTTCGTACTGAGGAGAATCATGCGACCAGGAAAGACTCGAAACCATCTTCTGGCGGCGCTGGCCATTCTCACGGCGGCGGCGACCGCGGCTCTGGCGGCCGATCCGGCGGTCGAAGCCTTGGAACTCTACCGTGCCGGCAAGTGCGTTCAGGCGGAGCCGCTGCTGCGAGATGTGCTTTCGAAGCAGGCCAAAAACACCGTTGTGCGCAAGTTGCTGGCCAGTTGCCTGGTGCAACTACGCCGTCCGGAAGAGGCCCGGCAGGAGTATCGGCAGGTCCTGAAAACGG
>ODAK010006656.1_pt1 | contig 11634 bp, 9 predicted proteins | sample 1539591 | NCBI WGS metagenome assembly ODAK01 (sample SAMEA3539303, study PRJEB22396) | soil metagenome | biome: tundra; feature: field; material: soil | place: USA | collected 2010-05 | depth 0.15 m | reverse complement strand
GGCTTGAGGCCGTCGCGCACGTCGGGCAGCGCGCGCCCGACGATGACGGACATCGCGTAATCGAGATAGCTCCGCCGGATCTCCTCCTCGATCGAGACGGGGATCTTCTCGCCCCCCGCCCCGCCCCCCCCACCCACGACCTCGGGCGGGGCGGGGGGCGCAGGCGGCTTCACGGCATCGTCAGTCACGCGAGAATCTCGGGTGGGTCATCGGCTAACAACTCAAATGTCCAGATTCGACACGTTGAGCGCGTTAGTCTCGATGAACTCGCGCCGCGGCTCGACGGCGTCGCCCATGAGGATCGTGAAGATCGAGTCGGCCTCGACGGCGTCCTCCACGCGGACCTGGAGGAGCCGGCGTGTCGCCGGGTTCATCGTCGTCTCCCAGAGCGTCTCGGGGTTCATCTCGCCGAGGCCCTTGTAGCGGTTGACCGTGAGGCCCTTTTTCGCGCTCTCGAGGACGGCGTCGACGGCCTCGCCGAGCGTCGCGAGGCCCCGCTCGTCGCCGTTCCCGTTCGTGCGGAGGCGGTACGGTCCATCGAGGAATCCGTCCAGCGTGGAGGCGAGGTCGACGGCGCGCTTCATCTCGTACCCAGAGAGGAAAGCCGCGTCCACGATTCCCGTCTTCGTGACCCCGTTCACGGCCTGCGTCACGTGCACGGCAAAGCCGTCGTGCTCCTCGTCCTTCACGATCGCGAAGGACTCGACGACGGCCGCGAACTCGTGCGCGGCGCGCTCGAGGCGCGCGCGGTCTTTGAGGGCGCCGGGCTCGGTGAGCTTCTGCTTGACGAGCGTCCTCACGAGCGCTTCCGGGAAGCCCCGGACCGCGAGGCGCGAGACGAGCGCGCGCCAGTCCTGCAGTCCCGTCACGAGCGCCATGAGCGCGCTCCCCGAGAGCGTGCGCTCGGAGGGCTCGGCCGTGAGCGCGCGGTCGTCTCCGATGCGGGCGAGGAGAAAGCGGGCGTATTCCTTCTCGTCCTTCAGGAAGACTTCCTTCTTTCCCTCGACGGCGCGGAAGAGCGGCGGCTGCGCGATGTAGAGATAGCCGCGCTCGATCGCCGTCCGCATCTGCCGGAAGAAAAACGTGAGAAGGAGCGTGCGGATGTGGCTGCCGTCCACGTCGGCGTCCGTCATGAGGACGATCTTGTGGTACCGGATCTTGTCGGAATCGAAGTCCTCTCCGATGCCCGCGCCGAGAGCGAGGATGAGCGAGCGGATCTCGGCGAAGGCGAGCATCTTGTCGAAGCGCGCCTTCTCGACGTTCAGGATCTTGCCCTTGAGCGGGAGGATCGCCTGCGTGCGCCGGTCACGCCCCTGCTTGGCCGAACCGCCGGCCGAGTCGCCCTCCACGATGAAGATCTCCGAAAGCGCGGGATCCCCTTCCTGGCAGTCCGCGAGCTTTCCGGGAAGCCCCGCTCCGTCGAGCGCGCCCTTGCGCCTCACGAGCTCGCGCGCCTTGCGGGCGGCCTCGCGCGCCCGTGCCGCGTCCACGATCTTCTCGACGATGCGGCGCGCGACCTTCGGGTTCTCCTCGAAAAAGCTCGAGAGCTTCTCGTAGGTGACCGTTTGCGTCCAGGTCTTCGCTTCCTGCGAAACGAGCTTCTCCTTCGTCTGCGAGGAGAACTTCGGGTCGCGGATCTTCAGCGACACGACGGCCGTGAGCCCTTCGCGGCAGTCGTCGCCTGAGAGCGTCGTGTCCTTTAGGTTCTTCGTGAGGCCGGCGCCTTCGGCATACTTCTGGATCGCGCGGGTGAGCGCCGTCTTCAGGCCTTCGAGGTGCGTGCCGCCGTCCTTGTTCGAGATCGTGTTCGTGAAGCAGAAGATCTGCTCGGTGTAGCCCTCGTTCCACTGGAGCGCGACGTCCAGGCGCTCTTTTTTCGCGTCCACGGCGGCGTTGCCGCTCGGATCCTTCACGTCGGAGAACGTGATGACCGATTCGTGCAGCGGCTGCTTGTTCTTGTTGAGATGCTCGACGAACGAGCGGATGCCACCGTCGTACCGGAACTGGTGTTTTTTCTCGCCCTTCGGGTCGCGCTCGTCGAGAATGTCGATCGCGACGCCGGGGTTCAGGAACGCGAGCTCCCTCAGCCGCTGCGAGAGGACGTCGAAGTTGTAGCTCGTGACGGAGAAAATCTCCGGATCGGCCTTGTACGTGATCTTCGTGCCGGTCTTGGCCGTCTTGCCAACCTCACGGATCGACTCGAGCGGGACGCCTTGGGCGTAGTTCTGCTGGAAGACTCTGCCTTCCCTTTTGATCTCGACCTCGAGCGATCCCGCCAGCGCGTTGACGACGGAAAGCCCCACGCCATGGAGGCCGCCCGAGACCTTGTACGCGTTGTCGTCGAACTTGCCGCCCGAGTGGAGGTCCATCAGGATGATCTCCAGCGTCTCGCGCCCGAGCACCGGATGGGGCCCGACGGGGATCCCGCGCCCGTTGTCTTCGACGGTGACCGAGTCGTCCGCGTGGACGACGACGGAGATCGTGTCGCAGTACCCGGCCTGGGCCTCGTCGATCGCGTTGTCCACGAGCTCGGTGACCATGTGGTGAAGACCCGAGATGTCGTCGGTGTTCCCGATGTACATTCCGGGGCGCTTGCGCACGGCCTCGAGCCCCTTGAGGAGCTTGATCGAGCTCGTGCCGTAGTCCTCGGCGCCCGCGTGCGTGGGCCGAAGCGGAGGGAACGTCTCGTCCACGGCCGGGCTCTCGCGGCGCTCGCTCATCTCGGCCCCCCCGCCGCCGCGCGGTTTTCGGGGCTCCGCCCGGCCCCCAGGATTCCCTCGCGGGCGAGCCTCCCGGCGGCCATCCGGTAGATCGATCCCGCGGGGAGCGGCAGGCCGCGCACGGCCTCGGGCCGGGCCGACGTCAGACACACCTGGCCCTCCTCCGGCAGCGCCTCGGCAAACGCGCCGAGAACCCGCGGGTCCCATTCGGAATCGAAGTCGTCGAACGCGAGGAGGGGAGCGCGCCTTTCGCCGCCCGCGAGCAGGGACATCTCCGCGAGCGTCCACGCGAGCAGAAACGTCCGCGTCTCTCCCGAGGAGGCCCGGCTCGCCACGACGACGCCGTCGGCCCGGAGCAGGACGTCGTCTCGATGCGGTCCGACGAGGCATCGCTGGGCGCGCCGCTCTTCGCTTTTCCGTCCGCGCAAAAGGGCCTCGAGCGCCCCCCCCATCTCGCGCGCGTCGCCGCTCGCCGGCAGGTCGCTCACGAGCTCGAGCGAGATGTTGCGAAACGGGGTCCCGAGGTCGTCCGCGTGGCGGACGATTTCCCGTTCGAGGCTCGCGCGAGCCTCGCGGCGCGCGACCGCCACGAGCCCGCCCGCCTCCGCGAGCGCGGCCTCATAGATGGCGAGCTCGTCCGCGTCAAACCGCGCGCCGAGCGAGAGCAGGCGCGTCTTGGCCGCCCGGGCGCGCTCATACGCCAGCAGCGCGCGCGCGTGCTCGGGCCTCCGGGCGAGAGCGGCCCGGTCCAGCGCCCGGCGGCGCTCCGCCGGGGGCCCCGAGAGGCGAGACAGATCGCGCGCCGTCAGGAACACCGCCGGGAGGCTGCGGGCCGCGGTCAGGCGCGGGACGCGCTTGCCGTCCCGGTATTGCTCGCGCGCGCCGCTAGCGTGGACGAACCCGAGCGTCGTGACGTTCCTCGGGGCGCCGCCCTCGTCCCTCAGCCGGACCGAGACGACGGCCCGGGCTGCGAGGTGCTGCCGCGTCTCGGCCAGGTCGTGCGTCCGGAACGAGGGCCGGCCCGAGACGAGCGCGAGCGCCTCGAGGAGGTTCGTCTTGCCCTGCCCGTTGTCCCCGACGATGAGGTTCACGCGCGGGTGCAGCTCCACCCGGCCGTTTGCCAGGTTCCGGAACCCGTCGGTAGAGAGAGTGAGAATCTCCACGCGGCCGACTACATCCTCATCGGCATCACGACGTAGAGATAGTTTCGGATACCCCCCAGGGGCTCCGCGGGGCGGCCCTGGCACTGCGCCTGCTCGTCTTTCACGAAGAGGTGAACGTCCTTCGTTTCGGCCGCTTCGAGAAATTGCTCGAGGTATCGCGCGTTCAGGCGGAGCATGACCGGGGCCTGGTCGTATGCGATGGCAATTTCCTGGGACCCGTCGCCCACTTCCTGGCTTTCCGACGAGACGATGAGGGCGTCCTTCTGAAAGGCGATACTCACCGCCTTCATCCGGTCGCCCGACAGGAGGGCGATCCTCCGGACGGCCCCCAGAAGCTCCTCGCGGGGCACGACCGCCTTCTTGTCGTTCTCCTTGCTGATAACCTTTTCGTAATCCGGGAAGCGCCGCTCGTCCAGCTTCGAATAAAGCCTTCGGTTGCCCACCGAGAAGCCGATGTGATTCGTGCCGCGTACGATCGTAACTGGAGCGTCATCGCCGGCATCGAGCTTTCCCAGCTCGTCGAGAATTTTCTTGGAGACGAGGACCGGCTCGAAGCCGGCTTCCGCCTGCGCGCCTTCAACTTCCACTAGCGCCAGCCGGTGCCCGTCCGTGGCGACCATCTCGACGATTCCTCCCTTCGTCTTGAGAAGCGCGCCCTGGAGCTGAAGCCTCATCTCCTCGGTGGAGACGGCGAACCGCACCTTGTCGACCATCCGGCGCAGGGCGCCGAACGAGAGTGTAAGTGTTGGGCCTCCCGCGGGCTCGGGCCGGGTCGGATAATCCCCGGCGGGAAGACCGTTAAGGCGGATTCTGAGCTTCGGCTCCTTGCACTCGAGAGAAACGTGGTTGTTCTCGAGCACCTTGAGCTTCAGGTCTGCGTTCGGCGGCAACTCGCGCACCACGTCGTATAGACGCCGCGCGGGCGCCGTTACCGCGCCGGTGCTTTTCAACACAACCGGGGCGATCTCGGACACGAGCGTCGTGTCGAGGTCTGTTGCCGTGAGCGTGAGCGTCTCGCCCTTGGCCTCGAGAAGTACGTTCGTGAGGATTTGATGCGTCGTCCGCTTCTCGACGACGCCCTGAATCAGGCTCAGTTCGCGGGCCAGAATCGAGGCCGGAAGTGTTAACTCCACGACGTCTCCTTAGATCTTAAATTCTATCATTCATAGACTCTCGAAAGTAGCAGAAGAAGTAGGCCGGTCCAAAAAGTGCATTCTTTACTAAGAGACTTAATTTCAATCAGTTAACAGGCTGTTCTCCTGTGAATCTCTCTCGGTTCCTCTGTGTAAAGAAGGTTCTCCAAAACGGCCGAAGGGGACTTTTTCATCGCTGCCGGGCGCCGCGACACAGAGGAGAGGAAAAAGAGGTGGAAATCTCAGCGAAACTGTGCCAGAAAACCGGCGAGAAGACGGTCCAACTCGGGATCTTCCTCTCGCAGGGCCGCGATCTTCCGGATGGCGTGGAGAGCCGTCGTGTGGTGCTTGTCGGAAAAGAGGCGACCGATCTCGGGCAGGGAGAGCCCGGTCGTTTCCTTGAGGACGTACATCGTCACCTGCCGCGCAAAAACGATCGGTCCGCGCTTCGTGCGTGCACGGAGCTCGGCAGGCTTGAGGCCATAGTGCGCGCCGACGAGCTTCAGAATGTCGGCGGGCGTAGTCGCGTGTTCTTCGGCGCGAAAGACGTCCCGCAGGGCTTCCCGGCCGAGATCGAGAGAGATCGCCTCGCCCTTGAGAGAGGCGAACACGACGACACGGTTGAAGTATCCCTCCAACTCGCGAATCGACGACTTGATCTTGCCGGCGAGGAAGAAGGCGACGTCGTCCTCGAGGACGACCTGGCTCGCCTCGGCCTTCTGGCGGAGGATCGCGACCTTCGTCTCGAAGTCGGGTAGCTGAATGTCCACGATGAGGCCGCCCTCGAACCGACTCTTCAGGCGGTCGGTCAGGCCGGGAATCTCGCGCGGCGGAACGTCAGAGGAAAAGACGATCTGATTGCCTTCGTCATACAGCGCGTTGAACGTGTGAAAGAGCTCGTTCTCCGAGGCCTCTTTCCCGACGACGAACTGCACGTCATCGAGCAGAAGAATGTCGGCGGCCCGGAAGCGCTGCCGCAGACTTTCCATCTTGTTGAACCGCACGCCGAGCACGACCTCGTTCACGAAGTTCTCGGACGTCAGGTAGATCACCTTTTCGCCGGGTCGCCGCGAGAGGCGGCGGTGCCCGATGGCCTGCATGAGGTGCGTCTTGCCGAGCCCCGTTCCGCCGCAGACGAAAAGAGGGTTGTACTGCCGCGACGTCTGGTCCGCGACACGCAGGGCGGCGGCGTGGGCGAGGCGGTTGGACTCGCCCGTCACGAAGTGCTCGAACGTGTACGCGGGATTCAGGCCGCCAGCCCGACGACGGGGCTCCGTGGGGACCTTCTGCGGGTTGACCGCGGACCGGTACTCCCCGTCCGCGCCAAAGCGGATTTCCCGGTTGCCGGCGCCCGCGAGGCGGGCGGCCTCGGCGATCTGCAGGGCATACGCCTCGGGGATGTAGTCCACGAAGAGGGGGGTGCGCACCTGAACGAAGATGGCCTCGGGAGACTCGGACTTCTGCCGCGAGTCCCGGAACCACGAGTCGAACTCGCGCTCGTCCACGCGCGTTTTCAGGTGCTCCAGGATCTTGGCCCAGGTCGTCTGCTTTTCCACAGGATCTCCACCGCTGTGCAAAACCGGGTTTGCGGGGGACGGGGATGGTATCAGCGCCCTTCCGGGCGGAAAAGGGTCTTGCGGTTGACAGGATCGACAGAAGCCCGGAGAATCCCGTTCCCCCGTCGGAGGGCCCGCGCACCATGGCCAAGAGCAAACGCACGTTCCAGCCCAACAATCGCCACCGGAGCAGGACCCATGGGTTTCTGGTCCGGATGAGGACCAAGGCGGGCCGGGCCGTTCTCGCCCGCCGGCGGGCGAAAGGGCGCAAGCGCGTCTCCGCCTGAGCGGAGGCGGCACCCGGGTATCCGCGTCTTCCCTCACCGAAGAGGCGGATGCGGCGTCCGGCCGTAGCCATGCACGCACGGGCCAATAACGCCTCCCGCCGTCCGAGGGGCGAAGCGTTCCCGCGGACGTGCCGCGTCGGGGCGCGCCGGGATTTTCGCGCAGCGTATGAGGACGGCGCCAAACAGCACGGCCGCCTCGTCGTCGTCTTCGCGAGGCCCCGGGCCGAGGGTGGGCTCCGGCTCGGCCTCACGGCGACGCGCAAGGTGGGTGGAGCGGTGGTTCGAAACCGCGCCCGCCGCCGCATGCGCGAGATCTTCCGACGCTGGGCCGCGACCGCGCCCGAGGTCAGCGTGGACCTCATCGTGAACATCTCGGAGCAGGCGACCCGCGCTCCCTTCGCGGCCCTCTCTTCGGAGGCGACCGCGCTTCTGGCGCGCGCCGCGGCGAACGTGGAGAAATGAATACGCTTTCGATCGCGCCCGCCCGCGCCTTCGCGGGGATTCTCGGCGCCTACAAACGCTTCGTGTCGCCCCTGCTCCCGCCGGCGTGCCGGTTCACCCCCACGTGCTCGGAGTACGCGCGCGAGGCGGTCACTCGCCACGGCGTTTGGCGAGGCCTCGCGTTGGCGGCGCGGCGACTCGCCCGCTGCCACCCGTTCCACGCGGGCGGCCCCGACCCGGTTCCCTGAAGCAGAGGAGATCCCTTGGAAACGAAGCGCCTCGTTCTCGCTTTCGCGCTCTCGGCCGCCGTCCTGATCGGCTGGACGGTTCTGTTCCCGCCGCCGAAGTCGACCGCGCCCACCGCACGGCCCGCTGCGACCGCGTCCGCGGCGGCGCCGGGCGCGACGACGGCGGCCCCGGCGACGCAGACCTCCGTGCCCGGGCCGGCAGCGCAGGCGGCCCGCGAGAGCGCCGTTCCGGTGTCCGCGGGCGCCGAGGAGCTGGTCGAGGTGCGGAGCCCGCTGTATACGGCGCGCCTTTCGAACGAGGGGGGAGCCCTGAAATCGTTCGTCCTGACGCATCACCGGGACGGCACCGGAAAAGCGCTCGACCTCGTGCGGCAGGGGCCGCCATTTCCGGGCGCGACGCTCACGCTCGATCCGGCGGATCCCTTCCTCGCGCGGGCCCAGAAGGCGCACTTCACCGTGGAGAAGGAGACCGGGAACGGCGTCACCTCGGTGCGCTTCCGATACCGCGAGGCGACCGGAGAAGGGCTCGTCCGCACGTACGTCTTCAGGGATTCGTACGTCGTCGCCGTGAAGGCCGAGCGCGAAGGAGCTCCCGGCGCCGCGGTCGGGCTCGTTCTCGGGCCCGGAATCGGCAATCCGTCCCAGGAGGAGCTCGCGAGCCGCTATACGAAACCGGGGGCGACCGTCACGCTCTCCGCGTCGGCCTCGGTCGACCGCAAGGCCAATGACGCTCTCAAGGAGCCCCTGCCCAAGGGACCGGGCCTCGTCGCCGCGGGCATCGAAGACAATTACTTCCTCACCGCGTTTCTCCCGTCGGGGACCGCAGCCGTGACCTTGCGGCCCGTGGCGCTCGCGGCGCCGCCAGCGGCCGAAGGCAAGCCCGCGGCGGCCGACGCCGAGAGCGAAGTCGTCCTGTCGGCGCCGAACGTCGTCGCGACGGATGTCTTTCTCGGCCCGAAGGAGCTCGACGTCCTCGAGAAGACGCGCCCCGGCATGGACCGCCTCATCAACTACGGGTGGTACGCGATTCTCGTGAAGCCGCTTCTCTGGGGCCTCAAAGCCATTCACAAGGTCGTCGGAAACTGGGGCGTCGCGATCCTCGTCATCACGGTCATCATCAAGATCCTCCTCTTCCCGCTCACCCACAAGCAGCTCGTCTCGATGAAGAAGATGAGCGTGCTGCAGCCGAAGGTGGAGACGATTCGCGCGAAGTGGTCGGGAAAGGTCAAGCAGGACGCGCAGGCGCGCACCAGGATGAACGAGGAGATGATGGCCCTCTACAAGCAGGAGGGCGTCAACCCCGCCGGCGGGTGTCTGCCGCTCCTCCTGCAGATGCCGATCCTCATCGCGTTCTACAACCTGCTCGCGCACTCGATCGAGCTGCGCCACGCGCCGTTCATGCTGTGGATCACGGACCTCTCGGCGAAAGACCCGTATTACGTGACGCCGATCCTCATGACGGCGACGATGTGGCTCCAGCAGCAGATGACGCCGACGGGCGGCGACCCCACGATGCGGAAGGTCCAGAACATCATGCCGCTCGTGATGGGGTTTCTCTTCAAGGACGTGCCGTCGGGTCTCGTTCTCTACTGGCTCATGCAGAACGTCCTCACGATCGGGCAGCAGATGCTCCTGAACCGGTTCACCGACCTCGGCCCGGCCTCGATGAAGCCGAAGGCGTCCTGACGCCCCGCGGGGCGGAGCTCGGCCCATGGCGCGCCTCGTGGCCGACCCGGACCGCGGAGGCGACGTCGTCGTCGCCCCGGCGACGCCTCCGGGCGTCTCGGCGCTCGCGGTCGTCAGGCTGACGGGTCCTCCCGGCCTGACGCTTGCGGTCGCACGTCGGATCGCGCCGCACCTGGCGGACGAGCCACGACCGCGCGAGGCGGCGTTGCACCGCCTCGTGGGGGAGGACGGCCGGCCGCTGGACCGCGCGCTTGTGCTGTTCTTTCCGGCGCCGCACTCGGCCACGGGCGAGGAGGTCGTGGAGTTCCTCTGCCACGGGTCGCCCGCGATCGTGGCGGGGCTCCTCGCGGCGGCACGGGCGGCGGGGGCGAGGCCGGCGGGGCGGGGCGAGTTCACGCGGCGCGCCCTTGCGAACGGCAAGCTGGATCTCGCCGAGGCCGAGGGCCTCGCCGCTCTCGCGCGGGCGGAGAGCCTGGGCACGGCGCGGCGGGCGCTCTCGCTCGTGGAGGGAGAGCTGTCCAGGCGCGTAGCGGCGGCGCGCGAAAGGACGCTGGACGTCCTTGCGGGGCTCGAGGCCGTGTTGGACTTCGCCGAGGACGTTCCGGGCGTGGGAATGCGCGCCGCCGCGGACGCGCTCGAAGCCGTCGCATCGGAAGCAGACGCTCTGGCCGAGGCCGCCGCGCGGGGCGGCGCGCGAGACCGGCGCAAGGTGGTCGCGATCCTCGGGCGGCCGAACGCAGGGAAGTCGACGCTCTTCAACGCCCTCGTCGGGCGCGATCGCGCCATTGTCACGGGCGTGCCCGGCACGACGCGCGACGCGATCTCCGAGACGTGCGAGGTCGGCGGCGAGACGGTTACGTTTTTCGACACGGCGGGGCTGCGTTCGACGGAGGACGAGGTCGAGAAAGTCGGCGTCGCCGTCGCGGAGCGGGCGGGGGAAACGGCGGACCTCGTCCTGTATGCGGTCGATTTTGTCTTGGGAAGGAACGAGGAGGACGAGGAATTTCTGAGAAAGGGAAGAGCGGCCCCGGTTCTGGTTGTGGGCACAAAAGCGGATCTCGCGGGTGGCAACGCGGAAGAGCGCCGGGAAGGCTGCTTCGAGGTTCTCGTTTCGGCGCGTACGGGCCTGGGGCTCGAAGCGCTGCGCGCGCTTTGCGCCGCCCGCCTCGGCCTCGTGGAAGCCGACGGCGAGCTCCTCGTCCTCGAGCGGCACCGCGAGGCCCTGGCGTCCGCGGCGTCGTCCCTGCGCGAGGCGGGGAAGCTTGCACGCAGCGCTGGCGGCGCGCCGGAGCTCGTCGCGGTGCACGTGCGCGAGGCGCTCTCGGCGCTGGGGGCGATCACGGGCGAGACGGCCACCGAGGAGCTCCTGGACCGGATCTTCGCGACGTTCTGCGTGGGCAAGTAGAGTGGCGGGGATGGAAGCGCGGTGGGACGTCGTCGTCGTCGGAGGGGGCCATGCCGGTTGTGAGGCCGCGCTCGCCTCCGCTCGCCTCGGGAAAAAGACGCTTCTCCTCACGCGCGAGCGCGCGACGATCGGGCGCATGAGCTGCAACCCCGCGGTCGGAGGCCTCGCAAAAGGACAGGTCGTGCGCGAGATCGACGCGCTGGGCGGCGCGATGGGGCTCGTCGCGGATCGCACGGCGATCCAGTTCAAGGTGCTGAACGGCTCGCGCGGAACCGCCGTGCGCGGCCTCCGCTGCCAGTCCGACAAAGTCCTGTACGCCGCGGAGATGGCGCGGATCCTCGAGGCGGCGCCGAACCTCGCCGTGGCGGAAGGCACGGCCGCGGGGTTCAACGTGCGCGGCGGACGGCTCGCCGGCCTGATCCTCGAGGAAGGCTCGACGCTCGCGTGTCGTGCGGCCGTCGTGACGACAGGGACGTTCCTGCGCGGCCTCATCCACGTGGGCGACGTCCAACGGGAGGCCGGCCGCTGGAACGAACCGCCGGCACGGTCTCTGTCGGACGCCCTCCGTGCGCTCGGGCTCCGCCTCGGACGGATGAAGACCGGGACCCCGCCGCGCGTTCGCGCGGGCACCGTGGACCTCTCGGTGATGGCGCGCGCGCCGGGCGACGAGCGGCCGACCGCGTTTTCATTCCGGTCGCGCGGCGAGACCTTTCCCCGGCAGAGACAGGTCGACTGCTGGCTCACGCACACGCACGAGGCCGTGCACGACCTCATCCGGGCCAGTCTGCCGCACTCCCCGCTCTATTCGGGCCGGATCGTCGGCCGCGGGCCGCGCTACTGCCCCTCCATCGAGGATAAGGTCGTGCGTTTTTCGGAGAAGCCGCGCCACCAGATCTTCGTCGAGCCGGAAGGGCTTTCGACCGACTGGCTCTACCTCAACGGCCTCTCGATGTCTTTTCCGGAGCAAATCCAGGAATCAATCGTAAGAATGATTA
>ODAK010006655.1_pt1 | contig 11635 bp, 13 predicted proteins | sample 1539591 | NCBI WGS metagenome assembly ODAK01 (sample SAMEA3539303, study PRJEB22396) | soil metagenome | biome: tundra; feature: field; material: soil | place: USA | collected 2010-05 | depth 0.15 m | reverse complement strand
CAGGTTCCGGGTTCAAGTCCCGGCCGGCGCACTAGGGTTGATTAGGGATTTTGGAGTGTGTTGGGCTCCAAGCCCGGAGCCCAACACCACGCCAACACCACACGATGTCGATTTTGGCGTAGCATTCGCTGATGAGCGGTGGCATCAGGCAAATGGGTCCAGGCGTTTGGGAAGTTCGAATTGACGCCGGGCGCGACCCCGTGTCAGGGCGCCGACGCCAAAAGGCCAAGTGGGTCCACGGCAGTAAACGCGATGCTCAGCGGGTTCTCAATTCTCTGGCCAGCGAGGTTGACTCCGGTCGGTTCGCCGGCACCTCCGTCGTCACTTTCGACCAACTGGCCACCAGATGGCTGGCACAAGCCGAGGAGAACCTGAGTCCGACGACGCTGAGAACCTACAAGAGCCTTCTCTCGAATTGGATTCTCCCGGCACTCGGAGATCGCAAGATCGGTAGCATCCAATCCTCTGATCTGGACGATCTCTACCGAGGACTCACCAAGAGGGTCCAACTGTCTGCGTCAACCGTTCGTCAGGTGCACGCCATCATCCGAAGAGCGTTTCGTCAAGCGATTCTCTGGGGTTGGATCGCGGCCAACCCGGCGACAAACGCCACGCCACCACGTCAGGCCAAGGCCGACCTCTCTCCCCCAAACCCGAATCAAGTCGCCGAACTGCTCCACGCGGCGCACGCACGTAATCCTGAGGTCGGAAACTTCCTCCACGTCGCCGCCACGACCGGTGCGCGGCGCGGCGAGATCTGTGCCATTCGTTGGCGTAACGTTGACACAAAGATGAAGACGCTCACCATCGAGAGTGCCATCGTCGAGGTTCCCGGCGGCATCGAGGAGAGGGACACCAAGACCCATTCCAATCGTCGCATTGCGCTCGATGATGACACGCTGAAGGTCTTCGAGTCGCAACGCCGACTGGCGCAAGATCGAGCGGCATGGTTAGACGTAGAAGTGTCTCAAGACGCCTTCGTGTTCTCCCACGAGCCAAACGGGTCCAACCCTTGGACTCCTACCGCGATGACGAAACACTTCGTGGCGTTGAGGAACAGCCTCGGTTACGACAACATGCGTCTTCACGACTTGCGTCAGTTCGCGGCGACGCGGCTCATTGCCGAGGGAGTGCCCGTCCGCACAGTCTCGGGGCGACTAGGCCATGCAAATCCGTCGACCACTCTGTCGGTCTACTCCCACTTCGTCGAAGCGAGTGACCAGGATGCCGCCGGGATCATGGGCCGTATCATGGCGGAGTCTAAAGAGACGCGTGCTAAAGACCTGACCGCGAAGCCGAAGAAGTCAACTGGTAATCGATCTTGAGTCGCCTGAAGCACGGAAGGGCAACGTGACCAGCTCGCCCGTGTCCAAGAACCGCTGAAGATGGGCCTTGACGACGCGCAGGTTCGCACCGACCTTCAAGACTGGCACGGGGAACTCGCCGCGTCGATAAAGTTGCCACGCCGTGGTGCGGTGGATGTGAAGTGTGACGGCAGCCTCAGCCAGACTCATCGTGGCGGAAACGGCAAGTAAGGCATGAGCCCGCTCGGACTTTTTTGCGAGGTCGATGAACTCGACTGGCTCGCTGATTTTCATTGCAATTCCTTACAGTAGATAGCGGAAACATCTCTCATTCGAAAGTGGGACCATCATCAATGACGAGGTCAAGGTCATCGAAGTCGTGATCAGTGCTCGGAGTCAAGGCAGCGATTGGTCCAATGGTGGGAACGGAATTAGAGTATTCGCCAATTGGCCAATCGCTGGTCTTCTCACCGTCGCGCCCGTCATCCTTCTCGTATCTCATCGGGGCGAGTATTCGTAATGCCGTCTCCTTGGCCATCACCTGGTGGTCGAGTGCCCGGCAGGTTTTATAACCAGCGACGCGCGTGGCGTCGGTATTCTGCTGCATTATCAACATGACGTTGTGCGGGTACTGTAGGAATAGAATTGGTTTTGTTCGTCAAGGTACCGCGGCCACTTCTCGCTCGTGGTGAATTCGGCAATGCCGGCTTGAAGACCAACGAGTAGTCCGTTGGGATCATGCATGTAAATTCTCCTTGCTAGAAAGTGAGGTCACGCTCGTCACCGAGGCGTAGCCCAACGGTCGCAGCGCAACAGAGTCGTTGCGCAATATCCTTCGTCGTGAAAGCGTCGAAGAGTTCGCCTTGTGCGTCCTCGGGGCCGTGTCCACAGCGCAGGTCGGCGGTGAACTGACGCAGCCGTGTGAAAGTGTTAAGGCGCTTTTCACCAGCCGACGCGACATGACGACAGACCGCTTTGACTAGGACTAATGACAACGCGAGACGACGTGAGAAAACTGCACACGACGCGATTTGTGGAGCATTTTGTGGGGCAAGATGAGCGCCGCGCGTAAACAGCTGAGGTGGTAATTCAGCTACACAAGAGCCTGAGAGTCTCGCTGTCAGTCCTTCGGAGTTTGCGATACAACGTTGAATTGAAGTGGACTCCCAACCTTTGGACAAACTGACCAAGAACCGGGGTCCACTTCAGGTCACGTTGAATCGACTCCCCTCGGATGGTCAGCGTAATGCCGCATGCGCCCGCTATTCGCTCGCGCGACGTACGTGGTTTCGAGGTTCGACGAGGCGCAAGGACCCAACTACGTCAACCTCAAGAGGCTCTCAATCCCAACGGACTAAACGAAAACTCTTTCAACTCTCAACCTCGGACTTCTTCAGACTCTTCTTTCCGGGAGTTAGCCAGTTTGCAAGTCCGGTTACGCCCGCAACCACTCCCGCAAATATGGCTATACCGCTCCAGTTCCAACCAGCCCAATAACGGCCTAACAGAACTACCCCAACCAGGGATATCACGATGAAGATGTGTGTGACACTGCCGACGAGTTCGCCGAATTCTCTTCGATAAAAAACAAACTCAAGTACAAGGGTCAGCAGGACGAGCGGTATCACCACTATGAACTCAACACGCTCCGCAAACGGGAGCAACAAAGCGCCTCCCAGAAAAGTTGATCGTCCGAGTAAATACAACAACGCAAATGTCATACCTAGGGCGACGTCGACGGAAAACCGCACCGCCGCGTCACTGATGCCCCGAATCCGTTCATTCTGTCCCGTTTGTTTTTCCCTGGATAATCGAGAAATTGCGACGAATGCGACGAAGTAACAAAACGCTACAAAAATGGAAGCGATTACAGCCGTGTGGTGGAAATACGAACAAGAATTTACCGATTTTGGACAACCTTCTGGAGTGAAACCATATTCGTTGTGAGTGGGTAGGTATGTGACTGCAACGACGAGAAACACAACGCCTAGGAAAAGCATTATGTAAGCGGAAGCGAGATGACCCCTCCTGGAGCTAGGCAGTGATTGCGAGTCTTTGCTCATTGAAATCTCGTTCCTTCAGCTTCAAGATCGATTCGAAACGCCCTACACCGTCACCGACTTAATCTTTATCAGGGTTCACTTCGAATTGCGGCTCAAACAAGAGGACCAAGTTCACCAGGAATCCGAGCCAAACCCAAATCTCCAACTAAAGGCGAAGTCGATGTCGGCGCTGTGATAACAAACGAAGCATTTATGCCGCACAGGAGTTGGAACTCCGGAAGCTTTCGCCTTCGCGAGAGCGGCAATGTAACACGTCTCTGCCATCTTCGAAAGCTCAGACAACTTGATTGACTTTTCTGCATATTTGTCCACGGTGCGATTCTCCAGAATTCGTATCAACAGAGTAGAATGTGTCAATCATCCACGCTTAACAAGACGAGGTCTTAAAGAGCGAGTGTGATGAAAAGGCCCACGCGTATCAACAAAGGCGATAGTTGGGTCCTGACGTACGTTGAACGCACGGCACACCATGTAAAAGATTCCGTGGATTGGACGTTGGCGAAAAATCTCATTCGTTTGCTCTCAAGACCACGCCTGAATTCTCAATCTACATATTGCCAAGAACATCCTTTAGGTTTGTGGTCGCCCCAATGATCACAAGGAGCAAACTTCGTTCCTTTCTTCACTTTGTCCCTAGTACTTGGGTACTGGGTGCAACTTACCGTCCCATCCTTTGGTACACTCTCACCCGGCGTATAGGTTGTCGGCATTCAATTTTCCCTTCATCCGCGTTGGCGAGCGTGAACTTCGCGACAATCATCGATCACGTCTAGATTGAAACACGATTCAAAATCGACGACTGACAGAACACGCTCTCAAGAGACTTAGTTTCCGAAAGGTAGACGAACCTTTCAACCGATGCGTCGAAAGAGCCATCAGTGGAGCTCACCTTCGAGCCGCTCAAAGAAAGGAACCGACACATTGATTGATTCGTTGTCGCAAACGTCGGGGTCGAGGCTCAAGACGCGACTTTTGCGTCGCCGTGAAGGAACCTTTCGAGACGCGGAACACTGACCAACCATCTAGCGCCAACTCGAATGGCTGGCTCGAACTGGCCTGCCCGCGCGAGACGGTAGACAGTCTCGGCTGACAAACCGATTCGAATTGCAGCATTCGGTATCGAAATGAGATCGACGGCTACCCGTTCACGATCGCTAGACGCGCTCATCGCTTATCACAAACCATAAGTTGCTTCAAGATCAATCGCATCGAGATCGCCAGCGTCGAGCACTGCCTTTACGTCACGCCGCTGCTCGATCGAGAAGTCCGCACTCACTACGCTCGGGGTCTCGACGACGGGTTCTTGCACCTCGAAGGTCTTGAATACCGCCGTAGCGGCCCTCTGGATACGCTCCGTGGATGCCTTGATGCCCTCAATCGCTTCGGGGGCACCACCGGTCCATCCAATGACGTAACCGAAGGAATAGTCACTGGTATCCATGCCCAAGGCCGTGCAAATGACGTAGGCGGTGGACTCGGCTTCGAGTTCCTTCAGCCCCCGCGTCAAGTCTTTGGTCGTCGCAGACTCGGGATCGTGCAGAAGTGCGTGACTAATCTCGTGGGCATGCTCGTCCGCGTGCACGTCGTCGCTCTTGTACCTCATCGGCGCCAGGATCCGCAGGGCCGACTCCTTGGCCATCACCCGGTGGTCGAGCGCTTGCCACGCTTTGTAGCCGGCGACGCGCGTGGCATAGGGATTCTGTAGCTGGATCAAAATGACATTGTTGGGGCTGTAGGAATAGAACCTGCTCTGCACGTCGAGGAACTGCGTCCACCTCTCTGAGGTCATGAGTTCGGCAATGCTGGCTTGAAGACCTTCGAGCAGTCCTGAGTGATCGCGCAACTTGATTCTCCTCACTAAAGGAAAAAGATGCTCTCGTCACCGAGGCCTAACGCAACGGTCGCGGCTCGGCGTCGTCGTCGTCGTCGCGCAATATCGTTGGTGACGAACGTGTCGAGGAGTTCGAGTTGCGCGTACTCAGGGCCGTGTCCACAGCGCAGGTCGGCGGTGAACTTCTAACGCATCGCTGTCGGTCATCCAATAATTCCAAAACTTGGCGCGACGCACAATGGTCGCGTGAATCTGGAATTTCATTATGACGACTTGAAGCAATTTGGCGTAGGAAAATCTCGCCAGCGACATCTCATTGGAACTTCATACCAACGCCGAGTCGATGCCGAGTTGCACTGTCCGACAGGGTAATTGGTCAGTGGACCTTATGAAACTCGTAACTCGAATTTTTGACAGCTTGCAACTAATTCAGACCGAGCTCGGGTCGGGGCCGCTCACCGAGGCGCTACTGATAGTCCGGTCGCTTGAAATTCTAGAGCATCTTCTCCAGCGTATGACGACTGATCAGGTACTATCGGCAGATCTCACGCTTGAGAGCCTTCTCGACCAGAGCTCTTCGGCGAAACTCCATCCAAACTTGCGTGTTGCTGTGCACCATTCTCCTGTTTCAGCGGTAGGTTCCCTGAGAAACCAGCTTGTCAGCCGGGGCAGTTGGGTGTGGTTGTTTTCGGCCAGCGTTTACATCGGCGAGTCATGCGGTATCTTCAAGACACCTCCGCACGTCGCCATTCAGAACTCTACGAAGTGTGCATGATATTTCTTTATGGGGGCGAGCGTACTTGGTGAGACTCCCCCACTCACTAATGACGGCGGACTCTCGAAGCCACCGAGCAATGTCGTGCTGCAATTTCGCTGCGAGTAACCCTGACTCACTTTGACCCGCCGGTATACTTCAACTACGAGCCCTCGGAATCCCAAAGGTGTTCACGAAGATTCGTCGGATCGAGGTAGGCGGCGGCCCAGCACAAGAGCAGACTCAACCGTTTATCAAGGGACCGCTGACGAATTGGTTGACGTCAACCACACTGTCAACAGTCCCCTTTTCTATTCATCCTTAGATGTTGACCTGAGCGCGATACGACTTACGTCCAAGTCAATAACGGACCCGCAGCTCTTCTGGTCAAACAGCGCAAACTGGCCTGCCGAACGAAACCACCTGGTTCGAAGCAGACTTCACAGTTACCATAAGCAAAGGACCCTCGTAACTTGAAACGAATTGATACTCTCCCACAGGGAGGCGAAAACCCACGTAGCCAGAAAACTTATTTTTTGGGAACACCACTGACTTGCTTTCAAAAGTCTGAACAGCCAGCGCCCCATGGAGCGTCGGGCCAAGATGGAGCACAACCACCACTGCCGGCCAAGGAAGGGGGTGCTTTGGCGACCACCCATTCGGCGGACATTCCGCCACTCTTGCCGTGACGACACCCGTCTTTAAACTAGAAGCCGCTGAGGCGCTGTTGGTAATAATGCTGCCACTGCCCGCTATGAACATTAGGCAACTGGCCACGAAGAGCAATCCAAGTGTCGACTCTCGGAAGTACCGTTTCATCTTGTCCTCCTCCTAACCAACCAACCATGTGGGTACTCTACAGTGCAACCGGTTGTACCTTCATTCGTGCGCAATTTACCTTCTTAACCTTGGCGATATGTAACAAAAATTAGGCGGAATTGATCAAATTTTCATGACAAAACTCTACGGAGAAAGAACTGACTTCGATTTAGTCGAATCCTGGCTTTCTGATCAATAACTCACGGAACTATCAGTTTGCTGTAAGGCCCCAGTGGGCCAAGATAGTGTTGATGTTCGTGTAATAGAAGTTATTTGAGCAGTCACGTCCAGGGGCTGGCCAAGCTGTGCATGCCACTAGCGTGCCTTCGCCTGCCTCAATAATCCCGACTGCCTCCAAGTTTGAGCCGACAAATCGAAAAACCGGACCACCCGAGTCGCCATTACCTGCGTCTTGACTACTAGGTCCATTGGCGAGTACCAAACCGCAAACAGTACGAGTCGAACCAGGAAACAATACACATGGATTGCTCGACTGAATTGTTTCCGTGCAATGTTCGCCCTCGAAGGCCCCATCAGAACACACCTGAAAACCCACTGGCGATGTCGCGGTGCCCGCCACAACTGCCCGGGTAGCGCCCACGCTTGGTCCGGTGTAGATAAAATTCGACGAGCCAGTATTAATCAATTCCGCGTCAAGTCCATTGTTGTCAGTGTCCACATTAGATACCGCACCTATGTAGTTCCCGGTACCATAGCCTTGAGATGCAGAGTAGTTGTCGACACTATCGTGCAATGGAAAGCAATGATCAGCAGTGATCAAGTAGTAACCGCCGCCGCTATTGTGTGCGGGGATGCCGCTGGAGCAATCCTCGGAACCATCAGAGATGAAATCTCCACCATTCCAAGGTGACGTATCGTTCTCGCGATCGTAAAGGGTAGGAGCCTGATTTGGTGGGATATTCACGGCAGTGAAGTTCGGTCCGAACTCAGATTCAAGTGTTTGGTTCTGCGATGCAGTTAAATTGACAACTTGAGCCACTTCATGTCCGGTATAAATGTCAGTATCAAAAGCCACTATGTCGATGCCCTGTGACTGAAGGGCCTGGGCATTTGTCAACACCATATTATGAAGAGCATTCTGCTGTGCCACAGTGGTTGGCGTCTGAATAAAGCTAATTTCGCTAGACGGAATATTGTTCGAAGATTCAATCGCGGACTCGGCTTGCGTATTGAGTTGCGTTAGGTAGATATCGATATGAGTTCCTTCAGAAGATAGAGCCATACCGCCAAAAATATTTGGATAGTTAGCACTTGCAAAGGACTGTGCAGCCTCACCAGCGTTGCCAGCAATGTTCATTGGCGGTGGCACGGAACTTGAAGGGACGCTTGCGTCGGCACTCGCCTTCACTGCAGATATCGATGAGTTAGCTACAAATCCAGCCAAGCTGAGCGACACAATAAGGAAGCCGACGACAAACCTCTTCTTATGCTCGTGCCAGCGATCAACCTTATGTATGCAGCTATTCGGATTGCCGCTCTTGTCACTCATTCTCACGATCTCCCCACAATCCGCCGAAATCTAAATCCTGAATCTCACGATGACATCCGGCGGCATTATTTTGATGCTTACTAGTTTTCGTTTCCAGATGTCAGGATTCCTTTCACTCATTGTCATGGGATCACTTCTCTAACCAGAAAGGTCTTAATGGAATGGAGTTGCTACGGCTCTTTGGACACGTTGACTTCAGTGATTATGCCACCAACGCCGCAGCGTACAAATCAGAGGGGGTGCGATGCCCAAGAGCGGCCTGGTGACGTTCGCGGTTATAGAAGATCTCGACGTCGTCGAAGATGATCGTGCGCATCTGAGAGCGCGTCTTGTGCTTGACGGGTCCGTGCAGAAACTCAATCTCTCGCACGCCAGAAAATTCTGTGAATCTACAATTGGACGATACCCAAAACACCCTCGCGCAGACGTGGTCCGCCAAATGGTGTGATGGCCTGGTGGATCAATCTAAGGGGCCGTCGCAAGTGAATAGTGAGCAACTCGACCAAGGAGTTGCTACCAGAGACCCCACCTGTCTTCGTGGTCCTATTAAGGCACGCCAATTACGATGGCAATTCAAAAAGTGCCCGACCTTCTCACTATTTCACTCCGAACTATTTCGGCGTGCAAGGTGTTGGATCGAAATATTGATCACCTTCAGGCGCAACTGTGGTCGCAGTCGTGGGCTGTGATGAGCCCACTGAGGCCGCCAAATTGACCAAAACCCTCGAGGTCTTAGAACTTAGAATCTGCAATGATGACGTCGCGACCTTAAGTGTGGAGGCAGTGACAGCAATGACGGGAGGCTGATTTGGTACCAGGTTGACGTTTGGCGGAGGATTCGTCGGTCGAAGAAGCTGGCTACCAAAGATCTTGACCAGGTCCTGTTCAGCTAAGGGCTCTTGCACCACCAGGTAGTTGTTGGTCAAGCCAGAACCCGGTGCGGTGGGCAGCGTCAAGGTCTGCAAATTTGCGATATTGATGTTGTGAAACTTGATGGCTAGACCAACCAATTCACTGAACGATAATCTGTCATCAAGGGCAATTCCCTGAGGCAGGTTAGACAACAGCCTGTTAATCGTGAGGGGGTTATAGAGAGTCTTTGCTTTGTCCACAACCGCTTTGATGAATTCGTTCTGACGGTAGATGCGTCCATAGTCGCTTGTGACGTCCTCTTTCCAGATGCCATTTTCCTTCCACTCGTAGTAGCGACTTCGCACCAGTTCAAGTGCCGTAAGACCGGTGACGAGTTGGCAGCCCGCATGCGGGATATTGAGATCAGACTTCTTATCCAGAGCTGGATACGGGAAATTTAAGTACACGCCGCCAATGGCGTCAGCGGCGTTGATGATTCCAGCAAAGCTCACGACAACGGTATGGGCGATTGGTATGCCGAAGTTAGCGGTGATCGTCTTCGTCAGCAGACCAGCACCATTTTGGAAGTTCACGTTGAGCTTGTTGTACTTTCCGTAGAGGTTCTGATTCGCGAGCAACGTCACGATGGTGTCGCTAGGAATAGAGAGTACGGTGATGGTCCCTTTCGCAGGATCAACGTGCATAATTTTGACCACGTCACTTCGTTGACCCGATACCAATCCTGCCGAGGCACCGGTCTGCCTCGCCACGAATCCTGTGAGTCCCGCCCTCGAGTCCGAACCGATTTCCAAAATGTTGAAGGGCTGGTTGCCGACTCGCGCCACTTCGTATTTATTGTTGAATTTTGGAATTTGACCAAATCGCCAATTCGCGTAGAAATAGCTTCCGCCGAGCAAGAACGCAATGAGAACCACAACTGACGTTGAACCGTAAATCAGCCTCTTGTGGCGACGCCAACCCGTGCGCTCCCCTTCGGACAGGCGCGGCTTTTGCGTCGCGCCAACTTTTTCGTCGATGGCGCGTCCAAGTGCGTCCAAACGGCGACCGTTGGCGAGCCCCCTAGAGCCCTGATTGGATTTTCGCGAACGAGGACTCGGCGCATCGAATCTACTTGAGGGCATCTGAAAATTTTATCAATCCAACACGAAAGAGATACTCTCCCATATCGATTTCGAAAGCCCTCCAACTGCCCTATCCGCCTGAAATGAAATATGAAAGGTTTAGCCCACTGGTGGAAACTAATAGTTTTTGGGGAGTACATTTGCCCCACCATTTCCACCTGGTGATCCTCCCAAGCCTTCTCCGAAATCCGAAAGTTTGGATCGCGGATTGGAAACATACCTGAGCGTGGTGGAATTAGAAACATAAGGAACCGTCTCCACATCCATATACATATCTGAGAAAAGGACAGGGGTTACGAATGAAACTTACAAAACTACTTGGGATAATGAGCGGTGTCACTATTCTTGTGCTTACCGCATTGCCCGCCAGCGCTTCAACCACAAGCGCGAGCATTTCTTCCAATATTTCTCAAACTACGGGCAGCGCGGCACCACCTCCTTGCGGGTGGGTAGTTGCGGAGTCTGCATACAATCGGGACTCAGGTTCTTCGTATAACTACGGTGTCACGGATCTCAACTACAGCAGTTGCACTCGAAACGTCTATGGATCTCTTCAGTCTTACTACGTTGTTGCTTGCAATCCAGGCGTCGACGGATGCGGTTCAGCCTATTTATACCGAAGCGACGGAAATTCAAAAACCTGCAACTTAACAAAAGGTTCAAAGTCGTGTATCACAGTGCAGATTAGCGACGCAGGGTATACCTCCTATGTACAATCCCTCATTGACAACGGGCCTAACACGGCCTATGCAACCACTGCATCCTTCTAGGGCTTAGTGGAACTGCAATGCTGATCCGACTGTATTGAGAATCCAGGTCGGTATTCAGGTTGCTTGGTTTCACATTCTTCGGGACGGAGCGAACGATTCGTCCCGAAGAATGTGAACTCCATAAGGACAACGTGAGTAAAACGCTGGAGGTATTCCAATGAAATGTCTTCGACGTATTCTCGTGCTGATCACTGTCGCGGTAGCAGTTTCAACTGTTGCGATGGGACTCCGGGGTCAAAACGCACAGAGTGCGGTACCGCCAGCACCTGTTCTGGTCTCTCACCATCCCAAAATGGCGTACTCCATTTTGGATCAATTCACTCTTTCATCACAACCACTCGGCGCGCTCGCCGAAAAGATTCAGGGCGACATTCAAACCTGCATGAGTGGGAAGGGGTGGCAGTATTGGAACCCGACAATCATCCTCTACAATTCAGAATACGTAAATCTGGGTAAATATTGGTCGTTTCGAGTGCACGATGGGTATGGGGTCTCTGCGAGTATTATCGAAGAGTCTCTCCATCGGTTAATTCCCAACTTATCTAATTTTCGATACCTAGCGAGATTAACTAAATCTCAACTGCTCCAGT
>ODAK010006654.1_pt1 | contig 11635 bp, 8 predicted proteins | sample 1539591 | NCBI WGS metagenome assembly ODAK01 (sample SAMEA3539303, study PRJEB22396) | soil metagenome | biome: tundra; feature: field; material: soil | place: USA | collected 2010-05 | depth 0.15 m | reverse complement strand
GTAACGTGATCGCTATACTCGAGACGGTGCGATACGGTTCGATACATATCATAATAAGCTCCTCCTTGTTTATCAACCGAAGAAATCGAGTCGAGTTGGGCGCCGACCAATCGGACGCGCCCAGCGGCAGACGCGCTACGGGAGACGGTCGGACAGGCTCGCGACGTCGAGGGCCTCCAGCGAGTCGAGCACGAGATCGGCCGCGCCGAGCTCCGCCAGCGTGTAGGTGTGCGTCACCGCGATGGTGCGCAGGCCCGCCTGGCGCGCCGACTCGAGTCCCCAGCGCGAATCCTCGATGGCCACGCAGTCGCCGGGCTGGAGCGAATCGCCGGCGACGGCGGCAAGCAGACGCACGGCGAGCAGGTACGGCGCCGGATCGGGCTTGCTGCGGGAGACGTCTTCGGCCGCGACGATCGCGGCGAAGAGGTCCGTGAGGCCCGCCGCCTCGAGGACGCGCAGGATCTCGTCGCGCCGCGCGCCAGACGCGATGCCAATCGGCACCGACGCGGCGACGCGGCGGATGGCGGCGGCGGCGCCGGGAAAGAGCATGCCGGCGTCTGCCTCCAGCTCCTCGAACCGAACGGCCTTGCGGGAGACGAGCGACGCCACCTGCTCCGGACCGAACGCGCCCGAGTCGGCGCCGATCGCGTGGAGCGCGCCGGCATCGTCGAAGCCGAGGTACCGCGCGTAGTAGTCGCGCTCCGACAGGCTGACGCCCGTGGAGGCCAGGACGTCGCGCAGCGCGCGGAAGTGCAGCGGTTCGCTGTTGGCGATCACGCCGTCGAAATCGAAGACGACCGCGCGAAGCTTCATCCTGAGTATTCTATAGTGGCCGCATCGATGATCCCCATCACCGACACGATCGTGCTCGACGACCGCGACATCGAGGAGCGGTTCGTCCGCGCGTCGGGTCCGGGCGGTCAGAATGTCAACAAGGTCTCGACCGCCGTCGAGATGCGCTTCAACATCGGCGCGTCATCGCTGCCGGCGGACGTGAAGGCACGCTTGATCGCGCTGGCGGGCCACCGCGTGACGGCCGAGGGCGTGCTGCTCATCGACAGCCGCGAGCATCGCACGCAGGCGCAGAATCGCGAAGCGGCGCGCGCGCGACTCGTTGCACTCGTGCGGCACGCCGCCGTGCGGCCCAAGAAACGCCGGCCGACCAGACCGCGGGCCGGCGCGCGCGAAAAACGTCTCGCCTCGAAAAAGCTACGGAGCGCCGTCAAAGCGTCGCGAGGCCGCGGCGGGCGTCCCGGGGGTGACGACTAGCGGCCGAGCCGGGCGGGGATCACCCGCGCCTCCCGCGACGGTGCCGGCCGTGCCGTGATTCGTTCGCGGACTTCAACTTCGCGATTCGCTCATCGGAATGCTTGACGCCGGGGTCGCTCGGCACCGGCTTTCTGTGGCGCTTCCCGGGCGCGTCCACGTTGGGGCGGCTGGGAACGGCGGCGGCCCGCGCCATGGCCTTCGTTGGCGCCGCGGGCTTTTTCGGGCTGCGCTTGCCGCGGTTCAACCCTTCCACCTTCGCCTGCACCGTGCCGATGATGCGGCCGACTTGCTCGGCGACTGCCACCACTTTGTGTTCCACCTGATCCGTTGTCCGCTTGGCCATCGAGCTCTCCATCGATTCGGGCTGTGATCGCGCTTCCTCGCGCGAAATGAACGCAGGACTCATGCCGCCCCGCGGCTGCGGTAGAATCCGCGCATCGTGAACCTCAGTCGATTCAGCTTACTCCTTTGCGCGGCGGTTCCGCTGACGTACGCGATCACCGCCGACGTCGACTGGCCCGTGAACGGCGGCATCGACAACATCCGCTACTCACCGCTGACGCAGATCAATCGCGGCAACGTCGGAGGCCTTCGTGTCGCCTGGACCTACGACTCGCACGACGCCTTCACGGGCTCTGAAATGCAGAGCAACCCGATCGTCATCGGACGCGTGCTCTATGCCACGACGCCGACGCTGCGCGTCGTCGCGCTGGACGCCGAAACGGGGCGCGAGCTGTGGACGTTCGATCCATCAGGAGGCGGAGCGGCGCGGACGAGATTCCGCCATCGCGGCGTCACGGTTCACAACGACCGCGTGTTGTTCACGTACAGAAACTATCTGTACGCGCTCGACAAGCGGACCGGGGTGCCGATCCCGTCGTTCGGCACGAACGGGCGCGTCGATCTGCGAGAAGGGCTCGACCAGCCGGCCGAGCCCATCAGCATCAGCGCGAGCACGCCGGGCGTCGTCTTCGAGGACCTGTTCATCATGGGCAGCACCGTTCCCGAAACGCTGCCCGGATCGCCAGGGCACATCCGCGCGTTCGACGTGAACACCGGCGCGCGGCGCTGGATCTTCCACACGATTCCGCAGCCGGGCGAATTCGGCTACGACACCTGGCCGCCTGACGCCTACAAGATCTCGGGTGGCGCGAATGCGTGGGCCGGCGTGACGATCGATCCCAAGCTCGGGCTGCTCTTCGCCTCGACCGGATCGGCCTCGTTCGATTTCTACGGCTCCAACCGGCACGGCGACAATCTCTTCGCCGACTGCGTGCTGGCGCTCGACGCCCGCACCCGCCGGCGCGTCTGGCATTTCCAAGGCGTCCGCCACGACGTGTGGGATCTGGATTTCCCGGCGGCGCCGAGTCTGGTCACCGTGACGCGCAACGGCCGGAAAGTGGATGCGGTCGCGCAGATCACGAAGACCGGCTTCGTTTTCGTCCTCGACCGGCGCACCGGCCAGCCGCTGTTCCCGATCGAATACCGCCACGTCCCCGCATCGCCGATCGACGGCGAGCAGCTGGCCGACACGCAGCCGTATCCGGTCAAGCCGCCGCCGTTCACCCGGCAGAGCCTCACCGAGGACATGCTGACGCGGCGCACCCCTGACGCGCACGCCGCCGTCCTCGCGCAATTCAAGACGCTCAAAACCGGGATGTTCACGCCGCCGTCGTTCGAGGGGACGATCGAGTTTCCCGGCGTCGACGGTGGCGGCGAGTGGGGCGGCGCCGCCTTCGACCCCGACTCGGCGCTGCTCTACGTCAATGCGAACGAAATGCCGTGGATCGTGCGCCTCATTCCCAACAACGACACGTCGCTCTACAACAACAAGTGCGCGACGTGCCACCGCGAAGATCGCACGGGGACGACGAGCGCGCCCTCGCTCGAGCGGGTTGGCGATCACCGCTCGCGCGACGAGCTCGCCGCGATCATCCGCCAGGGCACGGGGCGGATGCCGGGATTCTCGGATCTGGGCGCCAAGAACACCGGCGACCTCGTCGATTTTCTCGTCACCGGCAAGGACAAGGGCGCGGATCCGGCCGTCAGGAACGACCCGAGTTGGCTCCCCTACCGCAGCGACGGCGAGACGCTCTTCCGCGACCCGGACGGCTATCCCCCGCTCACGCCGCCCTGGGGGACGCTGAACGCGATCGACCTCAACGCCGGCGTCATCCGCTGGAAGATTCCGTTCGGCGAGTTCCCCGCCCTGGCCGCCAAAGGGATCACCAACACCGGGAGCGACAACTACGGCGGTCCGGTCGTCACCGCCGGCGGGCTGGTCTTCATCGGCGCGACCAACTTCGACAAGAAATTTCACGCCTACGACAAACGCACCGGCGCGCTGCTGTGGGAAACGACGCTGCCCGCGGCCGGCAACGCGACGCCGGCGGTGTACCAGATCAACGGCCGCGAGTACGTCGTCATTGTCTGCGGCGGCGGCAAGAACGGTGCGCCTTCCGGCAGCAGCATCGTCGCCTTCGCGCTGCCGCCGCGCTGACGACTACTCCTCAGCCTTCAGCGTGATGGTGATGTTCTTCCGGAATTTGACCGGCACGCCATTGAGCGTCGCCGGCTTGTAGCGCCACAAGCGTGTTGCCGAGAGCGCCAGCGTGTCGTACAGCGAGTTGACCGACCCTCGCATCAACGCGGACTCCACGGCGCCCGACTCATTGATCACCAATTCGAGCGTGCCCTTGCCGTGCGGGACGGGCCGCGTCGGATATTGCGGCAGCGCCTGATTGACGATGACCGGCGGCTGCACGTCCGGATCGTCCATCCCATAGATGGGAGGCGCGACGGGCACCGGCGCTGACGGCGGCGGCGGCGGCGGTGCCGGTGTGGGCGCCGGAGGCGGCGCGGCGGCGCGGACGCTCAGATCGTGAAAGCCGAGGGCCAGCGTGTGGATGTCGGAAAGCGGCGGCTGCGCAACGGCCGGTCCGACGTCCGGATCCGCCAGCGCGTCGAGCACCTTCGCGAACCTGTCGGCGGCGGCGGCAAACTCCCGTCGATCGAACGCCGCTTTCGCGTCCGCGTAGTTCTGCTGGATGATGGCCGGCAACATGCGCCGCCGCACGTCGCTGAACGCCGAGCGCACGCGCGGCGACACGTCGGTGTTCGACGGGTGATAGGTCGGCTCGGCGGCGACGACCGCTTCGATCGCGTGCTCGGCTTCAGCCGAACGGCCGAGCGCGAGGAGGCAGAAGGCGCGGTACTGTTCGATGACGCGGCCGTCAGTGGCGCCAGCGGCGCGCTGGTCGGTCGCGTGCAGCCGGTTCAGGACCGCGAGCGCGTCCTCGTACGCCGCCGAGGCGTAGAGGTCGCGCGCGCTGGCCAGGGAATCTTGTGCGGACGCGGACGCCGCCGTCATCACGACGACTGCGAGGGCGGCGGCGAGGTGGCGGACGTGGGCACGCCAGGGAGTCATGTGTTATTTCTTCCTCAAGTCCACGCTGAGCCGCGCGGGCGCGGTCAGCGTGACGGTCACCGCGTTTCGCTGTTCACCGAGCTCGGGATTGCGGAACACGACTTCGTGCGGGCCGATCGCCACCGCGAGATTGCCGATCGGCGTCTCGCCGACTTTCTCGCCGTCGATCCACACTTCCGCCCACGGAATCGCGTTCAGCGCGATCGTGCCTTTCGGAAACTCGATCTTGATCGGCGCCACTTTGCCGGCGGGTACCTGCACGGTGCGCGTGATGCGATAGCCGAGCGGCTCGTTGACGATCTCGATCTCATGATGGCCGGCCGACACCATGATGCGATCGCTCTGGCTCGTGCCGAGCAGCCGCTTGTTCTCGAACAACTGCACGTCCACCGGCGCCGACACGGAAATCCAGCCGGACACCAGCGCATTCTCCGGCGGCGTCAGCGGCACCACGACCGATGCGGTCGTGCCCGCTTCCACCGTGACGCTCTGTTTGACCGATCCGAGCGCGCTCTCGACGCTCACCGTGTGCGTCCCCGGCGCCAGATCGCTGACCATCGCCGGCGACGGCCCGCGCGGTACGCCGTCCACCGTGACGACGGCGCCGGCCGGCTCGGTGCGAATCTGCAGCTGGCCGGTGGCCGACGCGGTCTTCGGCAGCTCGATGTATTGCGAGACTTGCGCGCCCGCCGTGATGGTGACCGGAATGGTGCGCGGCTCGCCGGCGCCGTGCAGATCCAGCACGTGCGCGCCCGTCTTGAGCGTCAGCAGGATCGGCGTCGTCCCTCGCGCTTCGCCGTCCACGACGACCTGCGCGCCGGGCGGATTCGTCGTGACGCTCAACGTACCGGTCGCGGCGGTCGCGGCAAACGCCGTCGCGAGGCCATACCGGCGGGCCGCGAAGACACCGCCTCCTGCCAGCGCGATCAACACGATCGCGGCGGCGGCCGCCAAACCCGAACGATGCGCCGGTCGTCGGTGCTGTGCCATGTGGTCCTCATCGACGGCGTGTTCGAGGTCACTTCCCTCGTCAGGCTCGCCAGGCTCGAACCGCTCGAACCGCTCGATCGGCTCGCTCTTGACCGGCGCGATCAGCGCCGGCCGGCTCGCGGTCGCGACGGGCTCCTCGGGGGCTTTCCGTACCGGCTGGACAGGCTCGGGCAGCGGCGGCGGATCCACCGCGGCGTGATACTGCGCGAGAAAGGACTCGACGGCGGCCGGCGCGGCCATGTAGTCGCTGTCGCCGAGCACTTTGTCGAGCTCGACGCGCGCCTCGAGCGCCGACGTAAAGGAGCTGCGCAAATCGAGCTGCAGCGCCCGCGCCAGCCACGCGCGCAGCCCCGCCGGCAGCGGCTCGAGCCCGCCGCGCGCGGAGATTGCCCACGCCGACGCGACCGCCTCGTTGATGCGCCCCGGGTACTCGTCCTCGCGCAGCAGCCGTCCCAGAATCAGTGACAGCGCGACGACGCCCATCTGCATGACGTCGGCGCGATGATCGAAATGCGGCAGGCTGGCCGATCGCGGCAGCGCGATGCGCAGCTCTTTCCAATACCGTTCGTGCGAGAACCGGAGCTGCTCGAGCGCTGCCCCCATCACATGCTCGACGATGACGAGCCGCCCGTTCGGCGCAATCACGATGCGCTCGGGGCCGATCGCGCCGTGCGCGACGTCCGGCGCGTGCTCGTGCAGCAGCGCGACGGCCGGCACGAGCTGCCGGACGAGGCACAGCGCGGCGTTGATGTCGAGCGTCAGCCGTTGCTGCTCGGCGACCGCGAGGATCTGAGAGAGCCTGATACCGGGCGTCACGTCAGAGATGATCGCGAGCGTCGCCTGTTGATCGCTCAACCGATCGACGCTGCGGACGCGCGCGAAATACGCGTGGTGGAAGCTGGCGAGGCGGCCGGCGCGTTCGCGCAGCGCGAACTCGAACGCGGGGACCTCCGTCAGCTCGCCGCGCAGGCACAACACGTCGATCGCGCCGGTACCGGTGGGATCGGGAGCCTGGCGCCGCTCGCCGAGACCATCCTGAAACGTGATGCCGTCGGACGCGGCGGCGGTGGCAGCGATGGCGGCGACTGCGGGTTCCATGCCCGTGACGCTTGCGCGAACTGTGCCGGTCGGCGGGTGCATGCGACGCCGTCGCTCGATCGCCGCCAAGTGCCTCTGCGACGGCGGCTTCGTGCGATCCGGCAATCGTCCGGCGTACGAAAGGTGAAAGCGACGGCTTACAGAAGCGTGCCCGCTGTCCGAATTCTGCAAGTGCGGGTGGGTGACGAGATTGATCGGCGGAGAACGCTTATGGCGCCGTGGGCCGGTGGAAGCCCGGTAGTATAGACGCGTGCGCGACCCCCTGCGTCGGTGGCATGTCGCGGCCTGGGCCGCCGCCGGCATCATGCTGGTCGCGTACGGCAGCGGAGCGCAGGACCGGCGTCCGTTCCGATCCGGCATCGAGCTGACGAGCATCACCGCGACCGTGCGCGACGCGGACGGACGGCTGGTCACAGGACTGGAGCGCGACGCGTTCGAGGTGTTCGAGGACGGCGAGCCGCAAACGATCACGCAGTTCACGCACGATCGCGTGCCCATCGGGCTCGGCGTCCTGCTCGACATCAGCGACAGCATGTTCGGCCGGCGCATCCAGGACGCCCGCGCGGCGATCGACCGCTTCCTGTTCGAGTTGCTCGATCCCGGCGACGAGTTCTTCGTGCTGGCCTTCAACCATCAGCCGCATCTGTTGACGGGCTGGACCAGCGCGCCGGATCAGGTCCGCCACGCACTCGACGGCCTGCGGCCGTCTGGCGGAACGGCGGAGTACGACGCGGTGCTGGCGGCGCTGCCGACGATCGCGCGGCGCTCGCGCGAGCGCGCGGCGCTGCTGCTCGTGTCCGACGGCGCCGACACGGCGAGCAACGCGACCCTGCGCGAGGTCCGGTCGGCGCTCATGCGAAGCGACACGTTCGTCTACGCGATCGCCATCGACTCCCCGGAGCCGCAGCCGATCAACACGCGGGTGAACGCGACGACGCTGCGCGAGATCACCGATGATAGCGGCGGACGCACCGAGATCGTGCACAACGCGGCGGAGCTCGTCGAGGCCACCGCGCGCATCGCCGACGAGCTCAACCACCAGTACGTGCTCGGCTACACGTCGCCGCGCGGCGCGGATGGGAAATATCACAGCATCCGCGTGAGAGTCCGCGGACCGGGGTACAAGGTGCGGGCGAGGAACGGCTACGTGGCGGAGCCGCCGAACGGGCGGGGCATCAAGTGATGGCCCGGGGCGCGCGTGTCAACGTGTCAGGGCTCGCTTCCGCGGTCCAGCTCCGCGCTGATGGTGGCGTAACAGGTCGGGCAAATGCCATGACTGAACTGCGCGTCGGAGTGCTCGGCGATATACCCCTCCAACTGCTGCCAGTACTGATCGTCGCCGCGAATGCGCTTGCAGTAGGAACAGATCGGCAGAAGGCCGCGCAGTTGCTTGACGTTGGAGAGCGCCGCCTGCAGCTCCTCGACGCGCTCGGCGAGGTTCTTCTGCAGCGTGAGGATGCGGACGCCGACCTGGACGCGCGCGCGCAGCTCCTCGGGATCGAACGGCTTGGTGACGTAGTCGTCGGCGCCGGCGTTGAGGCCGGTGACCAGATCGCCGCGAGTCTCGCGCGCGGTCAGCAGCATCAGGTACATGTTGGCCAGCGGCAGCTCGGCGCGGACGCGGCGGCACACCTCGGGGCCGTCCATCTCCGGCATCATCCAATCGAGAATGGCGAGCGTCGGGACGGTGGCCGCGCGCAGGTGATCCCACGCCTCGGCGCCGTTCGAGACGACGGCCACGTCGAACTCCCAACGCTTGAGCGTCCGCGACAGGATTTCCGCCGTCACCCGGTCGTCGTCGGCTACCAGAGCATGCACGAGTCCTCCATCTCGCAAAGGCGCTGCCAGACGGCGGCGCCCACGGCCGGCCGCGGGCGGGCCCGCACGCCGGATCGAGGTGTGCGGCGGTGTGCGCGACCGTGCGATCTCAGCCCACTCTCGAGCTTCGCTGGGCGGATCCGGATCGGCGATCGCGCCCATTCGCCCGGCGCGCGCCGCGCTTCCCTTGGAACGGAAGCTGCAGCGCAGAGGCCACAGTGACCCATCGCCAATTCAAGCGTATGGATGTGCGGCGTGTCGGCATCGCCGTCCTCGCTGGCCTCGCGGGCGTCGCCTTGAATCTTGCGCCGCTGCCGGCGGTCGCCCGGCTCTGGCCCGGCCGCATCGCCACGCTGCCGGTCGCGATCTTCTACGGTCCGTGGTACGGGCTGCTGGCCGCGCTCATCGGCGCGCTGCCCCAGATGCGCGTCACGCCGATCCTGCCGATCGCCTTTGCGGTTGAAGCCCTGATGGTAGGCGCATTTGCCCGTCGCGGCAAGCCGACGCTCGTGGCGGGCGCGCTGCTGTGGGTGGGCGCGGCCCTGACCTTCGCGCTCTTCCCCGCCGAATTCGGCCTCGGCTATCTGCGCCACGCCGTGTGGCCGCTGGCGCTGCAGCAGATGCTGAACGGCATGGTCGCGGTGGTCGTCGCCGAGCTGGTCGCGGTGGCGGCGTCGGCCGGCCGCGTCATCGCCGTCGCCGAATCGACCAGGCGGCGCCGCCTGCGCGCCCACGCCTTTCACGCCTTCGTGCTGGTCGCCGTGCTGCCCGTGCTGCTCCTCAGCGCGGTCAACGGCCAGTTGTTCGCGACCAAGCAGGAGAACGAGGGCGCCGCGCGCCTGCACGACGCGGTCACCGCGCTGAGCACGCACATCGGCGAGTACCTGACAACGCACACGCGCGCCGTCGAGGCGATGGCGGGCACCGCCAGCGAGATCAGTGCCGACCCGCTGCGGCGCCATCAGCTGCTCGAGCAATACCACGGCATCTACGAGGGGTTCATCACGCTCCTCGTGGCGGATCCCGCGGGCAATCTCCTGGAGAGCGTGCCGCCACAGCCGCTGCCGCAAACGGTGGCGGACCGGCAATATTTCGCGGACGCGGTCCGCACCAGGCGGCTGGCCATTTCGGAAATCTTCTTGGGTCGCCGATCGCACGTGCCCGTCGTGACGATTGCGGTGCCGATGTACACCCCGACCGGCCGTCTGACGGGCGTCGCGGGCGGGTCGCTCGATCTCTCCAGATTCCAGCGCTTCGTCGAACAGTACCGCACGCTGGACGACGCGATGATTACCATCGTCGATCAGCAGAACCGCGTCATCTACGCCACGGCGAGCTCGGGCTATGCCGTCCAGCAGAGTCTCGAGCAGGACGACATCATCAGGGCCAGCAGGGCGAGCGCGACCGCCGCCGGCGGGGCGTTCCGCTACAACCGGCGCTCGGCCGACGGCGCGCGCGCGCAGCAGCTGGTGGCCGAGGCGGTCATCGAACCCTCGGGCTGGAAGATCTTCGTCGAACAGCCCCTGCTCAACATGCGCCTGCAGAGCACCGGCTACTACGCGCTGACGCTGACCTTGATCGTGATGGCGCTCGGCGGCGCGGTGCTGGGCGCGCGCGCGTTTGCCGGCGCCGTGACGCGCCCCCTGGAAGAGCTCGTCGCCATCGTCCGGAACATCTCGGCCGAGGCGACGCCGGCGCAGGTGGCGGTGACGACCGGCGACCCTCCGGCCGAGATCGCCGAGCTCCTCGAGGATGTGACCCGCATGCAGGCGCGGCTCGCCGATTCGTATCAGCAGCTCGAGCAGGCGCTCGTGCAGCGCGAACTGCTGAACACCGACCTCCGCGTGCTGACCGACGACCTCGATCGAAAAGTCCGCGAGCGCACGGCGGAACTGGTGGCCGCCACGCGGACCGCCGAAGAGGCGAATCAGGCGAAGAGCGAATTCCTCGCGAACATGAGCCACGAGATCCGTACGCCGATGAACGGGATCATCGGGATGACCGAGCTCGCGCTCGACACGACGCTCTCCGACGAGCAGCGCGAGTACCTCTCGATGGTCAAGAGCTCGGCGGATAGTCTGCTCGGCATCCTCAACGACATCCTCGATTTCTCGAAAATCGAGCTCCGCAAGCTCGAGCTCGAGGTCATTCCGTTTTCCGTCCGCGATCATCTGGCCGATCTCGTGAAGCCGCTCGCGCTGCGGGCCGAGCAGAAAGGGCTCGAGCTGATTTGCCACGTCCTGCCGGATGTCCCGAGCGTGGTGCTGGGCGATCCGGGACGCCTCCGCCAGGTCATTGTCAATCTGGTCGGCAACGCGATCAAATTCACCGAGCGCGGACAGATCCTCGTGCAGGTCGAGGTCGCGTCGCAGGACGCCGGCGCCGCGGTGCTGCACTATTTCGTGAGCGACAGCGGCATCGGGATCTCGAAGGAGAAGCAGCAGGAGGTTTTCCAGCCCTTCCGGCAGGCCGACGGATCGACGACGCGGCGGTTCGGCGGAACGGGGCTGGGCCTGGCGATCTCGTCGACGCTCGTGGAGCTGATGGGTGGACGCATCTGGGTCGAAAGCACGCCGCACGAAGGCAGCACGTTCCACTTCACGGCCCAGCTCGGCGTGTCCGACGCCCGGCCGGAGCTGACGACGTGGAACGTCACCGACCTGCCGGTGCTCGTCATCGACGACAACCACGTGAACCGGCGCATCCTTCAGGATCTGCTCGAGCGCTGGAAGATGCGTCCGACGCTCGTCGACAACGGCGCCGCCGCGCTCGAGGCGCTCGAACGCGCCGGCAGCGAGGGACGGCCGTTCTCGCTGGTGCTGGTCGACGCGCACATGCCAGAGATGGACGGCTTCGGGGTCGTGCGACGGATCCGCGCGAACCCGCGGCTCGCGGGCGCGACGATCATGATGCTCAGCTCCTCGGGCCAGTACGGCGAACTCGCGCGCTGCCGCGAACTCGGGATTGCGGATCACCTCACCAAGCCGATCGATCAGCGCGAGCTGCTGAGCGCGATCGGCCGGGCGCTCGCGC
>ODAK010006653.1_pt1 | contig 11635 bp, 9 predicted proteins | sample 1539591 | NCBI WGS metagenome assembly ODAK01 (sample SAMEA3539303, study PRJEB22396) | soil metagenome | biome: tundra; feature: field; material: soil | place: USA | collected 2010-05 | depth 0.15 m | reverse complement strand
AGGTGCTCGTCGTAGGTCCCGGAGCACACGAAGACCCGCTTCGGTCCGAGAAGCGCCTTCGTGATGCCCGCCGTGATCGTCCTGATCGGGTCGGCTGTCGTTCCCGCAGCGCTGTCGTGACCCGCCGCCGATACGAAGACGCCGTACGTCTCGTCCACCAAGCACGGCGTGTCCTTCGGCTCGGCGGTCGGTTTACAAGCTCCGCCGTCGCGCTGGGGTGAGGCGTCTTTCTCCGGGGGGGGCAGGACGACGATGGACGTATCGGCTTCACCCGCATCTGCGACGCGATTGCTCGCGTCAGATTCAGTCTTCGAGTCGTCGGCCGTAAACGAAGTACCGCACGCAAGCAGCACTGCAGCGAACAAAGTAAATAGGATTACGGCAGCGATTGACAAGAGGCGATAGGCGGACATTGAGCACGTCGCCTTTTCAGCTCTCGCCCGCGTCATCAGCGCAAGCCCATCTTATCGTTCCATCAGGTCCCTTGGCTACTGCACGAGAACCTGCACACCCGTCGGCCCGTCGACTCCGTCGTTGGTTCCCGCGACCCCGCCCTTGCCTTTCACGCCAGGATTGCCTTGCACGAACTTTGCGGTGCTTGACGTGTCTAGATTCGGAGACGAGCCCTTGTAGAGGATTCCGGCACTCACGCCGCCAGCACCTCCGCCGCCGGCGCCGCCAGCACCTCCGGTGCCCCCCTTACCGCCAAGACAGCCTCCTTGGGCAGGTGTACCACCGCTGCCGAACGCGTTCTGCCCAGCCTGGCCAGGAACGCCTGTACCTCCGTTTCCTGCGTTAGCGCTCACGATCGCGACAGTGTTCAACTTCAGAGCGACCGCCGTCGACAATACCGCAACACTTCCGCCGCCGCCGCCTCCGGGAGCACCACCGGCCCCACCGCAGCCCCCGGCGCCGCCACCGCCACCGCCACCGGGCACCATCGCGTTGCCAGCGCCTCCGCCACCGCCGCCTTGGCCTGGCGATCCGGCGGAGCCCGAGACCCCGGGACCGGGTGTCCACGCTCCATCGATAAGTGACCCGAACGAGATTGCACCAGCACCGCTTCCCGCCGCGTTCGCGCTCGCACCAGTACCTCCGCCTTGATTTTGATTAAAGCACTGATCGCTGGTACCACCAGCACCCGCGCCAAGCATTGGCAGCCCGCGATCACCGTTTCCATCCGGTGCACTGCCGCCCTTGCCGCCCGTTGTCGTCTGGCCGTCGGGGCACGCAAAAGCATTGGCGGGTCCGCCGGCTCCGCCATCCGCGGCATTCCCGAGAAGGGCTGTCGTTGACGGAAACACATACGGCACCAAGACCCCGTCCGCCCCCGGCTGCCCATTTCCCGCGACGATCTTCGCCCTTCTAAACTCGATGCCCATCGAATTGCTCGCGACGACGGCGATGCTCGACGCACCCGACGCGGATCCCGCGTCCGGCGGGGTCGACGGCGCGCTCTGCGCGTCGATCTCGATGTCCGCGAACAGAGCGCCCGTCAGGCCCGTCAGCGTCAGCGGTACGCCTTGCGCCGAGGGTGCGAGCGTCGGAATGCTCGACGCCGCGCCCGAGTACGTCCAGGTCGAGTTCGCGCACTGGAAGCCGCCGAACACGCGGACCCTGTCGCGGGTCGCGTCGACCGTGATCGTCTCGTCGTATTTGCCACTGCACACAATCACGATCTTCGGTGCACCGCCGTCGGCTTCGCGTGTCGCCAGCGTGAGCCCCGTGTCGATCGAACCCACCGGGGACGCCTTCGTGCCCGTTCCGTTCAAGGCTCCGGCGGAGACGAATATGGCGTACGTCTCGTCCACCAGGCACGGCGTGTCTTTCGGCTCGGCGGTCGGGATGCATCCGGCGGGGCCCGTCTCTCCCCCTCCGCTGCTCGATCCCGTATCGGGGTTCGCGATGCCTCCGTCGTCGCCACTTGCAGGGCCGTCGGGCGCGGTCGATACGTCGGGCGCGCCGCTATCGAAGGTTCCGGTATCGGGTAGGCAGGTGCCGTTGTCGGCGCAGCCTCCGAAGCTGGTCTCGCCGCAGCCGTAGCCGAGGGCCACCACGAGCAGCACTGCGGCCGTCACACCCAACCAAAGCATCCAACGACGCATGCGGCGGTCCTCCCTGCGAGTGTCTCAGAAGCGATCTCAGAAGCGCCCTCCGGCCCCGACCCCTGCCCTACCTTGCCCAACCTCGGGCATGACCCACGCCGACGAAGCCGCGTGGCCGTGCTTCGGCCAGAAGAACCAGCTCACTACGGCGCCGAGGGCCAGCACACCGCCCGTGAAGTACAGGGCGTTGGAGATGTTCGCATCCCGGTTCTGGGCGTTGACGGCGTCGTTCCACGTCGGGCAGTCGGCGTTGGGCGGCGCGACCACCGAGCACCCGCCCTGACCGTCCTTCTGCTGGAACGCGCTCGCAGAGCTCTTGTTGTGCTGCGATTCGAGCCCGAAGACCACGCCGAAGCCGGTGGCGACGACCGCGCCGCTAGCGAGCGTGACGGCCGTCATCGTGCGCGGCGTCCAGAACGGCTGGCTCGTCGCAGGCTGGTCGGGCGGCGGCGGAGCAAGCGGAGCAAGGGGCTGGGCCTCCGTGGGCGAGGCCGCGAGAGCAGGCGACACCACGGCCGCCACCGGAGGGGGCGCGTCGGCGGTGAAGGTCACGTGCGCGACGTGTCCGGCGATCGCGTCGACCTCCGACGTCTTGCTCGCGCCGGCGGCCAACTTGGCGACGACCACGTGGTGGCCCACGACGACGTCGAGCGGGTCGGCGAGCGGCGCGGTTGCGACGACGTCGGTCCCGTCGAGCACGAAGGACGTTCCGCTCGGCGCTTGCACGTCGATGCGCGAGAGCTGAGCGAGCAGCGCGTCGACATGCTTTTGCGCGCTCGCCCGGTCGGTGTCGCTCGCGGCTTCGTGCGAGACCTGACGGAAGTGGGCGAGCGCGTCGAGCGGGTGGCCGCTTTTCTCTGCGCTCAGCGCCAGGTTCCAGAGAATGAGCGGCCTGTGCAGCACGGCGTACGCCTGCTCGAACGACAGCCGCGCGGCCTCGTAGTCCTGCTTTTTTACGCGCGACAGGCCCTCGGCGAAGCGCGCTTCGGCTTCTCTCGTGGCCTTGTCGTCAGCGGCCCGGACCGGAAGCGGCGCGGCCATGAGCAGGCCCGCGGTCACCATCCCCCATCGAGCGCTTCGTCGCATGGTGGCCTCCTCTTCGCGGGTCTCCGTGTTTGGCGCTCGCCGCGGCCTTATGTACCCCGGGCGCTCGCGAGAGCCAAACATTTCGCCCACTTCGCGATATTTTTCCGACGCCCAACGGCAACGGCGAAAGCGAACTCTGCGCCGGCGATCTCACGGGCGAGCGGCGCCCCGGAAGATGCCGAAGGGAGGCGCGAAAGGATGCGCGAGCGGCGTGCTCGCCGTCTCCAGCGAGCCGGGACCGGCTGGACCGCGCTGCTGCACCCAGCCCCACGTGCCGGTGGTCTCGCAGTGCCACCACGTCTCGCGACGAACGCCGCCCATCGACGGATCGCCGCCGCTGCCCCACGACGAATCGACCTGGACGATCCGGACGGGACCGGCTTCGACCATGCGCGCCCCGGCGGCGCCCATCGCTCCGAGCTCGCCGAGCTCGCCGCCCGACGCGAGATGCTGTTCGTAGACGATGGCCCGATGCCCCGGCTCGCTGCGAAAGCCCGGCGGCGTGAACGGCGGCCCGAGCGCGACGATGTCGCCCGGCCGCACGCTCGCGAGGTCGCCGACGCGCGTGTACCCGCGGGCTCCGAGCGTCGACAGGTCTTCGTTGCTGCGCCTGAACCCGGCGTCGGCGCGATCGAGGCGCATGACCCGCAGATAGGCCTGCTGCACGTATCCTGCGCAATCGACGCCGATTCCGTGATTGAACGTCATGAGTCGTACACGGGAGTCGAGATCGCCCTCGGAGGCGGGCGGCAACTGCCCATGATCGATGAGGGCCTGAGTGACGGCGTGAATCGCCTCCGGCGAGCCGCGGGCCGTGAGCACGTCGACCGCGTCTGCCGGATCGAGGTGCGCGCTCGCGATGGCCAGCCGGAGCGCGCTCGCGTTTCTCGGGACCTCCGTCACTTGCATGGGATACGGCGTCGACATCTGAAACGTGGTCCCCGGCCACGCGACCCCTTCAGGGGTGTGGTAGGGCGCGTTCATCGCCTGCCGGAAGGCGTCGAGGCTCACGCGAACCTGCGCGTCGCGCGCCGCCGGGGTCGCCGGAACCGCGGCGGCCGGCGCCAGGGCCGTGCGCGGCAGTGACTGCGGAAGCAGCGGCATGGGATGCTCGAACGGATCGCGAACGGGCGCGGGTGTGGGGGCGAGCGACGGACCGTCGTTCAGCCCCAGAGGGTTCGCCCAGTCCGGTCGCCAACCAGAGATTCCTTCGGTCATGTCTGACCTATCGGTCGCCCCCGGCCGAAGTTGCGTCGCGATCGGCTTCGAGGGTGTCTTCGAGGATCACAGAGCACCCCGGCCCCCGCGCGGCGTCGCCGCTCGCCTCGCTCCACCGGATCGACACGGGGACCGTGCGCCCGCTCTGAGGGCCGTAAGACAGCGTGACGTGCGACGCGCCCACCCAGACGTCGTGGCCGACGCCGCGCGTGGCAGTCGAACAAGCCGCGGCTTGCGGCCTCTCGGGGACACGCCGCATCTCCGCTCCGTCGAACGAGACCTCGACGCTCGACGCGGCTCCGGGTGCGCGGAGGCGTAAGCCGTGGTCGTCCGAGGAGAGCGCGACGTCGACCGTGTCGAGCGCCGGCGCGCGGACCCCGCCGGCGTACACTTCGGGGGCGCGCACGGTCGTGCGCCGTTCGACGTTCAGCTGCGCATCCAGCCGAAAGAGCTCGAGCGCCGACGCCGCGGGCGAACGGAGCACCACGAAGGCGTGCCCTCCGATCACGACGGCGCTGTCTTTCAGCCCGACAGGCGATGCGCCGGCGACCTCGCGCCGGAGCCTTCGGCTCGCGACGAGCTGGCCCGCCCCGTCGAAGGCCGCCACGTAGACACCTGCGGCCGCGGGCCCTGCAGGGCCGGTCTCACCGGTCTCGCCGGTCTCGCCGGTCTCGCCGGTCTCGCCCGCAACGCCACTGGCGACCACGATCGTGAGCGCGCCGTCGCTCGCCAGAGCCATGGGCCCGGTGGCCGAAACGGTTCCGAGCCGACGGGTCGACAGAACGCGAAGGTCGGCCGTCAGGCGGACGTAGGCGGCGTCGCCCTCGAAGCTCCAGGCGACGGCGTGCAGCGCCTCGCCCGACCGCAAGAGGCGGACGTGAACGACCCTGTCGGGCAGCGGCAGTTTCACCTCGCGGCGAGGCGCCCGGGTGGCGAGGTTCCACTCGGTGACACGAAGGGCCGCGCCGTGGTCCCGACCGACGTAGACGGTCCCGGCCGGGAACGCCGGCGACGGGAGCTCGCCGGGCGCCAGGTCCATTTCAGGGGGGGGATAGTCACCCAGGACCACGGGGGACAGCGTGACCGCACGCTCATCGTCGGCCGGAGCCGCGGCGTCGGGGGCGCCGGAGAGACCCGCCTCGACCGAGCCGGCGCCGGATGCGACGTGAACCGCGGACGCGGACGCGTCGGCCGCCAGGGGCCGCGAACAGGCGGCGAGCGCCAGCGCGACGAGCGCTCTCCGATCGAGGGCCACGTCTCCCCTGTCGGCCGCCGCGGCGGCGAGGTTGCGTGGCGATTCGCCGCACGCGCGCGCCGCGGGACGGGCTGCGGCCGCTCGGAGGCTGCCGGGCCTCTCAGAACTTCGACTTGAACTCGCCGAGGTCGCCTGATGGCGACTCGCCCGCGACGTGGTGGTGGCGCGTCGTGCCCGTGCCCGTCGCGTGAACCTGGCCCGAGGGCTCGACGGCCGCCGAGCCACTGCTCGACGCGCTCGACGCGGCAAGCGGGGCCGACGCGGCAAGCGGGGCCGACGCGGCGAGCGGGGCCGACGCCGGCGAGGCGTTCGGCTCGACGGCCGCGGCCGGATCGATCGGTGCTGCCGCCGGAGGCTCCGCGGCCGCGGACGGCGCGGACGGGACCGACCCGACCCCCGCGCGCCGCCCTTCGCTGAGCCGCAGCCCCATGAACGACAGCAGCACGATGAGGACCCCCGCCAGGATCGCCATGGCCACGCGGCGCCGCAGGACGCGGCCCGGCACGAACGTCGACAGGGCTTCGCGCGAGCCGGCGGCCTGGGCGCGGCTCGGCACGGTGGGGACCGGTCGCTCGGGCGACACCGCCGTAGCCTGAGACGGGCGCTCGACGACCACCTTGGGTCCCGGTTCCGACGCCGGGCGCGCCGGACGCAGCCGATGCGCGGCGTGGTACGCGGCCGACGCTTCGCCGTCGCTCTGCGGCATGGTCTTGCGCCGGTCCGGGCGGGGCCCGGCCATCCCTTCGAGCAGGAGCTCGACCGAGTCTTTGCTGAGAGCCGGTGGGGGCCCGAGAGAGCGGCCGAGCGGCGCAAACTCGGGAGGCGTGATGGCGTTGGGGTTCGGCGGCGAGCGATCCGAAGGCGGCGGCACGATGACCCCGTGCGGGCGGCCCTTGGTCAGGGGCGGCGGCGGGTCCGAAGGCGGTCGCGGGCCCAGCCCCGGGTCGGTGGTCGGCTTCGACGAAGAAGGAAACTCCACGGGCGCGCCGGCGGTTTTAGCAGAGGACAACCCGAATCCCGAAATTCGCAGCGCGCTTGGGCTGGACGGATCCGTGTCTTCCTTGTCCATTCCCATCGCCTTGACCTCGCGACACCCGCGACCGCTCCTATTTACCGCCGATCCCGCGCCAAGGCGACCGCCGTTTCGCGCCGGGTACGCCATCCGCGCCGGCAGCGGGCGTCGCAAACGCCTCTCGCCTGGCGCGCCGGCCCTCGACGGCGGGCGCGGCGTGCGTATTAACCCTGAGCCAACATGACGATCTTGGGTGGACTGGGCGGGCGTGGGCGCGGGGTCGGGCCGGGCGGCGACGCGCCCTCCTCGAAGGGCGGCGGCGGGGGCGGCGGCATTCCGTTCGTGACCGAGGGCGAGTTCGAGGCCGAGGTGCTCCGGAGCGAGTTGCCCGTCCTCATTCAGTTCACGGCCGACTGGTGCCAGCCTTGCAAGGCCATCGCGCCCGAGGTCGAGGCGTTCGCGCGGGAGACGGCGGGGAAGGCGAAGGTCGTTCGCATCGACGTCGACAAGTCGCCAGTCATCGCGCAGCAGCTCCGGATCCAGAGCGTGCCGACGTTCATGGTCGTCGCCGAGGGGCGGATCCAGGACGCGGTGGTGGGCGCGATCCGCAAGAAGAAGATGCAGGAGCTCCTGGAGCCGTTCTATCCGCGCGCGGCCGGAGCGATCAAATCGAAGGAGCTCGCGCAGCTCATCGCCAACGGGGCGGTCGTGGCCATCGACACCCGAGACGAGGGGGCCTTCAAGCGCGCACACTTGCCGAGCGCGGTGAACATGCCGATCGAGGGCATCGAGTCGCGCCTCGCCGAGCTCCACATGCTCGCCGGGCAGCCGGTGCTCTACTGCCGCTCGGGCGACAAGACCAAGCCGCTGAGCGAGAAGCTCGCCGAGCAGGGGATGCCGGTCGCGTTCCTCGAGGGCGGAATGCTCGCATGGGAGGCCGACGGCCTCCCCATCGAACGGTAGAGCGAGCTCCGGCGTCGCGAAACGGGCCCGTCTCGGCGCTCGCCGTGCTCGCCGGACGGGAAGTCCGGCTCCGCGCGGCGCCCGCCGAGCCGGACCCGTTTGGCTTAGCCGGAGCTCGCTCTACGACCTATCGTGATTAGTTACCCCTGACGGCGCGGAGGAGGTGGCGCTGGGCCACGGCGAAGAGGGCTAGGACGGGGGCCGACAGGACGACGTTGCCGGCCATCACGATGTGCCAGCGCACGCCCGTGCCTTGCTCGCGCAGGAGCGCGACGCCGAGGGGCAAGGTGCGAACGGCGTCGCCCGTGGTCATCACGAGCGGCCAGAAGTAGTCGTTGTAGTGAAAGACGAAGCTCACGAGGAAGAGCGACACGAGCGTCGGCCGGAGCATGGGGCCGAGGATCCGGTAGACCAGGGTCCACTCGCCGGCCCCGTCCATCCGGGCGGCCTCGATGATCTCGTCGGGCACGCCGAGGAGCGCCTGGCGCACGAGGAACGTCCCGAACGCGCTCGCGGCGAAGGGCAAGACGAGCGCGGCCATCGTGTCGACGAGCCGCGCCTTCGCGAACATCAGGAACACCGGCACGAACGTCGCTTGCGCCGGCACCAGCAAGCACGCGAGCACGATCGCGAACGCGAAGCGCGCGCCGGCGAAGCGGAGCTTTGCGAGCGCGTACCCGGCGGGCAGCGCGAGGGCGACCTGCGCGGCAGCGATGGTCGCCGCCATCCCAACCGTGACGAGCAAGTACCGCGCGACGGGCATCGCGGCGAAGACCTCGCGGTACGCCCCGAGGTCGGGATGCTCGGGCAGCGGCGCCGCCGGGTGGGCGACGATCTCGGGCAGCGTCTTGAGCGCGGTCGACACCATCCACGCGTAGGGGACCATCCACGCGGCCGCCGCGGCGCACCCCGCGGCGTAAGGCAGCGCGGAGCGCAGCCGAGCGATGCCCGTCATGACGGCCGCCCCGGCCGCCCCGGCCGCCCCGGCCCGCGCGGCGACCCGGCCCCGGCGCCCGCTCGGACCCCCCAGGCGCGCAGCTGCAGCGCGGACAGCGCCAGGAGCATCCCGAAGAAGACGACCGTGAGCGCGCTCGCGCGGCCGATGCTGAGGTCGAGAAAGACCTGCTCGTAGATCGCGTACACGAAGAGCTCGGTCGCGCGCGCTGGACCGCCCTGGGTCATGATCCGGACGACGTCGAACGCCTGGAAGCTCGTGACGAGCGTCGTCGTCCCGACGAAAGCGGCGGTGGGCGCGAGCAGCGGCAAGGTCACGTGGCGGAGCCGCCCCCAGGCGCCGGCGCCGTCGAGCGCCGCGGCCTCGAGCAGCGAAGGAGGGACGCCCTGCAGGCCCGCGAGGAAGACGATCATGGCGTAGCCAGTGAGCTTCCACACGCCCACGAACGCGAGGGCCGGAAGGGCCCAGCGCGGGTCGCCAAGGAGCGAGCGACCGCCGCGCTCGAAGAGGCCCATCCAGAGCAACGCCACCGCGACCCAGCTGACCACGTAGGCGCTGAAGACGCTGGCCCGCACGAGCGCGAAGAAGCGCCCCGGCCGGTTGACCAGGAGCGCGAGCGCCAGGCCGAGGGACATCGTTCCGGCCACGACGAGCACGCTGTACTCGAGCGTGCGGAGCGCGGTGCGTACGAGCTGCCCGTGCGCCGCGATCGCGGCGAAGTTGGACGCGCCGACGAACCTCGGCGGCGTGAGCAGATCCCACGAGAAGACGCTCTCGTACGCGGCGACGCCGATGGGGATCAGGAAGAACACGACGAGCAGCGCCAGGGTCGGCGCGAGCATCGCCCACGGGTGCCACCTCGAACGCGGCGTCACCCCGGCCTCGCGGCTTCGTCGCGCGCCTCGGCGAGGACTTCGCGCGCGTCGCGGCCGGAGAGCACGGCGTCCTCGAGGCGAGGCTCGACGACGTCGCGCTCGATGCGGAACAGCTCCGGAGCCCACGGCCAGGGCTGGGCCGCCGCGAGCTGATCGTAGGCGACGCGGTCGTTCGGGTGGTCCGCGTACCAGCCGCTCGCCGTCAGACGCTCGACCGCGGGGCGCGTCACCGGCATGTACCCCGTGCGCGTCGACCACGCGATCGTCTGCGCCGGCTCGCACATCCAGCGAACGAACTCCCAGGCCGCGCGCTTCTCTTCGTCAGGGGCGGCGCGCATGACGACGAACATGGTGCCCCCCGTGGGCACGCTCGCGCGCACGCCGCGGGGCAGCGGCGCGGCGACCACGGGGAAGCGCGCGTTCGTCTCGAGATAGCGAACGTAGGCGGTGCTGCTCCACATCATGGCGACACGTCCGCGGAGGAAGCTCTCGTTGGTCGATTGCCACGCCTGGTAGTCGCGGCCCGGCGGCGGCCGCATGACCCGCTCGGTCTGCACGAGGCGCTGCCAGAGCCGCAGGGCCTCTTCGCCTGCGACGCCGCCGAGAGAGACGCGCCCGTCGGCCTCGACGACGCGGCCCCCCGCCTGCCCCACCAGGGCGACCCAGTACCACCACGCGATCGGCACTTCGAAGCCCCACGTCGGGTCCGCGGCGCCGGCGTCCGTCAGCCTCCTGGCGACGGCGACGAGGGCGTCCCACGTCGACGGCATCGCGACGCCAGCGCGCTCGAGCAGGTGCCCGTTGGCGAACGCGATCGGCGTCGATCGATTGAACGGGATCCCGAAGAGCGGCTCGCGGTCGCCGTCGGTGAACGACCCGGGCTGGGCGAGCTGCGGCACGAAGTCGAGCGCGCCCGCGCCGTCGTAGGCGTCGAGCGGCTCGAGGACCCCCGCCCGCGCGAGGTACGGCAGGACTTCGAGAACCACATGCGACAAGGCCGGCGCCGCGCCCGCCGCGATGGCGGTCCGCAGCTTGGCGAGGCACTCGAAGTAGTCGCCCTGGTGCACCGCCTTGACGACGACCCGCGACTGGCTCGCGTTGAACTGCGCGACAAGGTCGAGGAGCACCTTCCGGACGGCGTCGCCGTAGGCGTACCAGAACGAGACGACGACGCGCCCGTTCTCACGGAGCGGACCGGCGCGCCGGCAGCCGCTGGCCGACAGGCCCAGCGCGGCGATCGACGCGCGGAGCACATCCCGGCGCGACGCGAGCACGCCGGGAACGATACACGAGGACGCGCTATAGCGTCAGGGGTCGCTACCCTCGGTCGATCCCCTCGAGCCGCCGGCCGCCGGTGTCTCCGCTGAAGACCAGCGCGCGGCGCGCGTCGAACGAGACGCGAACGATGTCGCCGCGCCGGGGCGCGTCGAAGCCGCGGCACTGCGCGCGCAACTCGAGGTCACCCACGCGCACGACCAGGTGCGTCTCGGCGCCGAGCGGTTCGACGGCGATGATCTCGGCGCGAACGGTCCCGTCGGCGCACACGGCCCCGTCGCTCGACCCGGCCGAACCCTCGAGCGCCGCGTCGAGACGCACGTGCTCCGGGCGCACGCCGATCGTGGCGGTCGCGGTCCCTTCAAGCGCCTCGGCGGGCCGGCGCACCCGAAACGGGCCCGCCACCACCGCATCGCCTTCGACCCGCGCCGGCAGCAAGTTCATTCTCGGCGAGCCGACGAACCCGCCGACGAACGCGGTCGCGGGGCGCTCGTAGACCTCGCGGGGCGTGCCGACCTGCTCGATGCGGCCGGCGCGCATGACGGCGATGCGATCGGCGAGCGTCATGGCCTCGACGTGGTCGTGCGTGACGTAGAGCGCCGTCGCGCCGAGGCGCCTCACGAGGCGGCCGATCTCGAGGCGCAGGTCGCCCCGGAGCGACGCGTCGAGGTTCGAGAGGGGCTCGTCGAACAGAAAGACGCGCGGCTTGCGGACGATCGCGCGCCCCATCGCCACCCGCTGCCGCTCGCCCCCCGAGAGCTCGCCGGGCCGTCGATCGAGCAGCGGCTCGATGCGAAGGAGAGCGGCCGCCTCGGCCACCGCGCGGGAACGCTCGCCCTTCGAGACGCCGCGCATCTTGAGGGGGAACGCCAGGATCTCGCGCACGGTCAT
>ODAK010006651.1_pt1 | contig 11638 bp, 9 predicted proteins | sample 1539591 | NCBI WGS metagenome assembly ODAK01 (sample SAMEA3539303, study PRJEB22396) | soil metagenome | biome: tundra; feature: field; material: soil | place: USA | collected 2010-05 | depth 0.15 m | reverse complement strand
GCCGACGTGGACCTTTCTGCAAGACGGGCCGCAGGACTGGAGTCCTGCCCCACAACCTTTAATTTAATTGCCGCGCAGCGCGACCATGGGGTCAATCCGCGACGCGCGGCGCGCCGGGATGTATCCCGCGATCAACGCCACGGCGCTCAGCAGGAAGACGGTGCCCGCAAATGCCGCCGGATCGGCAGGTTCGGTTTTGAACAGGAGCGCGGCGATCCACTTGGCGGCAACCAAGGATGTGACGGCTCCCAGCGCGATTCCAGCCAACACTAGCCGCATCGTCCTGGCGATCACGCCAAGTTGTACGCGCTCCGTGGATGCGCCCAATGCCATGCGGATACCGATCTCCTGCGTCTGCCGCGTCACCGCGTACGAGATAACGCCATAGATGCCCAGCGAAGCCAGCAGGAGACCCAGCCCAGCGAAAATGGTGACCAGCAGCGCGAAGAAACGGCGCGGCGAGACGGCGTGATCCACGATGCTTTGGATAGGACGGAATTCGGCGGCAGGCTGCTCCGGATTATACGCGCGCAGCGTACGCATCACGCCGGAGGCCAGAGCGTCAGGAGGGAGCTGTGTGCGCACCACCAGTTCCGCTCCTTCCGGCCCGGCCTGCGTCGCGGGCAGATACATCTCAATGCCGGAGCCATCTTCCACGCTGCTTTCACGGACATCGGAGATCACGCCGATCACGCGGAAGTCTTTGCCATTGACTAGGGCGGTGCGCCCGAGCGGGTCTTCGCCGGGCCAATGGTAGCGGGCTGCCGCCTGATTGATGATAACGGCCGGTTGGCTTGTAGGCGTGTCACTCCAGCTAAAATCACGCCCCTCGCGCAATTGCATGCCCATGGCGTCCAAGTATCCCGGCGTCACGATATAGACGAAAGCGTCCTGCGTCTCGCCCTTGCGGTAAATCCTTCCTTTCGCCTGGAAGCCCCAGCTTCGATTACGGTCCAGCGGCAGCATATCCACGATGCCGGCCGACGGGATACCGGGAATCGCAGACACGCGGCGCAGAATTTCCTGCAGGATGGCACCGCGCCGCTCGGGCTTGCCGCCATCGTTGTAGTCGATCTTGATCGCGGCGGCCCGGCTGGGCTGGAATCCCAAATCGACGTCCAGCACGCGGAGAAAGCTGCGCAGCAGCAGGCCCGCGCCCACCAGCAGGATGCAGGCCAGCGCGACTTCGGAGACCACCAACACGGCGCGCATGCGGTCGTGCCTTCTGCCCGCGCTCATTCCATGGCCGGCATCCTTCAGCGCGTCCTGCAAGTTGCCGCCCGAGATTTTCAGGCTCGGCGCGAGACCAAACAGAACCGCGGCGGCCAGGGCAATGAGCAGGGTCCAGCCGAGCGCGGCGCCGTCTACCCGGATGGTGCTGAGTAGAGGAAGGGCAATCGATCCCTGCTGCGCGAGATACCAGGTAACGCCAAACGCGATTCCGAGGCCAAGCACTGCACCGGCGCTCGCCAGCACCAGGCTCTCGGTGAGCAGTTGGCGAACCAGCCGCGCCCGCCCGGCGCCCAGCGCGCTGCGCAAGGCGAACTCCTTACTGCGCGCGGCGCCGCGGGCCAGCGGCAGGTTCGACAGATTCACACAGACTATGAGCAGGATCAGACCCACCGCACACCACAGCACGACCAGCGACCGGCGCAGCTTTCCGCTGACGTAGTCCTTCAACTCCGTCATAGTCGTCGGGTAATCGCTCCACCATTCCTTGTGTGTGGCTCTGAGCTGTGGCATCAGGACATCCACTTCCGCCTGCGCCTGGGCCACAGTCACTCCGGGCCTGAGACGGCCCATCATCGTAAGCGTGTTTCCCCAATTGCGCAGCTCATCCATGATGGCCGGGACATAGATATCCATCTTCAACCCCGGCGAGAAGACGGAGCCGAAATCGAACGAGGCCGGAAGCACGCCCACGACGGTAACCGGGCGGTTGTTGAGTATGATCGCCTGCCCCACGATGGCGGGATCCGCGGCAAACTGCCGCTGCCAGAAGAACTGACCCAGTAAGACAGCGGGCCGGTCGCCTTTCTGGCACTCTTCGGGAGTGAACAGCCGTCCCAGGGCAGGCTGGACGCCCAGCGTGGGAAAGAAATTCCCGGCCACTCTGGCGCCGGAAAGCTCCTGCGGCTCGCCGCGGCCCGTCAGCTTGTTGTAATCGGAATCGCCGAAGAATGGATCGTAGGCGGTCACGTCTTGAAAGGAACGATTGTGGCGCTGGAACTCCTCATAGGCAGCCACCGTGTAGGTCACATCGGAAAAACCGCCCACTCCGCGGTTGCTGGCCATCCAGACGAGCCGCTGTGGATCGCGAAACGGCAGGGGCCGCAGCAGGATCGTATTCACCACGCTGAAGACGGCGATGTTGGCGCCGATGCCCAGGGCCAGGATCAGCACTGCGACTGATGCAAAGCCACGGTCGCGGCGCAACGTGCGCAGCGTGTACCGCAGATCGTGCAGCAGCACATCGAGCGCCGGCAGGCCGCGCGCTTCGCGATGCTGCTCCTTCGACTGCTCGACGCCCCCGAAGCGCACCAGGGCCTGGCGGCGGGCTTCCTGCGGGGAGAGGCCGCGCCGCAGATTCTCTTCGACGGCGAACGCCAGGTGCGAGGCCATCTCCGCATCCAGGTCGCGATCCATGGGCGCCTTGCGGAAGAAAGAGCGCAGCCGTTCGAGTGCGTGCCGGAGCGAATCCATCACCGGTCACCGCCTTCGTCCTGCATCGCCAGCACCCGGCCCATCGCTCCGGAGAGCCTCTGCCAGTAGGCGGCGTCCCGCGCCAGTTGTTTGCGGCCTCGTTTCGTAATCGAATAAAACTTGGCTTTGCGGTTGTTGTCCGAAGTGCCCCACTCGGCGGAGATCCATCCGCGCTGTTGCAGCCGCACGAGCGAGGCGTAGATAGTGCCCTGGTTCAGCAGCACGGCGTCGCCGCTGGCCTGCTCAATGCGCCGCGCAATGCCGTAGCCATGCAGCGACCCCATGGCGGCCAGCGTCTGCAGCACCATCAGGTCAAGGGTGCCTTGCAATAAATCGAGTTTCTTCTCCGGCAAATTGCGTCTCCTGTGTTATCCCCACAGTAGCAAGTCCGGAGCTCATGTGTCAACGCCACAGGAGGTAGCCAAACTGCTGTTCCGTTGCGGGAGTATGATGAAGGAGTGAATCTAACGATTGACCTCGATCGGGAGGAAGACGGCCGCTGGATCGCCGAGGCTATGGGGCTTCCGGGCGTAATGTGTTACGGCCAGAGCCGGGAGGAAGCGATCGGCAATGCTGAGCGCCTCGCTATCGAGGTCATTGCCGACCGCAGCGCCCACGGTGAGCTTCCGCCCTCTGCCCTCGGCGTTTGTTTTACCATTTCAGATGAGCAACTGGCCTGCCAGTAAGCCAAGGCGTGTCCTTGCCGCATTGGAGCGGATCGCTAGCGAGTAAAACGGCAGCATGGCTCTCATCGGCTGCTTAAGCCTCCGCAGTGGCCGGACGATGAATTTGCGTTTCATGATCGAGACGAGATCGGTCCGCGCATGTTGGCGAGAGTAGCCAAGCGGACCGGATTGAGGCCGGAAGATCTCTGAACCTATTCCGCCCGCAGCGTCGCGGCCGGATCGATGCGCACGGCGTGGAACACCGCCGGCAGCGCGGCCAGCAGCGCCGCCGCCAGAATCGTCAACGAAGGAAGCGCAAGCATGCCCAGGTCCGTAGGCTTCACCTGGTAGAGCAGCGCTTCGATGTATCGCGCCGATGCCATGCCCAGCGCGACGCCAGCGAGCGCTCCTATCAGCACCATGGCGAAGATCTCCACGGTCACCAGCCGCGCGATGTTGCCGGCGGGCGCGCCGATCGCCATGCGAATGCCGATTTCGCGCCGCCGTTGCAGCACGGAATAGTCGAGCACGCCATACAGACCGATACCCGCGAGCAACAGCGCGACCACCGCGAAGAACAGCGCCAGCATCGCCAGCAGCCGTTCGCGTACGGTCTGGGACTGATTGATTTCCAGTTGTGTGCGGATGTTGCCGACGCGGAATTCGGGCCTTGCGCGAGGCACTTCACCGCGCAGGATGGATGCCAGCGCGAGGGGGTTCGCACTGGCGGTGCGTACAATGAATGTTGCCCATCGGTTGCGAACCGAACGGAACATACGCCTGTGGCAACATCGACTCGCGCAGGCTACGGTAACCCGCGTCCGCAACCAGGCCCACGATCTGAAAGCGCGTGCGCACCGGCGCGGTGCTCTCGAACGATTTGCCGACGGGGTTCTCCCCGCCGAAGTACTGTCGCGCGAAGGTCCGGTTAACGATCGCAACGCCAGGGTGCGGATCGTTCGCGCGGAAATCACGGCCGTCGATGAAAGGGATCTTCATGGCTTCCATCCAGCCGGGCGAGATGTGTAGAAAGAAGGCCAGGACATCGGTGGGCGGTGCGCCATTGATCGAAATGAAGTTGTTGGACATGGTGCCGGTCATCAGTGGCCAGCCCGCGAGTGCCACGGTTTCGACACCCGGTAGATCGCGCAAGTGTCCGGCCACCTGGTCCCAGATGACCGGTGCCTGCTTGGCTCTGGCGACGGTATCGAGCGTGAGGACCCGGGCCGAGGAAAAGCCGGTGGGTTGATTCGCCAGACGCTCGAAGCTGGCGGCAAACAGCCCCGCGACGAAATGCACCAGGAAACAGAAGGCGACCTGAGCCGCAATCAGCGCGTGCATCATGCGGCGCCGCGAGTGCGGGTCGTCTCCGCCCTTCAGCGCGCTGACCGGCTGGACTGCCGAGGCGCGCAAGGCTGGTGCCAGGCCGAGAAGCAACGTGACGCCGAGGGTGAGCGCGAGGCCGAATCCCAGCATGCGCCAGTCCGCGGGCAGGACCAAACGTGCGGGATTGTCGGGAGGATTGATCATGCCAACGACGAACGGCGCGGACCACCAGGCAAACAGACCGCCGCTGGCGGCTGCCAAGAACGCCAGCATGGCGCCTTCGACCAGCACCAGTTGCACCAGGCGCCAACGTCCGGCGCCGATGGAGACGCGCAGGGCCATCTCGCGGGCCCGCGCCGCGGCTTGCGCGGTCATCAGGTTGGCGACGTTGGCGCAGGCAATCAGCAGCACTAGCGCCACCAACACAGCCAGCGCGATGAGCGCGCGCCGGTAGTCCTGCTGCAGCCCGGAGACGCCCGCAGCCGCGGGTTGCAGCAAGAGCCGCTCTTGCGGGAAACCCTTCAGAAGGTGCTTGGGCCAGTTGGTGAACCCTTTGGCGCGCTCCTGCTCAAATGCCCGATAGGTGGCGTACATGGTGTCGCGCAGGGGATCAATCGCGACGCCCGGCTTGGGGCGGACGAACGTGCGGAACCAGAACGAGTTGGAGCTGTCGATGGAACCGGCATTCATCATCGTGGGGATGAAGATACCGGTGAAGGCGCCGGTCTCGGTGCCGGTAAAGCCTTCACCGGCGACGCCGGCGATCTGGTAAACGCGGTTGTCCATGCGGAAGGTGCGGCCGACGACTTTCGGGTCGCGGCCGAAGCGGTGCGTCCAGTAGTCGTAGGAGAGCACCGCGTACGGGTGCGCACCGGGCGTGAGATCGTCGTTTCCAGTGAGCAACCGGCACAGGGCGGGCTTGAGTCCGAAAAAGCCGAACATCCGCCCGGAAACGTATTGCCGGTAGGCCTTCTCCATTTCCCGATTGGAACCGAAGGTGAGATCCGTGTGTTCGGCGTACGAGACGGCGATCAACTCGGCTCGATCCTTCACTACGGCGCGCCACCGCCGGAACAGGGGATAGGAGCAACTGTCCCATGTGTCGAGCTTGCCCTGCTCGTCGGGTCCTTCGTAGGAGATGACGTACAGGTGCTCGGGATCGGCGACCGGCAGGGGCCGCAGCAGGAGGGCGTCGATGATCCGGAATGCCGAAGTGCAGGCCCCGATCGCCAGAGCCAGCGACAGGATCGCGGCGGCGGAAGTCACCCTCTTCTTGTTTAGCTGCCGCCAGCCAAAGACCGCGTCGGCGCGGAGCGAATCGAGCCACGGAATGAGCCGTATGTCGCGGCTCTCTTCGCGCTGGCGCAACGCGGAACCGAATACGCGTCTGGCCTCGGCCGGGTCGCGACCTTGCGCAACGGCTTCTTCGATGTGAGACGCGAGTTCTTCGTCAATCTCGCGGCTCAAGCGGCCGCCGCGGAGTACATTTACGATGCGTGACCATTGTGACATATCGGATTATCCTCATTCCGCCCGCAGCATCGCGGCCGGGTCGATGCGCAAGGCGTGGAATACGGTGGGCAGCGCGGCCAGCAACGCCGCCGCCAGGATCGTGAACGCCGGAAGCGCAAGCATGGCCAGGCCGGTGGGCTTCACTTGATAGAGCAGCGCCTCGATGTATCGCACCGATGCCATGCCCAGCGTGACGCCGGCCAGCGCTCCCACCAGCACCATGGTGAAGACCTCCACGGTCACTAGGCGCGCGATGCTGGCGGCCGGCGCGCCGATCGCCATGCGAATACCAATTTCGCGCCGCCGCTGCAGCACCGAATAGTCGAGCACACCATACAGGCCGACGCCCGCGAGCAACAGGGCGACCACTGCAAAGAACAGCGCCAGCATCGCCAGCAGCCGCTCGCGAACGGTGTGCGATTGGTTGATCTCCAACTGCGTACGGATATTGCTGACGCGAAATTCGGGGCGAGCCAGCGGCACCTCCTGGCGAAGGATGGATGCCAGCGCGAGTGGGTTCGAACTGTACGTGCGCACGATGAAAGTCCCTCCGCGTACCGGTTGCGGCACGCCCTTGGCGTCGATCGAATGAAACGGAAGATAGGCCACCGGCAAGCTGGGTTCCCGCATGTTGTGGTAGGGAGCATCGCGAACCAGGCCCACGATCCGGAAGCGCTCACGCCCTCTCTCGAATGACTTTCCAATTGCACGCTCACCATTGAAGAATTGCCTCGCGAACGTTTCGTTGACGAGCGCAACCTCAAGAGACGTGTCACTCGTGCGGAAGTCTCTGCCGTCGATTAGGGGAATCTTCATTGCGTCTATCCAACCGGGTGAGATATTCAAGAAGTAGGCCAGAACCGGGCCCGGAGGCGCACCGTTGATCGAAACGAAGCTGTTCCCGGACCCCCCGCCGAGCAGCGGCCACTCGGCTAAGGCGACTTTTTCGACGCCCGGGACGGCGCGCAGATGTTCGGCCACCTGCTCCCACAAGACCGGCGGCTGAGCGCGTTGCGCCACCGTGTCCAGCGTGAGTAGCCGTTCGGCCGAGAAGCCGGTGGGCCGATTGGACAACCGTTCAAATGTGGCGGCAAACAGCCCGGCGACGAACAGCACCAGAAAACAGAAGGCGGCCTGCGCCGCGATCAGCGCATGCATCAGGCGGCGCCGCGAGTGCGGGTCTTCTCCGCCTTTGAGCGCGCTGACCGGTTTGACTGCGGAAGCGCGCAGCGCGGGCGCCAGACCGAACAACAGCATCACACCCAGGGTCAGCACAAGGCCGAACCCTAGCACCCTCCAGTCTGCCGGCAGTGACAAGCGCGCCGGGTTGTGCGGTGGATTGATCCGGCTGACCACGAACGGAGCGGACCACCATGCGAATAACCCGCCGAGCACGGCCGCTAGGAACGCGAGAATAGCGCTTTCCACCAGAACCGGTTGCACCAGGCGCCATCGTCCCGCTCCGATCGAGACTCTGAGCGCCATCTCGCGCGCCCGCGCCGCCGCCTGAGCTGTCATCAGGTTGGCGACGTTCGCACACGCTATCAACAGCACCAGCGCCACCAACACGGCAAGAGCTGCGAGCGAAACACGGTAGTTTTTCTGCATCCCGGAGGCGCCCGCGGCCGCGGCTCCAGCAGGAGCGTCTGGGCCAGGAATTTGTCAATGCTCTCTTTGCTCATGCCGGTGAACCCCTTGGCCCGCTCCTCCTCGAATGCTCGCGAGGTTGCGTCCAGTCTCGCGCGAACAGGCTCCAGGGCAACTCCCGGCTTCAGCCGCGCCCATATCCGGTGCCACGTTTGGTCGTTCCGGACGGCCCCGGGATGCATCATGGTGGGCAGGAAGATGTCGGTCACCGTACCCGGCTCCGGACCTGTGAAGGGCTCTGCGACAACTCCGGCGATCTCGAAAAGGCCGTCGCCCATGCGAAAGGTGCGCCCGATCGCTTTCGGGTCTCCTCCGAAGCGGCCCGCCACGCCGGCCAAGAAGTCTCCATTGGAAATCGATTATGCGGGCGTCCAATAATCATGAGAGAGCACGGCGTACGGATGCGCACCTGGCTTGCGGTCGTCGTTTTCGGTGAACAGGCGCCCCAGGAAAGGCCGGAGTCCGAACGAGCCGAACATCCACCCGGAAACGTACTGCACATAGGCCTTTTCCATCTCGTGATCCGGCGTGTAGGTCGGCTCCATGCGCACGGCATAGGAGATCGCCAGCAACTCGGCTTGACTCTTCACGGCAGCCCGCATCTGCTGGAACGCCGGATACGCCCAACCGTCGTATACGCCGGGCTTGCCATCGAACCAAATTCCTTGACGGGAGAGAACGTAGAGTTGCTGGGGCTCCGCCACCGGCAAGCGCCTCAGCAGCAGCGCATCGATAAGACGGAATGCCGAAGTGCAGGCCCGATTCGCGAGAGCCAGCGATAGGATCGCCGCGGCGGAAGTCACCTTTTTCTTCATGAGCTGGCGCCAGCCGAAGATGGCGTCCGCCCGGAGGGAATCGAGCCATGCGACCAGTCTGACGTCCCGGCTCTCTTCGCTGTACCGGAGCGCGGAGCCGAACGCTCTGCGTGCTTCGCCGGGGTCGCGGCCGTGCTCGATCGCTTCGTCGATGTGAGACTCGAGTTCTTCGTCAATCTCACGGCTCAAGCGATCGCCGCGAAGTACATTCGCGATTCGAGACCACCATGACATATCAGGCCATCCTTATTCCGCCCGCAACATCGCGACCGGATCGATGCGCACGGCGTGGATCACCGCCGGCAGCGCGGCCAGTAACGCCGCCGCTAGAATCGTGAATGCCGGAAGCGCAAGCATGGTCAGGTCCGTAGGCTTCACCTGGTAGAGCAGCGCCTCGATGTATCGCACCGATGCCATGCCCAGCGCGACGCCGGCCAGCGCTCCCACGAGCACCATGGCGAATATCTCCACGGTCACCAGTCGCGCGATGTTGCCGGCGGGCGCGCCGATCGCCATGCGAATGCCGATTTCGCGCCGCCGTTGCAGCACGGAATAATCGAGCACGCCATACAGGCCGACAGCCGCGAGCAACAGCGCGACTACAGCGAAGAACACTCCGAGCATGGCCAGCAGCCGCTCGCGCAGGGTTTGCGCACGGACCAACTCCGCTTGTGTGCGGATGTTACTGACGCGGAATTCGGGCCGCGCGCGTGGCACTTCGCGGCGCAGGATGGATGCCAGCGCCATGGGGTTCGCGTTGGAGGTGCGCACCATGAAGGTCGCGCCGCGCATCGGCTCCAGTACACCATGGCTGTCGATCCGGTGAATCGGAACATAGACCGACGGCAAAATCGGCTCGTGAATGTTGCGGTAGGGCGCATCGCGGACCACGCCCACGACCTTGCAGGGCAGCTCGCCGCCCTTCGCGAACGACTGTCCAATAGGATTCTCGCCGTTGAAAAACTGCTTGGCGAATGTTTCGTTGACGATCGCGGCGCCCGGAGACGCTTCGTTTGGACGGAAGTCTCTGCCGTCGATGAAAGGAATCTTCATCGTGTCTACCCAGCCGGGCGAGACGGCCAGGAAGTAGGCCAGAATCGGGCCCGGAGGCGCGCCGTTCACCGAAACGAAGCCGTTCCAGGCATTTCCGTCGAGTAGCGGCCACCCGGCAAGAGCGACGCTCTCGACTCCTGGCACTGTGCGCAGATGGACGGCCACCTGGTCCCAGAAGACCGGCGCCACGTCGCGTTGCGCCACAGTGTGCATGGTGAGGAGCCGGTCGGCGACAAAGCCGGTGGGCCTATTGGACAACCGTTCAAATGTGGCCGCAAACAGCCCGGCGACGAACAACACCAGGAAACAGAAAGCCACCTGCGCCGCGATCAGCGCGTGCATCATGCGGCGCCGCGTGTGCGGGTCTTCGCCGCCTTTGAGCGCGCTCGCAGGCTTAACGGCCGAAGCGCGCAACGCAGGCGTCAGACCGAACAACAGCATCACACCGAGGGTCAGCGCCAGGCCGAATCCCAGGACCCGCCAGTCTGCCGGGAGGTTCAAACGTGCCGGATTGCTGGGCGGATTAATCATGCCGACGACAAACGGCGCGGACCACCAGGCAAATACTCCGCCCATCGCGCCGGAGAGCAAAGCGAGAATGGCGCTCTCCACCAGGACCAGTTGCACCAGACGCCATCTGCCCGCGCCGATTGAGACGCGCAGCGCCATCTCGCGCGCCCGCGATGCGGCTTGGGCCGTCATCAGGTTGGCGACATTGGCGCAGGCAATCAGCAGCACCAGCGCCACGAGCACACCGAGAGCGACGAGCGAAACCCGGTAGTTGTTTTGCAGATCGGAGGCGCCCGCGGCCGCGGGCTCCAGCACCAGCTTCTGGTCCAGGAACTTTTCAATGTCTTGTTTGCTCATGCCCGTGAAGCCTTTGGCCCTCTCCTCTTCGAATGCATGCGAGGTTGCATCGAGTTTCGCGCGAACAGGCTCGATGGCCACGCCCGGCTTCAGCAGCGCCAGCGTCCGGTGCCACGTCCAATCATCGTGGACCACCGCGGGATGCATCATAGTGGGCACGAAGACGTCGGTAACCGTCCCCCGCTCGGTACCGGTGAAGGGTTCGTTGACGACTCCGGCGATCTGATAAAGGTCGTCGCCCATGCGAAATGTGCGCCCGATCACTCCCGGGTCCTGGCCGAAGCGGTGCTTCCAATACTCGTGAGACAGAACGGCGTACGGATGGGCGCCTGGCTTGAGGTCGTCGTTTTCAGTGAGCAGCCGTCCCGCGGCGGGTCGCAGCCCGAACGTTCCAAACATCCATCCGGAGACGTATTGCACCTGCGCTTTCTCCATCTCCTGATCCGACTTGTAAGTCAGATCCATCCGTTGCGCGTACGATATCGCCAACAACTCGGCTTGATCCTTCACCGCGGCGCGCATCTGGCGAAACGCCGGATACGCGAATACGTCACCCGTCGCGAGCTTCCCATCGGGGCCGATTCCCTGCCGCGATAGAGCGTACAGCCGCTCCGGCGCGGCCACCGGCAAAGGCCGCAGCAGCAGGGCGTCGATGAGCCGGAAAGCCCCTGTGCACGCCCCGATCGCTAGCGCCAACGACAGGATCGCGGCGGCGGAAGTCACCTTTCTCTTTATAAGCTGGCGCCAACCGAAGACGGCATCGGCTCGCAGGGATTCGAGCCACGGGATGAGCCGGATGTCGCGGCTCTCTTCGCTGTACCGGAGCGCGGAACCGAACGCTGTGCGTGCTTCGGCGGGGTCGCGACCGTGCTCGACCGCTTCTTCGATGTGCGACTGAACTTCTTCGTCGATTTCGCGGCTCAAACTACGCCAGCGAACTACATTTGCGATGCGTGACCACAACGACATATCAGACCGTCCTTAGAACGCGATTTACCGCCGAAGTCACCGCCTGCCAGCGCGATTCTTCGACGTCGAGCTGTTTCTTGC
>ODAK010006650.1_pt1 | contig 11638 bp, 5 predicted proteins | sample 1539591 | NCBI WGS metagenome assembly ODAK01 (sample SAMEA3539303, study PRJEB22396) | soil metagenome | biome: tundra; feature: field; material: soil | place: USA | collected 2010-05 | depth 0.15 m | reverse complement strand
AGGCGGGCCCGCGGCCGGCTGGGCCGGCCGGGAGCCGCCCAGCGACTGCCGGCCGGAGACACCCGGCCACGGCGACGTCGGTCCGGCGTTTCGTGGCTGAGCGCTGTTGGGAAGTCCGGGCGCAGCCAGGCGCGGCTGGCCGGGCTGGGCGGGTGATGCCGGGGTGCGCGATGACGGCGCAGCTGACGGCGAGCCGAGCGAGGACTGGGCCGCGCGCGGCCCTGCGGCAGTGAGCTGCCCGGCACCGGCGGCCTGGCCCGCTGCGACCGCTCCGCCCGCAACGCCGCCCGCGCCTGGCACGGCAGGTCCGGCTGATCCAGCCGGCTGCCTGGACCGGAGGTGCAGCGGCGGCGGCGTCCGGCCAGCGTTCTCACTGGCCGATGCCGCCTTGGCCCGGGCCCGGGCGCTCAGCCCGCGACGGCCGCCCGCGTGACTGCCATCAGGAAGCGCGGCCATGGTCGGGACACCGCTCCCATCGTCCACCAGGCGGCCGTCCTGGAGGTCGCCGTCGACTCCCTGTGCGCCCGCCGCGCCAGCCGCGACTCCCGGGCTGCTGCCGGCCACCGCGCCGCTGACAGCCGAGAGGGTCGCCGCATGGGCCGGGTTACGCCGCGCCCACCTCGCGGCACGGTAGGCAGCGAAACCAGGCACCGCGGCGGTCGCGGCGCCCATCGTGTTCCCGCGCGCGGTAGTCCCGGCCCGGCTCAGGCTCACCTCGGCGCGCTCGCTCGAGCCGATCATGCCGTAACCAACCGCGGAGAAGAGATGCTGGAATGGCCTGCGGTAGATGAAGACCGCGACCGTGACCAGCGCGATCATGAGAATCTTCAGCGCCCACGGCAGTACTGCGTCGGTGGTCCCCATGATGAGGGAATACGCATACAGCAGCACGCTCAGCACCAGCGCGACCGCTGCTTGCTTGAGCAGTACTCCGACCAGCATTTCGAACCAGCGCAGGGCTATGACCCTGCCGAATCCCGGGTGCGTGCCGATCAGCAGGAAGAACGGGCCCACTACGAGCAGGAGCAGAAACCCCAGCTTGAGCAGGATCAGCGTGACCGCGATCAGCGCCACAAGGATGCCGGCGACCGTGGCCGCGAACAAAGCGGCAAGTGCGATCTCCAGCCGCGTGGTCCACTGCTTGCCCTGGAAGAGCGGATAGAGGCCCGGGTTACCCTGCTGGATGCTGTTCGCGATTCCGGAGTAGGTCGACTGCTTGGCCTGGATCAGCGCGGCGCTCGGTTTTTCATTGATGGCTATGGCCTGCGCCCAGAGGAGCTGCCTGGCATAGGTGTTCACCGGCGTCTGCTGGCCACCCGCCGACGTGGCGAAGTTGGTCGTGCCGAACTCGCCGTCCAGCCAGGGCTTGCAGACGAGCACAGTCCACAGCGCGTTGGCGTTCTGGTCGACGGTTCCGTTTCCCGATGAGTAGTTGTAGGTGACGGGCTGGACCTGCGGGTCGTTTCGCTGGACCGGCAGGCAGCTGCTCTGGCCCGGGCTTGGCAGCTTGGAAAAGGCGACGTTGAGCGTCTGGCTGATGCCGTCGGATACCGACCTCCCCAGCCCGGTGAAATCGGCCGGCCTGCCGATGAGCCAGATGGCAGCCGCACAGGCGACCACCATCCAGATGGTCCCCTCAATCGTCCGGGTCCCGCGCTTGCGGATCAGTCCCTGCCAGGCCAGCCAGATCGCGCCGAGAATAACTACGATGGCCAGGTAAGGGAAGTAGATGGCGTTGCCGAGGCTGCTGATCAGCTTGTCCACCACAGCCGTGAGCCAGCTGAGGATTCCCTCGCCGGCCGCGGACTGGTAGACGCTGATAATGACCCTGTCGATGGATTTCGCGATGTCGAACACCATGCTCGCGACGTTGTTGCCGATCAGCGAGGTCATGTCAGAGCACTGCAGGTTGGTCGCTGCCCAGTAGTCCCCGGCTACCCCGTAGTTGTCGTACAGCGTGCCGTTGCGCGGGCCGGGCGCCGCAGCCGGTTTGACCAGTGAGTCGATGCCGGAACTGGCGAGCTCCGGGCTTGGCAGCGACGGCTGGCAGATGTTGTTGAGGTCGCCGGTTATGCCGCCCTGCGAGCACAGCTGCAGGAGATTACCGATGTCACCGATTCCCGGCACTGAGCACAGGCCGCTGGTGGCGGCGGGCGACCTGGCCGCCAGGGTGATCGCGGCCACCGGCTGCCGCGCCGGGTCCTGGCGCGCCACCGGGTGCGCGGCACGCGGCACGCCGAGCAGGATCGCGAGCGCGGCAAGCACCAGCGCGATCCGGCACAGGATGCGGCGAGGTCTGAGCATCGGGGGGGGCTCCTGGGGGGAGGGAGTGTCTCGTCGTTCAGTACATGGCTAGCCCGCTGGCTGCTGAGGACCAGGCGGGGCGGCCGCCTGGCCACCGGGTGCCAGCCCGGCAACCTGGGCTCCGCCCGGAGGCGGCGCTCCGCCCGGAGGCGGCGCTCCGCCCGGAGGCAGCTCTTCGCCCGGAGGCGGCACTTCGACAGCCGCCGGCCGTCCAGCAGCCGCCGGCCCTCCGACTGCGGGTGCCCCGCCGAGGGCAGGCAGAGTACCGACGGCGGCCAGGGCTCCGACAGGGACCGGTACGGCGGCCTCATCCGGCCTGGCCCTCGTCGGGTTGGTGTCCAGCGATCGGCGCAGCTCAGCGGAGATCAGCTCGATCCCGACCCGGCCCGCGCGCCCATCCAGGTCGCGGAAGATGCACTCGCCATTGCCGAGCCCTCGCAGGGCGGCCTTGTGCTCGTCGGACGACTCGATGCCGAGCAGCGCCATGACGTTCGCAACCTCGGCCCGCTCCGACGACCGGAATGCGAACACCCCGGAGATGCAGTTGGTGACCTGCTCGTTCAGCAGGTCACCCGCGTTCTGCGAGACAAGGATCAGGGCCGTGTTGCGAGACCGGCCCATCCGGGACACCTCGGGAATGAGCTTCGCGCCCTGGGGGGTTGACGTGATGGCCCAGGCCTCGTCAAGGAAAATGGCCTTGGGCAGCCTGCGGTCCATCCCGTTCAGCAGCCGGCGAGCGAACTGGGACACCAGGTAGAGGAGGGCGACGGAGAGCCGCTGCTCATAGGAGTAGTCGTCGCGCTTGAGCCCCACATCAGGCATGGTGAGCCCGGCCAGCGTGAAGACGGTGGTCCAGCCCGCCGCGTCGATGCCCTGTCCGCCCGACGGGGCGAAACACAGCTTCGCCAGCCGCATCTCCGACATCGACCGGAGCACCGCGCCAAGGTTCATCGAGGCCGGGTCGGCTGACCGCTCAAGGTGCGCCACCACCTTCCCCAGGCTTGGCTGCTCGCCCCCGGCGACAGCACCGACCGCCTGGATCATCGCGCTCTCTCGTTCCTCGCTCATCCTGGGCAGCAGCAGCCGCAGCGTCTCGGTAGCCATGGTCCGCCGCTCGGCCAGGTCGTCGCCGAACGAGAACGGATCGAGCAGGCCGGGAGCGGCACTGCCGAGCGGCAGCACCCTGGCCTGCCGACCGCGGGCCTGCAGCAGCGCGACCAGCGATTCCGCGTCGCCCTTCGGGTCGATGACGGCGACGGTCACGCCGCGCAGCGCAAGCTGCAAGATGAGCAGCAGCGCCAGGGTGGTCTTGCCGCCGCCGGGCTCGCCGGTGATGGCCACGGCGGTGGGACGGTTGCGCGCGGCAGCGACCAGCGGGTCAAAGTGGACCACCGACCTGGCCCGGCCGAGGGTCTCGCCAATGTAGGGCCCGACCCACCCGGCGTCCTGCACTGACCGGTCACCAAGATCCACGGTGGCGGTCGGCATCCCGCCCGCGATCGTGTACAGCGGCTGGCGCTGCACATAGGAGCTCAGCCGGACCCGGTCACCGGGCAGCGACTCCCGTAGCAGCGAAAACTGGTCACCGGTGGAATTGACCACGTCGATCCCGGCATCCCGGTAGTGCTCAACGACCGCCTCGGAACGCCGGACGCACAGCTCCCTCGACGGCGCCGTCACCATCAGGCGGTACCAGCCGTAGACGAACGGCAGCCGTTCCTTGGTGATGCCGTGCTCGAGCAGCCGGGCAGCCTCGATCTGCTCGGCCAGGGCTATCGGGAGCTCGGCGCCCGCCTCCCTGATATGCGCGTCCATATCCCTGGCATGCGCGAGCCTGCGGCCGACGTCCTTGCTGGCCCGGGCCGGCGAGATCAGCTTCATCCGCAGGCTCGCCTCGACGGGAAACGGCAGCGCGTCGGCGTAATGCAGCCATGGCTCCCCTTCGGGGAAGTACATGACGTCAGGGAACCGGGCGAAGGATAGGAACGCGGCGTACGACTCTCCTGATGGCTGCTCCAGCCGCAGCAGCGTGCGCGCATTGTGCACCTGGCCCTCGACCAGGGCCTCAATCTCCCCGGCGCCCCAGGTGCGCCGCTTGACCGCTGACTCAGGCGGATCGCCAAGCGTCCCGGCCAGGGCATGCCGCAGCAGCCAGCACAGATCAGCCGAGCTAGCGTGCCGCGCGGCCAGCACGCTGGAACCCAGAGCCCGGCCCAGCCGCTCAGCTTGTTCCGTCCACCTGGCGATCTCAGCCGCGCTGACCGCCTCGTCCTGCAGGCCCATCGCCTGCTCCCCCGACCGGTACGCACTGATGAACTGGGAGAAGACGCCCCCCGGCAGCTGGGCTCGCATGCCGCGCTGACCCAGCCGGACGCCCAGGTAGACCTCTTTGGTCCAGAAATCCTTGGCCCAGACGTGCCGGTACATCCCGTCCAGGTAGTCCAGCCACCCGGGACCGCCATCCGAGGTGGAGTCCAGCTCGGTCGCCCACTCAGCTGCAGGGTACGAACGGTGCGCAATCCGCAGGTGCACCTCGGCGTCGGCCATCCTGATCGCGGCCAGGGCGACCGTTATGTTGATCGCGAGCGCCTCCCGCTCCTGCGGTGTGGTGAATTCGTACGACACGGTGGGCAGCCGATAGTAGGCCCAGGCGTGGGTCTCACTGAGCAGGATCCGGTCATCGAAGTACCGGACGGCCAGGCGGCTGCGGCCCGCTTTCGACGCGCTCACCGCGGACCGCCGGACGCCTGCCGCGCGCTGGCGGCCAATGCGGGGTGGCCGGTCATGTCCCAGCCCTCCGCAGCTCAGGTGCCGCGACGAGGCTAGCGACGAGCACGCCGGCCAGCGCGGTATACGCGCGCTCGGCCGCTGGGTTCACCGGGTCGGCAGCTGCCTGGCGCTGGCCGGCGGGAGTCTGGCCCGATGGCCGTCGCGCCGCCTGGTTTTTCAGCCGGTCATCCCACGGCACTCTGACGATCGCGCGGCACCGGCCCACGGCCACGGCCTCTGCCTGCTCTACGTAGCCCATGGTCTGCCTGCTGACGCCGTTGAGCACCGTAATCGCGCCGTCGGCAAGGCTGTCGTGGCCATGCGCCTCCAGCCACTCCAGGGTCATTGCAATCGCGCTGGCCGCTTCGGAGCTTGCGGGCGCGACCAGCACGAGCTGATCAGCGACCGAGAGCACCCGCGGCACGGCGGCTGCGGCCGGATCAGCCAGAGTGAGCGAATACCGGGCGGACATGAGCTCGAAGATCCGGGCGACATCCGCCGCCGCGGTGGGGCCGCGCCCTTCTTGCTCCAGGCCGGCCATCTCATCGGCCTGGGCAGCGATCACCTCGAGCCGCGATGGCGCGGATAGGCGCGTGCCTGCGGCCTGGCCGGTCCAGGGCCCCTCGCCTGCCAGGGCCGGAATCGCTCGGGCCAGCTCCAGGAGCGAGTTCTTGCCAGGGTTCAGGTCCAGCACGGCGACGGCTTCGTCGCGCAGGCCGGCTAGCAGCTCGCCGGTCCGCAGCGTCGTCACCGTCTGGCCGGCGCCTACAGTGCAGCCGAGGACGACAATCCTGCGGGACCCTGAGACAGCAAGCCGGGCCCGGGCCCGGTCGCGCTGGAGCTGGTCTGGCTGGCCCGGGCGGTGCCCGCCCGGCACGACCACGACCCGGTCATGCCAGCCCGCGGTACGGCGCTCAGCGGGGCTGCTCAGCGCACGCTCGACCATCCGCAGCGGGCGCTCGGCCGAACGATCTTCGTGGACCGTCACGACGGGCCGGGCACGCGGCGGAACAGGGCTGCGGGGGGCCGCTGCGGCCGGAACCGCAGCGGCCGGCCGGACCGAAGCTGGTGGCGGAACTGGCGGCTGGACCGAAGCTGGTGGCGGAACTGGCGGCTGGACCGAAGCTGGTGGCGGAACTGGCGGCTGGACCGAAGCTGGTGGCGGAACTGGCGGCTGGACCGAAGCTGCCGGCCGGCCCGGGGCTGAGGACCCGGCCAGGCCGGGGGGAGGAACCGCAGTGCGTGGCCGAGCCCCGGAAGCGCCTCGCGGCCCTGGCAAGACGGCCGCCACGGCCGCGGCCCGCTCGGCCCTGCGCCCGTCCTGGCCAGCGTCCTGCTGGCCCTTGCCACGCTGGCCAATGGCCGGTTCCGCCAGGCCGTCAGCTTGCTCAGCTGGCTCGATGATCTCCCCGTCTAGGTCAACGACCTGCCCGGCTAGGTCAGCGGCTCGCGCATCTAGGTCAATTCGGTCGCGCCGGCGCCACACCCTCGCCGTGACGAAGATCTCGTCGTTCTCGGCCAGCGGTGCCATCCGGCACCAGGTACGCGGCTCGCCCAGGTAGCGGACCTGGGAGGCGACCAGTTGGGGCAGCCGCTTGCTCTCCAGCACCGGCCGGGTGGCGAACCAGGTCAGCACGCCGGGGGGCAGCACGTACAGCCAGAGCAGGGTGTGACTAAACGGGACGCCAAGGACCGCCAGGACCACCACATATGGCACGGCAATTGCCATGAACACCGCGACCTGGCCAAGCGGAAGCGGCATGGGCAGCCGAAAGTCATACAGCTTGTAGAGCCGTTTCTCGATCCGCCATATGTTCGTGTAGGTGGGCAGGTCCACCGTTAGCGATCTCCTTCTCCGTGCGGCCAGCTCAGTGCGGCCAGCTCAGTGGACGCCGAGCGCGTTCGCGATTCCGGTGGCAAGCGTTTGCACGATGCTGGGCGTGTAGAAGATGACAGCGATCGCAACCGCGAGCACGAGGAACTGGACGAACCGGATAATCTCGCGCGTGAACAGGAAGAAGATAGCGACGATACCGACAATCCCGAGGAACAGCGGTCCGAACAGGCCCTGCAGGTAAGTCACAAGACCGGAAGTGCTGAGCGCCGTGGGGGGTACCGTCAAGAGCAGGTGCGGCGTCATCTTTCTACTCCGGGGTTGCGGGGAGGATAACTAATGGGGGACATTATGGGAACCATTTCCTGGTCACGGCGGCCCCAGCTGCTGAGTTGACGGTCCAATGGTCTTGACGTACCAGGTGCCCCCCTGCCTGACGACGGTCAGCTGGTAGGTCATCTCAAGGCCAGCCGGGGCTGCGCCGACCGGCGATGATCTCGTGGGAAGAGACGACGGCGTCACAGTCTGCCATTCCACGCTGACCGCGATCTGGCGCGTGGCTCCCCCGACTGGAACGGAAATACCGGTAATGGAGCCGAAGCTCACTGCGCCGCCGAGCCCGGTCATGGATACCCCGGGCGCGAGGAACCGCTCCAGGGTCACATCGTCACCGCTGGCGTATGCTCGGAAAAATGCCCGCAGCTGACTAAGGAGCGCGGCCTGCGTGGCCGGATCGGTGGGTCCGCTTTGCGCGGCCGGCGGCGAGGCACTCCCGGGTCCTTGCACCAGCGCAGGCTCGCCAGCAACCGATATCGCGCCCGCTGCCGAATAGATCGGCACGCCCAGCTCCATCAGCTTGTTGTTCACCTGGGCCAGGAGCGTGACGACTGCGTAGTTCGCGCTGTGCACGGAGATCGAGGCGACCTGCTCGGACTGCAGCTGCTGGGTCCCTGCGCCGTTCCAGCCCAGCTGGGGATCGGTAGACCCGGCGGGCAGGTATGCCGCTAGCTGGCTGGCGCGCTGCGCTGCTGTCCCCGGGCTGAAATTGAGATAGACGTCGCCGAACTGCATCGCGTACGCTTCCGCGAGCTGCGCGGGAAAACCGTCCGGCGATCCGGCGCCCGTCGTCGCGGCCGGCGAGCCCGGTTGCTGCGTTCCGGCCACGATCCCGGCGATGCCCCGGTAGCCGATGATGAGCAACACGGCCCAGAGCACGGCACGGGATGTCCAGACGAGCCAGCGACCGCCCGCCCCGCGCCACTGCGGTGCCGGGCGTGGCACGGGGCCGTCCGGTGCTATGGGTCCGGACCCTGCCTCGCTGGCTACGGCGCCCTCTTCCGGGGGTCGCAGACCACGATCCAGAGTCGCCCTGCGAACCATCACACCTCCGCCCGCTCTCCTGCGCCCGCGCAGCAAGGAGTTGCGGCGAACCCTTGCCCGTCCCGGGCACCATTGTGCGTCAAACGTCCAGCCAAGAGCCTCTTTGCGGCCGCCGACGCGCCGGCAGCCTTGCGATATGACCGGGCATTAACGCCGCCCGGCGGAAATTGTGGCCATCAAGGTGACATCTGACCTGCCCATTTGCAGTCCGGAGCGTCCCGTTCGTGCACGGATGCGATATAAGACCGCACCCGGTGTGACGGTGACTGTGACAGAGAGCATTTGCCCAGGTCAAGACCGGCGTTGCGAAGCCCGAGCAGCCGCGATCCGGCTAGCCGAGACCCCGGGCGGTGGCTACGATCCAGGCCAGGACCAGCGCTTCCTCATGCCAGGCGTCGTACCGTCCGCTGCGGCCGCCGTGCCCGGCATCCATCTCGGTCTTTAGCAAGAACGGGCCGCCGCCGGCCACCTCCTGCATCCTGGCTATCCATTTGGCTGGCTCGCGGTAGAGGACGCGAGTGTCATTCAGGCTGGTGACGGCCAGGATCGGCGGGTAGGAGCGGCCAGCGGCGACATTCTCGTAGGGAGAATAGGCCTTTATGTAGGCGTAGACCTCGGGGTCGTGCAGCGGGTCGCCCCACTCCTCCCACTCTGTCACCGTCAGCGGCAAGGACGGGTCCAGGATCGACGTGAGCGGGTCCACGAACGGCACCTCCGCGACGATGCCGCCGAAATCCTGCGGCGCGAGGTTCGCCACCGCGCCCATCAGCAGCCCGCCTGCCGATCCGCCGCGGGCAACCAGCCGGGACGGCGTGGTCCAGCCCTCCCGCACCAGGTGCTCCGCGCATGCGGCAAAGTCAGTAAAGCTGTTGGTCTTGCGCAGCATCTTGCCGTCGTCATACCAGCGGCGGCCCATCTCACCACCACCGCGGACGTGCGCGATCCCGAAAACGAAACCGCGGTCGAGCAGTGCGAGGCGCGCAATCGAGAAGGACGGGTCCATGGAGATTTCGTAGCTGCCGTATCCGTAGAGCAGCAGCGGCGCAGTCCCGTCGCGGAGCGTCCCGGCCCGGCAGGTCAGCGAGATCGGCACCCTGGTCCCGTCGCTGGCAACGGCCCACTCGCGGTACTGCTCGTAATCGCCAGGATCGTAATCGGGACCGCCGGGCAGTGCGAGAACCGGGCGGCGGCGCAGCAGGGTCAGCTCGCCGGTAGCCATGTCGCAGTCGTAGACCGAATCGGGAGTAGCCAGCGATGTGTATCCGAGGCGGTACTGGACGGACGCATACTCGGGGTTGAGACCCGGCACCACCTGGTAAACCGGCTCGCCGAAGGAAACCTCATGCTCGCTGCCGGCGGCGCCGAGCACCCGCAGGCCGGTAAGCCCGTCCCGGCGGAAGTAGACGACGAGGTAGTCCGCGAAGGCACCCACGTCCAGCAGCCTGGTGTCGTCGCGGTGCGGGACGAGCGGGCTCCAGGCCGCCGGGTCAGCCAGCGGAGCGGCCGCCAGCTCGAAGTTCGCCGCGTGATCGTTGTGCAGGATCAGCAGGCGATCGCCGTGGTCCGGGCCGATCTGGTGTTCGATGTGGTATTCGACGCCCTGCCGCCGCGGCACCACCACGCTGAAGTCGCCGGCCGGGTCGGCTGCATCGAGCAGCCATGCCTCGCTGGTCAGCGAACTGGCCACGGTCAGGCACAGGTAGCGCTCGCTCCGGGTGAGCGCGACACCAACCCGGAACCGCTCGTCGGATTCCTCGAAAACGATGACATCGTCGGCGGCAGGCGTCCCAGGGCGGTGCCGCCACACCCGGTAAGGGCGCCACGCATCATCCACGGTCAGGTAGAACAGCGCCGAGCCGTCGGCCGACCAGGCGGAGCTGTAGAACGTGTCAGGGATCTCGTCCGGCGCCGTATCCCCAGTCACCAGGTTCTTGATCCGCATCGTGAAGCGCTCGCTGCCCGCGAAGTCGGTCGAGTAAGCCAGCAGCGTGCCATCCGGGCTCACGTCGAAGGCGCCCAGCGAGAAGAACGCGGAGTCACCGGCGAGCTCGTTGCCGTCGAGCAGGACCTCCTCGCCTTCGAGCGGGCCGCCGCCTGCGGGCATCGGCGGTCCGGCGTCATCCGGTCGGACCGGCCGCCGGCAGTACACCGGATACTGCTTTCCCTCGACGGTCCGGACGTAGTACCACCACGGGCCTTTCCTGGATGGCACCGTCAGGTCGGTCTCCTGGGTCCGGGCCTTGATCTCGCCGAAGATCGTCTCCCGCAGCTCCGCCTGGCCCGCGATCATCGCATCGGTATAGGCGTTCTCTGCCTCAAGGAACGCGATCGTCTCGGAGTCACCTTTGTCGCCGAGCCAGGCGTACTCATCGACGAAGGTGTCGCCGTGATACGTCCGCTCACTCGGGATTCGCCGGGCAAGTGGCGGATCGGCTTTCGCGGACCCGCCGGCCAGCGGGCCGGAATCCGGGCGGGTAGCGTCGTTCAGCTCGCTGCTCATAGGCGGGGAGTCTATGTGAAATGCCCCGGCACACCCACGATGACGCAAGCTCCTATTGCCAGCAGGGAGCGCATTCTGCCGGGCTCCGGCGGGCCCTGGCCGGCCGGCCGGCTACTCGGCGATCCGGTACTCCTCCAGCAGCCGGCGTCCCACGATCATCTTCTGAATCTCCGCGGTACCTTCACCGATCAGCAGCATCGGAGCCTCCCGGTACAGCCGCTCAATCTCGTACTCCTTGGAGAAGCCGTAGCCGCCGTGGATGCGGAAAGAGTCCTCCACGACCTCCTTGGCGTATTCGGAGGCGAGGTACTTGGCCATGCCGGCCTCGAGGTCGTTCCGTTCTCCGGAGTCCTTCTTACGGGCCGCCATCACCATCATCTGGTGGGCGGCCTCGACCTTCGTGGCCATCTCGGCGAGCTTGAACTGGATCGCCTGGTGCTCGGCGATCGGCTTGCCGAAGGTGTGCCGCTGCTGCGCGTAGGCGATGCCCAGCTCGAAGGCGCGCAGGGCGACTCCGCAGCCGCGGGCGGCGACATTGACCCGGCCGACCTCGACGCCATCCATCATTTGGTAGAAGCCCAGGCCGGTGGTGCCGCCGAGGACCCGGTCGGCGGGGATGCGTACGTTCTGGAGGATGAGCTCGGTGGTGTCGACGCCCTTGTAGCCCATCTTCTCGATCTTCCCCGGCACGGTCAGGCCCGGCACCTTGGGGTTGGCGCCGAAGCCCGGCTCCTTCTCGATCAGGAAGGTGGTCATGTTCCGGTGCGGCGCGTCGTGGCCATCGTCGGTCCTGCAGAGCACCGCCACCAGGGTGGAGGTGCCGCCGTTGGTCAGCCACATCTTCTGGCCGT